>Ga0209062_1000511_pt1 | contig 111587 bp, 105 predicted proteins | sample Coa_R2_2_FD_187158 | JGI IMG/M metagenome (GOLD analysis project Ga0209062, IMG submission 187158) | Surface soil microbial communities from Centralia Pennsylvania, which are recovering from an underground coalmine fire - Coalmine... | ecosystem: Environmental > Terrestrial > Soil >...
GAGGCTGTCGAGGTAGTTCAGTTCCTCGCTGCCGATGATCTGCACCTTGTTGGGATAGATGACGTTGAGATAGCCGACTTCGGAGGGCCGGCGCGCACCGGCCTTGCCCACGGGTTCCAGCGCGCGCGACTCGCCCTTGCGGCCGGCGATCCAGCGGAGGGCCAGCCGTTCGTGGATGCCGTCGTAAAGTTCGCGCGCGGAGAGGCGGTTCACGTTGCAGAATCAGGGAAACCCGCGCCTATTGTGCCAGCGCGGGCAACCGCACGCTGCCCCGGTGAGGGAACCTACGTCCCGTACCCCGCCTCGCCGCCGCGTCGCCCTTCCTTCAACTTCTCCTTGTGCCGACGCACTTGCGCGTCCAGTTTGTCGAACAGCGCGTCGATCGCCGCGTACATGTCGCCTTCCACCGCATCCGCGTGCAGCACGCGGCCCGGCGCCGCCGAGAGTGTGCCTTCGGCCTTGTGCGCCAGGCGGCTCTTCTCCACTTCCAGCACGACGTTGAGCGAGGTCAGATGATCGAAGTGGCGGGCGAGCCGTTCGCGCTTGGTGTCAATGTAGTCGCGCAGCGCGGGGGTGACGTCGATCTGATGGCCGCTGATCTGGACTTGCATGGCTGATTCCTCGGATGTGGAACGGATGAAGAAACGGCGCGGTGTTCGGGGATGACCTCCGGCATCGTGGTGGTGACGACTTCGCCGTGCGGGTGCGCGGTTCCGCCGCGTCCCTATCTTGCGAGTGTCGATGTAAAAAGAAAGTTCCGCGTGCGCGAATAGAAACCGGAAGCCGCAGGATCTCGAATCCGACAATCACTCCGCCCTTTGGCGCTCCGCCGAGCTCGGAATGCGCAGTGCTTCACGGTATTTGGCGACGGTGCGGCGTGCGACCTGGATGCCGCGCTTGTTCAGTTCGGTGGTGAGACCCTGATCCGACAGCGGTTTGCGCGGATCCTCCTCGGCGACCAGCTTGCGGATCATCGCCTGGATCGCGGTGGCCGAAGCCGCGCCGCCGTCGTCGGTTGCGACTCCGCTGGAGAAGAAGTGTTTGAACTCGAACGTGCCGCGCGGCGTACGCAGATATTTGCGCGTGGTGACGCGGGAGATCGTCGATTCGTGCATGCCCAGTTCATCGGCGACTTCGCGCAACACCAGCGGCTTCATCGCTTCGGGGCCGTAATCGAGAAACGCGCTTTGCGTGCGCACGATCGCCTGCGCCACGCGGAACAGCGTATCGGCGCGCGCCTTCAAGCTCTTCATCAGCCAGCGCGCTTCCTGCAATTGCCCGCGCAGGTACGCCGCGTCGTTGCGGCGCGCGCGCGCGATCAGGTCGCAATAGTGACGATTGATCGCCAGCCGCGGCTGGCAATTGGGCGACAGCGCCACGCGCCAGCGGCCGTCGACTTTCACCGCATACGCATCGGGCGCGATGTATTCGGTCGGCGCCGGATCGAACGCCGCACCGGGTCGCGGGTCGAGGCCGCGGATCAGCGTCGCCGCGGCGATCACGTCTTCCGGATTGGTGTCGAGTTTGCGCGCCAGCTTCTGGAAGTCGCGCCTGGCCAGCAGTTCCAGTTCTGTGGCTACGATGCGTAGCGCCAGTTCGCGTGCCTCGGTGTTCTCGTCGAGTTGCTGCAGTTGCACGGAAAGACAATCGCGCAAATCGAGGCTGGCCACACCGGCAGGTTCGAAGCGCTGCACGCGGTGGCGCACCGCCTCGATCTCTTCCAGGCTCGGTGGCGGGTGCAGCGACTGCACCGCGGCCTTCACGGGCTCCAGGCCCTCGTGCAGGTAGCCGTCGGCATCGAGTGCATCGATGATCGCCGCCGCGATCGCGCGATCGCGGTCGGAGAAACGCGCCAGGTTCAATTGCCACAGCAGATGATCGCGCAGATCTTCCTGCGCGGCATCCTGGTGTTCGGGCACCTCATCGTCATCGCCGAATGGATTGGCCGCGGGCGTTTCGATCGAGCCGGCGACATGCTCGTCCCAATGCTCGGTGTCGAATTCCACTTCGGGTTCGGGCGCCGCGTCTTCGGCCGATGCGATTTCGGGCTCGCCCGAATCGCCGTCGGCTTCGCCATGCTCGTCGGGACTTTCGATTTCCAGCAGCGGGTTGGTTTCGGCCAGTTCGCGCAGTTCGGTTTCCAGTTCGACCTGTGACAACTGCAACAGCCGGATGGCCTGCTGCAATTGCGGCGTCAGTGCGAGCTGTTGATGCAGACGGAGCTGGATGCCGGGCTTCATCGTCAGGCAGCGAATCAGGGGTGGAGCGGATTTTGCATCCTAACGCGGCCCGGTGTGAACGGATAGCTCAGGGATGAGGGCGCCGGTCCGGCTTTCTCTTCGTTCCGGATTCCGCCCGCATCGATCGCGGGTGGGATCCGGAATGACGACAAGGGCTATGCTCGTATGTCCCGAATCCTGAGTCCCGAGATTCACATCCGGAACTCGTGCCCCAGATACACCTCGCGCACCTGTTCGTGTGCGAGGATTTCCGCGGGCGTGCCGCGCGCAAGCACCTTGCCCTCGTTCAAGATGTAAGCGTGCTCGCAGATGCCGAGCGCTTCGCGCACGTTGTGGTCGGTGATCAGCACGCCGATGCCGCGGTCGCGCAGGTGCCGCACGATGCGCTGGATCTCGCCGACGGAAATGGGGTCAACGCCGGCAAAGGGTTCGTCCAGCAGCATGAAACGCGGGTTGGCCGCCAACGCGCGCGCGATCTCCACGCGTCGCCGCTCGCCGCCGGACAGGCTGATGCCGCGCTGCCCGCCGATGTGGGCGACCTTCAGTTCATCCAGCAGGGATTCCAGTTCGCGCTGACGTCCGTCCGCATTCAGATCGCCGCGCAATTCCAGCACCGCCAGCACGTTCTCCGCGACGGTCAAGCGGCGGAACACTGAAGGTTCCTGCGGCAGGTAGCCGATGCCGAGGCGTGCGCGCGCGTGCATCGGCAAGCCGGTGATGTCCTGGCCGTCCAGGGTGATGCGGCCGCCGTCGGCTTCGATCAAGCCGACGATCATGTAGAAACACGTGGTCTTGCCCGCGCCGTTAGGGCCCAGCAGGCCTACCACTTCGCCTTGCCTGATCTCGAAAGCGAAGTCGTGCACCACCTGGCGTGCGCGAAAGCGCTTTTGCAATCCGCGTGCGGCGAGCATCTAGGTGGAACTCGCGGATGCCGGATGCAGGGTCAAATCGAGCGCCGGCGCGGGTTTGGCGGCGCCGCTCGCGGAGGAAGAAGCGGCCGGCGTCTTCGCGGGCTTGCCGGTCTTCTTCGGCTGCAAGGTCATGTGCACCTGGCCGCCGGCGCCGCCTTCACCGTTGATTTGTCCGCTGTCGGTGTTGTACGTGAGCTTGGCGCCGTGGAATTCGCCCTGGCCTTCATGCACCACCACCGCGTTGCCGGTCAACACCACGGTGTTCTGCGAAACGGTGTAATCGATGCTGTCGGCCTGACCGTGCACCAAGCTGCCGTCGTCGAGTTTCTGCGCCATGTGCGCAGGACCGCCGGTCAGCACCACACGCTGCACCTGATTGTCCTGATCGAAATAACCCACGCCCTTGTCGCCATCGGCGTGCAGCGTGCCCTGGTCCATCTTCACATGGCCCGTGAAAGTGGCCTTGCCGGCGTCCTGGCTGCCTGAGAAAGAATCGGCATTGACGTTGACCGGCTGGTCGCGGTCGGCCTGCGTGGCGTTCGCGGCGGCGCAGAACATCAGGACGACAAACGCGAATGCGAAGTAAACCGGTCTGCGCATGTCAATGTTTGTGTGCTTGCGGAGTGAGGACGCCGTGAACATCGGAGAGCAACTCCAGCGAGTGGGTGTTCATGTCGGCTCTCATGCCGACGCCGCGCAGTATAGAGCCGGTCTGCTGAATCACGCTGGGCGCGTCGGAAGCCATCTTCTTGTCCTTCGTCCAAACCGTGGCATCGGCCGTGTGCACCTCGGCGGCCTTGACGGTTTTCGTGGCGGGGCGGCGCATGTCCACCTTGCCGATCAGCTTCACCAACGAGTTGTCGGCGCTGACCCAGGCATATTGCGAAGTACCGTGCCAGTCGGCGTTGTCGGCGCCGTAGATCGTGAAGATCGGTGCGTTGACGTAAAGCGAATCGTCGCCTTCGCGCCGCGCCAGATAGGGCGCGACCAGACGGAAGGCCGGCGTGCCGTCTTCGTCCAGCGCATCCAGCGTGAAATCGTTGAGCGTGTAGCTCGAGCGCGGCGGGCCGACCATCTCGTTCGGTTTCGGCGGCGGTCTCAACCATTGGATCAGCAGCCAGCTGCCGATCGCAGCCAGCGCGAGTACGACCGCCAATGAAAGACTGCGGCGATCCACAATCAGGACCAGTGCTTCAATTCTTCTTCGACCTTGCCCTGCGCCAGCAGGATCAGGTCGCACAATTCGCGCACCGCGCCGCGGCCGCCTTCAAGTTTGGTGCACCAGTGCGCGCGCTCGATCACCCACGGATGCGCGTTCGCCACCGCGACCGCGAAACCCGCCGTGCGCATGGCGGCCAGATCGGTGACGTCGTCGCCGACGAAAGCCGCCTGTTCCGGCGACAGTTCCGCGCCATGCAGCAGATCTTCCAAGCACGCGCGCTTGTCGAACTGGCCCTGGTAGACGTGATCGATGCCGAGTTCCTCCGCACGCAACGCCACCACGTGGCTGATCCGCGCGCTGACCAGCGCCACGTCCACGCCGTTCGCCATCAAGCGCTTCAAGCCGTGGCCGTCCAGCACGTGGAAAGCCTTCCACTCGTGACCGTCTTCGCCGTGAATCAAGCGGCCATCGGTGAGCGTGCCGTCCACGTCGAAGGCGACGAGCTTGATGCGAGAAGCGCGCTCGAGAATTTCGGCGGGAATGTCGGAGAGGTAGGGCACGGGGCAGGCGACTGCGACGAGATCGCAAATTGTAGCGGGGGATGGGTGGTCGGAGTGCGGAAATCGAACCGTCCAGCGAGACCGCAAACTCTCGACTGCGCAATAGACGAGTGCCGCGGTGCTTGAGAGAACGTCGGAGCGAAGCGCCCGCTACCCGCCTCCCATGCCGCTCTTGCTCAAACCACCCTCGCGCGCATCAGGTCATGGATGTTCAGCGCGCCCACCACGCGACGCTCGCCGTTCACCACGATCAGCGCGTGGATCTTGTGCGCGTCCATCAATTGCGCGGCTTCTGCGGCCAGCTTGTCCGGGCCGATGGTCTTGGGCGTGCGCGTCATCAGTTGCGATACCGGCGCGCCGCGCATGTCCACGCCGTCGTCGTCCAGCGCGCGGCGGAGGTCACCGTCGGTGAACACGCCGAGCAGCCGGTCGTCCTGATCCACGATCGCGGTCATGCCGAGGCCCTTGCGTGACATTTCCATCAGCGCTTCGGTGAGCGTGGCGTCCGCGCGCACCTGCGGAATCTTATCGCCGACGTGCATGATGTCCTCGATGCGCAGCAGCAGGCGGCGGCCCAGCGCGCCGGCGGGATGCGACATCGCGAAATCCTCGGCGGTGAAACCGTGCGCCTCCAGCAGCGCGATCGCCAGCGCATCGCCCATTACCAGGGCAGCGGTGGTGCTGGCCGTGGGCGCCAGGCCCAACGGGCAAGCTTCCACCGACACGCTGACATCCAGATGCACGTCGGAGGCGCGTGCCAGCGAGGAATCCGGCCGGCCGGTCATCGCGATCAGCGGATTGCCCTGACGCTTGATCAGCGGCAGGATCGTGAGTAGCTCGTCCGTTTCGCCGGAATAGGAGAGGGCCAACACGACGTCCTCGGGCGTGATCATGCCCAGATCGCCGTGGCTGGCTTCGCCCGGGTGCACGAAGAACGCCGGTGTGCCGGTGGAAGCAAGCGTTGCCGCGATCTTGCGCGCGATGTGCCCGGACTTGCCCATGCCGGTGACGACCACCCGGCCGTCGCATTCTAGGATCACGCGGCAGGCGCGCACGAACTCGCCATCGATGCGCGATTCCAGCGCGCGGATCGCGGCGGTTTCTGTGGCGATCACCGTATGGGCGCTACGCGAAAGCGCGTCGCTGGCGGGATGTGGATGCACGTCGGCGCTGGTTTCCGCACTCAAGGCGTTCATCGTCGTCTTTCCCTGGCAATTACGTTGGGCCGCGCAGCGAGCCTTATTCTCGCCACGATAATTCCGTTAAGATGCCCGGTTAGCATTCTAACTTGTTCCAACGCACATCCTGCCCGGGCGGCTGACAGCGGCGAAGCACGGTTCAGACAGCTTGCCGGGGCTTTTCTTTCGAGACGCTTTCCCACATGGACGCCCAGACCATCCAGCAACTGATCGAACAAGGCCTGCCTGGCGCGCGCGCGGAGGTATACGGCGCGGACGGCGTGCATTTCGAGGCACGCGTCACTGCTTCCGAATTTGCCGGCAAGCCGACCTTGGCGCGGCACCGCATGGTGTATGCCGCGCTGGGCGAACGGATGGGCGGCGAAATCCACGCGCTGGCGTTGCGCACGCTCACGCCGGAGGAAGCGTCGAGCAGGGAGCCGGGCGAAGGGAGCAGGGGAAAAGCATGACAAGTTCGCTGGTGCTTCGAATGGAACAGCGCTATTTGAGTCAGCTCACCGATCAGAAAGCCGCAGCGATGCACACATTTCTTCTCCTCGCTCCCCGCCCCCTGCCTGCTCCCTAATGGCCAAGATCGTCATTTCCGGCGGCACCCCCTTGAACGGCGAAGTCTGGATCTCCGGCGCCAAGAACGCGGTGCTGCCGATCTTGGCCGCGAGCCTGCTTGCCGATGAGCCGGTGACGATCGGCAACGTGCCGCACCTGCACGATGTCACCACCACGATGGAACTGCTGGGCCAGATGGGCGCGCAACTGGTGGTGGACGAGCGCATGAAGATCCACGTCGATCCGCGCTCGACCGAGCGCTACTTCGCGCCGTACGAGCTGGTGAAGACCATGCGCGCTTCGATCGTAGTGCTGGGCCCGCTCGTGGCGCGCTACGGGCAGGCGGAGGTTTCGTTGCCCGGCGGCTGCGCGATCGGTTCGCGTCCGGTCGATCAGCACATCAAGGGACTGCAGGCGCTGGGCGCCGACATTACGGTCGAGAATGGTTACATCAAGGCTCGCGCGAAACGCTTGAAGGGCGCGCGCATCGCCATGGACGTGGTCACCGTCACGGGCACCGAGAACATCATGATGGCGGCGGCGCTGGCTTCCGGCACCACGGTGATCGAAAACGCCGCGCAGGAACCGGAAGTCGTCGATCTGGCCAATTGCCTGATCGCGATGGGCGCGAAGATCGACGGCGCGGGCTCGGCGACGATGGTGATCGACGGCGTCGAGCGCCTGCACGGTGCCAATTACGAAGTGCTGCCCGATCGCATCGAAACCGGCACGTTCCTGGTCGCCGGCGCGATCACCGGCGGCCGCGTGCTGGCCAAGCGCGCGCGTCCGGAGACGCTGGATGCGGTGCTCGCCAAACTCGAAGACGCCGGTGCGCATATCAACACCCATGGCGAAACGATCGAGCTGGACATGCGAGGCAACCGGCCGAGAGCGGTGGATGTGGTCACCGCGCCATATCCGGCATTCCCGACCGACATGCAGGCGCAATTCACCGCGTTGAATTGCGTGGCCGAAGGCACGGGCGTGATCACCGAGACGGTCTTCGAAAACCGCTTCATGCACGTGCACGAACTGCATCGGCTGGGCGCAGATATCAAGCTAGAAGGCAATACCGCGGTGATTCGCGGCGTGGACGGCATGTCCGGCGCGCCGCTGATGGCGACCGATCTGCGTGCTTCCGCGTCGCTCGTCCTGGCCGGGTTGGTTGCGCAGGGCGACACCACGGTCGACCGCATCTACCACATCGACCGCGGCTACGAGTGCATCGAGGAAAAGCTGGGGATGCTCGGCGCGCAGATCAGAAGGTTGCCGAGTTGATAAAAACCGGGAATGGGGGTGGGTAACGGGGCGCTCTGTTCCGGGCGTCGATGCCGGAGCCCATCCTTGCGTTGGCCGAAACTCTCGCAATCTGGCAGGGCTGTTTGATTTTTGCGTCCCGTCCGCTGGCCCCAATCCCCGCTTCACCGCTGCGAATAACTCTCCAACTTCATCATCAGCTCACCGCCGTCGTTCTGCGCGACCTGCACCGGCGCGAGTACGTTGGGCGCGAACCAGGCTTCGAACCCGCCGCCGTCGGTGCGCGCGACGTGCGTCGCGTCGTAATGGCCCGCGGGCACGTTGATCTGCTGTTTGCCCTGTGCGGTGTAGTGCTGCGTCTCGATGTGGTCGCGCACGGCGATCGGCAAGGCGAAATCGTGCTTGCCGTCGAGCAGACCAGCCTCGATCGCAAGCACTATCGTGTGTCGCTCGATCGCGCCTGGCTGCGCAGCGAATTGATGTTGTCCTTTGTCGTCCACACTGATGGTGTTGCTCGACCAGTCGAAACGCACGTGCCGCTCCTTGTGCTTGATCGCGGCATCCATCGCGTAGTCGTAACTCAGTCCCTCCGGCAGGTCGCCTTTCCAGCGGAACGTGGAAGTCTCTTGGACATTGGCGCTCATCAACGCGGCCAGTCCTTCGGTGCCTTTGCTGGCGGTGGTGAACGTCCAGGTGTTGTCGCCCGCAAATTGCAAGGTCATGGTGGCCTCGCCGATCGGCGAACCATCCTTCAGCAATTGATAGCGCGCAGTGAAAGCAGGCAACGGTGCAGCGAGTGCGCTACCGGCGAACAGCAGCAACGCGGCGGCTGAGAAAAGACGAAACGGCTTCATGATCATTCCGGCGAACTGCGAAACCAGCGATGACTGTGGCGCCGTTTCGCTGAACCCAGCCTCACGCGGCGTCAAGCGTTCCGTTTTCGTCGAGACCCAAAGGTCTGTGCAGCGCTTTGCCGTCGCAATGCACCACGCCGTCGCGCAATTCCACACGCCCGCGTGCGATCGCATCGACGCAAGCGACGAGCAAACGGTGCTCCTCCGGCAACAGACGTGCGGCCAGCGCGTCTTCATCGTCGTGCGGATGGATCGGGATGCGCGTCTGCGCGATCACCGGGCCGCCATCCAGTTCCGCGGTGACGAAATGCACACTGGCGCCGTGCTCGGCGTCGCGCGCGGCGATCGCGCGGCGATGCGTGTGCAGGCCGCGGTATTTCGGCAACAGCGAGGGATGGATATTGATGATGCGCCCCAGCCATTGCTCGACGACATTCGCGTCCAAGATGCGCATGAAACCGGCCAACACCACGTGCTTCGCGCCGCTCTCCGCTACGCGCGCGAACAGCGCTTCATCGAATTCGCGCCGCGTCGGGAAGGTTTTCGGATTCAAAGCGAAGGTCCGAATTCCGTGCGCTTCGGCGTTGCGCAGTGCCGGTGCTTCGGCCTTGTCGCTGGCCACCAGAACGATTTCGACCGGCAACTTTCCGGCTTCCTTCGCATCGATCAGCGCGGCCAGATTGCTGCCGCGACTGGATGCGAGGACGGCAATTGGAAAACTCATGCGATCCGCACGCGCACGCCGCCGTCTGTCGCTACCACTCGGCCGATGACCCAGCTTTGCAGCTTTGCGTTCGTCAAAGCCTCACGCGCTTTCTCGACATCGACGGGATCCAGGATCACGGTAAACCCGATCCCGCAATTGAACGTGCGCCACATGTCTTCGCGAGGCACGTTGCCTTCGCGTTGCAGCCAATCGAACACCGGCGGCAGTTTCCATGCCGACGAATCGATCGACAGCCCCAATCCCTCCGGCACTACGCGGATGATGTTTTCGATCAATCCCCCGCCGGTGATATGCGCCATGCCGTGCACTTCCACTGCGCGCATCAATTCCAGCATCGGTTTGACGTAGATTATGGTCGGCGCCATCAGCGCATCGGCGAGCTTCACGCCGCCGACATCGAGGTCGAACGGCGAGCCCGCGCGCTCGACGATCTTGCGGATCAGCGAATAGCCGTTGGAATGCGGGCCGCTGGAAGCCACACCGAGGATTACATCGCCCGCGCGGACTTTCGAACCGTCGATCAGCGCGGATTTTTCCACCGCGCCCACACAGAAACCGGCGAGATCGTATTCACCGGCCGGGTACATGTCCGGCATCTCTGCGGTTTCGCCGCCGATGAGCGCGCAGCCGGCCAGTTCGCAACCGCGCGCGATGCCGCCGATTACGCTCGCCGTGGCATCGACCTCGAGTTTGCCGGTGGCGAAGTAATCGAGGAAGAACAGCGGCTCTGCACCCTGCACCAGCACATCGTTGACGCACATGCCGACGAGGTCGATGCCGATAGTGTCGTGGCGGTTCAACTGCTGCGCGAGCTTCAGCTTGGTGCCGACACCGTCCGTTCCGGACACCAGCACGGGTTCGCGATACTTGTTCGACAGATCGAACAGCGCGCCGAAGCCGCCCAGCCCGCCCATCACTTCCGGCCTGAAGGTGGCGTTGACCAGCGGCTTGATGCGCTCGACGACTTCGTTGCCCTTGTCAATGTCCACGCCGGCGGCGCGGTAGGTGAGCGGTTGCTTTTCGGACATGGGAACGGGCTGTGGCAAAGCCGGAAGAGTACTGAATGATAGACGGCGCAGTGCCGATTGGGCAGACTGTCGAGGGTGCAAGGGAAGGGCTTGATCATGTCGCGTTTTCTCGCCGCTGCGCTGCTCATGTTTTCACTGCTGTTTGTCATGCACGCGTACGCGGACGACACCGCGCCACCCAGCGGCGGCTACTCGGCCACGGTGCCGGTGGCGGACACCACCGATGCCGCGCGCGACAAGGCAATCGCCGCGGCCCTGTCGCAGATGCTCGGCAATCTCGCGCCGAACGCCAAGCCAGGTCCGGACGTGCTGGCTCAAGCCTCGGGCTATGTGCGCAATTACAGGTACCAGCGCGCGGCCGGCGGCGCTGGTTTGCAGTTGCAGGTGGATTTCGATCCTGGTTCGATCCAGCACCTCCTGGAGCAGATGGGCGCGTCCGCGACGGCGGCTGCAAATGCACCTGCGCCCGCGGGTTCCAGCGGCGCACCGGTTGCGGCCGGCGGCAAGGGCACGTGGTGGGTGGATGGCATCGGCAGCGCGCAGGATTTCGCCACGCTGCTCGCCACGTTGCGCCAGTCCGACCAATTGCAGGACGTGATTCCGATCGCCGCGCAGGGCGATGGCGTGCTGCTGCAGCTTTCGTGGAACGCGTCGCTGCCGGACGTGTTGAACGCCTTGACTGCGAGCGGGCATTTCAGCACGGCGCCGGCGCACGATGGCGCAGATGCCTCCTTGCATTGGTCACATTGACTTCGATGCGATGACCGCTGCGCCAGTCAGCCACAAATCATCCAGCCCGTTACGGCACTTGCCGAATCTGATCACCTGCCTGCGCATCGCGCTGGCGGCGCCGCTGATCATGATGGTGTTACAGCAACGCTTCGCCGCGGCGCTGATCATCGGTACGATCGCCGGATTGTCCGACGGCGTGGACGGCTTTCTGGCGCGGCGTTTCGGCTGGCGCTCGGCTCTGGGTGCGGTACTGGATGCTGTGGCCGACAAGCTGATGCTGGTCGGCGTCTATCTCGCGCTGGCATCCATCGGCCGCATCGCGTTCGCGCTGGCGTGGCTGGTGTTGGCGCGTGATCTGATCATCGTGACCGGCGCGCTGCTGTTCCGAGTGATCATCGGCAAGTTCGAGGCGCAGCCCAGCTTGTGGTCCAAGGCGACCACGCTGGCGCAGATTCTGTTCGTACTGGCGGTGCTGGGCGCGGCCTGTTTCGGCTGGCGTTGGTCGCCGCACCCTTACGGCTGGATCGTCGCGGTGTTGACGGTGATCAGCGGCGCCGATTACATCGTGCGCTGGAGCCTGCGGGCGCGCGATGGGTTGCGCGCGAGGAAAAACCGATGACCCCCACGAACGCCGTCGCGCGGCGCTGGCAATGGCTGGTGATCGCGCTGGTGATCGGCGGCCTGCTGTGGCTGCTGCGGCCGGTGCTGACGCCATTCGTGATCGCGGCGATGCTGGCGTATCTCGGCGATCCGCTGGCCGATCGCCTGCAACGTTGGCACTGCAACCGCACGCTCGCCACAAGCATCGTGTTCGTGGTGATGGTGCTGCTTCTCGCCGGCGCGCTGGTGCTGCTGATCCCGCTGATCCAGCGGCAGGTGATGCATCTGATTTCCTCACTGCCCACCTACGGCGCGTGGATCCAGAACTCCATGCTGCCGTGGCTGGAGGAACATCTGCATCTCTCGCGTAGCACCTTCGACGTCAACAGTATCGTCGCCAACGTCAAGGCGCACATTGGCACCATTGGCAACGTCGCCGCGGTCGCGTTCGGCTACGTCACCCGTTCCAGCCTGACGATCATCGGCTGGGTCACGTCGCTGGTGCTGATTCCCGTCGTCACGTTCTATCTGCTGCGCGACTGGGACGTGATGGTCGCCAAGATCGACGACCTGCTGCCGCGCAATATCGAGCCGACGGTGCGGCGGCTGGCGCGCGAATCGGATTCCGTGCTCGGTGCGTTCGTGCGCGGACAATTGCTGGTGATGGTGGCACTGGGTGCGTATTACGCCTGCGCGTTGTGGCTGATCGGGCTGGATGTCGGTCCGCTGATCGGCATGATCGCGGGGCTGGTCAGCTTCGTGCCGTATCTCGGGTTCATCACCGGCTTGCTCGCCAGCCTGATCGCCGCGCTGGTGCAGTATCACGATTGGCAACACGTTGCGCTGGTGCTGGGGGTGTTCGGCATCGGCCAGGTGCTCGAAGGCTACGTGTTGGTGCCGCGGCTGGTCGGCGGCAAGATCGGGCTGCATCCGGTGGCGGTAATCTTCGCGGTGCTGGCGTTCGGGCAGTTGTTCGGTTTCCTCGGCGTGCTGCTGGCGCTGCCTATTTCATCGGTGCTGATGGTGCTACTGCGTTACCTGCACGAACGCTACGTTGGCAGCGCGCTATACGACGAACGTGCTGCTGCGGCGGCCGAACGCGCGCCCGTGACGCTCGAACTGGAACCGTCCCTCGCAGGCGATGACACGCACGACGCGCATCCTCCGCCGAAATGAACGCGCGTCAGTTGCCGCTCTCCCTACGCTGGCCTTCGCATCAGCGGCTGGATGCATTCGTCTCCGGTGCGAACGCGCACGCGCTGGATGCGGTGCGCTCTTGTGCGGAGGCGCGCAATGCTGCGTGGCTCTATCTGCACGGTCCGCGGGGGAGCGGCAAAACGCATCTGCTGATCAGCGCGTGCCGCTTGGCATTGGAAAGCGGACGCAACGTGCGTTATCTGCCATTGGCTATGCTTCCCGAATCCCGCGCGGAAGCGATTGTCAGCTTTAGTGCGGAACGCAATGAATTATTGGCAATCGACGACGTACAGGCCATCGGAGGCGATGCGAATGCCGAGCGCGCGCTGTTTGATCTCTACAATCGCGCACGCGACGCGCACGCCACGTCGTTATTCGCGGCGGCCGCGCCGCCGAACCAAATCGGCCTGCAATTGCCCGATCTCGTCTCGCGCCTGTCGGCCTGCACGCAACATGCGCTGCAACCGCTGGACGAAACCGGCCGCCGCGAAGTCTTGCGAAGGCGAGCGCAACAACGCGGATTGACAATCGACGATGCCGTGCTGGACTGGCTGTTCGCCCGCCAACCGCGCGATCTTTCGGCATTGATGGAACTGTTCGAGAAATTGGATCACGCCGCGCTGGCCGCACAGCGCAAGATCACGATTCCGTTCTTGCGGGAGATGTTGTAGGAACGGTATGCAGAAATAATGAATCGATCCACCGGTCTCGTGACATCCGTCTCACCAGGACGGGTAGCCAGAGCATACGCCGGCCAATGCGGGGAGCACTCAGTGATCTGGAGAAAGAAAATGAAGACCAAGTTGATGGCAGCTTGTGTTCCACATCGTGCGGACGCAAGGGACTATATGCGCGACAATCATATCGCATTTACTGAATATCAATTGATAAATCTGAAATTGCAATGGAAAATTCAGGAAATTGGATGAATCTGGTATACCGGTAATCTTTACAGCTCCACATGAGGTGCGGGGGTTTACTCCATATGACTTTGAGAAATTTATAAGTTTGCAGGATATTGGCCGTTAATCGGAGCTTGATCGACTAGAATGTGTTTAGCCCCGCATTCAGGTACTGCAACCGCTGTGGCGTTCCGACATCGAACCAGGCGCCGGGGTGTTGCTGCCAGGCGATTTGGTTATTCGCGATCGCCGCGCGCAACAGAGGCGTGATGGAAAAGCGTGGCGGAAGCTCCGATGCGCCGGACGCGTCACCGATCACGTCGCGCCAGCCGTGCAGGAACTCCGGCCGGTACACGCCGATGCCGGAGAAGGTGAGAGTGTGTTGCGCGCCGGGCAAATCGGCGAAGGGCAACAATTCACCGTTTGCGTCGATTCCGAAATCGCCCTGCGCGCGGTGTGGCGGATTGTCCACCAGCACCAGATGCGCCAGGCCTTGCGGTTCGCGCGGCAGGGAGGCGAAATCGAAATCCGTCCAGACATCGCCGTTCACCGCGATGAAAGGTTCGCGCCCCAGCAGCGCCAGTGCGTGCAGCATGCCGCCGCCGGTCTCCAGCGCGGTTTCACCCTCGTAGCTGTATTCGATACGCAAGCCGTAACGCGAGCCATCACCCAGGGTTTCGGGAAATTGTGAAGCGAGGTGCGAGGTATTGATCACCACCTCGCGTACGTCCGCGCGCGAGAGGTTTTCCAGATGCCATTCGACCAGCCGCTTGCCGCCGGCGCGCAACAGTGGCTTGGGCGTCGCATCCGAAAGCGGACGCATCCGCTCGCCACGACCTGCGGAAAAGATCAACGCTTTCATGGCGTGACTGCGCCGAAAACGGGCCAAGCATGGCCCGTCCGTGGGTCAGCACGCTCCTGTTTCATGTGCTGATTCGGCGAAGCCGAGTCCGGACATGTGTCGGACTCGGCGTGCAAATGTTGGACAGGAAGTTCAATCATTTTCCAATGAAAGGTCGCGCCCGCCGATCTTGTTTTCCATCAGCGCGACGAACTCGGCGAACTCGGAATAGCGCGAGGCGACGCTGCGCACGTAATGCCACACGCGCGCAAGATCATTCAAATATCCGCGCTTGCCGTCGCGATACCAAAGGCGGCAGAAGATGCCGAGCACCTTGATGTGCCGCTGCAAACCCATCAGGTCGAACCAGCGCCGCCAGAGTTGCGCATCGATCCTTGCATCCAGTATTCCGGCTTCGCGCAATCGTTGCCGGTGCGCTTCAGCCCAAGCATAAACTTGCGCGTCATCCCACGCGATATAGCAATCGCGCAGCAGCGAGACCAGATCGTACGTGAGCGGGCCCTGCAGCGCGTCCTGGAAGTCCACCAGGCCCGGGCCCTTTCCGGGCACGATCAGCAGATTGCGGCTGTGGAAATCGCGAAACAGGAAGGCGCGTGGCTGGACGAGTGCATTGTCCATCAGCCTGCGGAACGCCAGTTCGATCACGTCCCACTCGTCGCATTCGATGGCGGCGCCGAGGTGCTTCTGCAGAAACCAGGCTGGCATCAGCTCGAGTTCGATCGTCAATCGCTGTTCGTCGTAGGGTGGAAGGTCCCGCGCATCCACACAGGTCTGCATCACGAACAGCGCATCCAGCGCCTGCGCGTAAAGCGCATCGACGGTGGACTCGTTCAATTCCGGCAGGAACAAGCGCGTGCCCAAATCTTCCATCAACACGAAACCGTCGGCGCGGTCTTCCGCAATCACAGAAGGCGCGTGCAGACCGGCACTGCGCAGGCGCGCGTCGATGTCTAGCCACGCCGCGAGTTTTTCGTTCTCCGGCGGCGGCGCATCCATCAGGATTGCGCTGCCTTGCGTGCCGTGCGTGCGCCAGTAGCTGCGCGCGCTGGCGTCTTCAGAAGCGCGTTCCAGTGTGATCGACGGCTCTTTCAACGCGGCGCGCGCGAAGGCCAGCCGTAGCACGGCGCGATCGGGATTGGGCGAAACAAGTGCACTCATGTCGATGGCTTCATCCATTCGCCTTCTCGGCGAACGGCGCCTAGTGTATGTCGTTACTCCCGCCGCGCTCGTGCGGAGGCTGCACCGCTTCGCGTGATTACGCTATCCTGTTGCGTTCACGAGGGCGCGATGAACACGCAGGCGGCGGCGCACACCCATCTCGACCGGTTGGAGGCGGAATCGATCCGCATCCTGCGCGAGACCGTGGCCGAATGTCGCAAACCCGTGCTGCTCTATTCGATCGGCAAGGATTCCTCCGTCCTGCTGCACTTGCTGCTGAAGGCGTTTCATCCTGCCAGGCCGCCGTTGCCGCTGCTGCACGTCAACACGACATGGAAGTTCCGCGAGATGATCGCATTCCGCGACGCGATCGCGAGAGAGAAGGGCGTCGAACTGATCGAACACATCAATCAGGAAGGCCTGGCGCGCGGCATCAACCCAATCACGCACGGCGCGTCGGTGCACACGGAGATCATGAAGACGCAGGCGCTGCGGCAGGCGTTGGCGCAGCACGGTTTCGATGCCGCGATCGGCGGCGCGCGCCGCGACGAGGACCCCGCGCGTGCCAAGGAGCGCGTATTCTCGCTGCGCGGCGCCGGCCAGCGCTGGGAACCGCGCAAACAGCGGCCCGAACCTTGGGGACTGTACAACGCGCGGCTGTCCAATGATGAAACGCTGCGCGTGTTTCCGCTGTCGGACTGGACCGAACTGGACGTGTGGCTGTACATCCGTCGCGAGAATATTCCGGTGGTGCCGCTGTATTTCGCCGCCGAACGGCCGGTGATCGAGCGCAACGGCGCATTGTTGGTGTACGACGACGACCGCATGCCGTTGAACGCTGGCGAAACGCCGCGCATGCGACGCGTGCGTTTCCGCACGCTGGGCTGCTGGCCGCTGACCGCGGCGGTGGAATCCGACGCCGCCGATCTGGACGCGCTGATCGAGGAGATGCTGCGCACGCGCCAGTCCGAACGCGCGGGCCGCATCATCGATCACGATCCGTCCGATTCGATGGAGCGCAAGAAGCGCGAGGGTTATTTCTGATGAATTCGAAAAACCTTCACCCAGCCGGTTTTTCGAAACGCCGAATCCGGTACACACCCGGTCTCGGCTTCGCCACGGCGAGAAAGCTCGCCGCCCATGCGGGCCGTCCCTGGCCCGCGTGTCCCTCCGGCGAGGCGCACTGATGGGCCGCGCTTCAGACGATCCCGCGCTGAAACTGCGCGCGCTGGAAATCCGCGACACGTTGCGCATCGCCATCTGCGGCAGCGTGGACGACGGCAAGAGCACGCTGCTCGGGCGGTTGCTCGCGGAAGCAGGCATGATCCCCGACGACCGTCTGCAGCAGATGATCCGCGACAGCCGCAAGCACGGCACCCAGGGCGGCGCGCCGGATTACGCGTTGTTGCTGGATGGCCTGGAGGCCGAGCGCGAGCAGGGCATCACCATCGACGTGGCCTGGCGCTATTTCGGCACCGACAGACGTGCCTTCATCGTCGCCGATTGCCCGGGGCATGCGCAGTACACGCGCAACATGGCGAGTGGCGCGTCGAACGCGGAGCTGGGCATCGTGCTGGTGGACGCGCGCGCAGGCGTGCAGACGCAGACGCGCCGTCACGTGGCGATCCTGGCGATGTTCGGCGTGACGCGCGTGCTGTTCGCGGTCAACAAGCTCGATCTGATCGACTACGACGTGGCGCGCTACGCGCAAATCGAACACGAGTGCAGGGAACTGGCGCGCACGCTGGGGATCGCACGTTCGGACGCGATTCCGGTCTCCGCATTGACCGCGGACAATCTTGTCGTCAATTCGCCGCGCACGCCGTGGTACACGGGCGAACCGCTGCTGAAATTCCTGGAGACGGTCGAGATCCCGCGCCGCAGCGACGCACCGTTCGCGTTGCCGGTGCAGTGGGTCAACCGCCCGGATCAGCATTTCCGCGGTTACACCGGCAGCATCGCCAGCGGCCGCATCGCGCCGGATGCCGAAGTGGTCGTGCTGCCGGCCGGCACGCGCGCACGCGTGGCGCGCGTGATCGGCGGCGCGAACGACCTGGATTCCGCGCAGGCGGGCGATGCGATCACGCTGACGCTGGCCGAACAGGTCGATGTCTCGCGCGGCGACGTGATCGCCGATGCGGCGCATCCGCCGGAAGTGTCCGCGCAGTTCGCGTGCCACGTGCTCTGGCTTGGCGACGCGCCCTTGCTGCCAGGCCGGCGATATCTGCTGAAGCTGGCCACGCGCACGCTCGGTGCGCAGATCACCGAGATCAAGCACCGCATCGATCCCGACACGCAGGCGCATCTCGCAGCGACGCGCCTTTCCGCCAACGAGATCGGCTATTGCAACTTGTCGCTGGACGGCGATATCGCGTACCGGCCGTACCGTGAAGACCGCACGCTCGGCGGTTTCATCCTGATAGACCGAGAAAGCAACGCGACCGTCGGTTGCGGCACGCTGGATTTCGGCCTGCGCCGCAACAAGAACGTGCACTGGCAGCATCTGGACGTCGACCGCGCGGCGCGCGCGCGCATCAAGGGCCAGCAGCCGCGTTGCCTGTGGTTCACGGGGTTGTCCGGCGCGGGCAAATCGACGATCGCGAATCTGGTCGAGCGCCGTCTGCACGCCGACGGCTTCCACACCATCACGCTGGACGGCGACAACATCCGTCATGGACTGAATCGCGACCTGGGGTTCACCGATGCCGACCGCGTCGAGAACATCCGGCGCGTGGCCGAAGTCGCCAAGCTGATGCTGGATGCGGGGCTGATCGTGCTGGTGAGTTTCATCTCGCCCTTCCGCGCCGAGCGCCGCATGGCGCGCGCGCTGTTCAACGAGGGCGAGTTCTGGGAAGTGTTCGTGGACGCGCCGCTGGAAGTGTGCGAGGAGCGCGACGTGAAAGGGCTCTACGCGAAAGCGCGCGCCGGCGACATCGCCAACTTCACCGGCATAGGCTCGCCTTACGAGCCGCCGGAGAATCCCGAGATCCATCTGCACTCGGACCGCGAGGCCGCCGCCGAATCGGCGCGGCGGGTGATCGAAGCCCTGTTTGCCTGATGGTCCGCGCGCCTCAATTCGTCAGCGGCACCAACCCGCGCCACAACGCCGGGGTCTTCGGCCAACGCTTGGGATCGCGCAGGTACGGGTGGTTGGGATAATTGAGCTTCAGCACGGCGAGGCTCTGCTGCGCGAGTTCCGGCCGCCCGAGCAGCGTATAGCTCTTGGTCAGCACCGCCAGCGCATCGGCCGCCTGCGGTGTGCGCTGGTAGTGCTCGATGATGTATTCGGCGCGGTCGGCGGCGGCCACGTAGGCCTTCGTGCGCAGGTAGTACTCGGCGACGTTCAATTCGTATTGCGCAAGTCCATTGCGCAGCCAGATCATGCGCTGGCGCGCATCGGGCGCGTACAGCGAAGTGGGAAAGCGCTGCAGTAATTGCGAGAAATCGTCGAAGGATTGCAGCGCGTAACCCTGGTCGCGCTTGGACGTGCTGCTCTGCGTCAGCCGTTCCAGCATCGTGCCGGTGCGGTCGAAGTTGATCAGGCCGCGCAGATAATAGGCATAGTCGATATGCTTCTGCGCCGGATAGGTCTTGATGAAACGGTTGATGGCCGAGTAGGCCTCGTCGGGTTTGTCGTCCTTGTAGTAGGCGTAGGCCAGATCGATCTGCGCCTGCTCATTGTATGGCCCGTAGGGGAAGCGCTCGATCAGGCGTTGATAGAGTTTCTCGGCGTTGTCGTAATTGCCGTCCTTCAACCGCTCGGTCGCTAGGTTGTAAAGCTTGTCCACCGGCAGCGTGTCCCCCTCGTTCTCGCGGTGGCCGCCGCGATGGAACAGCGAGCACGCCGCCAGTGCCGGCAGCAGCAATGCCAGCAAGGCGATTTTCAGGGTGGATCGCGGGATGAAGTTGCGCATGGCCTTGGAGTTTGGGACGCAAACGGCGATGATAGCGGAAATCGGGGACGCGCCATGAAGGGTCGAACCATGCACGCGGTGGCGCCGCCCGAGGCGGCCGGCCGGCGTTTCGACCAGGTATTGGCCGGATTGTTCCCGGAGTACTCGCGCTCGCGTCTGGCGGCGTGGATCAAGGCGGGCAAGGCCAAACTCGATGGCGCGGTCGTCGCGCCACGCCATGCCATGCGCGGCGGTGAGCAAGTGGAATTGATCGTCACCGAAGAGGCGCAGGTGGACGCCGCACCTGAGCCGATCGCGTTGAAGATCGTGCACGAAGACGCCGACTTGCTGGTGATCGACAAGCCGCCGGGACTGGTGGTGCATCCAGGGGCCGGCAATCGCGCCGGCACGCTGCAGAACGCGTTGCTGCATTTCGATCCGCAACTGGCGATCGTGCCGCGCGCCGGGATCGTGCATCGGCTGGACAAGGACACGTCCGGTTTATTGGTGGTCGCGCGCAATCTGCGTGCGCATGCGGCGCTGGTGGCGATGCTCGCCGCCCGCGAGATCCATCGCCGTTACGCGGCGATCGTCAACGGCGTGCCGGTGGCAGGGGGCGCCATCGACGCGCCGCTGGCTCGGCATCCGCAGGATCGTCTACGACGCGCTGTGCGCGACGGCGGCAAACCGGCACGCACGCATTATCGAGTGCGTGAAAAATTCCGCGCGCACGCGCTGCTGCAATGCGAACTGGAAAGCGGGCGTACGCATCAGATCCGCGTGCATATGGCACACGCGGGTTATCCGCTGGTCGGCGATCCGCTCTATGGCGGAGGTTTGAAATTGCCGCGGGGCGCGGGCGCACGCTTGAGCGAAACATTGCGCGGTTTCAAACGGCAGGCGTTGCATGCGGAGCATCTGGAATTCATGCATCCGGTGAGCGGTGAAACACTGAGTTTCGATGCGAAACCGCCGGAGGATTTTTCGGAACTGCTGCGCGCACTGCGCAATGATGCGGAAGCGGCGCAATGAGTTTTGGAAAACTCGCGATGCCGGATTCCGATCGCTGGATCGTGCCGCACTGGCCGGCGCCACCCAACGTGCGCGCGGCCGTCAGCACGCGGCTCGGGCCGGGCGTGTCGCAACCGCCGTTCGATGCGTTCAATCTCGGTGCACGCTGCGGCGACGATCCGGAAGTCGTTTCGCAAAACCGTGCGCGTTTGATCGAAGCCTTGACGTTGCCTTCGCCACCACGCTGGTTGCGGCAGGTGCATGGAACGCGCGTCGTCGCTTTTAAAAGGTCCTGCCCCAACCCTTGCCCGCTTGCGGGCGAGGGCGAAGCGAACGTAGCGCGCGCGGGCGGCGGGAATGCGGCGAAAGCGCTGTCAGAAGAACCGGAGCCCGAAGCCGATGCCGCGGTCGCCCGCACGCCCGGTGCGGTGCTTGCCGTCCTCACCGCCGATTGCCTGCCGGTACTCTTCTGCGACAACGACGGCAGCGAGATCGCCGCCGTGCACGCCGGCTGGCGCGGCCTGTCCGCAGGCGTGCTGGAGAACGCGCTTGCCGCGATGCGATCGCCTCGCGAGAAAATCCTCGCATGGCTCGGCCCGGCGATCGGCCCGCAGTCATACGAAATCGACGACGAAGTGCGCGGCGCTTTTCTGGCTCACGACGCGCAAGCCGCGCTTGCATTCACCGCCACGCGGCCGGGTCATTGGCATTGCGATCTCAATGCGCTGGCCGTGCAACGCCTACGCGCAGCAGGCATCGCCCGCATCTTCGGCGGCGGCTTCGACACCTTCACCGATCCGCGCTTCTACTCCTATCGCCGCGATGGCGCGCGCAGCGGACGCTTCGCCACGTTGATCTGGTCGAACCCATTGCGCCTGCGCGATGCGGAGTAGCCCATCGCGCGCGAGGGATGAGGATGAGGCAGGAGCCGATCGGATGGCCGCGCCATGGACGGCTGCTTGCCCCAGGATCAAAAAAGCAGATACGTCGAGATGATGTACTTGTCGTTGGAGCGCGGCGGCAGGCCGGCGTGCTGGTACATCCAGTAGGGCGGAAACATCAGCAGGCGTCCGGCGCGCGCCTCCACGCGCAAGCCCAGGTCGCAGAATTCCGTCTCGCCGCCTTCGGCCACGTCGTTCAAGTACCAGAGAAAAACCATGTAGCGGTTGCAGGAATAGTCCAGCGCGTCGAAATGCGGTTCGAACCGGTCGCCTTCGACCGCGAGATAGCGCTTGATGCGCAGGTTTTCCAGGCGCGCGCGCTGTGGAATCGGCAGCGTCAGCCGCACGCGTTCGTTGTAGCGTGCCAGATATTCGAACACCTGTTCGCGAAACCGCGCCTCGAAGGAGGCGTCAGCGACCTTGCTGACATTGAGTTCGGTCCAGGCGCTGGATTGCAGCGCCTTGATTGCGCCACGGTTGTTGCGCGTCTGGAAGCGCGCGAGCTGGTCGAACGACTCGATCATGCGCCCGCACAGGTTCGGATCCAGCGCGCCGTCGAACCACTGCACGTAACGTGCGAGGTCGCGGCCGGGCGGCAGGGCTCGATCGGCGTCGTTCATCGCTCAGCCGATTTCCTGCAGACGGGAATCGAATTCCACGGCGGCTTCGGTGATGGCTTGCAACGCCGCGCGTTCGGTGGATGAGAGATCCGGATGCCAGATTTCGAATGCCAGCACTCGCGCCTCACCCTCGCCGGCGTTGGCGTATTCAACGCCGAAACCCGGATCGAAAATCAGCGCGTCACCGGCCGCAAGCGGGCGTGATTCTCCGCCGACGATGACTTGCAATGACGAGCTCTGAGACAAAGCCACCGCCATGCCGCAACGCGAATTGGTGCGGCCAAAACGCAAGGTGGAACGCGTGCCGACCGGCAAAAGGATGATCTCCGCATCAGGGCCGTGCCGCGGAATGTGCACCAGCGGCGTTTCCCCGAGCGCAGCCAGTAGCCGCGGCGCGTGCTTGCGCGGCGAATCGTGCAGCAGACCGCGCTGATAGACTGGCAGCCGTTTTTCGCGCGGCACATCATGCTCATTGCCGCGGCTCAGCAGGCTGTCCAGACTGAAGGGCGAGGCAGGGTTCGTGTACACCGGAGCGAAATCCTTCACGCAGGCGTCCACTTCCGCCGTCGCAGCCGCGACTCCTTGCAAAAAACTCGGCAGCCACTCCGGTTGCGATTCGATGAAAGGCGTCGAACCGAGATCCGGCACGTACAAGAACGTCGGCCGCTGGCGCGGGTCCGACGGACGCTCTTCGCTTTCGCGGAGATAGATGCTCAGCGCACGGTCGACGCGGCGCATCGAAGCCTCCGGATTGCTCGCGCGCACGGGTTGTAGCGCCGCGTCGAACAGCGCACGGCGGCCGTTCGCGACATAGCGCATTGCGTGCCGCACCAGTTGCCGCAGACCCGGCTCGGTGCTGTTGTCGTCCAGCCATTGCCCTTGCGATTGCGCCTCCAGAATCGCGCGAAAGTAGTGCGCCAGCGCAAGCTCGTCGCGACGATCGAGCTCCAGCACGTTCGCCAGCAGGAGCCGTGCGGTGGTGTTCCGCCCTTGACTCAGTTGTAGCGCGCGCTCCAGCACGTAACGCGATTCGTCGCGCCGATCTGCGGCGCGATAGGCCACGCCCAGTTCCATCAGCACTCCGATGTCGCTGCGGTCGGCATTGGCCGCGCGGTTCAGCAGTTCCACCGCTTCGCCCGCGGCGCCGCGCGCCAGCGCCGCGTTGGCCAAGAAGCGCAGCGCCTCCACCTGCTCGGGCTGATTCCGGAGCACCCCGCGAAACGCCTGCTCTGCTTCGGCCAGACGGCCTTCGCGTACCAGCCGGCGGGCGTTTTCCAGTTCGCGAGGCGACGCGGCGATGGTGAATTGTGGATCGGAGGCCATGGCGGAAAGATGTCGAAGAGGTGTCACATTATCACGCAGCCTTTGCGCGGCGGCGCGCCGGGCCGAGTGCGAAAATGATCCGCACCGTGACGCGGAGGGCCAGATGTCAGAAACAGCCGGACAGGAACCCGAGCAGCTCGCGCTGATGCGCCGTGTGGTATAGCTCGCCGAAGAGCAGACGCGTCAATCGACGGAACGCACCGAGCAGTCGGCCGAGCGTTCCTACATGAATGCCGAGCGCACGCTGTCGGTGTGGACTCGCACTGCGCTGTCGCTGATGATCTTCGGCATCGCGGTGGACCGCTTTGGCCTGTTGCTGCGGCACGAGCGCTGGGTGCATCTCGGTAAGCCGTTTCTGCCCAACCCGCTCTCGACGCTCGGTGGCGTGGTGCTGGTCGCGCTGGGCGTGCTGATGGTGCTGACCTGCGGATTCCGGTATCTGGCCTATGCGCGCGATTGGGGCCGCGTGCACACCTGGCCGAAGCGGCATGCGCCGTGGCTGGCTTTCAGCTTTGCGATGGCGGTTGCTGCGTTCGGTATCGTGCTGCTGGTGGTGTTGCTGGTGTTCACCGATTGACACAGAACCAAGCGGAATCTCTACGCGATTGCGTTTCGGCAAGACGCACGTAAAACTGCGCGCTCTGCCGTGCCTGTTGCGAACCGTGACCGACCTGAATTTCGCGCCGCTGCCGTCCGACGCGCCCTGGATCGTGCTGAAGTTCGGCGGCACCAGCGTCGCCGCACCTGAGCGCTGGCGCACGATCCTGCAACTCGCGGCGGCGCGGCGTGCTGAAGGCGCGCGCGTACTGGTTGTCGTCTCCGCATTGGCAGGCGTTACCGATGCGCTGAAGGCGCTATGCACGTGTGCCCCGGAAGAGCGCGAAACATCGCTGAAAAACCTCCGCGAGCGGCACCGCAACCTGCTGGTACAGATGTCGCTGCCGCAATGCGATGCAGTGGAATGCTGGCTCGAATCGCTATGCGTAGTCGCGAACACCACCGGGACGGGCTATCACTGGCAAGCGCTCGTGCAGGCACACGGCGAATTGCTCTCCAGTTCGCTTGGCGCCGCGTTCATGACCGCCAACGGTTTGCAGACCGAATGGCTGGATGCGCGTGAGGCGCTGTTGGCGCGAGAGGTGCCGTTCGCAAACGAGCGTTCGCGCGCGCTGTCTGCGCAGGTCGATGCGCAGTACGATGCGGCATTCACGGCAGCGCTCGCGCAACGCGGCGAGGTGTTCATCACCCAAGGCTTCATCGCGCGCGACGCCGATGGAAATACAGTGCTGCTCGGCCGCGGGGGTTCCGATACTTCGGCTGCGTACTTCGGCGCGTTGCTGCGCGCGGCGCGCGTGGAAATCTGGACGGATGTAGCCGGTATGTTCAGCGCCGATCCCCGCCAGGTGCCGAACGCACGCTTGTTGCAGCGGCTCGATTACGAGGAAGCGCAGGAAATCGCGACGACCGGCGCCAAGGTGCTGCATGCGCGCTGCCTCTCGCCGTGCCGCCGCGGGCGCGTGCCGCTGCTGATCAAGGACACGCAGCGTCCGCAACTCGAGGGCACGGTCATCGGTCCGCAAATGACCGAGGAAGTGCCGAGCATCAAGGCGATCAGTTCGCGCCGCGGCATCACCCTGGTGTCGATGGAAACGGTGGGCATGTGGCAGCAGGTCGGGTTTCTTTCCGACGTGTTCGCGCTGTTCAAGCAGCATGGCTTGTCGGTCGATCTGATCGGTTCGGCGGAAACCAATGTCACCGTGTCGCTCGACCCCACCGAAAATCTGCTGGACTCCGATGCGGTCGCCGCGCTTGCGGCCGGCCTCGAAAAGATCTGCCACGTGAAGGTGATTGCGCCCTGCGCGGCAGTGACACTGGTCGGCCGCGGCATGCGTTCTATGCTGCATCGGCTGTCGGCAGTGCTGGCCGAATTCGGCCAGATGCGTGTGCACCTGATTTCCCAATCATCGAACAATCTGAATCTCACTTTCGTGGTCGACGAGGAAGCGCTGGACGGCCTGTTGCCGCGTCTGCACGAACAACTGATCAAGGCCGGCGCGCTGCGCACGGACGACGCGGCGTTGTTCGGACCGAGCTGGCGAGCGCTGTATGGCTCGGACGCTGCCGCATCCACACGCAAGCCGTGGTGGCGGAGCGAACGCGCGAGATTGCTGGAGCTTGCAACTCCGCAAGCAGCCCTCCATGGTGCGGCTTCCGTTCGGCAACCTGCCTCACCCTCAGCCGCTGACACGGCTTCGACCACACCACGCTATGTTTATCACCTGCCCACCGTGCGCCAGCGCGCGCGCGCGCTGCGCATGTTGAATGCGGTCGATCGCGTGTACTACGCGATCAAGGCCAATCCGCATCCGGCGATCCTGCGCGCGATTGCGGAAGAAGGCATCGGTTTCGAATGCGTGTCGCCGGGCGAACTGGACGCGGTGGATGCGGTTCCCAACAGCGCCGCGTTGCCTCGACTGTTCACGCCCAACTTCGCCCCGCGTGCGGATTACGCCGACGCGTTCCAGCGTGGGGTACCGACCACGCTGGATTCGCTGCATCCACTGCAACACTGGCCGGAGCTGTTCGCCCATCGGGAGATCATGTTGCGCGTCGATCTGGGGCGTGGCTTGGGGCACCACGACAAGGTGCGCACCGGCGGCGAGGGGAGCAAGTTCGGATTGCCACTGGATCAGCTCGACACGTTCGTGGCGCTCGCGGAGAAGAACCGCACGCACATCGCCGGACTGCACGCGCATCTGGGCTCCGGGATTCTTGAAGCGAACCACTGGGCGGAGGTGTATGGGCAACTCGCAAGCCTCGCCGAGCGGATCGGCAGCATCGCCTATCTCAATCTCGGCGGCGGCTTGGGCGTGCCGCCGCATCCCGACGAAGCGGATCTCGATCTCACAGCTCTGGATGCTTCGTTGCTGGAAGTGAAGCAGATGTATCCGCAATATCGCTTGTGGCTGGAACCGGGCCGCTGGCTGGTGGCGGATTGCGGCGTGTTGCTGGCGCGCGCCACGCAGGTGAAGCGCAAGGGTGCGTTGAATTATCTCGGGTGCGATGCGGGGATGCACGCGCTGATCCGGCCGGCACTGTACGACGCCTGGCACGAGATCGTGAACCTGTCGCACGTCGACGAGGCGGCGACCACGTTGTATCAGATCGTTGGACCGATCTGCGAATCCGGCGACGTGCTGGGTTCAGACCGTCGTTTGCCGGAAACACGGGAGGGCGACGTGCTGCTGATCGCGCAAGCGGGTGCCTATGGGGAGTCGATGTCGTCGGACTACAACCTGCGGCCTTTGGCGCAGACGACGGTGATCGAATGACGAACGATTTGCAAAGCTACTGCACACGTCAGCTCACGCGCCGGCGGTGCTCGGAATCCTCATGTACTGACGTGCACACTCCGATTCGTGCGCGTCGGCGTCGCGCGACGTGTCTTCGCTCGCTACGCCCTTCAAGCCATTCCAGCGCGCGAGTGGTGGAAATATGAGTGCGTTGACCGATCCGCGCCAGGCACAGGCATTCCGCTTCGTGCGCCACGATTATCGCGACGGAGTTGCGGAACTGGTGTACGCGTTCGATCACGGCCCCGAGTTGATCGAACGGATCATGTTTCCTGATACACCACCGTTGCCGAGCGACCGCAAACCTGCGTTCGACGTCGCACTGCGTCTGTTGCACCTCATCGCAGGCATCAGTTATTACAAGGCCGGCATCCCGGCCCGGATCGAAATCGATGACGGGGCGATCGATTCTGCCACCGCGGCCTTGATGGACGAATTGTATCTGCACGGTTTGGCCGAATTCGCGTATCGCAATGGGCTTGAGTTGCGCGGCAGGATCGCGTTTCCTTTTTCGCAGAATGGCAGGCAAGGGACGCTCGCATTGGATTTGCCGCGCCGCACGCTGGTTCCCATCGGTGGCGGCAAGGATTCGCTGGTGGTGGTGGAAGCGTTGAAGGCAATCGGCGCGCAGGCGACCGCGGTCTGGGTCGGCAATTCGCTGTTGATCGCTTCGGTTGCCGCGCGCACGGGCTTGCCGATGTTGAACATTGTGCGCGAACTTTCGCCATTGCTGTTCGAATACAACCGCATCGGCGCATACAATGGCCACATCCCGGTGACGGCGATCAATTCGGCGATACTGGCGTGTGCGGCGATCCTGTACGGCTTCGATTCGATCGCATTCGCCAACGAGCGCTCGGCTTCCAGCGCGACGCTGGAATACGAAGGCTGGCAAGTCAATCACCAATGGAGCAAGGGTTGGGCGTTCGAGCACGCATTTGCCGCGCACGTGCGTTTGCAGGTCGCCGCCGATCTGGATTACTTTTCGCTGCTGCGGCCGTTTTCGGAACTGGCGGTGACGCGCGCGTTCGCGCGCCTCGGTTCGGCCTACTTCAATGCGTTTTCAAGTTGCAATCGAAATTTCCGCATCCTCGGGCCCAAGCCGGTGGATCGCTGGTGCGGACAATGTCCGAAGTGCCATTTCGTGTTTCTCGCACTGGCGCCATTCCTGCCCAAGCCGCGGCTGCTCGCGATCTTCGGACGGAACCTGCTCGACAACGAGACACAAGCCGCGGGCTTCGATGCGTTGATCGAATATCGTGATCACAAGCCGTTCGAATGTGTGGGCGAAGCGAGCGAGGCGCGCGCGGCGTTCGCCGCGTTGGCGCAGCGGCCGGAATGGCGCGAGGATGCGCTGATCGCGCGCTTCAAGGATGAAATCGAGCCGCAACTCGATGCGGCCTCTTTGCTGCTGGAACCGTGGCTGCACGCCTCGAACGAGCATGGGATTCCCGCACGCTTCGCCGGAGCTCTGGATGCGATTCGCGGAACTTGAGTCGAGCGACGTCGCAATCTGGGGCTGGGGCCGCGAAAGCCGCGCCGCGCTGGCGGCATTGCGCCGCAGATTTCCAGAAAAACTGCTGACGATTTATTGCAAACACGATGAGGCCGAACGGGCGCGCGCGCAGACCGATGCAAAAGTGCGAGTGATCGCAGACGCACCGGATACGGACGCGCTGGTCGCACACGACATCGTGATCAAGTCCCCCGGCATCAGCGCGTACAAACCGGAAATCGTGGAAGCGCAACGGCGCGGCACGCGCTTCACCTCCGGCACCGCGCTGTGGTTCAGCGAAAACCCGGACGCGCGCGTGATCGCCGTGACTGGCACCAAGGGCAAGAGCACCACCACGGCGATGATCGCGCATTGTGGGCGCGCGCTCGGCGTTCGCACCGCGCTTGCCGGCAACATCGGCATGCCGCTGTTGGAACTGGACGGGCAGCACGCGGAGCTGTGGGCGATCGAACTGTCCAGCTTCCAGACGGGAGATGCCGGAACGGTAGAAGTCGGAGTGGTCGTCAGCCTGGAGGAAGAACATCTGGACTGGCACGGCACGCGCGAGCGCTACATCGCCGACAAACTGAAACTCGCGGATGTTTCACGCACGCTGCTGGTGGACGCGCGATCGCCGTTGCTGATGCAGCACACGAATGCGCATCCGCATCGTGTCACGTTCGGCGACGCAAGCGGCTGGCATGTCGAGCATGGCGCGATCTGTCAGGGTGCGGAGTGCGTTCTCGAATCGAACGGGCTGCCGTTGCAAGGCGCGCACAATGCATATAACGCGTGTGCGGCGTTGGCTGCGCTCGAACTGTTCGGACTCGACGCGCGCGCAGCCGCGTCGGCGTTACGCACGTTCAAACCATTACCGCACCGCCTGCAACGACTCGGCATTCATCATGGCATCGAATGGATCGACGATTCGATCGCCACCACGCCTGCGGCATCGCTGGCCGCCTTGCGTAGCATCGGCGATCGCGCGGCCACGTTGATCCTCGGCGGTTTCGATCGTGGTCTGGACTGGGATGGCTTCGCGCGTGAACTTGCCGCGCATCCGCCGCACGCGGTCATCGCGCAAGGCGCGAACGCCGCGCGAATTCTCGAAGCGCTATCGCGTGCAGGCGTGCGCGCGTGCATCGAACGCGTGGACGATTTGCAAAATGCTGTTGTCCAAGCCGCCGCAATCACGCTGCCCGGAGGGGTGGTGCTGTTGTCGCCCGGCGCGCCCAGCTTCGACCGCTTCAGGGATTACGCCGAACGCGGGCGCACTTTCGCCGCGCTGGCCGGCTTCGACGCGGCGGCGCTGGGGGAAATCGAGGGGTTGGGGATTACGTGAGCCGCATCGTCGCGGGCGCATCGGGCCCGCAACGATGGCTCTGTTGTGGCCGCGCGATCAGCGCAAGGTGTAACCGCTCACGCGCCATACCTTGTCGGTGTCGTAGTGATAAGACACCAGTTCGCGCACCGGCTGCTTGGTGTTGCTGAACTGGCTGGCGAAGATCACGTTGACATAGAAGCCCGCGGGCAACTGCTTGTCGCCCTTGGATACGCTCCGGGTTACGCCAGCCAGCTTGCGCGACACCAGCGTGCCGACCTGCTTGCGTTGCGAGGTCACGCCGGAGACGAATGCATCCTTGGTCACGGCCTGCTTTGCGACCGGTGAGGCCTGATCCCACACGTCGCCGATCTTGCCCTGATCGATCAGTTGCGCGATCGTCTGTGCATCCGCGGCCATCGTCTGGTTCTGCTTGATCAACGCGGCCTTCTGTTCGGGCGTGAGTTGCGGGGCGGTCTTGCTGGACGCCGCGGCCGGCGCACTATTGCTTGCGGGTTGCTGCGCCCAGGCGGCGCCGGCCAGGGCCAGCAGCGCGGCAGGCAGGATCAGTCTCTTGAACATGGTGTTCTCCCTGTAAGTGGTGGAAGGCGGGAAGCGGAAACTACCACGCGCATGGGATGAATGCAGCATGAGAGCGGGTGGGCGGTTGAGGGGTCATGGGTTGCCGGTTGATAGGTCGTTCATCGTCACCCGCAACCCACGCCTCGCAACTGGCTCACCAGATCTTCACTCGCTCATTCGGCGCCAGATACAGCTTCTGCCCCGGCTGCACGTTGTAGGCGTCATACCAGGCATCGATGTTGCGCACGGTTTCAGCGCGGAATTGCGCCGGCGCGTGCACGTCCACGGAAAGCTGCTGACGCAGCGCAGCGTCGCGCGTCTTGCTGCGCCAAGCCTGCCCGAAGGCGAGGAAGAAACGCTGATCCCCGGTAAGTTCATCGAGCGTCGGCGCAGGCTGTCCGTTCAACGAGAGGTGATAGGCGCGGTACGCGGCGGTCAGGCCGGAGACGTCGGCGATGTTCTCGCCCAGTGTCTGCTTGCCGTTGACGTGCAGCCCCGGCAGCGCTTCGTATTGATCGTATTGTTTGGCGAGCGCGGCGGTGGCGGCTTCGAAGTGCTTCAAATCCGCCGGCGTCCACCAGTTGACCAGCTTGCCGTGCGCGTCGAAATCAGCGCCGGTATTGTCGAAGCTGTGGCTGATCTCGTGGCCGATGATCGCGCCGATCGCGCCGTAATTGGCAGCCGGATCGGCCTTCGGATCGAAGAACGGCGGCTCGAGAATCGCGGCGGGGAAATTCAGCGCGTTCTGGATCGGCAGGTTCACCGCGTTCACCGTCTGCGGCGTCATCCACCACTCGCCGGTGTCTACGGCCAAGCCGATCATGGCCTTCTGGTATTCGTATTCGAATTTCACCGCGCGCAGATGGTTGCCCAACGCATCGTCCGGTTTGATTTCTAGCGATGCGTAATCGCGCCAGTGTTCGGGGTAACCCACGCTGACGCGCAGCGTCTTCAATTTCTCTTTGGCTTTTTGCTTCGTCTCCGGCGACATCCAGTCCAGCTTGTCGATGCCCTGACCGAATGCGGCCAGCAGGTTCTTCACCAGCGCTTCCACCTCCGCCTTGCTGGAAGCCGGGAAATATTTCTGCACGTAGATCTGCCCGACCGCGTCGCCCAAGTCGGTGTTGGTCGCCGATACCGCGCGCTTCCAGCGCTCGCGCTGTTGCGGCGTGCCGGTGAGCGTCTTGCCGTAGAAATCGAAATGCAGATCATCGAAAGCCTTGGGCAGCAGCGGCGCGTTTTCATCCAGCGTGTGGAAGGTCAGCAGCGCTTTCCACGCATCCAGTGGTTCGCTCGCCGTCAGCTTCGACAAACCGGTGAAGGCGGAAGGCTGCCAGACGTCGAACTGTTTGGCGTTGCTCAAACCCGCGGCATCGAAGAAGGCACTCCAATCAAGACCGGGTGCCTTCTTCGAGAAATCCGCCACGCTCCAGAGATTGTTGGCCTTGTGCACGTCCTCGCTGTCCACCAGGCTTTCCTGTGCCTGCGCGATCTTCATTTCCAGATCGAATACCTCTTGCGCCTTTCTCTCCGCGTCGGCAATGCCGGCCTGCTTCAATAACGCGGCGACGTAGGTTTTGTATTTATCGCGGTCGGCCGCCATTTCCTTGTCCTGCGACAGGTAGTAATCGCGGCTGGGCATGGCCAGCCCTCCTTGCAGCAAATAAGGAATTTGCAAGCTGTCTTCTTCCAGCCCTTTCGTGACGAACAGCCCGAACAGGTGCTCGGTGTGGAAATTGGTGGCGTTGATAGGATCGACGTCTGCGCGCATGCCGCTGCCCAGCACGCGCGCCAGATCGGTGCGTGTCTTGATCGCATCGATCGAATCGAGTTCCGGCTTCAGCGGCGCCAAGCCCGCCTTTTCGATCGCATCGGTATTCATGTATGCCGCGTAGTAGTCGGCAATCTTGCGCGGGTTGCTGCCAGCGGCGGGGTTGGACGCGCCCGCCGCCTTGATCAAGTCGGCCGTGCGTTGTTCGGCCTTCTGGAATACCTCGAAGAAGGTGCCGGTGCTGGAGCGGTCGGGCGGAATCACCGCGGTCTTCAGCCAGTCGCCATTGGAATATTGAAAGAAGTCGTCGCCGGGTTTGACGGCATGATCGACGCCCGACAAATCGACGCCGATGTCTGGTGCGGCGCTGGCCGGCGTAGGTGCGCTGGCCGCCGGAACCGCGGAAGCAACAGGTTTCGGCGTGCTTGGGGAGGCGGGCGCGCTCGATGGATTCGATTGCGAGCACGCAGCGCAGGCGAACGCAACGATGGCGGCGAGCATCCAGTTCAAGCGTGGCATGACGGCATCCCCAAGGCGGAAAGGAGAATGATGCACCAGTTCGACCGCACTTGCAGTTCCAAAGGTCATGGGTGCGAGGCCTCGTTCGGGCCGTGTTTCGTATCATTCCGCGATGAATCGTTCCAACAAGCCGCATACGCCGGAAGCAATTGCCGCGCGCGCGGCCCCCATTCCAGAGGTCGCGATCGACGAGTCGCTGCCGATCGCGCAGCGCGCGGACGAGATCGTCAAGCTGATTCGCACCCATCGAGTGCTGGTGATTGCCGGCGAGACCGGTTCCGGCAAGACTACGCAATTGCCAAAACTGTGCCTTGCCGCAGGCCGCGGCATCAACGGAATGATTGGCTGCACACAACCGCGGCGTCTGGCCGCGCGCGCGATGGCACGGCGTGTTGCAGCCGAATTGAATAGCGAAGTTGGCGCCAAAGTCGGTTTCCAGGTGCGCTTTGACGAGCGCGTCGGCGAACACACGCAGATCAAGTTCATGACCGACGGAATTTTGTTGTCGGAACTGGCGCGTGACCGTTCGCTCTCCCTATACGACACGATCATCCTGGACGAAGCGCACGAACGCAGTCTCAACATCGACTTCCTGCTGGGTTATCTGAAAACGCTGCTGCGCAAGCGGCATGATTTGAAATTGATCGTCACCTCCGCGACGCTGGATACCGCGCGCTTCGCCGCGCATTTCGGCAATGCGCCGGTGATCGAGGTGGAAGGACGCGCGTTTCCGGTCGAGGTGCGCTGGCGCGTGCCGGAACGAGACGAAACGATTTCCGACCAGATCATCGCCGCGCTGGATGACATCACGCACGAAGACCCGCGCGGCGATGTGCTGGTGTTCCTGCCGGGCGAGCGCGAAATCCGGGACGCGCATCTGGCGCTGAACCGCCGCAACTACCGTCACACTGAGGTGTTGCCGTTGTATGCGCGGCTTTCTGCCACCGAGCAGGATCGCGTATTCAAACCCGGCCCCGCGCGACGCATCGTGCTGGCGACCAATATCGCCGAGACTTCGCTGACCGTGCCGCGCATCCGCTACGTGATCGACAGCGGCACCGCGCGCATCAAGCGTTACTCGCAGCGCAGCCAGATCGAGCGATTGAATATCGAAGCGATCTCGCAGGCGGCGGCCAATCAGCGCGCCGGCCGCTGCGGGCGTGTGGGACCCGGCGTGTGCGTGCGCTTGTACGACGAAGCCGATTACACCACGCGTCCGCGCTACACCGATCCGGAGATCAAGCGCTCGTCGCTGGCGAACGTGATCCTGTCGATGCTGTCGCTGGGCTTGGGCGAAGTCGAAAGGTTTCCGTTCCTCGATCCGCCCGAGCCGCGCGCCATCGCAGATGGCTGGCGCAAGCTCACCGAAATCGGCGCGATCGATACACAGCGCAGGCTGACGCGCATCGGCCGCGAGCTGGCGCGGATGCCGATCGACGCGCAACTGGCGCGCATGCTGGTCGAGGCGCAGCGGCTGCATGTTTTCAACGAGGTGTTGCCGATCGTCGCTTTCCTCGGCATCCAGGACCCTCGCGAACGTCCGGCAGACAAACGCGACGCGGCCGATGCCGCGCACCGTGAATTCGCCGATCCGAAATCCGATTTCATCGGAATTTTGAATCTCTGGAATGCCTATCGCGCCGCGCACGAAGAATTGACCCAATCGAAATTGCGCGACTGGTGCGAGAAGCATTGCCTCTCATTCCTGCGCATGCGTGAGTGGCGGGAGTTGCACAGGCAGTTGTTGTTGATGGATCCGGGGATTGCGGACGAGCAGCGGGGGCGCTCCGCACGAACCGATTCGGCGAGTTCCGGCGTCCAACGAAAGGGCCTCGCAGATGCACTTCCTCCATTCACCCCCCACTTGTATGAAACCATCCACCTGTCTCTTCTCGCCGGCCTTCCCACCCAGGTCGCGCGCAAGGACGAACGCGGCGATTACCGTGGCACGCGCGAGCGCAGGTTCCGCCTCTTTCCCGGTTCCGCGCTGAGCAAATCCGCGCCGCAATGGGTGCTGGCGGCGCAGATTCTGGATCTGGGCGGCCGTGTGTACGCGATGCACTGCGCGCGCATCGAGCCGCGCTGGATCGAGCGGCAAGCCGCGCATCTGGTTCGCAAGACCTGGCGCGAGCCGCACTGGTCGCGTGCGCGCGGTGCCGTGATCGCGCACGAGCAGGTGACGCTGTTCGGATTGACCTTGATCGAACGCCGTACCGTCATCTTCGCCAAACAGGATCTACCGCTCGCACATTCAATTTTTTTGCGCGAGGCATTGGCGCGCTGCGAACTGGATGCGCGCGCGGATTTCGTGCGCGCCAATGCGCGCGTGCTGCGGCAGGCGCGCGAGATCGAGTCGCAGCAGCGCCGCGCGGACTTGCTGAAATCCGACGAAGAGCTCGCGCAGTTCTTCGCCGGAAAATTGCCGCAGGAGACCACAACCGCCGCCGCGCTGGACGCTTGGTACCGCCACGCCCCGCCCGCGCAGCGTGCGGCCTTGCGCTGGTCGCTGGATGACGTGATGAACGGCGACGCGCGCGGGGACGCTTCCGCATTTCCGCCGTTGCTTGAATTCGCGGGACAACGTTTGCGGCTGGAGTATCGCTTCACCCCCGGGGAGCCCGCCGATGGCGTGACGCTGCACGTGCCGCTTGCGTTGTTGAACGCGATTCCCACGGCGCGTTGCGAATGGTTGGTGCCAGGCATGTTGGCGGAAAAAGTCGCGACGCTGATTCGCGGCCTGCCGAAGAACCTGCGGCGCAATTACGTGCCGGCACCGGATTTCGCGCGCGCTTTTGTCGAGGCGGAAGAGCCGCGCGACGAACCGCTCGCGCAGGCACTCGCATCGTTTCTCACCCGCGCCACCGGCGTGGCTGTCGCCGCCTCCGATTTCGCCGCGATCGAGTTGCCGCCGTATTTGGAGATGCGTTTCGTGTTGCACGACGAGCGCGGCAAGGCGCTGGCCGAAGACCGCGATCTGCGAGCCTTGCGCGAACATTGGCGGCAGCACGCGCGCGAGGCCTTCGCGCAGAGGACCGACGTCGAACTGGCGCGCGAAGACGTGCAGGAATGGGATTTCGACAACATCCCGCGCAGCGTGCGCTCGCAGGGAGGGCTGACCGCTTATCCCGCGTTGGTCGATCTGGGCACGGCGGTGGCGCTGCGCGTGTTCGAGCACGCGGATGATGCGGATGCCGCGCACCCGCGTGGAGTCGAGCGGTTATTGCGGCTGTCGCTGGCGCAAGAATTCAAGCGCGCGCGCCGACAGTTGCCGATCCACAGCACGGTCGCGTTGCAATATGCGCCGCTGGACAGCATCGATGCGTTGCGTGCCGATCTCGTCGAAGGGGGCTTTGCCGACCTGCGCGCACACAGCGATCTGGACGTGCGTGATCGTGACGCGTTTGAACATTTGCGCGAGAGACTCGCACGCGAATTGTTTGCCGCAGCGGTGGAACGGCTGAAACTTGCAGAACCGATCATCGCCGCGCAGGCGGAGCTGCGCCCCGTGTTGGAGCCGCCGCTGATCGGGTTCGCGCGCGCGAGTTACGACGACCTGCATGAGCAATTGGAGTTTCTGTTGCAGCCGCATTTCCTGTGCGAACTGCCGCGCGAACGGCTGCAACACCTGCCGCGCTACCTGCGCGCGATGAGATTGCGCGCGGAGAAACTGCGCGGCGATCCGGCACGCGACCAAGCACGCATGTTGCAGGTGCTGCCCTACTGGCGCGAGTGGCTGAACGCCCGCGTGGAAGGCGCATCAGGCGAGCAGCTGGATCGTCTGCGCTGGCTGATCGAGGAATGGCGCGTCTCGCTGTTTGCGCAGGAGCTTGGCACGGCGGAAGCGGTGTCGCCGAAGCGGCTGGCTGGGGCGTTGAAGGCCGTTGTGGGTTGAGGGTGATGGGTTGGCGGTTATGGGTCAAAAGGCTCGCAACCCACGACCCGCAACCGTTCTATTTCACCCGCTCGACCCGCACGCTGTCGTTGCAGCCTTGCACGTACATCAGCCAACTGCCAAGGATCATCGGCTTGATGGTGACTTTCGGGTTGGTGATCGTAGGACAGGAATAGGCGCCCGATTCGGCCTGCCTCCACACCTGACCGTTGTTCAAGGTGAACTGCGTGCTGCCGCTCCAGCCGGAGAAGGTGCCGACGAGGTGCGTCTCGAATTCCTTGCGCTCGTTGTCGGCATAGAACACCGGCTTGCCGCTGGAATTGACCAGGCGCGTCTGCTGGTGCGCCTGCAGCCAGCCATCCAGATACCTGAGCTCGTCGGGCGTGAGCTTGTCCAAGCCCGCCGCTTTGAAGTCCGCCGCGGACATGCGCTCTTCCAGTGACGAGAACTGCTGCGCGAACGCCGGCAGCGCCGACAGCAGCAGGCAGAGGACGGTCGGCACAACGATTCGGATACGCATGGGGAGCGATCATACCAGCGGGATGCGCGGCTTTCACGCAACTCGAGTGCCGCGTCGCGAGGGGTACACTGGCTGCCTTTCAGCAGTCTTTCTGCGGCCTTTCATGGAGTGCGCAAAAAGTGATCGATGCAGGCGCAATCGCTCTCGCCGCGCCAAACCTGGCGCACGAGTTACCCGAAGCCGATCGCGCGTCCGCGGCCGCAGTCTGTTCGCTGCTGGAGAGTCTCGGTTGCGATGAGGACGCGCGCGCGGCCGCGTGGTGGTATGCCATCGCGCGCGCGCGTCCACAGGTGTGGGCGGAGCATTCGTCAGGCGTTTCCGAAGACGTGCGGCGGTTGGTCGAGGGCCAGATGCAGGCTGAAACGGTGTGGACGCTCCACTCCCAAGGCGCACAGCGCAGCGCTGAAGGTCTGCGCCGTCTGCTGCTGGCAATCATCCGCGACCTGCGCGTGGTCTATCTGCTGCTGGCGCGCCAGCTTACGCTGCTGCGCGCCGCGTCGCAGATGGATGAGGGCGAACGCCGCGCGCTGGCCGAACTCACCGCCGACATCCACGCGCCGCTCGCCAACCGCCTCGGCATCTGGCAACTGAAGTGGGAACTGGAAGACCTCGCCTTCCGCTACCTACAACCGGAGACCTACAAACGCATCGCGGCGCTGCTGGACGAGCGACGCGCGACGCGCGAGGCCTACATCGCGCAATGCATGACGGCATTGCGCGAGGCCCTGCAACGCGAAGGCATCGATGCGGATGTCGCCGGCCGGCCGAAACACATCTATTCGATCTGGCGCAAGATGCAGCGCAAGGGCGTGGAGTTCGGCGAGCTCTACGATATCCGCGCACTACGCGTGCTTGTCGGCAGCGTGGCCGAATGCTACGCCGCGCTCGGCGTGACGCACGCGCTGTGGCCCAACGTGCCGCACGAATTCGACGACTACATCGCGCGGCCCAAGGGCAACGACTACCGTTCGCTGCACACGGCGGTGATCGGCCCGGAGGGCAAGACGCTGGAAGTGCAGATCCGCACGCGCGAGATGCACCGGGCCGCGGAACTGGGCGTGGCCGCGCACTGGCGTTACAAGGAAGGCGGCGGTCCGGACACGGCGTATCAGCAACGCGTCGCCTGGATGCGCCGTCTGCTGGAAACGCGCGACGAAGACAGTGACGACGGCACCGGCCTGCTTGCGGGGTTTCGTTCTGAACTGACCGAGGATCGCGTCTATCTGCTGACGCCCAAGGGCGAGGTGTTCGATCTGGTCGCGGGCGCGACGGTGCTGGATTTCGCCTATCACGTGCACACGATGGTCGGCCACCGCTGCCGCGGCGCCAAGGTCAACGGCCGCATCGTGCCGTTGACGCACCAACCCGTGAGCGGCGACCGCGTGGAAATCCTCACCGGCAAGCAGCCCGAACCGCGCCGCGACTGGCTGATTCCGCAGCAGGGCTTCCTGCGCACGGCCAGCGCGCGCGGCAAGGTGCGCGCCTGGTTCCGCCGCGTGGATGCGGAGGCCAATCTCGCCGCGGGCCGGCAGATTCTCGAGCGCGAACTGAAACGCCTGGCTTTGCACGAACGCAATGCCGAACGCGTGCATTCGAAACTCGGCTACAAATCGCAGGACGAATTGCTGACCGCACTGGCGCTGGGCGAACTTGGCGGCGCGCAATTGGCGCGCGCGCTGGGCGAAACCGAAGTGCCGGTACAGTCCTCGCCGCGGCCACAGCGCGTGGAAACTCGCAAGCCGGGCGCATTGACCATCGAGGGCGTCGGCAATCTGCTCACCGTGCTGGCGCGCTGCTGTCAGCCGTTGCCGGGCGATGCGGTGGCGGGCTTCATCACGCGCGGGCGCGGCGTCACTGTGCATCGTGTCGATTGCGCTTCGCTCGCACGCCTCCGCGCGCGCGCGCCCGAGCGCGTAATCGAAGTGCACTGGGGCGAAACCGGCGAGCGCGCCTACGAGGTGGAGATTTCCGTCAGCGGTTACGACCGCAAGCATCTGCACCGCGACGTCACCTCGGCGATCGCCAACGCCGGCGCGCAGATTGTTTCGTCGAGCAGCCGCGCCGATCCGCTGCGCGGCGAGATGCGCATGCGTTTCGCGTTGCGTATGCGCGATTTCGGCGAGCTGTCCGCGCTGCTGGCGAAACTGTCCGGGCTGCCGAACGTGATCGACGCACATCGGCTTGCCGCACGCTGAACGTACGCAGTGTGTGCGGCGAGGCTGTGCGCCGCGGTGCTAAGCTTGTCGCGGCTTCCCATGTCGCAGAAATTCCATGTCCGGACGCCGCGAATCTCCCATCGATCCGCGCTCGCGCACCGAACCGGTGCTGGGCGATCTGGATCGCCTCAACGAATCGCCGCGCATCGACGACGAATTGCCGCCGTTCACGCTGGAACCGCGACGGCGCGGTGCGCAACTGGACGAACCTCCGCCGCACCGTTCGGCGTGGCCGTGGGTGGCGATCGTGCTGGCGTTGATCATGCTGGGCGGCGGCGCTTGGGTGTGGACGCACCAGAACGCCTTGCGCGAAGACCTGCCGCGCACGCAATTGAACGCGGTGCTGGCGCGCGCGGACGCGGCGCTCGCAGCGGGCAAATTGTCCGGCTCGCCCGACAGCGCGCGCGATCAATACGAGGCCGCGTTGGCGCTTGATCCCGACAGCGAACACGCGATCGCGGGCTTGCGCAACGTCGGCAACGCGGAACTGAAACGCGCCCAGGACGACATTCGCGCCAACAAGCTCGACGACGCGCGCGCCGCTCTGGAAGAAGCGCGCGGCCTGCTTGGCGGCGGCGCCGAGGTCGCGCAGACCGAAAGCGAGTTGAACAAGGCCGCGAACAGGGGCAGTAGCGCCGATGATCTGATCGACCGCGCCAACGCGGCGCTGGCCGCCGGCAATCTCGATGGCAAGGACGGTGCGGCGGAGCTGTTCCATCGCGTGCTGGTTTCCGACCCCGACGACGCGGTCGCACGGCACGGCATGGATCAGGTCGGCGCGGCGCTTGGCGTGCGCGTGCAGGATCAATTGAAGCAGGGTGATCGCGTCGACGCGCAGCGCACGCTCGACAAGCTCGCATCGTTGCTGCCCACTTACGCGGGTCTGCCCGACTTGCGTGCGGCGGTGGCGCAGGCCGATCAGGACGCCAAGGCGCAACTCGAGCGACATCTGACGCAAGGCGAGGCCGATCTGCACGCGGGCAAATTCACTGGTGCGGGCGACGACAACGCGCTGGCGCAATTCCAGGCGGTGCTGGCGCAGGATCCCGACAACACGCAGGCGCTTGCGGGCCTGGGCCAGGTCGCCGAAGCACTGGTCGTGCAGGCCAACGCCGCGCTGGATGCGCAGCATCCGGACGATGCGGCCAAATTGCTGGATGTCGCCGTCAAGCTCGCGCCGAAATCGGCCGATCTCGCCGCCGCGCGTTCGCGCCTGCGTGCGTTTGCTTCCGCACCGCCGGCGAACGCTGACGATACGCCGAGCACGCCGATGGCGCCCGCCCTGACGCCCGCGCAGTCGGCGAAAGTCGCGCGGTTGGTGCAGCAGGGTGACGTCGCGGCGCATCGCGGCGAGCTGATGCTGCCGCCGGGCGACAGCGCCTACGATCTGTATCGCGCCGCACTCGCCATCGACGGCAACAACGCCGCCGCGCAATCGGGTTTGCAGGCGTTGCCGCAGATCGCACGCAACCTGTTCGCACGCACGCTGCAGAATGGCCGACTCGATCGCGCTGGCGATCTGCTGGCGACGCTGCAACAACTCAGTCCAGGCGATGCAGCGCTGCCGGCGATGCAGCGCAACCTCGGTGGCGCGTGGCTGGATCGCGCGCGTCGGCTGGCGGATCAGGGACGCTACGACGATGCGCGCCGCGCGCTGGATGAAGCGCGTCGGCTGATGCCGGAGGACCCGCGCATTCCCGAGGTCGACAACCGCATCGGTTATGGGAATTAGGTCGCAGGTTGTGGGCTGTGTGTTCGGCGCTGTGGACTGAAGGATTGCATGCGGCGATTCTTCAACTGCGACAAGCGCAATCCATAACTTATAACCAGTACCCGCAATCTGGAACCCATGTCCCCAAACCCGCTTTCGGTGCTGGTCTTCGGCGCCAGCAGCCAGGTCGGCCATTGCCTGTTGCCGCTGTTGGCCGCGCAGGGCGCATGCGTGACCGCGGTGTCGCGCTCGCCGCAACCTGCGAGCGATGGCGTGCACTGGTTGCGCGGCAGCTTGCCCGATCACGTGCAGGGCAACTTCGATCACATCGAAGCGATCGCATGCTTTGCGCCGATGGATGCGCTCGCAGCTTGGCTCGTGCGTACGCCGTTGCCATCGTTGAAATGCGTCGTCGCAACCAGTTCGATGAGCGCAGAGAGCAAGCGCGAATCGCCGGTGCCGCTCGAGCGCGAGGTGGCGCAGCGGCTGCGCGCGGGCGAGTCCGCGGTGGCGCGCGCGTGCGAAGCACCTGGCGTCGCCTGGACGATTCTGCGGCCGACCTTGATCTACGGCGTCGGGCGCGACCGCAGCCTTACGCCGCTGGCGCAACGCGCGATGCACACGCGTGTATTCGTGTTGCCGTCCGGGCGCGGGCTGCGGCAGCCGGTGCACGCGGAGGATCTGGCGATTGCGGTGCTGGCCGCTTTGCGCACGCCGCAGGCGGCGGGAAGGATCATCGCCATCGGTGGGGGCGAACGTTTGCGCGCATCGGAAATGTTCGCGCGCGTGCGCGCGAGTTTGTCGGTTCACACGCTGCCGCTGCCGTTGCCACACTTCGCCGCGCGCGCCGCGATGCACGTGCTGCCGTCATTGCGCGGCCCGCTGTCGCGGCTGAATGTCGATCTGATCGCCGACAATGCCGAGCTGGAAAGTCTCCTGGACGTGCATCCGCGCGGTTTCGCGCCGGATGCAAACGCGTGGCAGCCATGACACTTGCACTTTGCAAGCGATGAATTCGGACTTTGCCTCGACGTCTATCGTGCTCTGCACCTTCAACGGCGCCCATTTTTTGCGCGCGTTATGGGACAGCCTGCTGGCGCAATCGCGACTGCCGGACGAGATCTGCGTACGCGACGACGTTTCCATCGACGACACCTGGCCGCTGTTGAACGAACTGGCGCAGGCGGCGCGCGCGCGGGGCATCGCCGTTTCGCTCGCGCGCAACGAACGCAACAGCGGCGTGGTCGCCAATTTCGAGGCGGCGTTGCAGAACGCGCGCGGCGACGTGATCCATCTTTGCGACCAGGACGACGTGTGGCACCCGCGCAAGCTGGAAACGATGCACGCGCAATTTGCACGGCGTCCGCGATTGCTCCTGTTGCACGGCGACGCCCGGCTGATCGACGAGAACGGTGTCGCACTGCGCAGCACGTTGTTTCAGGCGCTGGAGCTCACGCGCGGCGAATTGCGGCGCGTGCATACCGGCCGCGCCTTCGATGCGCTGCTGCGGCGCAATCTCGCCACCGGCGCCACGCTGGCGTTCCGCCGGGCATTGTTGAAGGACGCATTGCCTATGCCGCGCGAATGGGTGCACGACGAATGGCTGGCAATGCTCGCAGCCGTGCGCGGCGAAGTCGATTGCATCGAGGCGCCGCTGATCGATTACCGTCAGCACGCAGGCAACCAGATCGGCGTGCAATCGCGCGACTTCGCGATGAAAATTGCGCGCGCGGCCGAACCGCGGCGCGCGTATCTGCTCGGCCTGATCGACCGCATGCAGGTGCTTTTGCAGCGTCTGCGCGCGCTGCGGCCGCCTGTCGACGGGGCGAGACTCCGCGCGGTGGAAAGCAAGCTCGCGCACCTGCAACGGCGCGCGGCGATGCCGGATTGCCATCCGTGCCGGCTGCCGGCGATCCTGCGCGAGGCGGTGTCGGGCGGCTATTGGCGTTACGCAAGGGGTTGCTATGCGTTGGCCTATGACCTCTTCGGAAGGGGTTGAGCGCGTGAACGCCGGCTGGCCGGGCGCTGTCCGAGCGGGATTCGAGACGCGGAAGCCGCGCGCACGCATCGGCTAAACTCGCGCACTTTCCACACGGATGAAACAGTTGTCCTTCTTCCAACGATTGCGCGCGTTGTTCGCCGGCGCGTGGCCTTGGCTGCGCTGGCCGGTGTGGATCGGCCTCGGTGTCGCGCTCGGTTTCCTGATTCCCTACACCGCGGTGCTGGACGCACGCGTGCGGATGCGCGTGGGCGAGATCGCATTCTCGCAACCTACGCGCGTATTCGCGCGGCCGCAATTGCTTGCCGCCGGCGTGCCGATGAACGCGGATGCATTGACCCTCGAACTGACCGCCGCCGGTTACACCGAGGAACAAGGCGGAGCGCACGTGCCCGGCACCTTCAGCCGCGACGGCGACGCGTTCGTGATCGCCTCGCGCGGTTATGCCGATCCTGCGGGCGGCGAACTGCCGCGCCGTGTGCGCGTGACACTTTCGCATGGCCAGATCAGTTCGGTGAAGGATCTGACTTCCGGTCGCATGTTGCATGAGACGCATCTGGATCCCGCGCGCATCGCCGCGCTCTACGGCGTCGAACAGGAAGAACGCCAGGTGGTCCGGTTGGACGAATTGCCGCCGCTGCTGGTGACGGGTCTTCAAGCCGTAGAAGACCGCGACTTCAAGCACCACCACGGCGTGGATTTCACCGCGATTCTGCGCGCGATGTTCGCCAACCTGCGCGCAGGCCACGTGGTGCAGGGCGCATCGACCTTGACGCAGCAACTGGTGCGCAACCTGTTCCTGGACCGCAACAAGAGCTTCATCCGCAAGTTCAACGAAGCGCTGCTATCGGTGCTGATCGAATCCCACTACAGCAAGTCGCAAATTCTGGACGCCTACTGCAACGAAGTGTTCCTCGGTCAGCGCGGCGATCAGGCCGTGCACGGGTTCGCCGCGGCCGCACAGTTCTATTTCGCGCGTCCGGTGCAGACGCTGCGTCCGCAGGAAGACGCGCTGCTGGTTGGCATGATCCAGGGGCCGAGCATCTACGATCCGCGCCGCTATCCCGATCGCGCGCTGGCGCGCCGCAACGTGGCACTGGACATGTTCCATGCGACCGGTTTGCTGGACGACGCGCAATGGCAGGCGGCAAAAGCCTCGCCGCTGGGCGTGACGGCCACACCGCAACTGGTGGCAGACCGCTTTCCTGCTTTCATGGAAGCGGTGCGCGAGCAACTTCACCAGGATTTTTCCGACGCGCAGTTGCGCGGCGGCGGCTTGAATGTCTTCACCACGCTCGATCCGGGCGCGCAGATCGACGCCGAGAACGCACTGGACGACACGCTCGAGGCGCTGGGCAAGCGCGGGCGCAACCTGGAAGGTGCGGTGGTGATCACCGATGCCAACACTGGCAGCGTGCTGGCGATGGTCGGCGGCCGGCGCTCCGATCTGCACGGCTTCAATCGCGCGCTGGACGCGCGGCGACCGATCGGCTCGGCGATCAAGCCGTTCTATTACCTGATGGCATTGGCGCAACCGACACGCTGGAATCTGGCATCGATGCTGGACGACACGCCGGTTTCGCTGCGCCAGCCCAACGGCACCGTGTGGACGCCGAGTAACGACGATCACATCGCGCATGGCGAGGTGCCCATGGTTGAGGCGCTGGCCAAGTCGTACAACCTCGCGAGCGTGCACCTCGGCATGCAATTGGGCGTGGCGCGCGTGGCGAAGTTCCTGCAATCCTTCGGGCTGGCCAACGTGCCTGCCAATCCTTCGTTGTTGCTGGGCGCTGTCGATCTCTCGCCGTTCCAGGTGACGCAGCTCTATCAATACTTCGCCGCCGACGCGCACGCGCTGCCGCTGTCCACGCTGCGCGGCGTCACCGATGCACAGGGCACTGCGATCAAGCGTTACACCGTGCAGCCGGGCGAAGGCGAATATCAACCCGCGGAAAGACTGACGCGCTGGGCGATGCAACAGGTCGTCGATTACGGCACCGCCGCTTCGCTGGGCGATTCCTCGCTCGGGTATTTGCATGTCGCCGGCAAGACCGGCACCTCCGACAGCCAGCGCGATTCGTGGTTCGCGGGCTTCACCGGTTCGCACCTCGCGGTGGTATGGGTCGGGCGCGACGACAACAAGCCGACCGGCTTGTGGGGCGCGACCGGTGCGTTGCGCGTGTGGAAATCCATCTTCGCGAAGTTGCCGACCACGCCGCTGCCTGCGTCACCTGGCGAGGACATCGAATTCGCTTGGATCGATCCGCAGAGCGGGGAGGGCACGCAGGCCGAATGCCCCGGCGCGCGGCAATATCCGTTCATCGCCGGCTACGCGCCGGCCGTGCAGGATCACTGCTTCCTGCAGGAGCTGAAGAATTTCTTCGGCGCTGGTGTAGGCAGCGACAACGCGCCGCAGCCGTCGCCGCAGGATGCGAACGCGATACAACACTGAGCGAGGATCGAACGCGTGCGACAGATTTCACCCCACCGATTGACGATCTTCTGTGCGGCCGCGGCACTTGCCGCCTGCTCGCAGCCACCCGCGCCCGGCGCGCAGAGCATGCGCGCGCCTGACCACGACATCGTCGCCTCGATCCGTGCCGCCGGCTCGCGCGATACTTCGGTGGTCGAGATCGCGCCGCTGCGGAATCCGGCGATCGACGGTTTTCTCGATGCCGCGCACGCTGCCGAACGCGCCGGCAATATCGCGCTCGCGATTTCGAAAGCCGATTCGGCGCTGGGTCTGGCGCCAGATGCACCCGACATCCTGCAATACCGCGCGGAATTGGCCGTGCGCGTGAAGGATTACGCAACCGCCGAGAACGATGCCCGCCGTTCGTATCAACTGGGGCCGAAAGTCGGCGGCTTGTGCGCAAAAAACTGGCAGACCGTGCTGGAAATCGAGCAACTGAAAGGCAACGCGCAAGCGGTGCAGAACGCCCGCACCGAGCGCGACAAGTGCCAAGTGCAGGGGCCGATAAGGATGTGATCGGCACTGCATTGCCGTCCGGCAAAGTACGCGCCGACACATAAATAAAGAATTTTCCGCTTGTCGCGCCGCAAGTCGGAGAGTACGACCTCCTCAGGGGAATCGCCGTTACCTGTTGCTTCAGGGGGGAATCATGAGTGCTTGGCTCAAGTTGAGCGTTGCAGTCGCCCTCGTTGGCGGCGGACTATTACCCGCGCAATTTGCCCATGCAGCCGCAGGTCCGGACAACTGCGATGCGGCGTCAGGAGGGTGTCCAACGACAAAGGCGAACGACGCTAAGCCGAAGCAAACACTTGGTGTTGTCCAGGTAAATGGAGTTGCACTGCCACCCGAGAAGTACCTACCCGGCATAACCTCGCCGCTCGAAATGTATGCTCCGCTCCCAATGGTGAGCAGTCTTGGCCTCTGGAATGCGGCAACTTAGGCTTCTTAGGCCAGTACTTCGACGAAGAGAGCGGGCTGTACTACCACGGCGCGCGGGACTACAGTCCGGGGCTTGGGCGCTACATCGAGAGCGATCCGATCGGGTTGGCGGGTGGGATTAACACGTATGTCTACGCTGGGAATAATCCCATCAGTACAGTCGATCCGACAGGACTGATCGGTTATATCTGCCAGAAAGGCAACAGCATAGGAATCGACCCTCCTATTAACTTCCAAGGTGGGACGCCAGCGCAAATAAGTATGATGAAAGCAGCCATAGAGAGTGCTTGGTCAGGACAATTTGGCCCATACACCGTGAGCACCACAGTCACTAGCGTCCCGTGCTATAACTCTGCAGTAAATGTGGCATATGTGGTTCAAGGAAAGGGCTATTCAGAAACGTGGGGAGGTCGAGCAGGTGGCCCTTGGTTTTCCGTACCCTCACGTCCTAACGGAGTCGATTACGCGCACGAGGCTGGACATATGCTCGGTCTATCCGACGTTCGAGATATTTCAGGGCAAGGTGTTATAGACCCCTAGTAACGGGTAATTCTCCAACCGCCGATGATATTTCTACTGCATTGGCCAGCCCTAACAATGTCGAAGGGTGTGGGTGTGATAAATAAAAGAGTAAAAGTAATCATCTTAGTTTCCGCGTTGATGCTAGCTTCCTGTTCAAGCTCGGGCGATTATGTCGTTATAAGCAAACCCTTTGGGCTGTGTGCGCCGCGATCCATGGGCGTGAGTTACAATTTGAAGTCAGGCATAGACGTCCAGGCTGGCACGATCGAACAGGGTAGTACGAAGATTGATATTTATATTACGCTTTATCCCGATATTTCTTTTTCCAAGAGGGAGAGAGCAAAATTACAACCAGGTGAGTTTAGGTTTTTCTTTGAATCATCAAAAAAAAATGGCGAAGAAACAAGGATCTATACGTTTAAAAAATTTAATGAACCGATTTTTGTTGAGTTAAATTATCACAAGGACGACGTACGACAAGTGGTTTTAGTACATAAAATTGAGAGTGCTTTCTTCGTTTGCTCTAACTAACATGAAATAAAGCAAAAATGGATCAACTCGCATGGACTGAGCCGACAAGCCCACCAACATCGCCTATCGTCCGATGAATCTGGCGATGTCGGCCTGGAATTCGTCCAATGGCCTGCGCAACGTCAATGCCTATGACGAGGACATGTGGCTGATCGGCATCCGCGTGCCGAATATCCAGCGCTGGGACTACGGCTACGACACTGCCAACCGGCTGACCACGATCACCGACAACCTCGACGGCACGCTGAGCCAGACGCTGACCTACGACGAACTCGACCGCCTGAAGACCGTCACTTCGAACGTCGAGAATGAAAGCTACAACTATGACGCCAGCGGCAACCGCACCAGCCAGACGGTGAACGGAATCTCCTCCACCTTCGGCATCGACCCGGCCAGCTACCGCGTGAACAGCGAGACCAGCAGCGGCAGCACGATCAACTACAAGTACGACCTGCAAGGCAATCTGTTCGGCTACGGGCCGGGGACGCCGGCGCAGATGTTCTACTACAACGGCTTCGATCGTCTCAATGGAACCTACGTGGGCGGTCTCAGCGCCCATTACGACGTCAACCCGGAAGGCCAGCGGCTGCGCAAGTACACCAGCAGCACGGACACCTACTTCGCGCCGGATGTCGGCGGTACGCTGCTGGCGGAAGATCTGAACGGCGATTGGTACGACTATGTCTGGCTCAATGGCCGGGTGGTCGAGGTGATCTCCAACGGCGGCGTGTATTCGCTGCACGACGACCAGACCGGTCGCCCGGAAGTCATGACCGCCCCGGGTAGCAACACGATCGCGTGGAAGGTCCATCCGTTGCCGTTCACCAGCACGGCGATGACCAACGTCTGGGGACCCTTCAACCTTGGCTTCCCGGGGCAGTACTTCGACGAGGAGAGCGGGCTGTACTACAACGGCGCGCGGGACTACAGTCCGGGGCTTGGGCGCTACATCGAGAGCGATCCGATTGGACTTGCTGGCGGGATTAACACGTATGTCTATGTCGGGAATAACTCGATTACAAGGATTGATCCAACAGGGCTCGCTACCTATTTGCTCGGAGTTAACGGCTCGTTGACGTTCTTGGGTGGCGGTCAGCTTTCCTTCGGTATTTATTTCAATCCGGGACTTTCCGGTCAGAATTTCGGACTTGGTGTTTATTCTAGTCAAGGTGCGGCGGTTGGATTCAACTTGGGGGCCGGCGCGTATGTAGGCGCTCTAAATGGGAGCCCCTGCAAGCTGAAAGGTAACACCGCTGATGTGAATGGGACTTTTGGCCCCGTCCAGACATCTGTGAGTTTTGATACCAGCGACGGAACCATGTCAGGAATTGTCGGCGCGACTGTAGGAGTGCCTGCAGGGGTCTCGGTGTCGTACTCGCATACCGAGTCATTTGGCGTTGAGGATATCGCGCCTGTAATTCAACAGTTCGAATTCAATGCCATAAATACCGCAGTAGCGGGCGGTCGTTGGTAAGGGTCAAGAAACATGCTGATCATGGAAACCTTGGGAGTAACGCTGTTGGCTTCTATGATCAGCGCGTTAGCCATGCTACTGTGGATGGCGGCTCATTCGAAGAAGTATTTCGACAAGAGCAACGAGCGTTACTACAAGGTCACAATGGGTGGTGGCAATCCACTCAATGCGATTTTTTATCGCGATCTTCTTTCGGAGGACGGCTTGCGGTGGCGTGCATTGATAGGAAGGGTAGTGGGGATTATATGGGTTGCATTTGTAGTGGCGGTAATTATTGAATCCTTGATCGCGTAGGACTTCGGCAGGTGAGAAAGAGGTCTGTACAAGTCGAGTAATTACCCAACACTGGAACTCGGCCAACGGTCTGCGCAACGTCAATGCCTATGACGAGGACATGCGGCTGATCGGCATCCGCGTGCCGAATATCCAGAGCTGGGACTACGGCTACGACACCGCCAACCGGCTGACCACGATCACCGACAACCTCGACGGCACGCTGAGCCAGACGCTGGACTACGGCGAACTCAGTCGTTGAGGACCTTCACCGCATCGCCTGCGCCAGCGCCGCCAGAAAGGCTTTGCGCCACGCGGTGATGTCGTGTTCTTTCAGATAATCGAACATCGCCTGCCAGCGTTCGCGGCGTTCGGGTAGCGGCATGGTGAGGCCGCGCTCGATCGCGGCGACCAGTTCGTCGATGTCGTAGGGGTTGATGCAGAGCGCGGAGTCGAGTTCGCGCGCGGCGCCGGCGAAGTGCGAGAGCACCAGCACGCCGGGATCGTGCGGCGCCTGCGCGGCGACGTATTCCTTGGCGACGAGGTTCATGCCGTCGCGCAGCGGCGTGACCAGCGCCAGTTTCGACATGCGGCAGAAACCGGCCAGCGTGTTGTGCTGGAAGCTGCGGTTGACGTAGCGGATCGGCACCCAGTCCGGCTCGGCGTAGCGGCCGTTGATGGCGCCGGCCATCCGCTCCAGACGCGTGCGCAGTTCGCGATATTCCGGAACCTCCTGACGCGAAGGCGGCGCGATCTGCAGGAATGAAACCTTGGCGCGCCAATTCGGATGCGTGCCGAGGAAACGGCCGAAGGCTTCGAAGCGTTTCGGCAATCCCTTCGAATAATCCAGACGGTCGATGCCGATGGCGAGATCGCGCCCCTCCAGGCTGCCGCGCAGACGTTCGCTGGCCGCGCTGCGCACCGCGCTGGCGGCCTGTTTCGCCACGCGTTCGGTGTCGATGCTGATCGGAAAGGCCGCGCTGCGGAACGTGCGGCCGTCGCGCATGCGCACACGGCCGTCGCGCTCGACTTTCGCGCCGCATTCCTCGCGCAAGTAGTCGTGCAGCGCGCGTACATCGTCCTTCGTTTGCAGGCCGACCAGATCGTAATCGCCGAAGGTCGAAAACAATTCCTCGTGGCCGGGCAGGGTGTTCAACAACTGCGCCGGCGGCAGCGGGATGTGCAGGAAGAAACCGATCGGCGCCTCCACGCCAAGCTTGCGCAATTCAGAGGCCAGCGGGATCAGGTGATAATCGTGCACCCACACGCGATCGCGCTTGCGCAGCAGCGGCGCGAGCCGCTGCGCGAACAGCTTGTTCACTTCGAGATAGCCGGCGTGCTGCTCGCGGCTGTAATCGACCAAGTTGGGCTGGAAGTGCAGCAGCGGCCACAGCGTGCGGTTGGCGAAGCCGAGATAATACGCGTCGTATTCGGCGCGGGTGAGATCGAGCAGCGCGTATTCGATGTTGCCGTCGCGCTGCTCGCGCAGCTCGCGCGAGCCGGGCGTGACGATCCTGCCGCTCCAGCCGAACCAGAGCCCGCCGGTTTCGGAGAGCGCGGACTGCATTGCCGCCGCCAGGCCGCCCGCGCGCGATTCCTTCGGCAAGGCGACGCGATTGGAGATGACGACCAACCGCCCTTTCGAACGTTCCCCTTCCGGGTCTCGCCCATTTGAAGCAGGGCTCACAGGATGTCGCTCCATTTGGTCGAGAGCGAGCGCGCGGCGTTGATCAGGCCGACCATCGAATAGGTCTGCGGGAAATTGCCCCACAGTTCGCCGGTTTCCGGATCAAGATCCTCGGACATCAGGCCGAGCGGATTGCGCATCGAAAGCAGTTTCTCGAACAGCTCGCGCGCTTCGTCGGTGCGACCGATCGCGATCAGCGCCTCGACGTACCAGAAATTGCAGACGATGAAACTGGTTTTCGGCGCGCCGAAGTCGTCGGGTTTGGCATAGCGCAGCAGGAAACCGTCGCGCATCAGCTTCTCGCCGACCATCTGTACCGTCTTGACGAAACGGGGATCACCAGCCTCGATGAAGCGCAAGCCCTCCAGCAGCAACAGGCTGGCATCGAGATCGTCGCTGCCGAAGGATTCGACGAAGTAACCGTCCTGGTGTACGGCGTGTTTCAGCACGATGCCGCGGATGCGCTCAGCGCGGCGGTGCCAGAAGCGCGCGCGTTCCTCCAGTTTCAGCCAGCCGGCGATGCGCGCCAGACGGTCGCAGGCGACCCAGCACATCACGGCGGAATAGGTGTGCACGGATTCGCGCCCGCGCAGTTCCCACAAACCGGCATCGGGTTGATCGAAGAGTTTGTATGCCGCTTCGCCGCAGCGTTCCAGGCGCTTGAAGGCGGTTTCGTCGCCCGGCGAAACCAGCCGGCGGTCGCAGAACATCTGTGTGGCCGCCAACACCACGCTGCCGTAGATGTCGTTCTGCTGCTGCTTCCAGGCCTCGTTGCCGACCCGCACCGGCCCCATGCCGCGATAGCCTTTCAGATGCGGTTCCTGACGTTCGGGCAATTCGTCCTGGAAATGGATACCGTATACCGGCGCCATGCGGTCGCCTTTCATGGCGAGGTTGTAGATGTAGCGCATGTACTCTTCCATGCTGCGCGTGGCGCTGAGGCGATTCAGCGCCCGCACCGAGAGCGCCGCATCGCGCGGCCAGCAATATCGGTAATCCCAGGTGCGCATGGTGCCGGGCGCTTCCGGGATCGATGTCGTCATCGCCGCGATGATCGCGCCGGTGCCTTCGTATTGACATAACTTCAATGTGACGGCGGCGCGAATCACTGCTTCCTGCCACTCCGCGGGGATCGATAGATAGCGCGCCCACTCGTGCCAGTAGTCGAGCGTGGCGTCCAGCGCTTCGCGAAAATAGTGCCCGGGCGATTCGTGCAGTGTTTCGTCGGTGCCCATCACGAGGTGCACTTCGCCGTCCAGCAGGAACGGCAGCTCGTCGCGCAGCATCGGCAGTTGCGCGTCGGTGGTGATGCGCAGCGTGAGCGGATCGAGCATGAAGCGCAGGTGATTTGAACCGAAGGTGCGCTCGGGCTTGCGCGCGCCGTAGCCGGTGAGCGGCCGCAGGCGCAAGCGAATGCGGGGCGAACCGGAGACCGGCCGCAGCCGCCGCAGGATCTGCATCGGATGGAAGATGCGGCCGTGCCGCTTGTAGCGCGGCGCGAGATCGGTGATCTCCACCTGCGCGCCGTCCTTCGCCGTCAGGCGCGTCACCAGCACCGCGCTGTTGTTCACGTACCATTGCTCGTGGCCGGTTTCGTTTTCCAGCTCGATATCGAAGAAGCCGGCTTCGCCGATCCGCGGCGAGAGCAGCGAGCAGAACACAGGATCGCCGTCGAATGCCGGCACGCAGTGCCAAACGATCCGGCCGCGGCCGTCGATCAGCGCGTTGATGGTGCCGTTGCCGATGATGCCGAGATCGAGATTGGCCTGCTGCGGCCGCGAGCGCATCGCTCCGGCTTTCTGCTGCGCGTCGTGTTCGGATGCGCGTTGTTTGCGGCTGAGCGGTTTGGCCGGCTTGGCCTTGAGCTTGTCGGTCGCGTTCCGCTTCGCTGTATTTTTCTTGGCCGATGCGCGTTCGCCTTTGGTCGGGCGTTTGCGTTTCGATGCGGAAGAAGACTTGGTTGACTTGGCCACGATGGCTCCTTATCAAAGAGATCAAATGATGCGCCGCGCCACACCGCGTACCCAGGCACGCACGGCGGCGGGATCAGGCAGCGCGAAATTCGCTTGCGTCGGGCGTCGCGCGCCGACGATCACGCTGACGCCGCCGCGGGCATTGGTTTCCGCGAAGGCATGTTCGTCGGTGAGATCATCGCCAAGCATCCACGGCTGCCGCCCGCGAAAGGGCGCGCTTTCCATCAGCGCGGCCAACGCGGTGCCCTTGTCGAACTCCGCGGGTTTCAATTCCACTACGTGGTTTCCGTGCTGCAAGGCGTAACCGCTGCCCGCGTGGCGCAGCAATTCCTGCGCGAGCGCTTCGACTTCCGCGCGCCGTGCCGGCGCATTGCGGTAATGCAGCGCCAGCGCCTGCCGCTTGTCTTCCAGCAGCACGCCGGGCAAATCCGCGATGCGCGACTGGGCCAGCGTGCGTAGCGAGCGGATGCGCGTCTCGCCGCGGTTTTCGCGCACGCTGCCGTCGGCGTGCCGCAATTGCGCGCCGTGCAGACCGGCGGCGGCGTGGTCGCGCCAATCGAATAGTTGATCGATCTGTTGCAGCGAGCGTCCGCTCAGCAGCGCCACCGCGCCATGCAGGCGCTCGCGCAAGCTCGCCAGGTCCTCGTGCAGCCGTGCGTCGACGTGCACACCCTGCGGCGTGGATGAGAAGTCCAGCAGCGTGCCGTCGACGTCCACAAACAGCGCCCAGCCATCGTCCGCACCGGGATCGGGCGGAGCGGGGAGGACATCGGTGGATTGGCGATCGGTGGTCGGCACCTCGATCCGTCAAAGTGGCCCGACCGAATATTCTGCCGCATCGGTTGTGAACGGCCAAACCACAATCGCGGTTCGACCGATCAGTGTAGCATCGCGTTCACGACCTCATGCACCTGCTGCGCGAGTTTCTGACGATCGTGCGGTTGCAAGCCGAGCGTGGAAATAGGTTCGCCGATGCGGACGATGATCGTGCCCGGCCGCACCTGGAATCCAGAGGGGCGCAACACCGCGCCGGAACCTTCGATCGCCACCGGCACCACCGGCACCTGCGCCTCGATCGCGGCTTGGAAGGCGCCGCCCTTGAACGGCCGCAATGCACCGTCCCGACTGCGCGTGCCTTCCGGAAACGCGCAGAGACTCGCGCCTTCGCGCAGCAGGTGCGCCGCCGCGCGCAGGTTGCGCGAGGCATCGCGCGCTTTGCCGCGCTCAATGAACACCATGCCCATCGCGGCCGCATACCAGCCGATGAACGGCACCTTGCGTAGTTCCTGTTTCAGCACGAAACGCAGCGGTATCGGCAGCGCACGGAACAATGCGCAGATGTCGATGATGGACTGATGATTGGCCACGAATACGTGCGGCCGCGAGAAATTCACGTGCTCCAGACCTTCCACGCGCAAACGTGCCAGTGCGCCGTGCAGCAGGCCCGGCGCCCACAGCCGCGCCGCCATGCGCAATGGCAGATGCGTGCGGCCGCCGTTTGCGGCTTTGACGATCAGCGCCAGCACGATGCAGCCGGCGGTCCAGGCGATCGTGTAGATCAATTGCAGCGCGTTCAATGCCTTCCAGCCGAGGCGCATCGGCCACGCGCTCCCCGATCCGGCGTTCATCACCACGCTCACGCTCGCCCTCACGAATACTCTGTCGGACAAAATCATATGATGGGCCACTCGCCCGTGCTTGAAGCAGCACGAGCTCGGCCGCATCTTGTCCGCTCGACTTTTCTGCAGAGGTCGCCATGCGCACCGACAAACTCACCTCACGTTTCCAGCAGGCGCTGTCCGACGCACAATCGATCGCGGTCGGGCGCGACAACAACATGCTGGAGCCGGCGCACGTGCTGGCCGCGCTGCTGGACCAGCAGGGCGGTTCGACCGCGCCCATGCTGGCGCAGGCCGGCGTCAACGTGCCGCTGCTGCGCGAGCGTGTGGGCGAAATCCTGCAACGCCTGCCGCGGGTGTCCGGACAGGAAGGCAACATCAATGTCAGCAACGAGCTGACGCGGCTGTTCAATCTCACCGACAAGCTGGCGCAGCAGCGCGGCGATCAGTTCATCGCCAGCGAATTGTTCGTGCTGGCGTGTCTGGAAGATCGCGGCGAGGTCGGTGCGGCGTTGAAGGCCGCCGGCGCCAACAAGCAAAACATCAACGCGGCGATTGACAAGCTGCGCGGCGGCGAAAAAGTGCAATCGGAAAACGCCGAAGACCAGCGTCAGGCGCTGGAGAAATTCACCATCGATCTCACCGCGCGCGCCGAAACCGGCAAGCTCGATCCGGTGATCGGCCGCGACGAGGAGATCCGCCGCGTGGTGCAGGTGCTGCAGCGGCGCACCAAGAACAATCCCGTGCTGATCGGCGATCCGGGCGTCGGCAAGACCGCGATCGTGGAAGGTCTGGCGCAGCGCATCGTCAACGGCGAAGTGCCCGAAGGCCTGCGCGACAAGCGCGTGCTGGCGCTGGACATGGGCGCGCTGATCGCCGGCGCCAAGTTCCGCGGCGAGTTCGAGGAGAGACTGAAGGGTGTGTTGAACGACCTTGCCAAACAAGAAGGCCGGATCATTCTCTTCATCGACGAGTTGCACACGATGGTCGGCGCCGGCAAGGCCGAAGGCGCGATGGACGCGGGCAACATGCTGAAGCCCGCACTGGCGCGCGGCGAACTGCACTGCATCGGCGCGACCACGCTGGACGAATACCGCAAGTACATCGAGAAGGACGCCGCGCTGGAGCGGCGCTTCCAGAAAGTGTTCGTGGGCGAACCGACGGTCGAGGACACCATCGCGATCCTGCGCGGCCTGAAGGAGCGCTACGCCGTGCACCACGGCGTCGAGATCACCGATCCCGCGATCGTCGCCGCAGCGACGTTGTCGAACCGCTACATCACCGATCGCCAGTTGCCGGACAAAGCCATCGATCTGATGGACGAAGCGGCCTCGCGCATCCGCATGGAGATCGATTCCAAGCCGGAAGAGCTGGATCGCATGGAGCGGCGCCTGATCCAGTTGAAGATCCAGCGCGAGGCTTTGAAGAAGGAAAAGGACGAGGAATCGAAAAAGCGCCTGGCCGATCTCGAAGCCGACATCGAGAGGATGGAGCGAGAGTTCTCCGATTTGAACGAAGTCTGGAAGTCGGAAAAGGCCGCGGTGCACGGCACGACGAAAGTGAAGGAGCAGATCGAGGCCGCGCGGCTGGAACTGGAAGCGGCGCAACGGCGACAGGATTACGCCAGAATGAGCGAAATCCAGTACGGCCGCTTGCCGGAACTGGAGAAACAACTCGCCGCCGCGCAGGCTGCTGAAGCCAAGGGTTTCACGCTGTTGCAGGACAAGGTGACGGCTGAGGAGATCGCTCAGGTCGTCTCGCGCTGGACCGGCATTCCGGTGTCGAAAATGCTCGAAGGCGAGCGCGAGAAGCTGCTGCACATGGAAGACGCGCTGCACAAGAGCGTTATCGGTCAGGACGAAGCCGTGCGCGCGGTCGCCGATGCAATCCGCCGCGCGCGTGCCGGCTTGTCCGATCCCAATCGCCCTTACGGTTCGTTCCTATTCCTTGGCCCGACCGGCGTCGGCAAGACCGAACTGTGCAAAGCGCTCGCGGGTTTCCTGTTCGACACCACCGAGGCGATGGTGCGCATCGACATGAGCGAGTTCATGGAGAAGCACTCCGTCGCACGATTGATCGGTGCGCCGCCCGGCTACGTTGGTTACGAAGAAGGCGGCTATCTCACCGAAGCGGTGCGCCGCCGTCCATATTCGGTGATCCTGCTGGACGAAGTGGAGAAGGCTCACCCGGACGTGTTCAACATCCTGTTGCAGGTTCTGGACGATGGCCGTTTGACGGACGGTCAAGGACGCACGGTGGATTTCCGCAATACCGTGATCGTGATGACGAGCAATCTGGGTTCGCACCAGATCCAGGAAATCGCATCCAGCGGCATCGACGAGGATTCGCCCGAGGCTTACACGCAGATGAAAGCGGCCGTGATGGGGGTCGTGCAGGCACATTTCCGCCCCGAGTTCATCAATCGACTGGACGAGATCGTCGTGTTCCATCCGCTCGACAAGAAACAGATCCGCGAAATCGCACGCTTGCAGACGCAGTATCTGGCGAAGCGGTTGCAGGAACGCCAGATCGATTTGGAAATCTCCGACGGTGCGCTGACTGTGCTCGGCAACGCCGGGTTCGATCCGGTCTACGGCGCGCGGCCGCTGAAACGCGCGATCCAGACGCAACTGGAAAATCCGCTGGCACAGAGAATCCTATCCGGGGAATTCGGCGCAGGCGACACAGTCGTCGTGGACAACCAGGGCGGAAAATTGGTGTTTCACAAGCGCTGAATCAGCGTGCAGGCGGCGCGCCGATAACGTATCGCCAGTGCCACGGCTCGAATTCGATGCCGTGAGAGTTGCCGGGCGGATAGGACAAACGAAATCCGTATTCGGCCGCGTGCTTTGTCAACCAGGCGTAGGCGCGTGTGCGCGCGAAGCTGGCGTCCGCCGCCTTGCTGTGCGGCGTGGTCAGATCCACCGCGCAGCCGCTCTGGTGTTCGCTGTAACCGGGCGGTGCGTTGATGCGCAGCGCCGATTGCATGCTCATGCCGTGACGCAATTTGTCGCGCAACAACCCGGCCTGGTAATCGGCGCTGCGATACCCGGACACGATCTGCAATGTCACGCCTTGCGCTTCCGCCGCCACGATCATCTCCTTCAGGGCGACCGCGGCATGCGGATCGAGTTTGACGGGCCGGCCGCGAATGTCGCGTCCCGCAATTACCAATTGCGTCGCTTCGGGTATCGGCGACAGGTCATGTGCACTCGCGTAATCGCTCTGCACGCCGAGTTCGCGATCGATGTTGGCGACTTGCCGCTGATACGGCGCGGTTGCGGATGCAGGCGAAGCGCTGCACGCCGAAGTTTCAAGAGATTGCGCCGCTGCTGCGTGTGGTGTACAGATCGCGAACATCGCGGAGCACACGATCGATGCGAAGAATTTCGATGGCGCGGCGAACATCTTCGACGCTCGAGAGGAGGTTTGCCGCATTGTAGGCGGCGGGCGCGTGTTGCGCCCGCCGCGTGCGGTCAATGTCCGCCGTTGCTGCCTTGCACCGGATTGGGATCGATGTTGCCTTTCTGGATCGCACCCTGATTCAGCACGCCTTGATCCTTCGGCTTCACGGGCGAATCCTGGCCCGCGTAAGGGGTGTTGACGGTGGCGTACTGGCCGGTGGCATTTTTGTTGCTGCCGCTGCCGGAATTGCCGGCATCCTGGCCTTGCCCGCCGCCGGTGTCCTGGCCGCCGGGTTGACCGGGATGTACGACATTACCCGTGCCATTGACCACTTCGCCGCCGCCGTAGTTGGGCATGTCGGAGGGATCGCCGTTGCCACCGTACTTGGGCACCGCGCCGCCCTGCACCGGTTTGCCGTCGTGGTATTTGACGCCATTCTCGTCGTAGCCGTTGACCAGTTTGCCGTCGGACCAGGTATTGCCTTGGCTGTCCTTGCCGTTGGCGGGATGGCCCCAGTCATCGTTGAGAGCGTTCAAAGCTTCGCCATAGCTGCTGCCGTTGGCATCGCCGCCTTGGTTCGATTTGCCGGTCGGTTTGGAAGGCGCGTCCGATGGCTGGTCTGCTGCGCCGACCATGCCGCCGTTGTTGAAATGGGGTGTGTTGCCGTTGGCCATGCCCGGCGCGCTGCCGCTTTGGGTCAGGCTGCCCGCGCCGTTGTTGTAACTGCTGCCATAGCCGTAACCTGCGCCTTTTTGTTGACCGTAACTGCCGTACTTGCCGCCGGTTTGCTGGCCGATCTGCTGCCCATTCGGGCCCGTCACGGTCTGTTGCCCGATGGCAGAACCATTGGGTGTAGTGAGGTTCTGTCCGGATTGTCCGTACTTGTAACCGGAAGAGCCGAGAGCGCCGTTGTCTTGCGCATTGCTGCCGATACCCGCGTGAGATTGCCCGATACCCGGCCGGTTGGCGATGGAACCGCCGGCCTGTATGGGATTGATGTGCGCAGCGTGCGGCGTGGAAGACGCCGCAGCCGGATAACCGGCGCCGGACGGATACGCGTACTGCGCCGGTGCGCCGGCGGCGAAACCCAGCGCAATGACGAGACCAATGATGCGTACGAAACGAATGTGCCAAGACATGTTCGGTTCCTCATTCGACAAGGAAGAAGGCGGTCTCAACCGCCATCCAGGTTCAAAGTGTCGCGGTCGCTCTTGCGGCGGCGCTGTTCCTTGGCGTCAAAACTTGCCAAGCAGCCGTCGCGCTTGACCATCGCGCAATCGAGATAGCTGCTCGCCTCGGCCAGCGCCGCGCGCACGGCTTTGCTGGCCGGCGTGTTCTGCGAATGGTGGAAGTCGCCACCCACGCCGTTCCAGCTCACGCCGCCGAGGTCCACGTTGCTGTCGCTGCTACGGCCCTCGACCGTGCGCGAGTACAGCACTTCGGACGTTTCCGCGTCGATCACGCGCAGATCGATCGCGACATACGCCTCGCTCTTGCCGCCGCCGACATGGAAGCCGGCGAAGCTGACGCCGCCGCCAGTGTCCGAAGTATTCTCGGTGTAGGAGGCCACCGAGCCGGTGATCAGATAGCGCGCGCCGGTAATGTTGCCAGTCGCCGGGCCGCTGCCCTGGCGCACGCGTCCGGAACGCGCGAAATCCTGCTCGGCCAGTACCGCGTTCACCTTGCTGCGCTCGACCACATTGAAGTCGCCGGTGGCGGAAAGTTCGTTGCTGAGCACGTCGGCCAGTTGCTTGCCGACGTCGCCATGGAACCAGCTCGCGCCGCTGCCGCTGTCGGTGAAATCGACGATGGCCACCGCTGGCCGCTCCTGTGCGGCGAGGCCAGCGCTGGCTGTGAGCACGAGCACGCCGATGGCGTGGATGATGTGTTTGCGTTGCATGGTAGCCCCCTTATCGACTGGTGTTGCGAATGGCGCTCGACGCGCACGCTCAGGTCTTGCGCTTGCGCACCACTGCCTGCAGCGGACGGATTTCATTGACGTAAGGCAGAAGCAATTTGCGATTGCGCGCCACGCCGGCCGCGTGCGCCTGTTCCCGTTGCAGTTCCGCGGCGTCCGGCGCGTCCCCGCAGCCGCTGCCGCCGCAATCCGCCATCGGTGTACCCGGCGGCACCAGGATTTCGTCGATCACGCTGGCGACGCGCTCATAGCGTTTCGAATCGAGATGACGCTCTTCGACAATCTGCCGATCGGCCTGACCGTTGCTCAGGTTCAGCGCCAGATTCATCGTCGTCGAATCCGGCATCGCAACGGCTTGAATCGCACCGGTGGCAGTCTGCAATGCCTGCTGTTGCTGCGCCGCTGCGGCTTGGATCTTCGCCTCGTCGCCGCTCTGCATCGCCGCGGTCATCGCCGCTTGCGCCTTGGCGAGCGCCGCTTCCACACTTGCTTCCTGCGCGGCGTTGGACTGCGCGGCAGCCTCCGCATTGCTGGCGAAAGCTTGTTGCCGGCGCAGCGCATCGAGATCATGCGCGGTGGGGTGCTGCACGCGCTCGGCCGCTGCGCGCATGACGTCCAGATAGAACTCGATGTCGTCTTTGCTCAGCGGCGTGAGTTGCGGGTCGCCCGCCGGCGAACTGCCGGAATCGCCTACGGCGTTCGCGGACGAGGCAGAAGCGTCACCAGAGGGGGAAGGTGCCACGGCGGGAATTGCGATATTCGCGCTCGTGTGCGCCGAGTTGCCGCCACCGCCGCAAGCGACCAGCACGATGCCAAGCACTGCTGGCACCACATGCGCTGCGGCGCGAACGGCAAACCGGATGTGGGGCAGGAACATGGCGTGCAGACTCACGCGCGCAATTGCCCGTTTTCTACGCCAAGGCTTGCCCATTCGCGGCTCAGCGGTTCAGGGTCGCTGCTGCGCGATCGGGTTCCGCTTGATTTTTTGGCTTCAGGCTCAACAATCGGCCATCATTTTCGCTGGAGGACAACGCATGCCGATCTACGCATTCCGTTGCGAAGCCTGCGGACACGAATTCGACCGTCTGCAGAAACTCTCCGAGGCCGACCCGCGCGAGTGTCCCGTATGCGGCGCGGAGGCCGTGAAGCGCAAGGTGACCGCACCGGTGTTTCGTCTGGCCGGCAGCGGCTGGTACGAAACGGACTTCAAATCCGACAAGGACAAGAAACGCAATCTCGCCGGCGACGAGCCGCCGAAGAAGAAAGAAGAGGCTGCCGACAAACCGGCCAAGGCTATGGAGCCGGCGCCCGCTAAGGCCGCATCGGTCGCGGCATCCACGCCTGCCACCGGGACATCGGGCAAAGCCGGCGTCACCTGATGGCGCACGATCGCCTGCCAGCTTCCATTCAGAAGCGCGCGCGGAGACTGATCCCGTCTTGACGGAGAGGGAGCAAGGCCATGCGTACAGCTACAAAAGGATTGATTGCCGCTTTCGCGTTGACCATCGCCGGCGCGGCCGGCGCACAGTATTACAACCCGCCGCCGGGCCCGGGTTATGACCGCGGGCAGACGGTGGTGTGCGAAAGCCAGAATGGCCGCACGGTCCGCTGCAATGTGCCGTGGCGCGACGCGCGCATCGTGCAGCAGATTTCGAACAGCGCCTGCGTGCGCGGTCAGACCTGGGGCTTCGATCGCGGCGGCATCTGGGTCGCGCAGGGGTGTCGCGCGCGCTTCGCGCCGGCTGGCTTCGGCGGAGGCGGCTGGTACCCGCCGCCGAACTGGAACAGACAGATTGTGCTTGACTGCGGCAGCGGCCAGTATCGCTACGGCTTCTGCCAAGTGGATGTAGGCCGCCACGGCCGCGTCTACCTGCGCCAGCAGTTGTCGCGCGCGGCCTGCATCGAAGGCCAGACTTGGGGCTGGAACCGAGCGGGTGTGTGGACCGATCGCGGCTGCACGGGTCGTTTCGTGGTCGATCGCCGTTGGTAGAACTCAACGCGCATCGACATCAACGCCCGCCTTCGCGGCGGGCGTTTTATTTGCGCCGCATGAGCGCCGCGCTTAGCATTTCGCGTTTGCTTTCGCGGAGCGGCATCCGATGCGTACCCACTATTGCGGCCTGATTGGCGAGCGGCAACTCGGCGAGCGCGTCAGCCTGTGCGGCTGGGCCGACGCACGCCGCGATCACGGCGGCGTGGTATTCATCGACCTGCGCGATCATGAGGGGATCGTGCAGATCGTCGCCGATCCCGACAATGCGGACATCTTCGCGATCGCCAGCAAGGTGGGTTACGAGGATTGCCTGCGCGTCACCGGCATCGTGCGCCTGCGCAGCAATGTCAACGACAAGATTCCGACCGGCCGCTACGAAGTGCTGGCCGAATCGATCGAGCTGTTGAATCCCGCGCGCAATCTGCCGTTCGCGCTGCACGAGCATCCGAACGAAGACCTGCGCATGACGTATCGCTATCTCGATCTGCGCCGTCCGGCGATGCAGAAGATGTTGCGCACGCGCATCAGGCTGGTGCACGCGATCCGGCAATGGCTGGATGCGCGCGGTTTCCAGGACATCGAGACCCCGATCCTGACCAAGGCGACCCCCGAGGGCGCGCGCGATTATCTGGTGCCTTCGCGCGTGCATCCGGGGCAGTTCTACGCCCTGCCGCAATCGCCGCAATTGTTCAAGCAGATCCTGATGATGGCGGGCTTCGACCGCTACTACCAGATCGCGCGGTGCTTCCGCGACGAGGACCTGCGCGCCGACCGGCAGCCGGAATTCACTCAGCTCGACATGGAATTCGCGTTCGTCACCGAGCGCGACGTGCAGGACACGGTCGAGGCGTTGATCCGGTACGTATTCAAGGAAGTGATCGATGTCGAACTGCCCGATCCGTTCCCGCGCATGACCTACGAGGAAGCCATGCGCCGCTACGGCTCGGACAAGCCCGATCTGCGCTTCGATATGGAACTGGTCGACATCGCTGATGCGGTAAGTCGGATCGAATTCAAGGTGTTTGCGGAACCGGCAAATGATCCGGATGGGCGCGTCGCCGCGTTGTGCGTGCCGGGCGGTGCGGAATTGTCACGCAAACAGCTCGACGATTTGGCCGTTTATGCGGCCAAATTCGGCGCGAAAGGCCTCGCGTGGATGAAGGTCGAAGACGCTGCGAAAGGGCGCGAGGGCGTCAATTCGCCGGTCGGCAAATTCCTCGACGACGCGACGCTGGAGAAAATCCTCCAATTGACACGCGCGCAAACCGGCGACCTGCTGCTGTTCGGCGCCGGCAAGTGGAAGGCGGTGTGCGATTTCATGGGTGCGCTACGTTTGAAGATCGCGCGCGACCGCGGCCTGGTGGGGGAGGGCTGGAAACCGCTGTGGGTCACGGATTTTCCGATGTTCGAATACGACGGCAGCGAACGGCGCTTCGTCGCCTTACACCATCCATTCACCGCGCCGAAAGTGGACGATGTGGACGACCTGCGCGCCAACGCCGCGACGGCGGTGTCTCGCGGCTACGACATGGTGTTGAACGGTTCCGAGATCGGCGGCGGTTCGATCCGCATCCACCGCCCCGAGATGCAGAGCGCGGTGTTCGAGCTGCTCGGCATCGGCGCGGAAGAAGCGCAGACGAAGTTCGGATTCCTGCTGAAGGCGTTGACGCTCGGCGCGCCGCCGCATGGTGGCATCGCGTTTGGCATCGACCGCATCGCCGCGCTGATGGCCGGCACCGAATCCATCCGGGATGTAATCGCGTTTCCCAAGACCACCAGTGCGCAGGACCTGATGACGGATGCGCCTTCGGCCGTGCCGGATACGCAATTGAAGGAATTGCATGTTGCGGTGGTGCAGGGAGCAGGGAGCATGGAGCAGGGTTGAGAGCGTGCCTTTGAACGGCTGTTCCCTGCCCCTTTCGCCTTCGCCCTGCTCTCTGCCGTATGACCGAACACATCCTCCTTCTCCACGGCCTCTGGATGCGCGGGTTTTCGATGCTCGCGTTGCGGCAACGGTTGTCGCACGCCGGTTTCGAGGTGCACGGTTTCGAGTACGCCAGCGTGGCGGCGCAGCCGCAGAGTTCCCTCACGCGGTTACGCAAACGCATGCGCGCGCTGGCCGACGATCGCGGCGCATCGAGGGTGCACCTGGTGGGCCATAGTCTCGGCGGTATCGTCGCGCTGCAATGCATGCGCGATGACGAAAACTTGCCGCCGGGCCGGATTGTCTGTCTCGGCACGCCACTCACTGGCAGCGCCGCTGCGCGCGGACTGCTGGAATGGCCATTGGGCGAACGCATGCTCGGCTACAGCATGCGCGCGCTGCTGGATGGCGTGCCTGCGTGGCGCGGCTCGCGCGAGGTCGGCGTAATCGCCGGCACGTTGCAATATGGGCTCGGTGCGTGGCTCGGGCATTTCCAGGGTGAGCACGACGGCACCGTTGCAGTGGACGAAACCCGCTTGCCGGGGATCACGGATCACTGCGTGGTCGAGGCCTCGCATCTCGGCCTGCTGTTTTCCGCCGAAGCGGCAGAACAGACGATCGCGTTCCTGCGCAACGGCAGATTCGACGAGCATGAACGCGCCGGCGCGCCGGTTTCGGATTGACGCGCCGAAGCACGTAACCGATTACAATTCGCCGCTTGCATTTGGTGGAATCTCATATGGGTCGGGGACCATCCATTGAAGGCCGCAAGAACGCCGAGGACGCGCGCCGCGGCCGCATGTTCACCAAGTTGTCGCGCGAGATCAGCGTGGCGGCGCGCACGGGTGGCGGCGATCCGGCCGGCAATCCGCGCCTGCGCACGGCGATCGACAAGGCGCTCGACGCCAACATGACCAAGGAGACCATCGAGCGCGCGATCAAGAAGGCGACCGGCGAACTCGAAGGCGTGACTTATGAAGAAGTGCGCTACGAAGGCTACGCGCCGGGCGGCGTGGCGGTGATCGTGGATTGCGTCACCGACAACCGTCAGCGCGCGGTGGCAGACGTGCGCCACGCCTTTTCCAAATTCGGCGGCAATCTCGGCACTGAAGGTTCGGTCGCGTACCTGTTCAAGAAGCGTGGCGTGATTTCCTTCGGCAAAGGCGCGAACGAGGAGAAGATCACCGATGCCGCGATCGAAGCCGGTGCGGAAGACGTGGTGACGAATGCGGATGGTTCGGTCGACGTGCTGACCGCGCCCGACGATTTCGAAACCGTGCGAGATACGATGCAGAAAGCCGGTCTGAGACCCGAGCGCGCCGAAGTCACCCTGCGCGCCGACACGTCCGTTGTGGTGCCCGGCGAACACGCCGAGCAGGTGTCGGGTCTGCTGGAATGGCTGGACGAACTCGACGACGTGCAGGATGTGTATTCGAATGCGCAACTGCCGAGTGAATGATGCGGGACCGGGGGCACGGGGCCGGGGATCGGAGTCCAGCACCGCAAGGTTTCCGCGCGGTGTCTGTTCGAGAGTATCGCGCTGAGCGCGCGGTTGCTCGCGCAAGCGATACGTCAATGCCGCCCAGTCCCCAGTCCCCAGTCCCCGGCTCCATTCGCATCCTCGGCATCGATCCGGGCAGCGTGCGCACCGGCGTCGGCGTGATCGAGGTCGGCGGCAACGGGACGTTGCGTTGCTTGCACCACTGCATGCTGAGCGTGGGCGGCGAAGACGAATTTCCGCAACGGCTGGCACGGATTTATGACGGACTGCTTGCGATCATCGATCAATATCACCCGGCGGAGGCCGCGATCGAACGCGTGTTCATGGCGAGGAACGCGGATTCGGCATTGAAGCTGGGCCAGGCGCGTGGCGCGGCGATTTGCGCGGCGGTGAGCCGGGCGCTGTCTGTGCGCGAATATGCGCCGACCGCGATCAAGCAGGCGGTCGTCGGCGGGGGGCGCGCCGACAAGTCGCAAGTACAGCACATGGTGTCCGTGCTGCTGGGTCTGCACCAACGGTTGCAGGCCGATGCGGCCGATGCGCTGGCCGTGGCGATCGCACACGCGCACACGCGCGAAGGCGCGCAGCGCATCGGCATTCCGGCTACTGCATGGAGACGCCGGCGGTGATTGGCCGTTTGCGCGGAACGCTGGTAGCCAAACAGCCGCCGTGGATCGTGCTGGACGTCGGCGGTGTCGGCTACGAACTGGAAGTGCCGATGTCCACGCTGTACGACTTGCCGGAAACCGGCCGCGAAGTGACATTGTTGACGCATTACGCGATCAAGGAAGACACCGCGGCACTCTATGGTTTCCTGCGTGAAGAAGAGCGCGTGCTGTTCCGCAATCTGCAGAAGGTGAGCGGCATCGGCGCGCGCATTTCGCTGGCGGTGTTGTCGGGTGTCAGCACCGACGAATTTGCGCGGCTGGTGCACGATTCGGATATCGCCGCGCTGACGCGCATCCCCGGGATCGGCAAGAAAACCGCCGAGCGCATGTTGGTCGAACTGCGCGATCGCATCGACGCGATTTCATCCTCGCAGCCGCGCCCGCAAGGCAACCCCTCTTCACCGCAGGACGAAGCCGTGGCCGCATTGCAACAGCTGGGTTACAAGCCGGTGGAAGCGGCGCGCCTGACGAAGGCCGCTTTCGAGGAAGGCGACGACGCCGAGACGATCATTCGCAAGGCCCTGCGTGCAGCGCTGGGCCGCTAGTTCGTGAAATACAGTGGTTCCGAACGTTTCAGCTCTTGATCCTCGCCCGCTAGAGCCAAGTGGACAAAGGCCGCTGCACGGCAATGGCCTGGGTTGCCCAAGCATGCAAAGGTGGGAAGGGGTGGACGACTCCGGGATCGGTCAAGTTCTCTACAAGATGTACGGCAGGGGGCGATGAACGAGCAGGCGATTAACGAGCGCCCCAGTCCGGAGCTGGATGACAGCGCGCAGGCGTCATCCGTCCAGCAACCGGTCGGTCAGACCGCGCTGCACACGCTGGTAATCGGTGCGATCGGCGTGGTGTTCGGCGATCTCGGCACCAGCCCGCTGTACACCATGAAGGAAGCCTTCTACGGTCCGCACGGCATGCCGGCCGATCCGCTCAACGTGCTCGGCATCCTGTCGCTGGTGACGTGGACCTTGGTGATGGTGGTGGCGGTGAAGTACGTCAGCTTCATCATGCGCGCCGACAACAAGGGCGAGGGCGGCATCATGGCCATGATGGCGCTGGCGCAGCGCGCCAGCCGCGGGCATCCGCGCATGCGGCGCATGGTGGTGCTGTTCGCGATCCTCGGCGCGGCGCTGTTCTACGGCGACGGCGTGATCACGCCATCGATTTCGGTGCTCTCCGCGATCGAAGGCCTTCAGGTGAGCGCGCCGGCGCTCAGCCGTTACGTGGTGCCGTTGACAGTCGTGGTGCTGTTCGCGCTGTTCTGGTTCCAGAAGCACGGCACCGGCCGCGTGGGGAGCGTGTTCGGCCCGGTGATGTGTCTGTGGTTCGCGGCGCTCGGCGCAATCGGCGCGTGGAATATCTTCCGCCATCCGTTGGTGTTGCGCGCGTTGAATCCCTGGTATGCGGTGCAATTTTTCGCGCAGCATCAATGGGGCGGATTCTTGGCACTGGGTGCGGTGGTGCTGTGTGTCACCGGCGCCGAGGCGCTGTACACCGACATGGGCCACTTCGGCCGCCGTCCGATCCGCGTGGCGTGGTTCGGTTTCGTGATGCCGGGATTGCTGCTGAATTATTTCGGGCAGGCTGCGCTGCTGCTGCACCGGCCGGACGCCGCGCGCAATCCGTTCTATCTCGCCGCGCCGGAGTGGGCGCGCATCCCCCTGATCGTACTGGCGACCGCCGCGGCGGTGATCGCTTCGCAGGCGGTGATCAGCGGCGCGTTCTCGATCACGCGGCAGGCGATCCAGCTCGGTTTCATTCCGCGCATGCCGGTGGTGCACACGTCAACGGAAGCGATCGGACAGATCTATCTGCCATGGGTCAATCGATTTCTACTGGTACTGGTGGTGCTGGTGGTGATCGGCTTCGGTTCGTCGAATGCGCTGGCTGGCGCCTACGGCATCGCGGTCACAGGCACGATGGCGATCGACACGACGCTGTTTCTGGTGGTGGCGCGGCGAATGTGGAACTGGGGGATCGCGCGCGTGGCCGCGGTCGGCGTGGTGTTCCTCACCATCGATCTTTCGTTTTTCGGCGCGAACACCTTGAAGATCCCCGACGGTGGCTGGTTTCCGCTGGTACTGGGCGGCTGCATTTTCACCGTGCTGACCACCTGGCGGCGCGGACGCGAGCTGGTGATGCGCGAGATCAAGGCAAGCGGCCTGGCGCTGGAGCCGTTCATCGCCAGCATCAGCGAGCATCCGCCCACGCGCGTGTCCGGCACCGCGGTGTTTCTCACCAGCAACGCCGATGCCGTGCCGCACGCGCTGCTGCACAATCTGAAACACAACAAGGTGCTGCACGAGCGCAATGTGATCCTGACCGGCGAGACCCTGGAAACGCCGTTCGCGGATCCTGAAGAGCGCATCCAGATCGAAGATCTCGGCCACCAGTTCTATCGCGTCACGCTGCGCTACGGCTTCGCGGAGGATCCCGACGTGCCGCGCCGCCTGGAGCGCTGCGCCGCCAAAGGCCTGGGATTCGAGATGATGGATACGACCTTTTTCCTGTCGCGCGAAACCATCGTCGCAACCGAACGCCCCGGCATGGCGCTGTGGCGCGACAAGCTGTTCGCGTTCATGGCGCGCAACGCGCTGCCGGCCACGGCGTTCTTCCGCATCCCCAGCAATCGGCTGATCGAGCTGGGTACGCAGGTGGAGATTTGACGTGAGTGCCGAGCAGTGAGTTGTGAGTGACTGCTGTGCTGCCTGTACCCACAACTCACATGTCACAACTCACGCGTTTTGAAACGGAGCAATCATGAGCGCTATCGCTGCGGACGTACACGTGAAGCCTTCCTTGCGCACGCTCGCGCTGGGTGCCATCGGCGTGGTGTTCGGCGACATCGGCACCAGCCCGCTGTATACGATGGGCGAAGTGTTCAGCGCGAAATATGGGCTCAGTGTGTCGCAGGCCAGCGTGATGGGCGTGCTGTCGCTGATCTTCTGGGAGCTGCTGCTGGTGGTCACGCTGAAATACGTGATCTTCATCATGCGCGCCGACAACAAAGGCGAAGGCGGCATCATGGCACTGATGGCGCTGGCGCAACGCAGCGTGCGCGGCGAACGGCGCCTGCGCTGGCTGATCGCGGTGCTGGCGATCTTCGGCGCGTCACTGTTCTACGGCGACGGCGTGATCACGCCAGCGATCTCGGTACTTGGTGCGGTGGAAGGCGTCAAGGTGATCGAACCTTCTCTCGCCCGATGGATCGTGCCGATCAGCGTGGCGATCCTGCTGCTGCTGTTTTTCGTGCAACGGCGTGGCACGGCCGGCATCGGCGCGGTATTCGGCCCGGTGATGTGCGTGTGGTTTCTCGTGATCGCGTTACTGGGCCTGCACTACATCTTGCGCGAACCGCAGGTACTGGCGGCGCTGAATCCGGCGCACGCGGTGCAGTTTTTCATCTCGCACCGCATCGGCGCCTTCGTCGCGCTGGGCGGGGTGGTGCTGGCGATCACGGGTTGCGAAGCGCTGTATGCGGACATGGGCCATTTCGGCGCGCGTCCGATCCGACTGGCGTGGCTGCTGTTCGTGCTGCCGGCGCTGCTGCTCAACTATTTCGGACAAGGCGCGCTGCTGCTGGCCGATCCTGGCGCGGTCAGCAATCCGTTCTATCTATTGGTGCCGCGCGCGCTGCTGGTGCCGATGATCATCCTGGCCGCGGTCGCCACGGTGATCGCTTCCCAGGCGGTGATCAGCGGCGCATTTTCGATGACCCGCGAATCGATCCAGCTCGGCTACGCACCGCGCATGCGCATCGTGCACACTTCGCGCATGTTGTCCGGCCAGGTGTTCGTGCCATGGATCAACGGCATGTTGCTGGTGCTGGTAGTGCTCGCGGTGGTCGGGTTCCGATCCTCGGAGAACCTGGGCGCGGCCTACGGCATCGCGGTGACCGGCACGATGGTGGTGACGACCTTGCTTGCGCTGATCGTGATGCGCCGTCTCTGGCACTGGCCGCTGATTGCGGTGGGCGCGGCCGGCACACTGTTCCTCGTGATCGATCTGTCGCTGTTCGGCGCCAATCTGATCAAGGTCGAGCACGGCGGCTGGTTCCCGCTGGTGCTGGGCCTGCTGGTCTTCATCGTGATGACGACCTGGCGGCGTGGCCGCGAACTGCTGTTGCGCGAATTGCGGCAATCGGGATTGCCGCTGGATTCCTTCATCGCCAGCATCGCAGAGCATCCGCCGCAACGCGTGCCGGGCACCGCGGTATTTCTGACCGCCAACATCAGCGCCGTGCCGCATGCGCTTCTTCACAGCCTCAAGCACTACAAGGTGCTGCACGAGCGCAATGTGATCCTGAGTGTGGAAACGCTGGATACCCCGCTGGCGGAAAGCGGGGAACGCATCGAGCTGAGCGATCTTGGGGCTGCGTTTTACGCGCTGACGCTGCGTTTCGGGTTCGCAGAGAATCAGGACGTTCCAAGTGCGCTCGCGGCTTGCGCCACGCAAGGCATGCGCTTCGACATGATGGACACGACGTTCTTCCTCTCGCGCGAAACCATCGTCGCCAGTCATCGCGCCGGTATGGCGGTGTGGCGCGACAAACTGTTCGCGCTGATGGCACGCAACGCGCTCGCCGCCACCGCCTACTTCCGCATTCCCGGGAATCGGTTGGTGGAACTGGGGACGCAGGTGGAGATCTGATGTGAGTGGTGAGTAGTGAGTCGAAAAAGCTTCGGCCTCGGATTACTCACAACTCACTACTCACCGCTTTCCGGCATAATCCCTCGCATGACGGAATCCCGGCTTGCCGACGCAACGGCCGATCGCGCGGAACTTGCGATCGAGGCGTCGATCCGTCCGCGTCGTTTCGACGAATACATTGGCCAGCGCGCGATGCGCGAACAACTGGGCGTGGCGATCGAAGCCGCGCGCCGCCGCAACGACGCGCTGGATCACGTGCTGGTGTTCGGGCCGCCGGGCTTGGGCAAGACCACGCTCTCGCACGTGATCGCCAACGAACTCGGTGTGGGCCTGCGCGCCACGTCCGGCCCCGTGCTGGAGCGCGCGGGCGATCTCGCGGCGCTGCTCACCAACCTGCAACCGCGCGATGTGCTGTTCATCGACGAAATCCATCGCCTCTCGCCGCTGGTGGAAGAAGTGCTGTATCCGGCGATGGAGGATTTCCAGATCGACATCATGCTGGGCGAAGGCCCGGCCGCGCGTTCGATCAAGCTGGATCTGCCGCCCTTCACGCTGATCGGCGCGACCACTCGCGCCGGCATGCTCACCGGCCCGCTGCGCGACCGTTTCGGCATCGTGCAGCGGCTGGAGTTCTACACGCCGGGCGAACTCGCGCAGATCGTGCATCGCTCGGCGCATATCCTGGGCATCGCCTGCGCCGACGACGGCGCGGATGAAATCGCCAACCGCTCGCGCGGCACGCCGCGCATCGCCAACCGTCTGCTGCGGCGGGTGCGCGATTTCGCCGAAGTGCGCGCAGGCGGCAAGATCACTCGCGCGGCGGCGAGCGACGCGCTGGCGATGTTGCAAATCGATCAATGCGGTTTCGACGAACTGGATCGCAAACTGCTGCGCGTGATCATTGAACAGTTCGATGGCGGCCCGGTCGGCGTGGAATCGTTGGCGGCCGCGCTGGCCGAAGCGCGCGACACCATCGAAGACGTGCTGGAGCCGTACCTGATCCAGCAGGGGTATCTGGCGCGCACCGCGCGTGGACGCATCGCTACCGCGCGCGCGTGGCGGCACTTCGGCTGGAATCCACCTGCGGCCGTCGATCCGGCACTGAACCTGTTCGCACAAACGGGGTCGAAGTGACCAGCGCAGTTCAACCGATATTCAGTTGGCGGCTAAGGGTGTATTGGGAAGATACGGATGCTGGCGGCGTGGTGTATCACGCGGGCTACTTGCGGTTTCTGGAGCGCGCGCGCACTGAATGGTTGCGTGCGCGGGGTTTGGGGCAGACGGAATTGCGCGAGGGTCTCGGTGTGCTGTTCGTGGTGCGCGAGATCGACGTGGCATTCGACAAGCCGGCTCGGTTGGACGACGAACTGGATGCGACGGTACAGCTTGCGCAGCGGCGCAGCGCGAGCCTCGAACTGCAACAGACGTTGCGCCGCGTGCCCGATGGCGAAATCCTGACGCGCGCGCAGGTGCGCGTGGCGTGCATCGATGCGCAGACGTGGCAGCCGCGGCGCATTCCGGATGAAGTGACAAGTTTGATTGAAATTGACGAGTCTCAAATCCGTTCGTCCTGAGGTATCGAAGGGCGAACGGCAAATGCCGAAAACCGTTCGGGGTTCGATAGCTCAACAGGAACGGATGTTCAAGGCTCCAGCCGATAAGGAAGCGCATGAACGGTGAACTCAATATCCTCGACCTCGTGCTGCACGCCAGCCTGCCGGTGAAGCTGGTGCTGCTGATCCTGGTGATTTTCTCGTTCGCATCGTGGGTGATCATCTTTCGCAAGTGGGCGATGCTGGATGCGGCCACGCGCGATGCCGATGCGTTCGAACAGCGCTTCTGGTCGGGCGCCGATCTGTCCGCACTATTCCGCGAGGTGACTGCGCGCGGCGAAGATGCCGGCGGGCTGGCGAGCGTGTTCGAAGCGGGGTTCCGCGAATTCGTGCGTCAGCGGCAGCGACGCAGCGCCGACCCGCGCGCGGTGCTGGAGGCCAGTGAACGCGCGATGCGCGTCTCGGGCACGCGCGAGGTCGACAAGTTGGAGCACAATCTCGAGTTTCTCGCCAATGTCGGATCGATCAGTCCGTACGTCGGATTGTTCGGCACCGTGTGGGGCATCATGGTCGCGTTCCAGGGACTGGGTTCCATCAAGGAAGCGACGATCGCGATGGTCGCGCCGGGCATCTCCGAAGCATTGGTCGCCACCGCGATGGGCCTCTTCGCGGCGATCCCGGCGGTGTGGGCGTACAACCGTTATTCGACGCGGCTGGAACGCATCACCGTGCGTTTCGACACGTTCCAAGAGGAATTTTCTTCGATCCTGCACCGGCAGATCCTTGCCGACGAGCACGCCTAGAACCGGTCACGATCCATGCAACCGCTGCGAACGCGCAAACGCCGCAAGCTCAAGGCCGAGATCAACGTCGTTCCCTATATCGACGTGATGCTGGTGCTGCTGATCATCTTCATGGTGACCGCGCCGCTGTTGAACCTCGGCGTGGACATCCATCTGCCGCAGTCGGCGGCGAAAGCGCTGCATGACGAGAAACAGCCGGTGCTGGTCAGCGTCAAGAAGGACGGTTCGCTGTATCTCACGCTGTCGGGAGGCAAGCGCGAACCGATCGATGCGGACGCGCTAAAGACGAAAGTCTCCGCGTTCGTGAAGGAGAATCCGCAGGTGCCGGTGCTCATCGGCGGCGACGTGGACGCCGATTACGGCAAGGTCTATCAGGCCATGGTGCTGCTGCAGCAGGCCGGCGTGCCCAAAGTCGGACTGATGAGCCAGCCGGTGCAAACGCAGAAGCAATGAGTCGCCCTGTGCCGTTCTTCTGCCCCCTTCAGTCAAGGGGGCGATCAAGCCTCATGAAGCGAGGTTTGATGGAGGTTGTGGAAGCATGACAGTGCCGGTTCGAGCGATAGTGAGTCAGGCTGTTCAAGACCTCGCCTATGGAAAGCCGTGAGGCCACAGTGCGCGCGGTGATCCTGTCCGCGCTGCTGCACATCTGCATCGTCGGATTTCTGGCGCTGGCGATGCTCAACTGCGCGGATTGGCAAGGCATCGCCGATTTCCTGCACCTGCCGAACCCGGTGACCTGCGCCAAACCGATCCAGTTGGCGGGCCCGGTAATCGAAGCCACCTTGGTCGGGCCGGTCGGCGCGCCGCCGCCTAGGCACAGCAAGCGCGCGCAGCCGGCCAATCCGCCGCCGCAACAACGCGAACTGCCCAAACCAGAATTACCCAAGCCCGCGCCGGTGAAAGTGTTGCCGCCGCCGCCGCAACATCCCGATATCAAGGATCAGGAAAAGATCGCCGATCTCGCGCAACAGCAAGCCGAGCAACAGAAAGCGCAGGAAGAAAAGGAAAAACAGCGCATGGCCGAGCTGACGCGCGAACAGGAAGCCGATCGGATCCTGAAACAGCTCGCGCAGATCAAGGCGCAACGCGAGGCGGCCGAGAAGCAGATCAAGCTGGCGCAGCAGCGCGCGCAGCAATTGGCCGATCTGAAGAACACGCCCGAGTTGCCCGATGCCAACGACACCGTGCCGCCGGCCAAGCAGGCGATGACCGGGCAGAACGGGCAAGATACCAGCGCATATCAGGCAGCATTGCAGAACGCGATCACGCCCAACTGGCTGCGCCCGGACAATATTGCGGACGGCACGGTCTGTCCGGTGGAAATCATCCAGATACCCGGTGGTCAGGTGATTTCTGCCAAAGTTCTGCCGACTTGCCACATGGACGAAGCGGGCAGGCACTCCGTCGAGGCCGCGGTACTGCGCTCTTCGCCCTTGCCCTACAAGGGATTCGAAAAGGAGTTCCAGCGCGACATCCTTTTCAATTTCACAGTGACCTCTTCACAATGATGGATCGACGATCATGCGAAACCCCCGACTTCTTCTTGCCTTCCTAATGTTCGTCTGCGCCGGGCTGTTCGCCACGCAAACGCAGGCGCAGGGCCTGACCGTGCAGATCGTCAACGGCGTGCCCTCGGCGATTCCAATCACCGTGGTGCCATTCGGGCAGAGCGCCGGGCCGCCGCCTTCCGTAGACATCGCCGACGTGGTCAGCATGGATTTGAACCGCTGCGGCAAATTCCGCGCGCTGCCCAAGAGCGAAATCGTCGAAACGCCCACCGTTGGTGGCGAGATCAAGTTCCCGACGTGGCAGCAGTTGAAACAGGACTACATCGTGGTCGGCAAGACCAGCGACGCCGGCAATGGCGCGCTGCGCGCGGACTTCGAATTGTGGGACGTCAACAGGCAGCAACGATTGCTCGGCCTGTCGATCACCGGACAGGGCAGCGACCTGCGCCGCGTGGCGCACCAGATCGCCGATCAGATCTACCAGAAGATCATCGGCGTGCGCGGCGCGTTCGACACGCGCATCGCCTACGTCACCGCGGTCGGCACCGGCAACAACTCGCAATACTCACTGATCATCGCCGATTCCGATGGTTACAACCCGCAGACGGTGGTGCGTTCGCGCGAGCCGCTGCTGTCGCCGGCCTGGTCGCCGGACGGCAGCAAGATCGCCTACGTTTCCTTCGAGCATGGCGATTCGGCCATCTATCTGCAGGATGTCACCACCGGTGCCCGCCGGCTGCTTTCCAACAAGCGCGGCATCAACGGCGCGCCGAAGTTCTCGCCCGACGGCCGGCGACTGGCGCTGTCGCTGTCATTCGAGGGCAATCCCGAGATCTATGTGATGGATCTGGGCAGCGGCGCGTTGACGCGCATTACCGACAACCTCGCCATCGATACCGAACCGGAGTGGACCCCGGACGGCGCCAATATCGTTTTCACCTCGGATCGTTCCGGCAAACCGCAGTTGTACGAGGTTTCGGCCAGCGGCGGCGCGGCGCAGCGGCTGACTTTCCAGGGCCAGTACAACGCCGATGCCTCGATCAGCTATGACGGCAACCAGATCGCAATGGTGCAGGGCAACGGAAACGTGTATCGTATTGCAATCATGGACAAGAGCCTGGGCGGCCAGGTGCGGTTTGTCTCCCCGGGCAACCTGGACGAATCGCCGAGTTTTGCGCCCAACGCCAGCATGCTGCTGTATGCCTCCACCGAAGGTCCGCACGGCGTCTTGTATGCGGTGTCGGATGACGGCCGCGTGCGCCAGCGCCTGGTGTTGAGCGACGGCGACGTACGCGAGCCGGCCTGGGGCCCGTATCGGCAGCATTGACGGATGCACGCACGCATGAATCGGCAGTACGCAGGTTTTGATCGAAACACAAGAAATCCAAATCGATTGATCCACTCGTTCAAGAAGAAGGAATCGCCATGAACGCTACCGCTCGCATCACCCTTGCAGCCCTGTTGTGCGTGGGCCTCGCCGCCTGCGCCAAGAAGCAGGAAGTGAAAGCGCCGCCGCCGGAATCCGGCCCGCCGGTCAGCACCGAAACCACCACCACGGCCGGAGCCTACACGCCCGCCGATCTGGACACCGACGCTTGCCTGCGTCAGCGCGTGATCTATTTCGACTTCGACAAGGACGTGATCAAGCCGGAGTTCCAGCAGATCATCGCCTGCCACGCCAAGTACCTGCGCGACCGTCCGATGGCGCGCATGACGCTCGAAGGCAACACCGACGAGCGCGGCACGCGCGAATACAACCTCGGGTTGGGCGAGCGCCGCGGCAACGCGGTGATGAGCGCGCTGGAAGCCGACGGTGGCCAGGCCTCGCAGATGAACGTGGTGTCCTATGGCGAGGAGCGCCCGGTGTGCCGCGAACACAACGAGGATTGCTGGTCCAAGAACCGTCGCGTCGAAATCGTCTACACCGCCAAGTGATCAAAACGGTTCGTAGATGATCTTGCGCAGGTTGCGTTTCGGCAAAGCGCTTGGAATTACGGCGGCGGTCGCGTTGGTGATCGCCGCCCTTTCCGCCAACGCGCAAACGTTGAGCCTGGCAGAACGCGTCGCACGCCTGGAACAGCAGCAGGCGCAGCAGCAATCGCAAGGCGGCGGCGTCAGCCTGGTCAATCAGGTGCAGGATCTGCAATCGCAACTGCAGCAGATGCAAGGCCAGATCGAGGAGCTGCAACACCAGGTGCAGCAATTGCAGCAGCAGAACAAGGATCAGTATCTCGATCTGGATTCGCGCGTCGGCAAACTGGAAGGCAAAGCCGCCCCCGCGCCCTCGTCTCCTGCGAGCGCAGGTGCGTCAACGATCGCGGGCGCACCTGCGGGACCGGCTTCCAGCGCGCCGCCTTCGTCGTCCGCATCAACGGCCACGCCAGCTGGGCCGCCCGGCGCGGAAGAACAGTCCGCCTACAACGCTGCATTCAAATCATTGCAGAGCGGGGATTATGTCGCCGCCGCGCGCGGCTTTCGTGCATTCACCCAGAAATATCCGCAGAGCGCGCTCGCGCCGAATGCCTACTACTGGTTGGGCGAGTCGTATTACGTCACGCAGAACTACTCCGTCTCGCTGGAGACTTTTCAGAGCCTGCTGAAGGATTATCCTAAAAGCGAGAAGGCGCCCGACGCGCTGTTGAAGGTCGGTTATTGCCAGGCCGAGATGAAGAAATACGGCGAAGCGCAGGCGACGCTGACCGCGGTCATCAAGAAATACCCGGGCACCACGGTCGCACGGCTCGCGCAGAGCCGGCTGAAGTCGATCAAGCTGCAAACCGCAAAATAGAGCGGGCTTTGCCGCCGGCTCGTGGCGGATGCCCTGGATTCGAAATTCCTCTTCTCGGCTTCCAAGATTCCCTCGATATGTCGGTTCAGCCCGCGCAAACTGAGGCAATACAGCGCCTGCGCGTCACTGAAATTTTTCATTCGATTCAAGGCGAAGCCGATGCGGTCGGCTGGCCGACGGTGTTCGTGCGTTTGACCGGGTGCCGCTGCGCTGCTCCTGGTGCGACACGGCCTATGCATTCGAGGGCGGCCAGTGGCGCGGGATCGATTCGATTCTTGATGAAGTGCGCGCTTACGGTGCACGGCATGTATGTGTCACCGGCGGCGAGCCGCTGGCGCAGAGGCGCTGTCTCGATTTGCTGGCGTGCCTGTGCGATGCGGGTTTCGACGTCTCATTGGAAACTTCCGGCGCGCTGGATGTTTCGCAAGTCGATCCGCGCGTGCGGCGCGTGGTGGATATCAAGGCGCCGGGTTCGGGCGAATCCGCGCGCAACCGCTGGGACAATCTCCGACATCTGACTTCACGCGATCAATTGAAATTCGTGCTGGCCGATCGCGCCGATTACGACTGGGCCGCTGCGATGTTGCGCGAACGGGATTTGCCTTCGCGCTGCATGGTGCTCTTTTCGCCGGTGTACGGTGCTTTGGAACCGCGCGCGCTGGCCGAATGGATTCTGCAAGATCGTTTGCCGGTGCGATTGCAGGTACAACTGCACAAATACCTGTGGGGCGAGGTAGCGGGCCGATGAAACGCGCCGTGGTGCTGCTCTCTGGCGGCATGGATTCCGCCGTTACGTTGGCGATCGCGCGGGAGCAAGGCTTCGCCTGCCACGCGATCAGTGTCGCCTATGGCCAGCGCCACGTTTCAGAATTGCAAGCCGCAGCGCGAGTCGCAGCGATGCTTGGCGCAGCCGAGCACAAGATCGTCGATGTCGATTTGCGCGGTATCGGCGGTTCAGCGTTGACTGCCGACATCGAAGTGCCGCTGCACGATCGCGTGCATCCCGCCGACGAAATTCCGGTTACCTACGTGCCCGCGCGCAACACGATCATGTTGTCGATCGCGCTCGGGTGGGCCGAGGTGCTGGGCGCCGATGACATCTGGTGCGGCGTCAACGCGGTCGATTACTCCGGCTATCCCGATTGCCGGCCCGAGTTCATCGCCGCCTTCGGGAAGCTGGCGAATGTCGCGACCAAGGCCGGCACGCAAGGCCATGTCATGCGCGTGCACGCGCCGTTGATCGCATTATCCAAGGCCGATATCGTGCGCGAAGGTGTGCGTCTGGGCGTGGATTTTTCCGCGACCGTTTCGTGTTACCGCGCGGACGCGCAAGGCCGAGCGTGCGGACAGTGCGATGCATGCGCATTGCGCGCGCAGGGATTCGTCGATGCGGACGTGAAAGATCCGACGCGCTATGTGCGAGCCGCGCTTGTACGGCCAGCGCGCGGCACCTAAACTTTGCGGTTTGCTTGGGCCGTTAGCTCAGCGGTAGAGCAGCGGACTTTTAATCCGTTGGTCGATGGTTCGATCCCATCACGGCCCACCAACTTCCACCTTATTCGCATCGAGCCATCCATTGCGCTCGCCCTTCGCTGTGCTCAGCGCCAGCTTCGCTGTTTGCGCGCGCTCGCGGCGCGCGCGGTCAAGGCATCGGCTCAGCGCGCGACGCTCGATCCATTACGGCCCATATCCCAGCGATCTCGCAGGCGGCCCCAATCCGTTGGTCGATGGTTCGATCCCATCACGCCAGGCAATTGCATCGTGGCGACCGTTGCATAGATCTCCAGCAATCGCACTGTGATCGCATCGACGCTCCAGGCTTGCGCGTCGAGCGGCCCTTGCATTGCCATTTCCGCGCGGCGTTGCGGATGACTCAGCAATTCGGCCACGCAGTCGGCGAACCGTGGCACGTCTTCCGGTGCGATAAGGGCGCTGCGCGCACCGCGCAATACCGTTGCGGTTCCCATCACCGCGGTCGAGACGATCGGCACGCCCAAAGCCATTGCCTCGATCAGGACCAGACCTTGCGTTTCAGTGGGTGATGCGAACACGAACAAATCGGAGGCGCGATAGCAATCCAGCAGCGCGCCGCGGCGGTCGAGATTGCCGAGGAACAACACGTATCCGCTCAATCCTAGGTTTTGCGCCAGCGTTTTCAGCCGCCCCGCGTCCGGACCTTCGCCCGCGATTACCAGCAGCAAGTCCGGAAATCGCGGGACGAGTACGCGCGCGACGTGCAGCAGGAAATCGATTTGCTTCTCGCGAGCGAGCCGGCTGATGGTGAGCAGCATCGGGCGATCCGGCGCAATGCCATGCCGGGCTCGAAAGGCCGCGCCGTGGCCGCCGCGGAATTCGTCCAGATTGATCCCCGTCGGCAACACGGAGCTTGCGGTGCGCACGCCATAGCGTGCGAGCACCGCCGCCATTTCCGCGGTCGGCGCAATGACATGATCCACCTCGTTGCACAATTGCCGCGACATGCGGCGCGCGAATGCTTCGCCCGCGGCGCGCGGAAGCCACGGCAGATAATGCCGGATGTAGGCCTCGAAATAAGTGTGATAAGTCTCGATCACCGGAACGTTCATCGCCCGCCGCAGCCACGCGCCCAGCCGGTGCGCGCGAAACGGCGTGTGCACGTGCACCACGTCCCATCTGCGCGCGGCGAGCGCGGGCAGCGCACGTCGCAACGCATGCTTGTGCATCAGGCGGTCTTCGGGATCCAAGAAGACGCGCCGAGCGGGCAGGCGCAGCACGCGGAAACGCTCGCCCAACTCGTCATCGTGCGCAAGCGATGACACGCCGTAGTCGGGCGCGACCAGCGTCACGGCGTGTCCGGCTTTCACCAGCGACTGCGCCGTGGCGCGGATGGAAGTGGAAACGCCATTGATGCGCGGAAAATAAACATCCGACAGCATCAAAATCTGCAGCGGCGCGGCAGTTTCCCGTGGCGAAGCCGGTGGGGTGAACTGCGCCAGTCCCTGCACGCGGGATGTCATGCGAACCACATTGATTGCACCGCCAGTGAGGCCACGCCGAGCAACGCGCCGATCACGATTCCGGCGAGGACGTCGCTGGGATAATGCAGGCCCAGCACCACCCGCGAGAGCGCGACCAGCGTGCTGAATGCGATCAAGGGCAGTGCCAGGTGCGGAAACCACGCGATCGCGATGATGCTGAAGCTGACCGCATGCATCGTGTGTCCGGATGGAAAGCTGTATTCGTCCAGCGGTGCGACGTGCGCGATCACGTCGACGTTGGTGCAGAACGGACGCAGCCTGCGCGTGCAGCGTTTCAGCGCCTTGTACAGCAGCCAGGCCACCCAGCCCGTCACCAGCATCTGCACGGCAGTCACTCTGCCGCGCGCGCCGCCTGCGGCTGCGAGCACGATCATCAATCCGTACCAGAACCAACCGTCGCCCAGCTTGCTGACGATCCGGAAACCGCGGCCGATGATATGCGACGTGCCCCAGCGATTCGCGCGCCGGCAAATCCTCGATTCGAATCCCGGACGATCCGGGTTGGACGGATGTGCGAGGGTATTCAAGGCGGTCTCGCGGCGGGAGGTTCGATTCCTCCAGATGCGATCAGCCTGTCAGCGGTTCATTGCGCGCGAACGACTATCGCGTGACGGCGTGATGACAGCGCGGTCGATGCCTGTTCTTCCGTGTCGCCGTTCGTGTTCCATTAACGCGGTTTCGACACGTGCAAGGTAGCATCGACCCTCCGTCCCAAGGGAAAACGAGATGGCAATCAGCAGACAGAGCAGAAAGGCATTGCGCAGCAGCGTCGACGCGCTGGAAACCGCCGCCGATCACATCAAACGCAGCGCCTTGCGCGTTGCCGACAGCGCCAGCGACGTGGCGGACGATGCATGGCGCGGCATCCGCCGCGCGGGTTACGAAGTGGGCGGTTTCGTCAAGCGTCGCCCGGTGGAAACCGCGCTATTGGGCGTCGCGGCGGGTTGCCTGATCGCGGGACTGGTATTCTGGTTCACGCGCCGCGACGAAGACTGACGCCTCGAATCATCCGCGCGGAGTGCGCAGGCGCTGGATCAGGATCGGGATCAGGGCCAGCACCGCGAGGGCGACGAGCGGCACCATCACGCGCGAATGCAGGAACAGGTGCGGGCCGAGTGGCTCGCCGTGTGCGATAGAATGCGCGATGCCTGCGCCGATGGCGGTTTCGAACACCGCCATCACGCAGCCGCCCGCGAAGGTCGCCGTCGAAAACAGCCACACCGGACAACGCAACCACGCCAGCGCCACGGTGACACCGCCGAACGGCAGCACCGGTACCAACCGCAGGAAAAGGGTGTAGCTCACCGGGTGCCTCAGATAGCCGCGGCGAACACGGTCGGCCATTTTCGGAGGCGGGCGTTCGCCGCTGCCGAACGCGTGGCGAGCGGCGAAATACAGGACCAGCGATCCTAGCAATTCTCCCGCTCCGGTCAGCAGCGTGGCGTTGAGAATGCCGAACAGCATGCCGCCGGCGAGGATCACCACCCAAGACGCGGGAACGCCGGTCGCGATCACCAACGCGACAAGTCCGATGTAGATGCAGCACGCCAGAAGCGGATGCGCGTGCACCGCGTGGCGCAATTCGTGCTGCTGCGCGACGAGCTGTTCCGGACGGAAGCGGTCGAGCGCGCCCGTGGACCAAAGCGCGATGCCGATCCCGATCAGCAACAGCAGAGGCAGTGCCGCGCGCAGTCTCCTCATCTCAGTAACGCGCTCCGCCCCGGCGCGTGTATTCGCGCAGCACTTCGCGCGATTCCTCACGCCGCAGATCACGTTGCACGCGGATGCCGCGCCGTTGCAACTTGGCGATCCAATCTGCGGGTAAAGGGCCTTCGTCGAATTCGGTCAGCGCTTCCACATCCTCGCCGCGCGCGCCGATCAGCAGCACGTCGATGCCCGCCCAGATCAATGCGCCGAAACATTGGCAGCACGGCTGCGCGCTAGTCGCCAGTGTGTAGTGGCCGCCATCCCCGTTGAGACGGAACCGCTGCAGTTTCCGCTGCGCCAGCGCCAGCGCGAGGATTTCCGCGTGCGCCAACGAACAGCGCTGCGCCACGACCTGATTGACGCCGACGGAAACGAGTTGCCCAGCACCGTCGAACACCGCCGCACCGAAGGGCCCGTTGGTACCGTGCTCGACATTGCGTCGCGCCAGTTCGATCGCGAACGCGATGCGTGCATCGTCGTCGGCGCAGACGGGCGGAGCGCACGCGAATTCCGCCAGCCAATCGGGCAGCGTCAACTGGAATGTGGTCGCGGGTTCGCCGTGCATGTCCGCGAACCTTAGCATGAGCCGCGCGACCGGCGCGTCACGTTACAATCCCGCATCCAATATCGGAGACGGTCGATGCGCGCGCGCGGCGAATTCGAAGTGAATTTGGCTGCATTGTCGACTTACAACAGCGACACCGACGCGCAGCTCGGCCGCATGTCTCTCGACAAGATTTTTCGCGGCGATCTGCAAGCGACCAGCAAGGGCGAGATGCTGAGCGCCGGCTCGCCGCAGAGCGGTTCGGCCGGTTACGTCGCGATCGAGCGTGTCACCGGAAGGCTGCAAGGCCGCGAAGGCAGCTTCGCGCTGCAGCACCACGCGACCATGCACCGCGCCGAGTCCTCGCTCGACATCATCGTGGTACCGGGTTCGGGCACCGGCGCGCTACAGGGCCTGCGCGGCACGATGCGGATCATCATCGAGGGCGGCAGGCACAGTTACGAATTCGATTACGAATTCGAGTGATTGCTCCTGCAATGCGACGCCTCAATGCGCCGCATCGATCTTCTGCATCAACTCCACGCTCTGCGGCGCGGCGAGACCTCCGTATTGCGTATCGATTTGCTGGAGCAGCTTACGCGCCTCGTCGGGCTTGTTCTGATCGAGCAGGGATCGCGCGTCCTGCAATTGTGCGTGCATCGCTTGCTGGATGCGCTGGCGGCAGGCCGCGATCCCGCCGTCCTCGCCTTGTGCGGCTTGCGACAGGACATCCAGCGCGCGATCGAAGCTGCGCGCGTCGGCGATTTCATGCCCCACGCCGTTCATGACGATGCTGTCCACATTGACTACGCACCAGGGTTGCAGCGAATCGCGACCGGCGCGCGTGCGGTCACGATGCAGACTGGCGTCCGTGCCGCTCATGTACAACGTCACGCCCGCGCCTTGTCTCTCCGCTTCGAACAGGCCCGGCGGCGGTGCCGAAGGCCGCGCTTCATTTTCCAGACCCGCATCGTTGCGGTCGACCGGACCATGATCGTTCGTGCCGCTCAGGTAGACCAGCCGCGTGGATTGCTGAAAGAGATGGAAGAGATCCGCTGGCGGCAGCGGAAGTTGCGCGCCACCGATCGTATCGTCTCCGGCGTCCAGCAGCGCACCGCGGAAGATATCCGGATAGCCGAGCGCGAGATGCAACGCGACGCGCGATCCGCCGGAGAATCCGCCGACATAGATGCGCGCAGGATCGAGCGGATATCTCCGGGCGATGTTGTATTCCGCGATCAGCGCCAACGGCTCGCGGCGATCAAACACGCTTGCCTGGTTGCCGGAATTCGCCGCGCTGACATAGATGGTGTGCTGACGGTCGAGCACCGGAATCCACTGCTGCGGCACGCGCGCGTCTTCCCACGGCGGCACGAACACCAACAGCGCATAGCCGCTCGGCGGCGGCGGGCCGGGCGGCACGTACAGGACGAAGCGCTCCTGCTTCGGTTCGATCGATTCCTCCTTCAGGCTCTCGCCGGATTGCAGCAGTTGCCGGCGTATCTGCAGCACATTGAGCGGACTGACCGTACGCCGCAACAGTTCGTCGGCGCGCGCGAAAGAGGGGTAGTCGGTCAGGACGACATCCTGCTGGACGCCGCCGGGGTGCGGCAAGGAAGCGAAGGCCGGCGTCTGCGCGGCCAGCAGAGCGGAGAACAGGAACGCGATCATGCCGTTCCGCTCGCCGGATCATCCTGTTTCCGGGATGCACCCATTTGAATTCGTGTAGAGTTAGCCATGTTCATCGCGTAAAGCGTGACATCGAACGTCATGCCCCGGCATTTCTGTTGCAGAATGCTTCTTGCATCATCTTCGTCTCGTGTCAGCTCGTTGCAGGCAGCTCGAAGGTGCCATCTACTACTTCCACGAAATTGCGCTCTTCCTTCAGGATGAAGCGCTGCTTCTGCGCGAATTCGAAATTCGCGCGGCCTTCCGCATCTTCGCGCAGCCGCAGCTGGTATGTTTCGTACGCGGTCAAACTGTCGAATGCGATCAGCCCCCAGCCGACGTAATTGGTGCCCTGCCACGGCAGGAAATAACCGAGCAGATGCCCACCGCAGCGTGGGATGACGTGGCCCCAGGTTCGCGCGTAGCGTTCGAAAGCCTCGCGCTGGTAGGGATCGATTTCGTAACGGATCACGCAGACCATTTTCATGTGGAGGCTCCTGGAAGGTTGTGGCGGCGGTTGCGACGCGAGCTGCGATTCGGCCCCAGTCGGCAAGCCCAGCGCGACAGCCGCGGCCAGGGAGGTGCTGTCGGTCAGAAATTCGCGACGCGTCACGCGCGGACGCGGGAAATTCGGCTCGGTACGAGTGTCGGATCCCATGCACGCAGGATCGCGCTTGTTCTGCACACACGCTTCGCTTACAATCAAAGCATGAATGTCGAACGTTCCGAGGCGCCGGTTTCGGAAATCGCCGCGGCGATCGCCGAGCCCGCGCGCACTCGCATGCTGTACGCGCTGCTGGACGGACGCGCGCGCACGAGTACGGAGCTGGCGATCGTGGCGGAAGTCAGCCCATCCACCGCCAGTGTGCATCTGGCGAAATTGCGTGAGCGGCAACTGGTGAAGATGCATGCGCAGGGCAAGCATCGTTACTTCAGGCTGGCCGATTCGCAGGTCGCGGCCGTGCTGGAAGCGTTGAACGTGCTCGCCGGGACGCCGCGCGCACGATTCCAGCCCAACACACCGCATCGTCTGCGTGCCGCGCGTACCTGCTACGACCACATGGCCGGCGCGCTTGCCGTGGCGTTGCACGATCGATTGTTCGCGTTGCGCTGGTTGAAACGTGAACGCGCGGACGATGTCGATTACCAATTGACCGCTGGCGGCGCGGAAGCGCTGGAGAATCTGGGCGCGAACATCGAAGCCGCGCGTGCCACGCGCCGTCGCTTCGCCTGCGCCTGCCTCGACTGGAGCGAACGCCGCCCGCATCTGGCCGGAGCGGTGGGCGCGGAGCTCTTAAATGTCCTGCTGCGACGCAAATGGATCACGCGTGATCTGGATAGCCGGGTCTTGAGCGTCACGTCCGGGGGGAAGCGCGAACTGCGCGCGCGATTCGGGATCGAGGCGGCAAACTTGTCCGATTAAATCGAGACGGGTGCCGCCACATTTCCGCAGCGCGCAATCGCATCCGGAATCTCGGCAGCATCGTTCACCGCGAACACGCGCGGGTGCCCGGCCTCCAGGCCATGTTCCAGCTCATGTTCCCATGTGACGTGATAGGGCACGTGCACGCCCCAACCGCCGAGGCTCACGACCGGTTCGATATCCGAACGCAGCGAGTTGCCGACCATCACGAATGCGTTCGCCTGCATTCCGAATTCGTCCAGCACCTTCGCATAGCTGCGCTCGTCCTTCTCCGAGACGATCTCAATGCGGTGGAACAGATCGCCCAAGCCGCTACGCTCGACCTTGCGTTCCTGATGATGCAGGTCGCCCTTGGTGATCAGCACCACGCGATGTCGCGCGGCGATGGCCTGCGCCGCTTCGCGCACGCCGGGGAGCAGTTCCACCGGATGCTCCAGAACTTCTTTGCCCAATGCGACGATGCGATGGATGTCGCGTGCCGAGATCGCGGACTCGGTCAATTCGATCGCGGTCTCGACCATCGTCAGCGTCATGCTCTTCGCGCCGTAGCCGAACAGCGCGAGATTGCGGCGCTCGGCGGCGAGCAAGCGGCAGCGCAACTGCGAGCTGGTCAGATCGACGTATGCTCCGACGATCGCCTCGAATTCGGCGTTGGCGTGCCGGTAGTAGTCCTCGCTGCGCCAGAGCGTGTCGTCGCCGTCGAAGCCGACTAGTTCGATCCGCGAACTCATGCCTTGGATTGCGCCGCCGACCAGGTATCGCGCAACGTCACCGCGCGATTGAACACCGAATGTTCGCCCGAGTGGTCGCGGCGGTCCGCAACGAAATAACCCAGCCGCTCGAACTGGAAGTGCTGCTCCGGTTGCGCATCCCGTAACGACGGCTCCAGGAATCCGCGCACGATCCGACGCGAGTCCGGGTTCAGATGATCGCGATAGCTCCTGCCGTCCGTGGTGTCGTCCGGATCAGGTACATCGAACAGGCGGTCGTACAAACGCACCTCCGCTTCGATCGCGTGGCGGGCACTCACCCAGTGGATCGTGCCTTTCACCTTGCGATTTGCGCCCTCCATGCCCTGTCTCGAATTCGGATCGAGCGTGCAGCGCAGTTCGACGACCGTTCCATTCGAATCCCTGACGATTTCATCGCAATGCACGATGCCGACGCCGCGCAGCCGCACTTCGCCGTTCGGCACGAGGCGATGGAAACCTTTCACCGGCTCTTCCATGAAATCCTCGCGCTCGATCCACAGCTCGCGCGAGAACGGCACTGCGCGTGTGCCGAAAGATTCGTCCTTTGGGTGATTCGAAAACGTCAGCGTTTCGGCGTGGTCGTCTGGAAGATTGGTGATCGTCAGCTTCAACGGATCCAGCACTGCCATGCGGCGCGGCGCGTGCGCGTCCAGATCTTCGCGCACGCAGTTTTCCAGCACGCCATAGCCGATCACGCTGTTCTGCTTGGAGACGCCCGCGCGTTCCCAGAACGTGCGGATCGCGCGCGGCGTGAAGCCGCGCCGGCGCACACCTGAAAGGGTCGGCATGCGCGGATCGTCCCAGCCATCCACCAGCTTTTCGCTCACCAGTTCGAGCAGCTTGCGCTTGCTCATCACCGTGTAATCGAGATTGCCGCGCGCGAATTCGATCTGCTGCGGTTTGCCCGGTTGCAGCCACAGGCCGGCATCGCGCAGCGGTGCGGTGAGCGACGGATCATTCGGCAGATCGAGCTGCTCGAGAAACCAGTCATATAGCGGCCGATGATCCTCGAACTCCAGCGTGCAAAGCGAGTGCGTGATGCCTTCCACCGCATCCGACACGCAATGCGCGTAGTCGTACATCGGATAGATCGGCCACGCGTCACCGGTGTTCTGATGCGCGAGTTTGCGGATGCGGTAGATCGCCGGATCCCGCAGATTGATGTTGCCGCTCGCCATGTCGATCTTGGCGCGCAGCGTGCGGGAGCCGTCGGCGAATTCGCCCGCGCGCATGCGCGCGAACAGATCGAAATTTTCCTCGATGGAGCGATTGCGGAACGGCGAATTGCGTCCCGGTTCGGTCAGCGTACCGCGGTATGCGCGCACCTCGTCGGCGGAAAGATCATCCACGTAAGCGAGCCCGAGGCGAATCAATTTCAACGCTCCCAGATAGAACACCTCAAAATAATCGGAAGCGTGGCGCAGCAGATGCCATTGGTAGCCGAGCCAACGCACGTCCTCCTTGATCGCCTCGACGAACTCGACGTCCTCCTTGCCGGGGTTGGTATCGTCGAAGCGCAGGTTGCAGGTGCCGCCGTTTTCCGCCGCGATGCTGAAGTTCAGGCAGATGGATTTGGCGTGGCCGAGATGCAGATAGCCGTTAGGTTCCGGCGGAAAGCGCGTGGCCACGCGGCCGCCGTGCTTGCCGGAGGCGTTGTCGGCGGCCACGATCTGGCGGATGAAATTGTTGACGGGCGCGTCGTTCGGCATGGCTGCGGGAATCGTAAACGCGGCAGTTTAGCGGATGGATGCTCGCGCGCGCCAAAGAGGGCGCATAATCCGGACATGCGTATCGTTTACCGTGCCGAGAATCTGGTGGATGCCCATCTGGTGAAGGATGTGCTGGATCAGGCCGGCATTCCCTGTTTCATCAGCGGAGAGCACCTGATCGGCGGCGTCGGCCAGTTGCCGGCGCGCGATTTTCTGGCCGTGAGTGTGCCGGCGGTGTGCGTCGAGGCCGCCGAACCGCACGTCCGCGAGGTCTCGGCCTTGCTGAACGAGGCCCGTGAAACGCCCCACGAGGACGGCTTGGCATCGGGATTGCAACTCCTCCCCACATGAAGTCCTCTGTGGTCGCCGCGATGAACAGGCCAGCGCCGATGCACGCGCTGGCTCGCTACGTGCGCGACGTGCCTGATTTCCCCAAGCCTGGCGTCGTGTTCAAGGACTTGACGCCCTTGCTGGCGGATGCCGGCGCATTCGCGATCTGCATTGACGCCTTGGCTTCGCCCTGGCGCGCACGCCGCATCGATGCGGTGTGCGGGATCGAATCGCGCGGTTTCATCTTTGGCGCGGCGCTGGCGCAGGCGCTGGACGCCGGCTTCGTGCCGCTGCGCAAGGCTGGCAAGCTGCCCGCACAGCACATCGGCGTCGATTACGAACTGGAATACGGCACGGCGCGGCTGGAAGTGCATGCCGATGCACTGGAACCGGGGGCGCGCGTGCTGATCGTGGACGACGTGCTCGCCACTGGCGGCACGCTGCTGGCGGCGCGCGAATTGGTCGAACGGCTGGATGCGCGTCTGATGGGCGCCGCGGTGGTCATTGAACTCGGATTTCTCAATGCCCGCGCGCGCTGGCAGGAGGGTGTGCCGCTGTATTCGTTGCTGCGGTATTGAGCGCGCCGTCATCGCGCGCCAATCGAAAGGTTTTTCACATACACCAATTCGCACGCGCCATCGCCGGTATCTTCGCGCGTCAGCGAACTCCGCCACTTCCAGCCGTTCCCCTTGTCGGCTTCGACGAGGTAACCGTCCAGCGTGACGAGGTCTCCGACGCGCACGCGCTTGAGTGCGCGCGCGACCGACGCGTCCGCTGGAATCATGTGCATGTTCGCGCTGTGCGTTTCGATTTCGCGGCGCGGAATCGGAAATGCCTGCACGTGCCAATAGTAGAAACGCCCGCCCTGATTTATATCGATCTTGCGCAGCACTGCACTGTCGGACATGCGGCCCCAGCCGAAGGCGAGATCGGTAGGCGATATGTCCGATTCGGCATCGAAGTGATAATCGTCGCGCGACAGTACGCGCGCGGTTAGAGAGAATTTCGCCAGCGGTTGCAGCGTGGCATCCTTGAATGCGATCGGCGCTTGCGGCGAATCGAAATTCGTTTGCGCCGGATCGTCCGGTGCGATCACGCCGTCCGCGTGTGCGACGGGGCGTTCGCTCCACCACGACCAGCCGGCATAGAGTGCGATCGCGATTGCCAGCCAGGCGAGCCAGTGCCGCATCGAAATTCCCCGCGTAGCGGCGGATGATATGCGCGATGCGTTGCTGGCGAAAGCTCAATCAAAATCTTGCGCCAGTGCGCGGCGCTGTTCCGCGCTCAGGCGCTGTTCGCTGCGATAGGCCGGGTGTGCGATGCGGATCGTCACCTCTGCGCCGCGCTTGAATGCCGCGATCATCTTCTCGTCCAACTCGAAGCGCAGAAAGTGCACGGCGGAGGTTTTCTCTTCGTTGCTGCGGGGCAGGTCTTCGTCCGCGATCGCGCGCACGGGTGCGTGGCCTTCGACCTGGATGAAGATCTCGTGTTCGATATCGCGCAGCTTCGCCAGTTCGCGCTTGCGCACCTCGACGTCGTCGTATTCGATCAGCATGGTCGCTTTGAGATTGTGGCCGTCTGGAATCAGCGGGTTGTAGGCCTCCAGCTCTTCGGCGATGCCTTCCGGCTCAAAAATCTTTTCCGTGCGCAGGATTTCCTGCACTTGGTACTGGATGGTGAGCCGGTCCTCGAACAGCAATGTGACGTGCGCGCCCACGTGCAGCTTGCGCGCCTTCTTGTGTGCGATCACGCGTTTGCGGAACGCCACGCGCTCGCGCGCGTAGGCCTCAAGAGAGAGAAGATCGGATGGAGCAAGCGCGTGCATGTCAGATTCCGTAAGCCCTGCGCAGCAGCGTTATCGGATGCGTTTGCGCCGGCTGATCGTTCACCCCATGCGCCAGATGCGCGCCGGCCATCGGACAATCGCTGGTGAGCGTCGGCGCCTCGGATTGCTTGATCCGCGCTTCGACGGGCTTGGCAATCTCGCGCGCCAATGGATACGTCTCCGTGCGTACGCCGTAAGTGCCGTCGTGGCCGGAGCAGCGTTCGATCGTCACGATTTCGGTATCGGGAATCAAAGACAGCACGTCGCGTGTTTTCGGGCCGATGTTCTGCACGCGCTGATGGCAGGGCACGTGCCAGGCGATCTTGCCGAGCGGATTCCTGAAATCGGTTTTCAGCAGACCGGCCCTGTGCCGCTCGATCAGGTATTCAAACGGATCGAAGAACGCGCGACGAACGGCCTGCACGTCCTCGTCACCCGGGAACAACAACGGCAGTTCCTGCTTGAACATCAGCACGCAGGAGGGAATCGCGGCGGTGAGGTCGAGGCCTTCTCGCACCGCGTTCGCCAGGACCGGAATGTTCTCGTTCTTGTATTTCTCGATCGAATCCAGATCGCCCAGTTCCAATTTGGGCATGCCGCAGCAGACTTCGCGCTCGATCAGTTTTACCGCGACGTCGTTGTGCTCCAACACGGCCGCGAGATCTTCCAGCACCGATGGCAGCACGCTGTCGCAATAGCAAGTGGCGAAGATCGCGATCTTGCCGCGTGTGCGGCCGGCGGCTTGCGCACCGCCTTGGCCTTTCAATTTGCGCAGACGCTTGCGCCCGCGCGGATGCTGGTATTCCGGCACCCGGGCATCCGGGTGCACATGCAGGGTTTTCTCCAGCAGGTTACGCGCGGGCCTACTGCGATTGAGTGCGTTGACCGTTTCCGCGACCACGGGAATCGAAGCGATGCGCCCAACCGTAGTGGTGCTGGACAGCACCTTCGAACCGAAACTCGCACCGTGCTTTTTGAACTCGATGGCTTTCGCGCGCAGCATCAGATGCGGGAAATCCACGTTCCAAGGGTGCGGCGGCACATACGGACACTTGGTCTGATAGCAGAGGTCGCACAGATAGCACTGCTCGACCACCTTGCCGTAGTCGGATTTCGCGACGCCGTCGATCTCCATCGTTTCCGATTCGTCGATCAGATCGAATAGCGTCGGAAACGCTTGGCATAGGCTCACACAGCGTCGGCAACCATGGCAGATCTCGAAGACGCGCTCGAGTTCGGCATCGAGCGCGTCGCGATCCCAGAACCCATCTTCGCGCCACGCGATCGGATGTCGCGTGGGCGCGTCGAGGCTGCCCTCGCGCGCGCCGCTGGATTCTGTCGAAATAGCCACGATGTCCGCGACGCGGATCAGCCCAATTCGTTCAATGCCTTGGTGAAACGGTTGGCGTGCGAACGTTCGGCCTTGGCGAGGGTTTCGAACCAGTCGGCGATTTCGTCGAAACCTTCCTCGCGTGCGGTCTTGGCCATGCCCGGATACATGTCGGTGTATTCGTGCGTCTCGCCCGCGATGGCGGCCTTCAGATTGTTGCTGGTGGTGCCGATCGGCAGGCCGGTTGCAGGATCACCCGCCGCTTCCAGATGCTCGAGATGCCCGTGCGCGTGGCCGGTTTCGCCTTCCGCAGTGGAGCGGAACACCGCAGCAACGTCGTTGTAGCCCTCGACATCGGCCTTGGACGCGAAATACAGATAACGGCGATTGGCCTGTGACTCGCCCGCGAATGCGGCCTTCAGATTGTCTTCGGTCTTGGAGCCTTTGAGATTGCCCATGATGCACCTCTCGATTTATGAACGATCCGGCTGAGGATCGGCTCAGCCGCTGCGCGGCCGTGCAGGCCGAGGGTAGCGCTGTCGATCCTACTTCAGGAAATTGATTGATTTTATCGAAGCAATAGTGTGCAGCTATTGGTTGCGAGCCGCTCTGCGGCGTGATTTGTGAGTTGCTATGGGTTCTGGCGCTGCCGCGACATGCGCATCCAGCAATTCGCGCGGCAGTTCGCGGAATACCTGCGCGAGCCGCTTCAGGAAGGGCGCGAGCGCGGAACTCCTGCGCCAGACCATCGCGATGCGGCGGCTGGGCGCCCGGCCGCGGAATTCGATCAGCTTGACGTTTTCGGCCTGCGCCACAGGCGGTTTCACTGCGAGCACTGGCAACAAGGTGGCGCCGACATCGGCCGCGACCATCTGCCGCAATGTTTCCAGACTGGTGGCGCGGAAGCCGGTCTTCTCGCCCGCGCCGCTCATGCGACAGACCTCCAGCGCCTGGTCGCGCAGACAATGGCCGTCCTCGAGCAACAGCAAGCTTTGGTTTTCGAGATCGTCCAGCTTCAACGCGCGTCTGTGCGCCAGCGGGTGATCCTGCGGCACCGCCAGCAGGAAAGGTTCCTCGAACAGGAACTCCGCGTGCAGCGTGTCGTCGTGGATCGGCAGCGCCAGCACGCCGGCGTCGAGTTTTCCTTCACGCAGACGCTTCAGTACTTCCTCGGTCTTTTCCTCCACCAGCAGCAACTCCAGCTTCGGAAAACGCGCGCGCACCGCGGGCACCACATGCGGCAACAGATACGGACCGAGCGTGGGGAAGATGCCTAGCCTCACGCTGCCGGCTTCCGGGTCGCGCGTGCGCCGCGCGATGCCGCGGATCTGTTCGACCTCGTTGAGCACGTCGCGCGCACGCGCGGCGATCTCGCGGCCGGTTTCGGTCAGCAGCACGCGTCGCGGCGTGCGTTCCACCAGCGTCACGCCCAGCTCGTCTTCGAGTTTCTTGATCTGGGTCGAGAGCGTGGGCTGGCTAACGAAGCTGGCCGCGGCGGCGCGGCCGAAGTGGCGATGTTCCGCCAGAGCGACGAGATAGCGCAGATCGCGCAGGTTCATGTCGTCAATATACAGAAACTATGAATATAATGACAACTATCTATTTGAATGATTGAATTGCGACTATATTCTTTCTTTCTAAGAGAGGTTGTGAGTCGTGGGTGATGCGTTGAGCCCGCGCTTGCAACCACAACCATCCACCCACACCCCAAAAACTCAAACTCACCAGGAGCAACAGATGCTTAGTGTTGGAGACAAGTTTCCCCAGTTCAACCTGAAGTCCACCGTGTCCATCGAGAGCCTGGACAAGGCGTTCTTCCCGATCAGCAACGACACCTATCGCGGCAAATGGCTGTGCGTGTTCTTCTACCCGAAGGATTTCACGTTCGTCTGCCCGACCGAGATCAAGGGCTTCGCCGACCTGAATTCGCAATTCGCCGAGCGCGATTGTCAGATCCTCGCCGGCAGCACCGATAGCGAATTCGTGCATTTCGCCTGGCGCAAGGATCACAAGGATCTGCGCAACCTGCCGTTCCCGATGCTGGCCGACATCAACAAGGATCTGTCGCGCGCGCTCGGCATCCTGGACGAGGAAGGCGTCGCCAAGCGCGCCACGTTCCTGGTCGATCCGGAGGGCGTGATCCGGTTCGTCTATGTCACCGAGGGCAGCGTCGGCCGCAATCCTTCCGAAGTGCTGCGCGTGCTGGATGCGTTGCAGACGGACGAGCTGTGCCCGTGCAACTGGACGCAGGGTCAGGAAACGTTGAAAGCGGCCTGAGATCGTAAGCGCTCAATGGTGAGCGGTGAGCGGCAGGCGCCAAAGCTCGCTTTGCGCCGACCGCTCACTGCTCACCAATCACGTTATCGATCAAGGAGTCTCAAATGACACTCGACCAACTCAAATCGCAACTGCCCGATTACGCCAAAGACCTGCGCCTGAACCTCGACTCCGTACTGAGCGAGCACGGCGCGCCGGGCCTCAATCAGAAGCAAATCGCGTTGATGGCGCTGGCATCGGCGATCGCGTCGCGTTACGAGCCGCTCACCGCAGCCATGGCGCAGTTCGCATCGCAACATGCCGACGAGGGGGAATTGAACGGCGCGCGCGCGGCGGCGGCCATGATGGCGATGAACAATATCTACTACCGCTTCACGCACCTGGTCGGCAACGAGGAATTCGCCACGATGCGCGCGAGCTTGCGCATGAACGTGATGGCCAACCCGGGCGGATCGAAGATCGATTTCGAACTGGCGTCGCTCGCGGTGTCGGCGGTCAACGGTTGCGGCAAGTGCATGGAGTCGCACGAGAAGACGCTGCGCAAGCACGATGTTTCCGCGCAGGCGATCCAGAGCGCGGTGCGCATCGCTGCGGTGATCCACGCGGTCGCGGTGACACTCGAACAGTCGCAGGCGGCGGCAACCGCGCAAAGGGCGGCGGCGGCCTAGAAGATCGCTGCTGCGCTTTGGTTCGAGCTACATTCCTTCGAAGCGCAGCACGTTGCCGCGCCGCGTCCAGCCGAGGATGGCGCCGGCCAGCAGCCACGCCGCGCCGAAAATGAGAGTGTTGCGATCGAAGCCGCTGAACACGAAGCCGGTAATCGCCAGTCCTAGCAACGGAAAGACTAGATGCCGGAACCAGTGCTTTTGCTTGGTGCGCGGCAGAAAGTAGAAAGGCACCGCCAGATTCAGCAGCACGAAGGAACTGAGCGCGCCGAAGTTGACCAGTTTCAGCAGGATTTCCTCCGGCACCAGCAAGGCCAGCAGCAGCGCCAGTATTGCGACGCAGACGATCGCGTCGGCCGGGATTTTGCGGCCGGCGTTGACGTTGGAAAGAAATGCACCGAACGGCAATGCACGATCGCGGCCCATCGCGTAGAGGATGCGCGAATTGGCCGCCTGCGCGGCTTGCGCGTTGGCGATCCCGGTGGCGATCGCCTTCACCACAATCAGCGCGGTGAAGAGCAACGCGCCGCCGACTTCGCGCGCGATCTGGAAGAAGCCGAATTTGGGATCGAGCGAAGCGAAATCCGGATGTACCAGCGCGGCCAGCCAGGTTTGCAGCACGAACAGCGCACCGAGCATCAGCAAAGTCAACAATGTCGCATTGCCGATGTCGCGACGCGGATTCTGCGTTTCCTCCGCCAGCGTGCTGATGCCGTCGAAGCCGAGAAAACTCAAGGCGGCGATCGAGGTCGCAGTGGCGACGAAGCCGAGATCGACGTGGCCCGGCTGATACAGCGGCGCGAACGAAAATCCTCCGCTGCCGCGGTGCTGCACGAACACATACCAGATCGCCAGCGCGATGAACACCGCGAGCGCGATCAGCTCCAGCGCTAGCAGAACGAAATTCGCCTGCGACTGCATGCGGATGCCGAGCAGGTTGATCGCGGTGTTGATCACCACCAGCGACGCGATCCACACGGGTGGTGGCACGCCGGGCAGCAAGCCGTGCAGCCAGCCCGAAACGAAGGCGTAGATCAGTCCTGGGATCAACAGGTAATCGGCAAGGATCATCCAGCCAGCGAGAAAACCCGGAAACGGCCCCAGCCCGCGGCCGACGTACGCATAAACAGAACCTGCCCAGGGAAATTCCGCGCTCAGTTCGCGGTAGCTCAATGCGGTAAACAGCATCGACACCATACCGACCAGGTACACCAGCGGCACCATGCCGTGGCTAGCTTGCGCCACATAACCGTACACCGCCACTGGCGCGACCGGCACGATGAACACCATACCGTACACCAGCAGATGCCGCAGCTTCAGTGCGCGATCCAATTCCTGTCGATAGCCCGCGTCCGTTGGCGCAGCGCCGTTTTCATCCGGGGCAAGCGCTCGATGCTCTCTGTCGGTCGAAATGCTCACGCGTGCACCTCGGCTGGCTCGCTCCGCGCATGAGAAACGGCGGCCCGATGAGAGTCAATGCGCGATGTGAGGATACGGTGCGAAAGCGCCTCACATGAACGGCCATCGCTCATTCTTCCCATCCATGACCACCGACGCTTGCCGCGGCTGGGTCTCTGTGCTTCAGTGAAAGTTTGGATCCTCCCGGAGCACGCGATCATGAAACCTTCGATCTTCGCCGCCTTGTGCGCACTGGGCGTGCTGTTCGCTACGCCCGTGTTCGCGCAGAAGTCCACGACCGCCCGCGAAGCGCAGCCTGCGGCCGTGAAAGAATCCGTGCCGCTGGAGAAACTTCCCGACTGGGCGATACCGCAGTCCTACAAACTTGCGATCAAGAGCGATCCCACGCAACCCGGCTACAGCGGCACGGTGACGATCGCGCTCGATCTGAAGCAGGCCTCTGATCACGTCTGGCTGCACGGCAAGGATCTGAAGGTTTCCGATGTCACCCTCACCGATGCCAACGGCAAGTCGCAACAGGGCAAGTACGTGCAGGCCGACGCCGATGCCGGCGTGGCGCGCATCGATTTCGAACGAAAGCTGCCCGCGCAGAGATTGCAACTGAAAATCGTCTTCAACGCGCCCTACAACCAGACGCTGGAAGGGTTCTACAAGGTAGAGTTCGCGGGTAACGCCTACGCGATGACGCAGATGGAACCGATCAGCGCGCGCTACGCGTTTCCCTGTTTCGACCAGCCGGGTTTCAAGACGCCGTTCGATCTCGTGCTCACCATTCCGGCCGGCGACAGGGCGGTCGCCAATACCAAGCTGGTTTCCGAAACCCCGGCATCGAACGGCTGGAAAACCCTGACGTTCGAAAAAACCAAACCCCTGCCGACGTATCTGGTCGCATGGGTCGTCGGGCCCCTGGATATCGTGGACGGCCCGACGATTCCGGCCAACCCCTGGCGCAAGGAACCCGTGCCGGTGCGCGGCATCGCGGCCAAGGGCAACGGCCCGAAGATGCAACGCGCGCTGGCGATGGTGCCGGGCATCATCGAAGCGGAGGAGAACTACTACGGTTTCGGTTATCCGTTCGGCAAGCTCGATCTCGCCGCATTGCCGGATTTCTCCGCCGGCGCGATGGAGAACGCGGGTCTGGTCACCTACCGCGACTGGCTGCTGCTGCTGGACAATAATTCATCACCGAGCGCGGTGCGCAGCACCTTCAATGTGGAAGCGCATGAGCTGGCGCACCAGTGGACCGGCGACACCGTGACGCTCGCATGGTGGAACGACATCTGGTTGAACGAGGCTTTCGCGACCTGGATGCAGCAGAAGGTGGAAGGCGAGATCCACCCCGACTGGCATGCGCAACTGGACCGCATCGAAGGCGGCGAGGGCGCAATGCAGAACGACAGTCTGGTGAGCGCGCGCATGATCCGCCAGCCGATCACCGGCAACGGCGATATCCAGACGGCATTCGACGGCATCACCTACGAGAAAGGCGCGTCGGTGATCGGCATGTTCGAGCACTTCGTCGGGCCCGACGTGTTCCAGAAAGGCATGCAGGCTTACATCAAGGCGCATGCGTTCGGCAATGCGACCGCGGACGACTTGGTCAACGCGATCGCCACCGCCGCAAACAAGGGCGATGACTTCAAGAAGGCTTTCGACAGTTTCCTCGACCAGACCGGCGTGCCGCTGGTTTCCACCAAGTTGGATTGCAGCCACAAGGGCGCCGCCACGTTGCAGCTGGTGCAGAGTCGCTACCTGCCGCTGGGCTCGACCGGAGATGCGAACCGGCAATGGGGCATTCCGGTGTGCGTGCGCTTCCCGCATGGCACGCAATGCCAGATGCTGGACGGCAAGAGCGCGCAGATGAACATCGAAGGCGGGCAGTGTCCGTCGTGGTACATGCCCAACGCCGATGGCGTAGGCTACTACCGTTTCAGCATGGCCAAGGCGGATCGTTCGGCGCTGGTGGATGTGATCGCGCAGCGCGACGATGCCGAACAACTGGTGTACGCGGATTCGGTCGATGCGGATTTCCATCGCGGCGAGATCGGTGCCGATGAAGTGCTGGCGGCGATGCGCGAACTCGCGCCGTCCAGGGTACGCGAGGTGGCGCTGGCGCCGCTGGATACCGTCGGCTGGATCTACGATCACGAGGCGCAGACCGATGCACAGCGTACGGCGATCCGAGACGCGGTTGCAAAAGCTTATCTGCCGCGTCTCGAGAGCCTGGGTTACGAGCGGCGCAGCGGCGAATCCGCGGACGACGTCTTGATGCGCACTTCGCTTGCGCGCAGCCTCGGGCTGGAATTCAAGGTGCCCTCCGTGCGCGCCGCATTGCTGAAGCAGGGCGAAGCGGCATTGCAAAAGAAGAACGGCCAGCCCGATCTCGACGCCGCCAATCCGGATTTGCTGGGCACCGCGCTCGCGGTCGCAGTGCAGGAGCACGGCAAACCCGCGGTCGATGTGCTGATCGCGGCGATTCCCGGCACCACCGATCCCACCAAACGCAACGCGATGTTGTCCGCACTCGCCAACGCGCCCGGCGAGCAGGCCGACGCGGCGCGCAACTTTGCACTGACCAAGCAGGTCAAGGTCGGCGAGATGCTGATGATCCTCGGCGGCAACCGCGACACGCGTGCGCAGCGCGACGGTTTGTGGAATTGGTTCACGGCGCACTACCAGCAGATCGTCGACCGCACCGGCGTGTTCTCCGGTGCATATCTGCCGCGCGTTGCGGCCGGCGGCGGCTGTTCGCAGGAGGAGGCGAACCGCGTGGAAGCGTTCTTTCAGCCGAAGTCGAAACAGATACCGGGGCTCGACCGCGGGTTGGCGCAGACGCGCGAGGCAATCCTGCTGTGCAGCGCATTGAAGTCGAAGCAGAACCCGGCGGCGATCACGCAACAATGAGTACGGTGCGCGCGCTGCGTGAGCGTGGCGCGCGCGCTTTGCCCGGAGTGGATGCGCCGCGCGAATCCGAGTTATTGCTGGCATATGCGCTGGGCGTCTCGCGCGCATGGCTTGTCGCACATTCGGATGATCTGATCGATGCGAACCGTGCCGCAGTCTTTGACGCGCTGATCGCGCGCCGCGCGCGCGGCGAGCCCATCGCGTATCTCACCGGCACGTGCGGCTTCCATTCTCTGGAGTTGCACGTCACGCCGGACGTGCTGACCCCGCGCCCGGAAACCGAGTTGCTGGTGGAACTGGCGCTGCAAAGGATTCCGTTCGATATGCGTAGCCCGGATGCAGCGCAGCGGAATCCGGGGACACGTTCGCAAATCGACCCGGATTCCGTTTCACCTCGGATCGGGGTCCGGGGCAGGCTTCATCCGGGCTACAAGATTGCCGATCTCGGCACCGGCTCCGGCGCCATCGCGCTGGCGATTGCGCACGCGCGTCCACACGCGCACGTGCTCGCGACCGAGGCGAGCGAAGCCGCATTGACCGTCGCGCGCGACAACGCGCAGCGGCTTGGGCTTCGCAACGTCGAATTCGCGAGCGGCGACTGGTGCGCGGCCTTGGGCGACGCGCACGATTTTGACCTGATCGTTTCCAACCCGCCGTACATCGCAGAGAACGATCCGCACCTCTCGCAAGGCGATTTGCGCTTCGAACCGCGCGCGGCACTTGTTTCCGGTGCCGACGGACTGAACGCGATCCGCACGATCGTTCGCAGCGCAAGATCGCATCTGCGCAAAGGCGGGTGGCTGCTGTTCGAGCATGGCTATGATCAAGGCGAACCCGCTCGCGTGTTGCTGACGGCAAACGGCTACGCGCAGGCATTTACCGCATGCGATTTGGAAAACCGCGAGCGTGTCAGCGCTGGTACTCTGGAACAGTGAAACGAAAAGGGGGCAACATGCGTTTATCAAAAATCTGGATGATCGCCACTGTTCTATTTGTAATGACATGCCATGCGGCTGAGCCAACATTGGTCCCGCCAGGGTGCATCGCTCCAGCTTACAAAACAGCGAGTCCACCAGAGTACCCGCAACAACCGGTATGGAGTGGGGTGCCACAAGGAGGAGTTGTTTATTTGACTCTTCACGTGGATAAAGACGGTAACGTGGCCAATGTCGAGCTTGACAAGACGAGGAAGACAACTGCACCCGCGGATTTGCAGCATGCGGCAATTTCAGCGACAAAAAAATGGACTTTTAAGCCGCCATTGTGCGATGGCAAACCGTCGAGCTTTGATCTGAACGTCCCGATAACGTTTCAAGCTCCAAGATGATTGGCATCAAGAACTGCATCCTCATAGTCGATCTCCAGCGTGCGATCCGGCGTCGCTTTTCCCCGCAACGCCGTAGCCACCGGCGTCAGCACGATCGCGACGAAGAAGTTGATCGCGAGCGCGATCAGGCCGATGTAGATGCCGCGCGGCGTTCCGCCGCCGAAGGCCACCATGTAAACCGGTTTCAATCCATTCGCCCAGGCGAGTCCGCTGCCGGCGATCATTCCGGCGAGCCAGCCAAGCAGCAGCGCGGATGGTCGCAGCCAGCGGGTGAACAGGCCACAGATCACGGCGGGGAAGACTTGCAGGATCCAGATGCCGCCCAGCAGTTGCAGGTCGATCGCGAATTGCGTCGGCAGCCACAGCACGCAAGCTAGCGCGCCGACCTTCACCAGCAGCGAAACGATCTTGGCGATGCGCGATTCGGTCGCGTCGCTGATGTTCGCGTTGATGTACGGCCGCCAGATGTTACGCGTGACCAGGTTGGCCGCGCCGATCGACATGATCGCCGCCGGCACCAGCGCGCCCAGCGCGATCGCGGCGAAACAGAAACCGGCAAACCACGGCGGGAAGCTGGCGTTGATCAGCGCGGGCACAGCCATCGTGCCGCTGCTCACCTTAATGTGCGCGGCCAGCGCCATGTACCCCAACAACGCGATCAATCCCAAGAGAAAGCTGTACGCCGGAAGCCAGACCGCGTTGCGGCGGATCGTATCCGAACTCGAAGCCGAGAGCGTCGCGGTAATCGAATGCGGATACAGGAACAGCGCGAACGCCGAGCCGAGCGCGAGCGTGGCGAACGACCAGTACTGATCCGGTTTAAGCAATATGCCGGTGTCGCCGCCCTTGGCCGCGAACGCCGCCTGCGCTTCGCGGAACACCGCGCCGTAACCGCCGAGTTTCATCGGAATGATCACTACCGCGGCGATTACGGTGATGTAGAGCATCGCGTCTTTCACGAACGCGATCAGCGCCGGCGCGCGCAGGCCGCTGGAATAGGTGTAGAGCGCCAGGATCGCGAACGCGATCAGCAGCGGCGTTTCCTTGCCGGCGACCGCCGAGAGGCCCATCGCTTCGAACACCACTTCAAGCCCGACCAGTTGCAGCGCGATGTAAGGCATGGTCGCCAGCACGCCGGTGAATGCGACGGCGAGCGCCAAGCCTTTACTGCCGTAACGGCCTTCAACGAAGTCGGCCGAAGTCACCCAACCGTGCCTGCGGCAGACGTTCCACAGGCGCGGCATGGTCAGGAACACGATCGGATACACGAACACCGTGTAGGGCATCGCGAAGAAACCGTACGCGCCGACCGCGTACACCAGCGCGGGCACCGCGATCAGCGTGTACGCGGTGTAGAGATCGCCACCCAACAAGAACCAGGTGACGAACGGGCCGAAGCGTCGACCGCCCAAGCCCCATTCGTGCAGCAGCGAAAGATCGCCGCGCCGCCAGCGCGCGGCGAGAAAACCCATGATCGTGACTGCGGCGAAGAAGAACACGAACACGCCGAGCGCGGTCCAGTCGAGTGCGGGCGCCGGCGCACTCATGCGCGGCTTCCGCGGAACACGATCCAGGTCAGCAGCGCCGCCAACACGATCCAGACGAACATCCACACATAGAAGAACGGGAAACCGGCGGCGGTCGGCTCGGCGCGGTTGTAGAAGGGAATCGCGAGAAGGGCGATGAAGGGGGCGAGCAGAAGCAGTGGCAGGAGTTTGCGCATGCGAGTTCCCCGAAATCCGTTCGCTCACCCTCCGGGAGAGGGTGGCGCGAAGCGCCGGGTGAGGGTACGACACTTGCGCGGCACTTCGCAGAGAACCGAACCCTCACCTCCGACCTCTCTCCCCAAGGGAGAGGAGAGTGCGTTGTGGCATCATACGCGGCTTCGCCAGTGCCTCAATGGGCCAATTCCATGCTGATCTTCGAGCTTTCGCAGCCGGGCCGCACGGCCGCCGCGCAACTACCGCCGGACGTACCGGTGCCGGACGACGTTCCCGAACATCTGCGCCGCGATACGCCCATTGGCTTGCCGGAAGTTTCCGAACTGCAGGCGCTGCGGCACTACACCAATCTCTCGCGCAAGAATTTTTCGATCGACACGCAGTTCTATCCGCTCGGTTCCTGCACGATGAAATACAACCCGCGCGCCTGCCACACGCTGGCGATGCTGGATGGTTTCCTCGCGCGGCATCCGTATGCGCCCGAATCGCTCTCGCAGGGGTTTCTTTCCTGCATGTACGAATTGCAGGAGATCCTGGCCGCGGTCACCGGCATGAAGGGCGGTGTGTCGCTGGCACCGATGGCGGGCGCGCAGGGCGAACTCGCGGGCGTGGCGATGATCATGGCCTATCACCGTCACCGCGGCGACACGGCACGCACCGAGATCATCGTGCCGGACGCCGCGCACGGCACCAATCCGGCGACCGCTTCGATGTGCGGCTGCACGGTACGCGAAATCCCGACGCAGGCCGATGGCGATATCGACGTCGAAGCGTTGAAGAAAGTGTTGGGACCGAACACCGCCGGCATCATGCTGACCAATCCCTCGACGATCGGCGTGTTCGAGCGGCGCATCGTCGAGATCGCGAAACTGGTGCACGAGGCCGGCGGACTGCTCTACTACGACGGCGCGAATCTCAACGCGATCCTCGGCAAGGTGCGGCCGGGTGACATGGGCTTCGATGCCATCCACATGAACCTGCACAAGACGTTCTCCACGCCGCACGGCGGTGGCGGTCCGGGCGCGGGTGCGGTGGGCGTGTCGGAACGGTTGAAGCCATTCCTGCCGATTCCGATGGTCGAGAAGCGTGAGGAGGGCAAGTACGGCTGGGTGCGCAAGAAAGATCGCCCGCTTTCGATCGGCCGTCTCACGGCGTTCGCGGGCAATGCCGGCGTGTTGCTACGCGCTTACATCTACGCGCGCATGCTGGGCCGTGAGGGGATGGTGCGCGTGGCCGAGTACGCCACGCTCAACGCGAACTATCTGGCCAAGCGTCTGGCCGATGTGGGCTACACGTTGGCTTACCCGAAACGCCGCGCGAGCCACGAGTTTATCGTCACCGTCGCGCCGCAGAAGAAGCAGAGCGGCGTGACTGCGCTGGATTTCTCCAAGAGTCTGCTGGATCGCGGCATCCACGCGCCGACCAATTACTTTCCGCTGCTGGTGCCGGAGTGCCTGCTGATCGAACCGACCGAAACCGAGTCCAAGGAAACACTGGACGAGTTCGTCGCGGTGATGGCCGATCTGCTGAAACTTTCCGCCGAAGATCCCCAGAGGATGAAGGATGCGCCGATGACTACGCCGGTGCGGCGTCTGGACGATGTGAAGGCGGCGAAAGAGCTTGACTTGAGCTGGAAGGGCCGATCGCGGGCGGCGTGATATGCCCAGCACCGTCCGCCGCGGCCCGCGCCAAATATGGCAAGCGATGATCTGGTCGCTGAAAGGCCTGCGCGTATGCTGGCAGTTGGAAGCCTCGTTCCGCCTGGAAGTGAGCCTGATCGCAATCCTCTTTCCGCTGGGCCTGTGGCTGGGCCATGGCGCGGTCGAAAAAATCCTGCTGTGCGGATCACTGCTGCTGGTGCCGGCGGCGGAGCTGTTGAACGCCGCACTGGAAGCGGTGGTCGATTACATCTGTCCGGATGTGCATCCGTTCGCCGAGCGCGCCAAGGACATGGGCTCGGCCGCGGTGTTCGTGCTGATGTTGAACGTGCTGCTGGTGTGGGGCTTGATCCTGGGCTTTCGCTGGCTGTGATTGCACCGCGGGGCGGACGGTGCTGCAATCCGCGCACCAATCGGTGATCGGAGCCAACCATGCGCCAGTTTCGAATCCTGCTGTGCGGTCTCGCCGTCGCGGCGATCTGCGGTCTGCTCTCCGGCTGCGGCTACAACCAGATCCAGCAGAAGGACGAGGCGGTGAAAGCCGCCTGGTCGGAAGTGGTGAACCAGTACCAGCGCCGCGCCGATCTGGTGCCGAACCTCGTCAATACCGTCAAGGGTTACGCCGCGCATGAAGAGCGCGTGTTGACGGAAGTCACCAATGCGCGCGCGAAAGTCGGGCAAATCCGGATCACGCCCGACACGCTCAACGATCCTCAGGCGATGGCGCAGTTCCAGGCCGCGCAGGGCGAGTTGAGCGGCGCGCTGTCGCGCTTGATGGCGGTGTCGGAAAACTATCCGAACCTGAAAGCGAACGAATTGTTCCAGACATTGCAGGCACAACTGGAAGGCACGGAGAATCGCATCGCGGTCGCGCGCAACCGCTACGTGCAGGCGGTGCAGGATTACAACAGCTACATCCGCCAGTTTCCGCAGAACCTCACGGCGAAGATGTTCGGCTATAGCGTCAAGCCAAACTTCAGCGTGGCCAACGAAGCGGCGATCTCCACCGCGCCGACGGTGCAGTTCGATACTTCTAAACCGGCCGCGGCGGGCACGCATTGATGAATCTGCCCTTCGACTTCGATTCCGTTCGCACTGAGGGTAGCGGCGCAGCCGCGGAGTCGAAGTGGCGAACGGGGGCTACGCTCAGGGCGAATGGCAGGGTGATACTGCTGTTCGTCTTGTTCCTGACGTGGGCGGGCGTTGGCCGCGCCGACGTCGCCGTCCCGCCGCTGCACGCGCGCGTCACCGATCTTACCCACACGCTGGCAGCGGATCAGACGCAGCAACTGGAATCGCAACTCGCCGCGCTGGAGCAGCGCAAGGGCGCGCAGATCGTGGTGCTGATGCTGCCGACCACGCAGCCCGAAACCATCGAGCAATACGCCACGCGCGTGTTCGATCAATGGAAGATCGGCCGCCAGCACATCGATGACGGCGTTTTGATCGTCGTCGCCAAAGACGATCACAAGGTCTACATCGAGACCGGCTACGGTCTGGAAGGCGCGATCCCTGACGCGTTGGCCTCGCGCATCATTCGCGAGCAGATCGTGCCGAAGTTCCGCGCCAACGATTATTACGGCGGCTTGCACGACGCCATCGATTCGCTGACCAAACTGATCGATGGCGAGCCGTTGCCTCCGCCGGCTCATCGGCAACCCGAGCAAGGCGGTGACTCTGGCGGACTGCTGGTTTTGGGATTTTTTCTCGCATTCTTTTTTCACGGCGTATTCGGCCCGCTGAAAACGCCGTTGCGTAGCGGCGCAAACGGCCTGCTGATCGGAGCGATCCTGTTTGTGCTGAGTCAAACGATCATGCTGGGAATCGCCGGTTTGATCATCGGCGCCATCATTGGCCTGTTCCCGAGCAGTGGCGGCGCGTTCGCCCGGGGTGGCAGTTGGGGGCGCTGGGGCGGCGGCGGTTTCGGTGGTTGGGGCGGCGGCGGTTTCGGCGGCGGGAGTTTCGGTGGTGGCGGCGGATTTTCCGGCGGCGGCGGTGCGACAGGCGGTGGCGGAGCCTCAGGGAGCTGGTGATGGATTTGATGCGCGGCATTCGTCATCTCTTGCACGCGCCGGCCAGCCGGCGCTTTCCGCCCGACGTGATGCAGGAAATCCAGCAGGCGATCGCGGAAGGCGAGCGACATCATGACGGCGAAATCTGTTTCGCGGTGGAAGCGCGCTTGCCGTTGCGTTCGCTCGTGGCCGGTCACCACGCGCGCGCGCGCGCGGAAGATCTGTTTGCGCAACTGCGCGTGTGGGACACCTCACGCAAGACGGGCGTACTGATCTATGTGTTGCTGGCCGATCGAGCAATCGAAATCGTCGCCGATCGCGGCGTGATGTCGCGTCTGCCGAGGCCGGCGTGGGATGTCGTTGCACAGTCGATGCGCAAACATTTCCAGCAGGACGACTGGCGCGGTGGCGCACTGGAAGGCGTCAAGGCTATGAACGCGCTGCTGAAACGACATCTGCCCGCCACGCCCGGCCAAGTCGGCGAACTGCCGGATCAGCCCATCGTGCTTTGATCAGCTCTTCGCGCTTTCGCGCAGCACGTCGATCAAACGTCGCGGCGAGTGGATGGGCGCGCGGCAGGACATTCCCGTGCACACATACGCGATCCCACCCTTGCGCGGTTTGCGCAGCGTCAGTGCGCCTGGCAGCGATTTCGCTTCGGCGGGAATGAAAAACGCGTCGACTTGTTCGCGCTCGATGCGTTTTTCGCGCAATGCTTCGCCGAATGCTTCACGCCAGACCGCCGTTTCATCCGGGGTGCACCGGATCACCACTTGCGTGCGTGGCGCATGGAATTCGCGCAGGGCGTGCAGCATCGTGGCGCATGCATCGGGATATTGACGCAAGGCGCTGCCGGCCGCGCGCAGCGTGCGCTCCGCCGCTTCGAGATAGCGCGATTCGCCCAGCAGATGGCCCAAACGCAGCAGCGCCTGTGCGGCTACAGCATTGCCGCTGGGCAGCGCTTCGTCCGTGAAGTTCTTCGGGTTTTGCAAGGGCGTTGCGTGCCCGGCCGCGCTGAAGAAGAAGCCGCCGTGCAGCCTGTCCTCGAATTTTTCCAGCATCGCATCGGCGAGATGCATCGCCCAAGACAGATGTTCGTCGCTCCAATCCGCCTGCAACGTTTCGAGCAGCGCGTCGAGCAGGAAGGCGTGGTCGTCGATAAAGCCCGGAATGCGCGACTGCGCCTCGGCGACGAGGTTGGCGTACAGCGCGCCGCCGGTCCAGGTGCTCTCGCGCAGGCTGGCCATTGCCCTCGCGGCGATTTCGTAGAATTCCGGCTCGCGCAGCGCGCGCGCCGCGCGTGCGAGACCGGAAATCATCAGCGCGTTCCATGCCGTGAGGACCTTGTCGTCAGTCGCGGGTCGCACGCGTTGCGCGCGGGCAGCGAAAAGCTTCTCGCGCGCGGATGCGAGATCGCGCTGCACATCCGTTTGTGAGCGGCCGAGCTTCTCCGCGATCTGCTCCAGGGTGCGCGCCTTCACCAAGTGCCACACGCGATGCTCGAAATTCGGCGCGCCGTCGAGGGCATAACCGGCCTCGATCGCGGCGAATTCGGAATCGCTCAACACCTCGCGCAGTTGCTCGCGCGTCCACAGATAGAAAGCGCCTTCCTCGAGGCCGCCCCGGTCGCTCTCGCTGTCGGCATCCAGCGCGCTGAAGAACGCGCCATCGCGCGCAGTCATCTCGCGTTGCAACCAGGCGACGATGCCACGCGCGGCCTGTGCGCACACCGGATCGTCGAAAGCGGCAGCGGCGCGCGCATAGAGCGGCAGCAATTGGGCGTTGTCATACAGCATCTTTTCGAAATGCGGAATCGTCCAAGTCGCATCGACGCAGTAGCGGAAGAAGCCACCGCCGAGATGATCCTGCAATCCGCGTGCGGCCATGCTGCGCAGGGCAAGCAGCGCCATGTTCGCGCAATCTTGTGTCGTCAACGCGTCGTTCGTTTGTGGCAGCGGGGATGTGCCTACCGCGCACTCCAGCAGCAATTCCAGTTCGCAGGTATGCGGAAACTTCGGCGCGCCGCGCGTGCCGCCATTCTGCGGATCGAAACGCGCGGCGATGCGCTGCACGGCCAATGCGGTCACCTCATCGGTGGCCGGAATCTCATCGTTCGAAGCCGCGCTCGCCCGCGCCAACCATTCGCGCAGGCGTTCGTTCTGCTGACGCAGCTCGTCGCGATGCGTATCGAAATAGTCGCGGACGCGTTGCAGCAGTTCGCCGAAGCCCGGCAATCCATGACGCGGCGAGGGCGGAAAGTAGGTGCCGGCGAAAAACGGCGTCAGATCCTGCGGATCAAGGAAGATCGTCAGCGGCCAGCCGCCGGTGCGTCCGCTCAGCGCCTGATGCGCCAATTGATAGACGCGATCGAGATCGGGACGTTCCTCGCGATCCAGCTTGATGTTGACAAAGTTCTCGTTCATCGCGCGTGCGATGTCGGCGTTCTCGAAACTCTCGTGTGCCATCACGTGGCACCAGTGGCACGCGCTGTAACCGATCGAGAGCAGGATCGGCATGTCGGCACGTTTGGCATGCGCGAGCGTGGTTTCGTTCCATTCCTGCCAGTGCACGGGGTTGTGCGCGTGCTGGCGCAGATAGGGACTGGACGCATTCGCAAGTTCGTTTTTCATCCGCGCAGTGTAAGCGAGAAGGTCGGCGGAATTGCCGCCGCGCGCGGGCATCGGCTATCGTGTTGCGTTTTCGCGTGCGACGCGCATGGCCACGAACGGAACCGAAGACATCGAATACCCCGCGTTATATCTGAAGCGGGGCGAGGACGCGCGCCTGCGCGCGGGACATCTCTGGGTATTCGCCAACGAAGTGGACGTGGCGCGTTCGCCGCTGGCGTCGTTCGAAGCGGGTGAACCGTGCGCGATTCTGGATTCGCGCGGCAGGCCACTGGGTGTCGGTTACGTCAATCCGCATTCGCTGATCTGTGCACGGCTGGTGTCGCGCGGACTCGATCATGCACTGGATAGCTCACTGCTGGCGCATCGTTTGAATATCGCGCTGGCATCGCGCGAACGTCTGTATTCGGAGCCGTTCTACCGACTGCTTTATGGCGAGTCCGATTTCGTGCCGGGCCTGACGCTGGATCGTTTCAACGATGTGATCGTGGCACAGGCGACCACAGCCGGCATCGAACGGTTGAAACCGCACATCGAGAGTGCGGTACGGAAAGTGCTGAACCCGCGTGCGATGGTCTGGAAGAATGATGCCGGCATTCGCGCGTTGGAACAGTTGCCGAGCTATGCCGACATCGCGTTCGGCGAAGTGTCCGCGCCGCTGATCGTGCGTGAGGGCGGATTGGAATTCGCGCTAGATCCGATCGGCGGACAAAAGACCGGCTGGTTCTACGACCAGCGCGCCAACCGCGATGCGCTTGCATCTTTCGTCAAAGATGCGCGCGTGCTGGACCTGTTCTCGTACCTGGGCGCCTGGGGCTTGCGCGCCGCGTCGATGGGTGCGAGCGAAGTCGTCTGCGTGGATGCCTCCGCACCGGCCGTCACGGCGATCGAGAGCAACGCGCGACGAAATGGCCTGGCCGATCGCGTAGGCGCCGAGCGCGCGGATGCGTTCGAATATCTGAAGGCGTTGCGCGAACGCCGCGAACGTTTCGATGTGGTGATCCTCGACCCGCCCGCCTTCGTGAAACGCAAGAAGGATCTGAAGGAAGGCGCGCTCGCATATCGCCGCTTGAACGAGCTGGCGATGCAGGTGCTGTCGCGCGACGGAATCCTGGTCACCTGCTCGTGTTCGTACCACATGCCACGCGAGGCGCTGCTGCAGGGCGTGCAGCAGGGCGCGCAGCATCTCGGTCGCAACGTGCAGGCATTGATGTCTCTGCAACAGGCGCCGGATCATCCGGTGCACCCGGCGATTCCGGAAACGGAATATCTGAAAGGATTCGCGTGCCGGGTGTTGCCTGCGTAAAGCTGGGGAAAAAGGGAGATGGGAGACGTTCGGGTTCGTGAGCGGGACGATGCCTTGTAAGATGTCTCGTCTTCCGTCTTCCGTCTTCCGTCTTCCGTCTTCCGTCCCATGACCCACCCCTATTTCGTTGACTTCAATCCGATCGCGTTCCATCTCGGACCCGTAGGGGTGCACTGGTATGGGCTGATGTACCTCGGCGGTTTCGTCGGCGGCTGGGTGCTGGGCAATTACCGTCGCGCGAAGGGCCGGCTGCCAGTCAGCCGCGACGCACTGGCCGATCTCGCGTTCTACGTGATGCTCGGCATCATCGTCGGCGGACGCATCTGGTACATGCTGTTTTATTACAAGTCCGACGTCGCGCCGAGCCTACTGGATTGGATATGGAAGGAGCCGCTGGCGCTGTTCCGCATCTGGGATGGCGGCATGTCCTTCCACGGCGGACTGGTGGGTGTGCTGGTGGCAAGCCTGTGGTGGTGGACGCGGCATCGCGCGCGCATCACGCATTATTTCGATGTGGTGGATTTCGTCGCGCCGCTGGTGCCGATCGGTCTGGGGCTGGGGCGGCTGGGCAATTTCATCAACGGCGAACTGTGGGGCAAGCTCACCTCGCAGCCGTGGGGCATGGTGTTTCCGCATGCGGTGCAGCAGAACGTGCCTCAGTATCGCGAGGCGACCCTCGCGCAACTTCACGCGTTGTGGCAGACCGGCGCGCTGGATGCCTATGCACGGCAACCTTCCGAGCTGTACGAATTTTTCCTGGAAGGCGTGGTGATGTTCAGCGTACTGTGGATCTACTCGATGAAACCTCGCCCCCGCTACGCCGTTTCCGGCCTGTTCGCGCTGATGTACGGATGTTTTCGTTTCGCGGTGGAATTCGTGCGCATGCCCGATCCGCAACTTGGGTATTTGCTCGGCACACACTGGCTGACGATGGGCCAGGTGCAATCGATCCCGCTGATCGCGGTTGGTTTGATCCTGCTTTGGATGTCGCGGCGCGCGCCTGTGGCGAGAACGGAAATTGTCGCCGACCCGGGGTGATGCGCTACAGCCACTTCGCGCGTTTGAGGCCGATATACAGCGCCGTGCACACGATCAGCGTCACCGCGATCACGACTGGATACGCATAAGGCTTGTCCAGTTCCGGCATGTTGTGAAAGTTCATGCCATACCAGCTCGCCAGCAACGTCGGCGCGGCCAGCAGCGCGGCCCAGCCCGCCAGTCGTTTCACCACTTCGTTTTGGCGCACGGTGATCAGCGAGAGATTGACGTTCATCGCCGCGCCCAGCATCTCCCGCATCGAACCAATCGCGTCGCTGACGCGCGTGACGTGATCGTGCACGTCGCGGAAATACGGCCGCACCTCGTCGCGGATCAGGTTGGGATGCAGGCGCACCAATTGACTCAGAATGTCCTGCAGCGGGGCCACCGCGAGTTTCAGGTTCAGCAGTTCGCGCTGCATGTCGTACAGCCGCTTGATGGTGTCGCGCTTGTACGACTCGGCAAAGATGTCCTGCTCCAGCTCCTGCAGTTCCTTCTTGAACTCCTGCACGATCGGCAGAAAGTTGTCGACGATGAAATCCAGCACCGAGTACAGGCCGTAACTCGGACCATAGGCGAGGTGATCGGGCGCGCTTTCGCAACTGCGCCGCGCCGGCGCGTAGGAAAGTGAAGCGCCGTGGCGCACGGTCAGCAGATAACGCGGGCCCAGAAAGATGTGCGTTTCACCAAAGCTGATGTTGCCACCGAGCAGTTGCGCGGTTTGCACCACGATGAACAACGAATCGCCGTAGGCCTCGATCTTCGGCCGCTGGTGCGCGCTGTGCGCGTCCTCGACCGCGAGTTCGTGCAGGCCGAATTCCTCGCTCATCTTTTGCAGCAGCGCTTCATCCGGTTCCACCAGCCCGACCCACACGAACGTGTCCGGCTTTGCCAGCACATCGCTGATTTCATCCAGCGTGATGTCATCGATACGCCGCCCCTGCGCGTCATAGGCGACGCAGTTGGCGACCATGGGGTTTTTCGACGGCGTATCCATGCGTGGATGATGCCACGCCATTCGGAGATT
>Ga0209062_1000512_pt1 | contig 111306 bp, 97 predicted proteins | sample Coa_R2_2_FD_187158 | JGI IMG/M metagenome (GOLD analysis project Ga0209062, IMG submission 187158) | Surface soil microbial communities from Centralia Pennsylvania, which are recovering from an underground coalmine fire - Coalmine... | ecosystem: Environmental > Terrestrial > Soil >...
CACGGAATGGGACGTCATCGTCGTCGGCGGCGGCAATGCCGCCTTCGCGGCGGCGCTCGCCGCGCGCGAGAGCGGCGCCTCCGTCCTCATGCTCGAAGCCGCGCCCGAAGCCGAGGCCGGGGGCAACAGCCGCTTCACCGCGGGCGCGATGCGCGTCGCCTATGACGGGCTCGAGGACATCAAGAGCCTCGTCCCCGACCTCTCGGCCGAGGAAATCGCGACCACCGATTTCGGTACCTACACGCGCGACCAGTTCTTCGACGACATGGCGCGGGTGACGCAGTACCGCGCCGATCCGAACCTCGTCGAGCTGCTGGTGACGCAAAGCCTCGGCGCGCTGCGCTGGATGCGCGAGAAGGGCATCCGCTTCGTGCCGATCTACGGGCGCCAGGCCTTCAAGGTCGAGGGCCGCTTCAAATTCTGGGGCGGCCTCACTCTCGAGGCCGTGGGCGGCGGCCCCGGCCTCATCGCGATGTGGACCGAGGCGGCGCGGCGGGAAGGCGTCCCGATCCGCTACGAGACCCGCGCGCTCGACCTTCTCACAGAGGACGGCGCCGTCATCGGCTGCCGCATCCGCGCCGGCGGGAGGGTGAGCGTGCTGCGCGCCAAGGCGGTCATTCTCGCCTGCGGCGGCTTCGAGGCGAATGCCGAGTGGCGGACGCGCTATCTCGGCCCCGGCTGGGACCTCGCCAAGGTGCGCGGCTCCCGCTTCAACACCGGCGAAGGCCTCCGCATGGCGCTCGCCATCGGCGCCAGCCCCTGCGGCAACTGGTCGGGCTGCCATGCCGTCGGCTGGGACATGAACGCGCCCGAATTCGGCGACCTCGCCGTCGGCGACCAGTTCCAGAAGCACTCCTACCCTTTCGCCATCATGGTGAATGCGCGCGGCCGCCGCTTCGTCGATGAGGGCGCCGATTTCCGCAACTACACCTATGCGAAATACGGCCGCGTCATCCTGGAGCAGCCGGGCCAGTTCGCCTGGCAGATCTTCGATAACAAGGTGAAGCACCTCCAGCGCGGCGAGTACAACATCCGGCAGATCACCAAGGTGACGGCGGATTCGCTGGAAGAGCTGGCCGGCAAGCTCGACGGCGTCGACAAGGCGGCGTTCCTCGCGGAGGTGGCCGCCTACAATGCCGCGGTGCGGACCGATATTCCCTTCAATCCCAACATCAAGGACGGGCGGCGCACGGAAGGACTCGCCATCGACAAGAGCAACTGGGCGAACACGATCTCGGTGCCGCCTTTCGAGGGCTATGCCGTCACTTGCGGCATCACCTTCACCTTCGGCGGCTTGCGCATCACCGACAAGGCCGAGGTGGTGAGCCTCGATTACCGCCCCATTCCGGGTCTTTATGCCGCCGGCGAGCTAGTCGGCGGGCTCTTCTATTTCAACTATCCGGGCGGCACCGGCCTCACTTCGGGCGCGGTCTTCGGCCGCATCGCCGGCCGCTCCGCGGCCGCCGCCGTGGCCCGCTGAGCCCGGATCCAAGGAAGGTACAGGATGGAGTTCGAGAATTCCTTCGAGGTGCCCCTGCCGCCCGCCGAGGCCTGGCCGGTGCTGATGGATATCGAGCGGATCGCGCCCTGCATGCCGGGCGCCGAGCTTACCGAGGTCGTCGACAAGGAGACCTACAAGGGGAAGGTGCAGGTCCGCCTCGGCCCGGTGGCCCTCAGCTTCGCCGGCACGGCGAAATTCGAGGAGATCGATGCGGCGGGGCACACCGCGAAGGTCCGCGCCCGCGGCAACGACGCCAAGGGCCGCGGCGCCGCCAACGCTCTCGTCGCCTTCCGCCTGGAGCCGTCGCCGGCAGGCTCGCGCGTCGTCGTCCGCACCGACCTCACCCTGACCGGCGCCGTCGCCCAATACGGCCGCGGCGTCGGCATGATCCGCGACCTCGCCGGGCAGCTCATGGGCCAGTTCGCGACCTGCCTCAAGGCGCAGCTCGCGGCGCGTCCTGCGCAGCCCGCGCCGGTGGCGGCCGAGCCGGGCACGGCGGCGCCGGCCCCGCCGCCGCCTCTGCCGCCCGCCGCCAAGCCCATCTCGGGCGTCTCGCTGATGCTGCGCGTCCTCTGGAACGCGCTGGTGCGGCTCGTCACCGGCCGGACGTCCTGACCCGCCGGAGGCGCATGGCCGGCCTCGCCTATCGCCTGCTGCGGCCGGCCCTCTACCGCCTCTCGCCGGAGACGGCGCACCACCTCGCGATCCGGGTCCTGAAGGCGGGACTCGTCTGCGGCGCGCGCGGCGATGACGACCCGATCCTGGCGACGCGCCTCTGGGGGATCGAGTTCCCCAACCCCATCGGCCTCGCCGCCGGCTTCGACAAGGACGCCGAGGTCGCGGATGCAATGCTGGCCCTCGGCTTCGGCTTCGTCGAGGCCGGAACGGTGACGCCGCAGCCGCAGCCGGGCAACCCCAAGCCGCGCCTCTTCCGCCTCGACGAGGACGAGGCCGTCATCAACCGCTTCGGCTTCAACAGCCAGGGGCTCGCCGGCTTCGCCGAGCGGCTGAAGCGGCGCCGCGCCGCCGGCGCGACGGGGGTCGTCGGCGCCAACCTCGGCAAGAACCGCGCGACGAGCGACGCCGCGGCGGATTACGTCGCCGGCATCGACGCCGTCTGCGGCCTCGCCGACTACCTCGTCGTCAATCTCTCCTCGCCCAACACGCCGGGCCTCCGCGGGCTGCAGGCGCGCCGGCCCATGGCCGAGCTCCTTTCGCGCGTCGATGCGGCGCGGCGGCGGACGGCGCCCGATCCGACGCGACCGCCGCCGCTTCTCGCCAAGGTCGGGCCCGACCTCTCCGAGGCCGAAATCGAGGACATCGTCGAGGTCGCCCTCGCCGCCGGCATCGACGGCCTCATCATCGGCAACACGACGGTGACGCGGCCGCCGGGCCTCGCGAGCCGCCACCGCGCGGAGGCGGGCGGGCTCTCCGGCCGGCCGCTCATGCCGCTTGCCACGGCTTGCCTTCGGATGGCCTATCGCCGCCTCGCCGGCCGGCTGCCGCTGATCGGCTGCGGCGGCGTCGCCAGCGGCGCCGACGCCTACGCGAAGATCCGCGCCGGCGCATCGCTGGTGCAGCTCTACTCCGCCCTCGTCTTCGCGGGACCGGCCCTCGCCGCGCGCATCAAGCGCGAGCTCGCGGCGCTCCTCCGCGCCGACGGCTTCGCATCGGTCGCCGACGCCGTCGGCGCCGACCACCGCCTAGCCCGGAATCCAGGCGACTAGCGGGTCAGATCCTGTAGTCCTCCAGCGTTTCCGGCGCAAAGAGCTCCTCGGGCCGCAGGCGGCGCGGCGACAGGCCCTGCTCGTGGTGGTAGCGCAGGAAGGTGTCGAGGACGTGGCGGTTCGCGGCGAAGCCGTAGGGCCACCAATCATCGCCCATCTCGCGCCGCGCCTCTTCGACATGCGCGTTCTGCCAGGGCAGCATCGCCTTCAGCGCCGCCGTAGTCGCGAGGCTCTCGTATGTGGCGCGCTGCGCCGCCGCGAAGGCTTTGGCCAGCGACTGCGCGATCCAGCGATTGGCGAGGTAGATTTCGCGGCGGATCGCGACGGCGTGCATGATGGGAAAGATCCTGGTCTTGCGGTAATAGGCGCGCTCGACCGCGACATAATTCTCGAACAGCCGCTTGACCGCCCGCGGCCGCGTCGCGTAGGTCGAGGGGGCGCGCGCCGTATAGAGCGCGTCGATCTCGCCGGCGGCGAGCATCGCCGCCAGGGTCTCCCCCGGACCGATGGGGCGCACGCGAAAGCGCGGCGGGATCTCGACCGGCACCTTCTCGCTGCGCCCGGGCTGCTCCTCGCCGCCCGTCAGATATTCGGGGCTCGCCGGATCGACGCCGTACTCGTCCTGGAGGATGCCGCGGATCCAGACTGGGGCCGTCATCTGGTATTCGGGCACGCCGATTCTCTTGCCGGCGAGGTCCTTCGGCTCGCGGATGCCGCTCTTGGCGGCGATGAAGATGCAGGAATGGCGGAAGAAGCGCGAGGGGAAGACGGGGATGGCGATGAAGGGCGGCTCCGCGCCGCCGAGCGAGACGACATAGGAGGAGAGCGAGACCTCGGCGACGTCGAACTCGCGGTTCCGCAGCATGCGGAAGAAGGTCTCCTCGACGGGCAGGGTGAGGTAGTTGAGGTCGATCCCTTCGGGCACGACGCTGCCATCGGCGAGCGCGCGCGTGCGGTCGTAATCCCAGCAGGCGAGGGTGAGGCGCAGCTTCGACATTCGGCGGTGCCCCTCGGGATCGCCGTTGCCTCGGCGACCGGTTCCGTTCGAGCTTCTATTGGTTGCTCGATCCTGGCGCCCATTCAACCACAAAGCGGAAGGAAAGTCCGTGTCATCCGCGGGCGATGCGCGCCGGACGGAGCGACGCCCTCAGAGGCGGAGGCCGGAGCCCGCCGCCTCCTCCGCGGCGTCGAGCGTGAACAGCTCTTGCGGCCGGCCGATGCCGCGCAGCGCATAGCGCCCGACCGAGGCGAGGCGCCAGCCCGTTCCGCGCGCCGCGGCGGCGAAGGCGGAGGAGAGCAGCACGGTCTGGTCGGCCGAGCGGCACATCGCGGCGACCCGGCTCGCCTCGTTGACGGCGGGGCCGACGACGGTGAAGTCGAGCCGGTCTTTGCTGCCGATGTTGCCGTAGAAGACCTCGCCGACATGAAGGCCGAGATAGAGGTCGGTCACCGGCAGCGATTTGGCGCCGCGGCTCTGGTTGAGGGCCGCGATCCGGCGCCGCGCCTCCACTGCCGCGGCGAGGGCGGCGGCGCAGGCGCGCCCGCTCTCCTCGGCGCGGAAAATGGCGAGCGTGCCGTCGCCGATCAGCTTCAGGACCTCGCCGCCCCGCTCGTCGATCGCCGAGATGACGGCCTCGGCATAGTCGTTGAGCAGCGGGATGATGTGCTCTGGCGCCGCCGTGTCGGTGATCGTCGTATAGCCGCGCAGATCGCTGAACCAGATGACGGCGCTGATGCGCTCGGCGATGCCGCGCGAGATGCGGCCGCTGAGCACGCGGCGGCCGGCGTCGCGCCCGAGATAGGTCTCGACCAGGGTCGCGGCGATGCGGCCCAGCGATGCCGATTTGACGGCCAGCGCGAGGCAGGGGACGATGCGGCGAAGCTCGGCGAGGGCGCTCTCGCCGAACCCCTCCGGCGCGTCCGTCATCCAGGAGGAGAGGATGCAGTCCATCTCGCCGATGACCCCGTCCGCCGCGAAGCGGTTGACCAGGGCGAGATAGTCGGTGATGCCGGCCTCGCGCATCTCCTCGAGCACCGGGAAGCCGAGTTTGTCGCCGGGGCGCAGGCGGGCGCGCAAGCTCGACCCGCCCGTCTGCAGCAGATGGAAGAAGGGGCTGCGCCGCCACGCCGCCGCCGCGTCGCCCACATCGGTGCGGCCGTATTCGGAGAGCGTCGCCTCCTTGGCGCCGCGCTGCCAGCGGAAGACGCGCCCTTCATAGATCGGGTGCAGGGTGTCGACGATGACCGTCGCGCGGGCGAGCGGCAATCCCGCGGCGATCGCGCGCTCGCAGAAGCCGCTCAACAGATCGGGCTCGGAGTGGCCGGCGAGCCCCGCCTCCGTCACCCAGCCCGCGACGTCGGGCGAATGGCTCTCCTTCAACGTCGCCTTGCGCTCCATGAAATGACATGTCCGTCCGGCACGAGGCCGCGCAGCGCCGTCAGCGCCGCTTCGGCAAGGTCGGGCGCGTCGAAGAATTCGATGACGATCGGCAGGTCCGCGGTGAGGCGCAGGAGATCCGCCGCATGCACCTCGCCGCTGCTGCCGAAGCCGGCGATGCCGCGGAAGACGGTGACGCCGTGAATGCCGTGCTGGTCGCGGAGCAGCGCCAGGATCTCGTGCATGCGGTTGTGGCGGCGGCCGTGATCGGCCTCGCTGATATAGATGCGCACGACGGTGACCTCGTCCGGCATCGCGCCCTCCATTCAGAGGTTACGTGCGATATAGGCACCGCTGAACGCGGCCAACAGCCCCAGCCCGACCGAAAGCGCGAGGTAGAGGATCGCCGACCCCGCCTCGCCCTGCTCGATCAGCAGCAGCGCCTCCATCGAGAAGGTCGAGAAGGTCGTGTAGCCGCCGAGGAAGCCGGTGAGAATGCCGGCGCGCAGCTCCGGCGCCATCGTGACGCGCTCCACCGTCGCGATGAAGAGGAAGCCCATGAGGAAGCTGCCGATGACATTGATGCTGAGCGTCGCATAGGGAAAATCGCGGCCCCAGACCGCCTGGACGAAGCCGGTCTGGCCGTAGCGCAAGCAGCAGCCGACGATGCCGCCGATCGCGATCGCAACATAGGTCCACACGCCCCCGCACTCCCGCATGGCGAAACCGTGACGCGGAAATTACCGCCGGCAAACCCGCGCGCAAGGCAAGCGAAATTTGCCCCGGGGGCGCCGCTCAGGCGCGCAGGCGCCGCCGCAGCAGCGCGTTGGCGGCGCCGGTCAGGATGAGGGTCGCCGCCATGAGGATGAAGGCGAGGGCGCTGCCGAGCGGCCAATTCGCCTGGTTCGAGATCTGGTCGTAGACGATGGGCGCCATCATCTGGAAGCGCGGCCCGCCGAGCAGCACGGGCGTCGCATAGGCATTCATCGCCAGGATGAAGCAGAGGATGGTGCCGGCGATGATGCCGGGCAGCGACAGCGGCAGCGTCACCCGGCGGAAGGTGCGGAGCGGCCCCGCCCCCATGCCGAGCGCCGCTTCTTCGAGCGCCTCGTCGATGCCCTCAATGACGCTTTGCAGGGTGAGCACCATGAAGGGCAGGTTGAAGCCGGTGATGCCGATGATGACGGCAAGCGGCGTATACATGATGTCGAGCGGGTCGCGGATGAGGCCGAGCCAGAGGAGGGCCGCGTTGAGGAAGCCCTCATGGCCGAAGACGACGATCCAGCCGGCGGCGCGCACGGCGTTGCCGACGAAGAGCGGCATGACGACGAGCATGACGAGGAGGCTCTTGTGCCGCCATTTGCTGCGCGCCAGCAGATAGGCGGCGGGATATCCGAGAACGAGGCAGAGCAGGGTGCTGATCGCGGCGACGCCGACCGTCACCAGCATGACCTTGCGGTAATAGGGGTCGGCGAAGAATTTGACGTAGTTCTCCGGCGTCGCCGCCTCGACCATGAACTGGCCGGGCTCGAAGTGATTGAAGCTGTATCGGAAGAGGAGGACGAGCGGCAGCACCAGGACGAGGACGACGCTCGCCATCGCCGGCGCGAGGAGGGCGGCGGCATCGTGGCGGCGGCGCGGGGATGAGCTGGTAAGCGCTGTCACGACACAAGATTCTCTCGCCCAACGGGGAGAGGGTCACTCACCCTGCCCTCTCCCGCACCCGGGAGAGGGCTCCTGCGCGGGCTGACCCACCCCTCACGCCTTGAACACCTTGTCCCACCATTCCTTGAGCTGCGCGTCGTTCTTGGCGAGGTAGTCGTAGTCCTGCACCATCATCGACTCGGCTTCGGCCGGCGAGAAGGCGACGCGTTTGGCCATCTCGCCTTCGGGCTTCACGTCGTCGACGGTGGGGTTGTAGCCCATATCCTCGATGAAGCCCTGCTGCGGCCGCGGATCCAGCGTCGCGTCGAGATAGGCGTAGGCGGCGTCCTTGTCCGGGGCGTTCTTGGCGATGCCGAATTCCGAGATGAAGAGGACGAGGCCTTCCTTGGGCGAGGCCATCTTGATGGGGACGCCGGCGTTCTGCCATTGCACGCCGCGCGCCTTCCACATGATGCACATCCAGATCTCTTCGCTCTTCAGCGCCTGCGCCATCGCCTCGTTGGTCGGCACGATCTTGACGCCCATCTTCTTCAGCTCGAGCAGCTTCGGCTTGCCCGGCTCGTAATTGTGCAGGCTGCCGCCATTGATGAGCGCCGCCGATTCGATCGTCGTCTGGTATTGGATGTCGATGACGCCGATCTTGCCGGCGTATTTCGGGTTCCAGAGGTCGTTGTAGGAAGTCGGCGCCTCGGTGATCTTGCTCGGGTTATAGAGGATCACCCGGTCGGTGAAGATGTGCGGCACCGAATATTTGGTCCTCAGCTTGGGCAGGATGTGCTTCGCATTCTTGAGCTTCGAGAAGTCGAGCTCGAGCAGTGTGCCCTTCTTGTACATCTCGTACATGCCCGAGCCGTTGAGCGCGACGACATCCATCGACCCGCGCGGCAGGCGCTGCTCGGCGAGAAGCTTCGTCTTGCGCGGCGAATCATTGTCGGTCGCGAAGATGACCTGGATGCCCTCCTTCTCCATGATCGGCGTCACGATGTGCTTCTGCTGCAGGTTCTGATAGTCGCCGCCCCAGGTGCCGACGATGACGCGGCCGCCGGCGGCTCTTCCCGGCAGCGGCACGAGGCCGGCGGCGCCGGCCGCCGCCATGCCCTGCAGCACGGCGCGACGCGATGGCGAAAGCGAGTGGATCTTGGTCATGCGAACCCTCCCTGATGATGCTTTTGCGGTCGAGTGTGCCATGGACGCGGCTAGTCGAGAAGCTGACAGGATTCGGCGTCCCACGCGACGTGCACCGGCAGGCCCGGCGCCAACGGCTCATCGGCGCCGTTCTGCGCATTCTGGGCATGAATGGCGACCGCCTCACCCGAGGCGAGGCGCACCTGATACTCCGTCTGCGAGCCGAGATATGTGACGCGCTCGACGACGCCGGGAAAGCAGTTCGGCGACGCCTCGCGGCCGAGCCGTATCTTCTCCGGCCGCACCGCGAGGAGCCGGCGCTCGGCGGCGCCGGCGGCGAAGGCGATGTCGAGCCCGCCGGCGCTGCGGAAGCGCCCCGGCGCCGTTACCGCGCCCTCGAAGAAATTGGTGCGGCCGATGAAATTGGCGACGAAGCGGTTCTGCGGGTGGTTGTAGAGCTCGCGCTGGGTCCCGATCTGCTGCACCCGCCCCTCATTCATGACGACGAGCCGGTCGGCCATCGAGAGCGCCTCTTCCTGGTCATGCGTCACCATGACCGCGGTGAGGCCGAGCTTCTTCTGCAGCTCGCGGATTTCGACCCGCACCTCCTGGCGCAGCTTGGCGTCGAGGTTGGAGAGCGGCTCGTCGAGCAGCAGGATGTCGGGCGCGATGACGAGGGCGCGCGCCAGGGCGACGCGCTGCTGCTGCCCGCCCGAGAGCTGGCGCGGCATGCGCTGGCCCAGCGCTTCGAGGCGCACGAGGCGGAGCGCGTCGGCGACTTTCGCCTTGATCGTCGTGCGGTCGAGGCGGCGCATTTCGAGGCCGAAGGCGACGTTCTCGAAGACGGAGAGGTGCGGGAAGAGCGCGTAGCCCTGGAAGACGAGGCCGGTGTTGCGGCGATAGGGCGGCAGATAGGTGACGTCGCGCCCGCCGAGAAGAATGCGCCCCGTCGTCGCCTCGATGAAGCCGGCGATCATCCGCAGCGTCGTCGTCTTGCCGCAGCCCGAGGGGCCGAGCAGCACCAGGAGCTCGCCTTCCGCCACCGAGAGCGACACGTCGTCGACGGCGCGAAACTCGCCGAAGCTCTTGCCGAGGTGTTCGAGGCGGAGGTCGGACATGGATTATGGCGTCGGCATGCGACCGTCGGCGAGAGCCCTCACCCCTCACCTAACCTCTCCCCTCTCCCGGCGGGAGAGGGGGGAGGGACGAGGCTGAAGGATCGGGCCAGGCAATCCCTCGCCCCTCTCCCCTCGGGGAGAGGGGGAGAGGGAGGGGCCCGTTGCGCAGCAACGGGAGGGTGAGGGGTGAGGGCGACGCCGCATCTTGCCGCATCCCTCACACCACCTGGCTCAGCTTGACGAACCGGTTCGTCAGCAGCATGCCGGCGGCGATGATCGCGATCTGCACCAGCGAGACGGCGGCGATCGTCGGATCGATCTTCCATTCGAGATATTGCAGGATGGCAATCGGCAGGGTCGTCGTGCCGGGCGCCACGAGAAAGAGCGAGATTTCGAGATTGCCGAAGGAGACGACGAAGCTGAAGAGTGCCGCCGCGACGACCGCGGGCCGGATCACCGGCAAGGTCACGCGCAGCAGCGTCCGCCAGCGGTCGGCGCCGAGATTCATCGCCGCCTCCTCGAGCGCGGGGTCGAGGCCGAGAAGGCTCGCGGTGATGAGGCGCACGGTCCAGGGAATGGTGATGAGGATGTGCGCGAGGGCGAGGCCGACGATGGAGCCGGTCAACGGCCAGCCCGTCACGATCTCGACCTCGATGAAGAAGATGTAGAGCGCCGTGCCGATGACGATGCTCGGCACGATGAGAGGCGCCGTCAGCAGCGTCGCCGTTGCCTCCTTGCCGCGGAAGGCGTGGCGGGCGAGGGCGAGGCTCGCGGGCACGCCGAGGACGAGCCCGCCCAGCATGGCGACGATCCCGACTTCGAGGCTGGTGGCGAAGCCCTCGGCGAACTGGCTCTGCGCCCAGATCTGCGAGAACCAGCGCAGCGTGTAGCCCTCGGGCGGGAAGGCCAGCAGCTCGTTCTTGAAGAAGCTGAGCCAGCAGACGAAGACGATCGGCAGCAGCATGACCGCGTAGGTGACGGCGGTCACCGCGCGCAGCGCCGCGCCGCCGAGGCGGAGCGAGGTGAGGGGGCGGCGGCGTGTTTGCCGCATCTATCTTTGCCCCGGCCGCCCCCCTCTCCCGCGTGCGGGAGAGGGAGAGGGTGAGGGCATCGGCGTGCTGGACGGAGACACCCTCACCCTGCCCTCTCCCGCAAGCGGGAGAGGGAATGGCAATTGGAAGGCGGAAAAGGTGGCGCTCGGTGTCACCGCGATCGCTACCCCGCCAGGCGGTTCTTGTGGAAGGCGCCGCCCTTGACGATCGCCCGCAGATGCGCGCCCTGGTCCTGGAGGAGGCCCAGATCCTTGAGCGGGTCGCCGTCGAGGACGAGGAGGTCGGCGAAGGCGCCTGGCGCGATGACGCCGAGCTCGCCCTCGCGCTGGAGGAGGCGGGCATTGACGAGGGTCGCCGAGCGGATGATCTCGAGCGGCGACATGGCCTCGGCGCGGATCAGGAACTCGCGCGACTGGTCGGTCTGGAGCTGGCCCAGGAGATCGCTGCCGAAGCCGATCGGCACGCCCGCCGCCTGGCAGAGTTCGAGCGAGCGCAGCCCGGCTTCGAGCACGATCTTGTTCTTCTCCTGGCTGACCGGCGGCAGGCCGAATTCGTGGCCGCGCCGGCGCATCGCGTCATAGGCGACGAGCGTCGGGACGATGAAGGCGCCCTTCTCGCGCATGAGGCGCGCCGTCGGCTCGTCGATGAGGTTGCCGTGCTCGATCGAGCGGACGCCGCAGGCGACGGCTCTCGCGATCGCGTCGGCGCCATAGGCATGGGCGCAGACATAGCGCTTCCAGGCGCGCGCCTCGCCGACCGCGGCCGCGATCTCCGCCTCGGTGAATTGCAGGCTGTCGAGCGGGTCGTTGGGCGAGGCGACGCCGCCCGAGACCATGAGCTTGATGTGGTCGGCGCCCTTGCGCAGCTCGTCGCGCACGGCGCGCAGCATCTCCGGCACGCCGTCGACGATGCGCGAGATGAGGCTGACGCCGCTGCAGCAGGCGCAGGTTTGCGGACCCGCCGTGCGGCTGCGGAAATCGCCATGCCCGCCGGTCTGGCTGATGCCCTGGCCGGCGATGAAGAGGCGGGGGCCGACGAGATGTCCCGTCTCGACAGCCTCGCGGATGCCGAAATCGGCGCCGCCCGTGTCGCGCACCGTCGTGAAGCCGCGGTCGAGCATGGCGCGCATGAGCGTCGCCGCCCGCCCCGCCATCAGCGTCAGCGGCACGTCCTCGAGGAGGTGCAGATTGACCTCCGAGAGATAGACGTGGATATGCGCGTCGATGAGGCCCGGCATCACGGTGCGCCCGCCGACATCGACGACCGCGGCGCTCTCGCTGCGGATCGCGCGCTCCGACACTTCGCGGATGCGCTCGCCTTCGATGAGGATCTCGGAATTCGGCCGGTATTCGCCGCTCCCTGGGTCGAGGAGGTTGCAGCGGCGGAAGAGAAGCATGCCCATGGAATGTCCCTCGGGAGAGGCGGCGATTATTCCCGCGTGCCGCGCGGCTGTAAAGAAAGCGTCGCTTGCCGCACGGCAATCGAGCGAACCTCCTCTCCCCGCGAGCGGGGAGAGGATCGAGGTGAGGGGGCGTGCCGCCGGGGGCCCTCGCCGGAACGAGTCTGCTGAGGGGACCCCTCACCCTTCCTTTCCCCGCAAGCGGGTAGAGGGGCTTGTCCGCCTTCGGCGTATCATCCCGAGGCTCGGCGTTTGCGGGGATGAGCGTTGCGATGGGAGAAGGCGATGACAGACGAAGCCGGCACGCATGCGAGGATGGTCGAGACCTATCCGCTCGGCGCGGACGGACCCTTTCCGGGCAATCCGAATTGCCCGCTTCTCGTCTACCGCGCCGCCCTGGCGCTCGCGGGCGATGCCGCGGCCGAATGCGAGCGGCTGTTCGCGCGGCACGGCTGGAGCGGCGGCTGGCGCGACGGCGTCTACCCCTACCACCACTTCCACAGCAACGCGCATGAGGCGCTGGGCTTCGTCGCCGGCTCGGCGCGCGTGCGCTTCGGCGGCCCGAACGGGCCCGTCGTCGAGGTCGCCGCGGGCGATGTCGTCGTCATTCCGGCCGGCGTCGCCCACAAGAAGGAAAGCGCCACGCCCGACCTCCTCGTCATCGGCGCCTATGCCGAGGGGCGCGGCCCCGACCTCCGCCGCGGCCGGCCGGAGGAGCGCGAGAGCGTGCTGCGGAATGTGGAGCAGGTGCCGCTTCCCGAGGCGGACCCCGTGCTCGGCGCGGCGGGCCCGCTCCGCCGGCGCTGGCGCCCGCAGGGCTGATCCGCGCGCCGCAGCGGTTCTCTTGCCGGCGCGGATCGCGTAGCCTCGGCTCCGGCCCTCTCTTGCGCTGCGAGCCCGTGGTGACCGAGATCGTCGAGCTGACGCCCTCCCGCCCCGTCCTGCGGGCGCAATACCGCCGCGGCGCCCTTCTCGTCGCCGGCGCCGCCCTCGTCTGGAGCAGCGCCGGGCTCATCGCCCGCACCGCCACGACGGATGCCTGGACGACGCTCTTCTGGCGCTCGCTCTATGCCTGCCTCTTCGTTCTCCTCTATATCGGTTGGCGCGACGGGCGCGCCGGCTACGCGGCCTTCCGCAAGCTCGACCGCACGGGATTGGGCGTCGCCGTCTCCTTCGCGCTTTCCTCCTTCACCTTCATCACCGCGCTCGAGAAGACGGCGGTCGCCAATGTCATCATCTTCCAGGCGGCCGCGCCCTTCATCGCCGCGCTCCTCGCCTGGGCCTGGCTCGGCGAGCGCGTCGGCGGGCTCAGCCTCGCCGCCATCCTCGCGAGCTTTCTCGGCATCGTCGTCATGGTCTCCGATTCGGTCGGGCAGGGCCGGGTCCTGGGCGACGCGCTCTCGCTCGTCATGGGGACGAGCTTCGCCGTCATGATCGTGCTGGCGCGGCGGCGGCGCGATGTCTCGATGACGGTCGCGGCCTGCCTCGCGACGGCGCTCCTGGCGCTCGTCACCGCGCCCTTCTCCAGCTTCGCGATCGCCCCCTTCGACATGCTCCTGCTCGTCCTTTTCGGCATCGGGCAAATGGGGCTCGGCCTCATCATGTTCACGGCCGGGGTGCGCCTCATGCCGGCCGCCGATGCCGGCTTGGTCTCGACGCTCGAAGTCATCCTGATGCCGTTCTGGGTGTGGCTCGTCTATGGCGAGAATCCGGGCCCTCGCGCCCTCGCCGGCGGCGCCATCGTCCTCAGCGCCGTGGTCGCGCACACGCTCTTCGAGCGGCGGGGCGCTGCGTAAACGAAGGAAATCTCCCTCTCCCGCGTGTGCGAGAGGGTCGGGGTGAGGGTGGGCGCGCGGACCGCGCCCCATGAAATTGCGATGGCTCGCCCTCACCCTGCCTTATCCCGCAAGCGGGCGAGGGTGAGAAGAATATTCCCGAATCCGTCGCGCCGCGCGGTCCAGCCCGGCGGGACGAGGCAGGTGGCGTCGTATTCCTCGATGATCGCGGGGCCGGCGGCCGCGGCCGCGAGATCGCAGCGGCGCAGCACCGGCGTCGTCATCCAGCCGCGCTCCGGGCCGAAATAGGCGCGGCGGGGCGGCAGCGCGGCGCCGCTCGCCGCCGCGGCGATGGCGAGGCGCTCCGGAACCCGCGGCTGTTCGGGGATGCCGCGCCCGATGATCTGGAGGGCGACGATCTCGATGGGCTCGTCCTCGCCGGCGCGATGGCCGTAGGTGCGCTCGTGCTCGGCGGCGAAGGCCTCGGCGAGCGCCGCGAGCGAGGCTGCCGTCACCGGCCCCGGGGCGATCGGCGCCGGCAGCTCGTAGGATTGGCCCTGGTAGCGCAGCTTCCCGATGCGCCGCAGCTCGGCGCGCGCGCCGGTAAAGCCATCCGCGGCGAGGCGCGCCGCCACCTCGCGCTCCAGCGCGTCGATGACGGCGGCGAGCTCCGCCGGGTCGGCGCCGCGCAGCAGGCGGCGATATGTCCGCGAGCGGTGCCATTCGATCTCGGAATGGAGGAGGCCCAAGGCGGAGAAGACGCCGGCGAGCGGCGGCACGACGATGCGGCCGATGCCGAGCGTCTCCGCCATGCCGGCGGCGAAGAGCGGGCCGTTGCCGCCGAAGGCGACGAGCGCGAAGCCGCGCGGATCGCGGCCGCGCTCGCTCGAGACGGCGCGGATGGCGCGGATCATCGTCGCGGCGGCGATCCGATGGGCGCCGAAGGCGGCGCGCTCGACGGCAAGGCCGAGCGGCGCTGCGATCCTCTCGGCGAAGACTCGCCGCGCCTTCGCGGCGTCGAGCGGCAGCGCCCCGCCGACCAGGGCATCGGGGTTGAGGTATCCGAGAATGACGTTGGCGTCGGTGATGGTGGGCTCCGTGCCGCCCGCGCCGTAGCAGACGGGGCCGGGCGCGGCGCCGGCGCTGCGCGGCCCGACCTGCGGCGCGCCGCCCGCATCGATCCAGACGATGGAGCCGCCGCCGGCGCCGACCTCGGCGAGGTCGATCGCCGGCACCTTCAGCGCGTAGCCGGCGCCCGAAAGCAGGCGCGAGCCGATCATGATGCCGGCGCCCACCGCATATTCCTCGGCGCGGGTGACGGCGCCCTCTTCGACGAGCGAGGCCTTCGCCGTCGTGCCGCCCATATCGAAGCTGATCACGCGGTCGAGCCCGTTCCGCCGCGCCAGCGCCTGCGCGCCGACGACGCCGGCGGCGGGCCCCGATTCGATGATGTGCATCGGCAGCTCCGCCGCCGCCTCGGCGGCGATGAGGCCGCCATTCGACTGCATGAGAAGGAGCGGCGCGGCGATGCCGATGCGGCGCAGCTCGGCGGCGAGCGCCCGGAGGTAGCGCTCGACGATCGGCCGCACATAGGCGTTGATGACCGTCGTCGATGTCCGCTCGTATTCCTTGATCTCGGGCAGGACCTCGCTGCTGAGGCAGCAGACGAGACGAGGCGCGCGCCGCGCCACGATCGCCTTGATCCGCCGCTCATGCGCGGGGTTGGCGTAGGAATGAAGGAGCGAGACGGCGATGGCCTCGACGTCTTCGGCGAGGAGGCGTTCCACGGCGCGCTCCGCCTCGGCCGCGTCGAGCGGCGTCTCGACATCGCCTGTGGCGGTGACGCGCTCCGCGACTTCGAGGCGGAGATGCCGCTCGACGAGGGGCGGCGGCTTCTCCCAGGCGAGGTCGTAGAGCCGCGGCATGCGGAGGCTGCGGATCTCGAGGACGTCGCGGAAGCCCGCCGTCGTGATGAGCCCCGTCTTGGCGCCTTTCAGCTCGAGGATGGCGTTGGAGCCGACCGTCGTCGCATGCAGAATCTCGGCGATGGCCGCCCCGTCGGCGCCTTCCTCGGCGAAGAGCTCGGCGATCCCCGCGATGATGGCGCGCGCGTAATCATCGACCGTCGACGCGACTTTCTTGGTGGCGACGCGCCCGCTCTCGGCGAGGAGCACGATATCGGTGAAGGTGCCGCCGATATCGACGCCGAGCCGGTAGCGAGTCATGCCGTCAGCCCGCAGCCTCGCGCCGGACCGCCGGCATCGCCGCCGCGCCGCGCGCGCCGCGCAGGCGCTGGCGCAGCGCGGCCGTCGCGGCGGCATCGACGGCCCAGCGCTCCCTCTCGATGACGACGCCGTATTCCCTCGCCGCCGCCTTGCGGCTGACGAGGCCGTTGCGGCAGTCGCGCAGCACGCGCTCGGGGTCGCGCTCCAGCGGGTCGCCCCAGCCGCCGGCGCCCGCCACCTCCTCGCGGAAGATGTCGCCGCGGCGGATCGTCATCGTGAATTTCGAGGGCAGCGGGCGCATCTCGCCGCCCTCGGCGATATAGTTCATCGATGCCCGGCCGGGGCCGCCGCCATAGAGGCCGAAAGGGCGGAAGCGGCGGCGGTCGGAGCGCACCTGCAGCACGCCCTCGGCTTCGAGGAAGCGGAAATCGCGGCGGAACGGCACGCCGCCGCGGAACTTGCCGGCGCCGCCCGCATCCTCGATGAATTCGTAGCGCAGGATCTGGAAGGGCTGCTCGGCCTCGGTCACCTCGATCGATTGCGAGGCCATGTTGGCGAAAATATGCGAATTGCCGTCGAGCCCGTCCGCCCAGGGCCGCGCGCCCCAGGCGGCGCAGCTGAAATCGACCCAGATGAAGGGCTTGTGGTCGGCATGCCAGCCGCCGATCGAGACGCCGACATTGCCGCCGTCGGAGGCGGCGAAGACCTTGTCCGGCAGCATCATGGCGAGCGCGCCGAACATGCAATCGACCATGCGGAAGCCGGTGAGGCCGCGCGCGGCGCAGGCGGCGGGGAGGACGGCATTGGCGATGGTGCCGGGCGGCGCCGTCACTTCGATCGCGCGGAAGACGCCTTCATTGTTGGGGATGCTGGCCGAGAGCACGGATTTGATCGCGCAATAGCTCGCCGATTTCGTGTAGGAGAGTGTGTTGTTGATGGCGCCCTTCACCTGCGGCGCGGTGCCGGTCCAGTCGACGGCGAGGCGGTCGCCCTCCTTGCGCAACGTGACGAAGAGCCGGATCGGCCGGTCGCGGTCGATGCCGTCGTCGTCGATCCAGTCCTCGAAGGAGAAGACGCCGTCCGGCAGCTCGGATATGGCGGCGCGCGTCAGGCGCTCGGTATAGGCGAGGAGTTCCGCCATATGCGCCTTCACGGCCGCCGCGCCGTAGCGGCGCGCCAGCTCTGCGACGCCCTTCTCGGCGATGTGGCAGGCGGCGAGCTGGGCGCGGAAATCGCCGAAGACCTTGACCGGCACCCGCACATTGGCCGCCATCAGCGCGAAGAAGGTCTCGTTGCGCCGCCCCGCCTCATAGAGCTTCAGCGGCGGAATGCGGACGCCCTCCTGATAGATCTCGGTCGAATCGGAGGCGTTCGACCCGGCGACGCGGCCGCCGACATCGGTGTGGTGGCAGACGGTGGCGGCGAAGGCGAGTCGCTCGCCCGCGTGGAAGACCGGCTTCACGACGAAAATGTCGGGCAGATGCATCCCGCCATCGAAGGGGTCGTTGAGGACGAAGACGTCGCCGGGGCGGATATCCTCGCCGAATTTCCGCAGGATCGCCGCGAGCGCCGTCGGCATCGAGCCCAGATGCCCCGGCAGGGTCAGCCCTTGCGCCACCAGCACGCCGGCGCCGTCGCAGAGCGCCGTCGAGTAATCCATATTGTCCTTCAGCACCGCCGAATAGGTCGTGCGGTGGATGGTAAGCGCCATCTCGTCGGCGATCGAATGGATCGCGTTCTTGAAGAGCTCGAATTCGATCGGGTCGATGGCGGCCACGGCGCCGGAGTGTAGACGACCCGCCGGCGAGGACAAGGTGCCGCCGTTTCCAAGCTCCCAGGCTTGCGCGTTGCTGCCAAACCAGCCCCTCTCTGCCCCCAGCGGGGCGGAGAAGGGTATGTACATCGGCTGCCATGGCCGCAAGCCCGTCGCGTCCACTTTTTGCCACAGCCCGTTGGAAATAAAAGCTAGCTCATCATCGTTGTGCTCATGAACGCTTCAGGGCTTTCAGCAGAAAAGCAGGACGTCATGAGCGCCGCAGTCTCCTCTCCCGCCCGCAGGTCCCTCCGCAGGCTCGCCGCCGCCATCCTGTTCGCGGCCGCGGCGGGCGCTCTCGCCATGCCGGCTCGCGCCGACGAGGATGGCTGGCGGCATCGCGAATGGCGCGGCCAGGAATGGCATGAGGGCTGGCGCCACCGCGAATGGCGCGAGCATGAATGGCGCGAGCATCATCGGCCCTTCGCCTATTGGGCGCCGGGCTACTACTACGCGCCGCCTCCCGTGTACTACGCGCCGCCGCCCGTCGTTTATGCGCCGCCGGTCTACGCGCCGCCTTCGATCGATTTCGTCTTCCCGCTGCGCTGAAGGGGGCGCGCCTCGGCCGAGGAATAGGCGGCGCCCCCCCGCCGCGGCGCGTCGCTCCTTCAGCCGAGCTCGTGCTCCATGACGACGCGCTCGTGCCCGTCCACGCTGGATTTGATCCGGTATTGGTTCATGCCGCGCTCCGCCGGGAGCAGGCGGATGATCTTGAAGCTCCCCTGTGCGCCGGTTATGTAGCGGCTCGGCAGAATGCGCACCGTCTGCCCCGCTTTGAACTTGTGATCGGGCATATCGCTTTTCCTTCGAGAGCGTAGCCGGCGCGAAGCCGCGGCTACATCGGCCCTCCGTCGCGCTTGCGGCGGCGCGGCGGTGCAGGGCTGTAGAGGCCGCCGCAGCGCCGGCATCGCCAGGGCGGCACGCCCTTCGACCACGAGCGCCGGGCGCCGCAGCCGGGACAAGCGTGGCTGGCGAGCCGCCAGGCGCCAGCCGCGACGAGGAGGCCAAGCGCCGCCATGCTGGAGCTCCCGAAAAGGACCCAGCCGATGATGCTGTCCGCCGGCTCCATCCGCCGCCCCGGTCCCAGCCGCTGCCGCGGCGGAATTCGTCAGATTGCGAATCGTCCGTGCGAATGTCCCGGAGCCGCGGCCCCGCCCGCCGTCCCGCGGAGAAGGAGCTTCTTCTGCTTTTCCAGCATCGCCCGGTACCGGCGTCGCGTTGCGGCGGCGACATGGGTCTTCTCGCGTTGCGCGATGTCGACGATGGCTGCCGCCAGCCTCTCGTCGGGGGACAGGGCCCACGACCAATTGCCGACCCGCTTGCTGATCATGATTCTCCTCGCCGCGGCGACCCGCCGCACTAGATTTCGGCCAAACCGGAGAAAAACTCGAAGAATCTCTTCTGGAAATTTTGTCATTCCGCAGCTTTTTGCTGGCGCTGCGGGAAACACATCTCGCTTTTTTCAGGTTCGGCGAAGAGTTTATATGGCGATCCCGGCCTGCTTATTCAATGGAAATCACCTCGGTCGTCATGTCGCGTCGGGACCGACGCCTCGGCTGGTGCTTGTATTCGCGCGCCAGGGCCGCCATATAACGCGGCGTCAGTTTCCGCTTCGGCGCTTGCCGCACCGCTCGCCCGACTCTCTTCAGATCGCCCCGAGCGCTCCTTCAAGATCCATGAGGCCGACACTGCAGCGCACGACGCGATCTTGCGTGGTGCGCATCCACTTATCCACGGGAGGCCATCATGGCTATCGGTACCGTTAAATGGTTCAACGCACAAAAGGGTTACGGCTTCATCCAGCCGGATGACGGCTCCAAGGACGTGTTCGTCCACATCTCCGCCGTCGAGCGCTCGGATTTCGCCAATCTCATCGAGGGCCAGAAGCTCGGCTACGACATCGAGCGCGGCCAGCAGGGCAAGAGCGCGGCGGTCAATCTGCGCTCGGCCTGAGCGAAGGCCCCGGCGTTCCTCGCGGGACGCCGGGGCTCTGTTTCACTGCTCGGCGAGCAGGTACGCGACCCCCGCCGCCTCGGCGATGTCGCGGATCTGCCGCCGCAGCGCCTCCGGGAGCGGAATGCCGTTCGCGCTCCGCTCGGCATGGGCGGCGCGCTCCGGATCGCCGGCGACGAGGACCTTCCGTTCCGGATCGGCGGGCCGGGCCGCGTGCAGCGTGTCAACGACCGCGTCGAGATCGGCGGTGAAATCGGCGAGCGGCCGGAACGCCGCGGGGTCGAGCGCCAGGAAGAAATGCCCGATATTGTCGGGAGCCGCCGGCGGCCGGCTCGGCGAGAAGGAGCCGCCGGTCAGCGTCGCGGCCAGGATCTGCGCCATCAGGGCGAGGCCGTAGCCCTTGTGGCTCCCCATCTCGCGCGTGCCGCCGATGGGGTTGAGCCCGCCTTCCGGCCGCTCCATCGCATAGCGCAGCGCCTCGGCGCTGTCCGTCACCGCCCGGCCCTCGCCATCGACGACCCAGCCCGGCGGGATGGGCTCGCCCTTGCCGGCATAGACGCGGACCTTGTTGGCGGCGACGACGCTCGTCGCCATGTCCAGGAGGATCGGCGGGTTGCGCCCGCCCGGCGCCGCGAAGGCGATGGGATTGGTGCCGAGCACCGGCTCGGCGGCGAAAGTCGGCACCACCGCCACGGTGCGCGCCGAGGAGGTGACGAGGCCGATCATGCCGCGCTCCGGCGCCAGCGCGGCGTAATAGCCGGCCGCGCCGAAATGATGCGAGTTGCAGACGCCGACGGCGCCGATGCCGTGCGCCGCCGCCTTGCCGAGGGCAAGCTGCATCGCCTGCAGCGCGGCGGGATGGCCGAGCCCGCAGCGCGCGTCGATGAGGGCGGTCGGGCCGTTGTCGCGCTGAAGGCGCGGGCTCGCCCTGAGGTCGAGCTGCCCTTTGCGGCGGATCATGTCGTAAAAAGGAAGGAGCGAGATGCCGTGCGAGTCGATGCCGCAGAGATCGGTCCAGGTCATGATCTCGGCCGTCGCCGCCGCGGGTGCCGCCGCCATACCCCAGGCGCCGAGAATGGCGGCGATCTGCGCCCGGCAGCGTTCGGCGGGACTGCGCGGCGCCGGCGCGCTCATGCCGCCTCGCGCGGCGCCGCGACGCCGGCCGGTGCGGCGGCCCGCGAGCGGCGGTTGACGAGGTAGATCCCGAGGGCGACGAGCACCAGCGAAAGGGCGAGCGCCGGCGTCACCTTCTCGCCCAGAAGGACGCCGCCGGCGATGACGCCGAGGAGCGGCGCCAGGAAGGAGAAGGCGGACAGGCGCGAGGCCGGGTAATGCGTCATCAGCCAGAACCAGGCGAGGTATGAGGCGAAGGCGACGGCGACGGCCTGGTAGCCGAGGGCGAGAATCGCGACGGCTCCCGGCGCCGTCGCTCCGGGCTCGCCCAGCAGCGCCGAGGCGGGCAGCAGCACGACCGAGCCCGCAAGCTGGTAGAGCAGCGTCTTGTTGGGGCTGACCCGCGTCAGCCGGCTCGCCTTGACGACGACCGTCGTCGCGCCCCAGAGAATGGCGGCGCCGACCACCATGAGGTCGCCCAGAAGCTGCTGATGCGTCGGCAGGCGCAGCGCGTCGCTGAAGGCCAGCGCCATGCCGGCGAAGGCCGAGAGGAGCCCCGTCACCTGAGAGAGGCCGAGCCGCTCGCCCGGAATCCAGAGATGGGCGCCGATGGCGACGACGAAAGGCGCGAGATACATGAAGATGATGGAGCGCGAGGCCGTCGTATAGACGAGCCCCCAATAGAGGAGCGCGAATTCGGCGGCGAAGAGGATGCCGATGAGCGCGCCCAATCTCAGCGTCCCGTCGCGCTCGAAGAGGCTGATGCCGCGCGCCATCGACCAGAGGAGGACGAGCGCGCCGGCGACGACGCCGCGCAGCCCGGCGCCGAAGAGCGGCGAGAAACCGGTGTTCGCCACTTTGATCGCCACCTGGTTCAGCCCCCAGCAGGCGCAGCACAGCGTCATGATGAGGATGGCGGCGAAATCGAGATGGTCGTGGCGCTTCATGACCAGAGCTTACCGCACCGCCCCCTGCCGCCGCCCGCGATGAAATCTCAGAGCAGCCGTGCGGGCGCTTGCGAGGCGAGCCGCTCACTCGGCTGCCTGGAGCCGATCCTCGATCTCGTAGAGCCGCGCCATCTCGACTTCGAATGCGGTCCGGAGCGCCGCCGCCTCTTCCGCCGGCAGCCAATCGGCAATCGAGTTGAAGCGCATCTCCGCCAATGTCGTGCGCGTCAGGTCCGGCCACGGAAAGCGCGCCGCTTGCCGCACCGTCGCCAGAGTCGCCTCCAGCTCCGCGCGAATCCGCGCGATGAAATCCGCCGGCGGCGGCTCCTCGAGGAGGATGGGGCGTGGTGCCGCGGGCGACTCGCTCGGCGCGGCGAAGAGATCGAGCTGCGAGGGAGGCATGCACTATGTATAGCACTCCTGGACGGCGAGATACTAGGACTTGCGATGTCGGGCGCCACCCCGCATTCTACCTTCGATGGTATCGCTCTGGCGCCAAACCGACCTCCCGGAACTCGCCGCGACGCTCTGTACGAGACCCGGGCACGAGAATGTCCGCACCCTTCTTGCCGAGCTGTTGCGGCATGGTTTCGGGGCCGCTTACGCGGCTCTCGATCACGAAGTCCGATTGCCCGAGGTCAGCGGCCGCGCCGATATGCTGTTCGGCGCCACGGTCTTCGAATTCAAGTCGGATCTGCGCCGCGAGATGGGGGATGTCGAGGCGCGCTTGCCCGACTATCTGCGCGAACGCGAGCGCCGCACAGGCCGCCGTTATCTCGGCATTGCTACCGACGGAGCGACATTTATTGCCTTTGAGCTCCGCAGCGGAGCATTGGTCGAGATCGGCCGCCATGAGGTTCGGCCGGAGGATGCGGATGCGCTGCTCGCTTGGATCGAGCCGGCGCTCTCTAACCGCGATGATCTCCTTCCAGAGCCGCTCGTCTTTCGCCGGGAACTCGGGCGGGAGAGCCTCACCTTCGGCCGCGCCCGGCTCGAGCTGCAGCAGCTCTGGCAAACGCTGCGCACCCATCCGGAGGTCGCGCTCAAGCGGGAGCTTTGGGATGGATTGCTTCGACAAGCCTACGGCGCCGCGGTCGGTGACGACGCACTCTTTTTGCAGCATACCTATTTGACGATCATCGCCAAGACGCTTGCCGCTCGCGTGCTTGATCTGCCGACGAACGATGCGGGCGCCATTCTCTCCGGGCAGGCCCTGGCCGAGGCGGGCATCTACGGTGCGGTGGAAAGTGATTTCTTCGATTGGGTGTTGCTCGATGAGGTGGGGCGCGACCTCGTTCAGCGGATTGCACGCCAGGTATCGCGCTTCCGCCTTCGCGACGTCGAGGTCGATGTACTGAAGGCTTTGTACGAGAGCCTTATCGATCCGGCACAACGCCACGACCTGGGCGAATACTACACACCTGATTGGCTCGCGGCGAAGCTGGTCGCGGCGGCCATCGGCGATCCGCTTTCAGCGACAGTGCTCGATCCGGCCTGCGGGTCCGGTACCTTTCTCTTCCATGCGGTGCGCCGCCTGCTGGCGGCAGCGCGCGCGGCCGGATGGACCAACCGCGAGGCCTTGCGCGTCACTGCGGCACGAGTGCGCGGGCTCGACGTGCACCCAGTCGCCGTCATTATTGCGCGCGTCACTTGGTTGCTGGCGCTCGGCGAGGCGGTGATGGATCGGAGCGAACCGCTTCACGTACCGGTCTACCTCGGCGATGCAATGCAGTGGAACCTCAGCGAGACCGTCGATTTGCGCGAGGTGATGCTGCCGGTCCCTGGCGAGGCACCGCTGCACATCCCCGCCGGCTTCGCCGAGGACCAGGCGAAGTTCGACCCGGGCCTGCGCGAGCTTGCCGAGGGGCTGGATAACGACGCGTCGCCCGATCAGGTCGAACGCGCGCTGGCGCGGATCGATGGCGTCACCGCGCGGGATGCGCGTGCGATGGCCGAGACCTTCGCGCGGCTCTCGATCCTGAAGCACGAGGGCCGCAATGGCATCTGGCCTTTCATTCTGCGCAATCTCATCCGGCCGATCTGGCTTTCGCGGCCCGAGCAGCGCGCCGACGTGCTGCTCGGCAACCCGCCCTGGGTCGCCTACCGCCATTTGAGTCCGGAGATGAAGACGCGCCTGCGGGATGCCTGCCAGCGGATGAATCTCTGGGCAGGCGGCGTGCTGGCGACGCAGCAGGATTTGTCGGCGCTCTTCTGGGCGCGAAGCGCGGAGCGCTACCTCAGACCCGGCGGCATCATCGCCTTTGTGCTTCCGTATGCGGCGTTGAACCGCCCGGCTTTCGCCGGTCTGCGAGCCGGAGACTTTCAGACTGCGAGCGTGCGGATCGTCGCCGCCTGGAGCCTCGAACTCGTGCGACCGCTCTTCCCGACCTCGGCCGCCGTGCTGATCGGCCGCCGCGAAGCATCTGCTCCCACGCCTTTGCAGGTCGAGCGGTTTGCCGGCTTTCTGCCGCGACGCGACGCGACGGAAGCGGAGGCGGACCGGGTGCTGAATCGGCAGACCTCGAATTGGCCGCCGATCACGACGCTTGAAGGTGCTTCGCCGTATCGTGCCCGTTTCAAGCAGGGCGCGACTTTTGTGCCGCGGCGGTTTTTCCTGGTTGAGCGCGAGCAAGCGGGTCGCCTCGGCGCTAGCCGCTCTGCCCCGCGCTTTCGCGGCCGCGTCGGACCGCTCGACAAAGCTCCGTGGCTGCGCGTGGCGCCGCCGGTCGGACCGGTCGAAGGGGAATTCGTGCGGCCTCTCCTGTTGGGGGAGAGCATTGCCCCCTTCCGCCTGCTCGAAGCCGCGCTGGCCATCGTCCCGGCGAGCGGGGCAACAATACTGGACGCCGCGGCGGCGGGCGATGCCGGACACCGGCATCTCGCTGGTTGGCTGCGCGACATCGAGGCGAAATGGGCGGCGCACGCGTCCAAGCGGCCTGACGGCACGCCACGAATGACGCTGCGACAGCAGATCGATCACATGCGAAAGCTATCGATTCAATTGGCCGCTCCTGGCCCGAAGATCGTCTACACCAAGGCCGGCACGCTGCTCAGCGCCGCTCTCGTGGAGGACGCGACTGTTGCGATCGACCATAAAGCCTATTGGGCGCCGATCCGCAGCCTGGAAGAAGGCCGCTACCTCTGCGCGGTCATCAACAGCGGCACCGCGCTCGCACGAATCATTCCGATGCAGCCGCGCGGTTGGCGCGATCCGCGTGATTTCGACAAGTTGATCTGGGAATTGCCGGTTCCCGAGTTTGATCGCCGCGTGCCGCTGCACGGCACACTCGCGCAGCTTGCGACGGAGGCGGAGCGGGTTGCCGCGGCCGTGCCGCTGCCCGATGGCGATTACCGGCGCAAGCGGCGCGCTATCCGAGATGCCCTCTCGGCGGTCGGGATCGGTGCTCGCATCGACGCGCTGGTCGGCCAGCTCCTCGACGGCTGACGCTGTTCGACTGCCGCTCTTGCGGGGTGAGCAATCATTGTGTATATGTCCGAAATGGACAATGTTTGCGAGGTCCGTCGTTGGCGGGGACCGGGGCTCGGACCTGATCCTTCGACTTCGGCCGCCGGGCGGCGCTGTGCGGCTGATCCGACGGCGTGCCATGCCCGAAGAGGACATGCATCACCCGCCGCTCCTGTTTTTCACCTGTTTTTTACAGGCGAGCAGGCGGGAGCTCCTCTCCGCGAGGAGAGCCGATTCGCATGCTTGCCGCAGCTTCCCTGCGAAGAGTAGCGTTCGTCCAACGACGTGGCATCCGGAAGGCCGATGGCGCAGGACATAGAGGACCATATCCGCCCGCGCGAGGCCGGGGCGGGCATGACGGCCGGCGAGACGGTGCTCGAGGCCTCGGCGCTGCCCGGCTGGTGCTACACCTCGGAGCGCTTCTTCGCGGCCGAGATGGCGCATATCCACCGCCGCAACTGGATCTTCGTCGGACGCCAGGAGGAATGGGCGGCGCCGGGGGATTTCCGCGCGATCGAGACGGTGGGTGGCTCGGTCATCGTGCTGCGCGACCGGGCGGGGCAGCTCCGCGCCTTCGCCAATCTCTGCCGGCATCGCGGCTCGCCGCTTCTTGCCGGAAGCGGCAATGTGCGGGTCATCGCCTGCCCCTACCATGCCTGGAGCTACGGGCTCGACGGCGCGCTCATGGGGGCGCCCGGGATGGAGAAGAGCCGCGGCTTCGACCGGGCGGCGCATGGCCTCGTCAGCGTCCGGCTCGAAAGCTGGGCGGGCTTCGTCTTCCTCAATTTCGACGAGCGCGCGCCGAGCCTCCTCGATCACCTCGGCGACCTGCCGGACCGCCTCGGCGGCCACCGCTTCGCCGAGATGGTCTGCACCTGGCGGCACGACATGATGTGCCGCTGCAACTGGAAGCTCCTCGTCGAGAACGCGCTCGAAGCCTATCACACGGGCATCGTCCATGTCCGGACCGTGGGGGCGCAGAGCGAGGCCTTCCGGCCGACGCGCGGCAACTGGCTCAGCCTCCAGGTGCTGAGCCGGACGAGCGTCGCCGTGCTGACGGAGACGCCGCCCTTCCCGCCGATCGAGGGCCTCTCGGAGGAAGCGCAGGAAGGGACCTATTTCACCATGATCCTGCCGGGGACCCAATTCGCCTGCGCGCAGGATTGCATGTGGTGGCTCGCCATGCGCCCCATTGCGCCCGACCAGACGGCGCTGTCGCTTGGCGGCTGCTTCCCGCGCGGCACGGCGGCGCTTCCCGATTTCGCCGCCGGCGCCGCGCACTATTACGACCGCTGGATCCGCGTCGCCGAGGAGGATGTCGGCATGCTGGAGCGCCAGCAGCAGGGGCTCGCCTCGCCGCTCTATCGCCCGGGCCGCCTCTCCTGGCGCGACACCCTCGTCCACGCGGTCCATCGCTGGGTGCTGGATCGCCTGCCGCCGAGCGAGCGGCCGCCCGCCGCATGAGGCGCGGAGGCTGGCGCCCGCCGGTTCTAGAATGGCGCCCGGAGGTGACGATGCGTGCTGCTCTCCGCGTCCTTGCGGGTCTCGCTCTGATCCTCGCCCTCGCGGCGCCGGCGGCGGCGCAGCAGGCGGAGCGGCGCGTCGCGCTCGTCATCGGCAACGCCGCCTATCGCAGCGTCGGCGCGCTCGACAATCCCGTGAACGACGCTCGCGACATGGCGACGAAGCTGAAGGGGCTCGGCTTCTCGGTCCTGCGCGTCGAGAACGGCACCAAGCCGCAGATGGAGCGGGCGATCGAGGAGTTCAGCCGCAAGCTCGGCCCCGACGCCGTCAGCCTCTTCTACTATGCGGGCCACGGGCTGCAGGTGAACGGGCACAATTTCCTCGTGCCCGTCGACGCCCGGATCGAGAGCGAGCAGACGGTCCGCCTCGAATCCGTCGATCTCGACGCCGTCCTCGACCAGATGAGCGCCGCGCGCAGCCGGGTCAATCTCGTCATCCTCGATGCCTGCCGCAACAATCCGTTCGAGACGCGCTTCCGCTCGGTTTCGGGCGGCCTCGCCTCGATCGACGCGCCGGAGGGGACGCTGATCGCCTATGCGACGGCGCCGGGCAAGGTCGCCGCCGACGGGCAGGGCCGCAACGCCCTCTACACCGCCAATCTCCTGCGCGCCCTCGACCAGCCCGGCCTCAAAGTCGAGGATGTGTTCAAGCGCGTCCGCATCGCCGTCAGCAAGGCGACGGGCGGCGCGCAGACGCCGTGGGAATCCTCCTCCCTCACCGGCGATTTCTACTTCCGCCCGCCGTCGCTCGCGATGGCGCCGGCGGCGCCCGTTCCGCCGCCCGCCCCGGCTCCGGCCGCAGCGCCGCTCGCGCCGGCGACGCGCCCCCTCTCCAACCCTTCGCCGCGCCCCCTCCCTAACCCTCCCCCGCCTGCGGGGGAGGGCAGGGCGGGGGCTGCGGCAGCCGCGGCCGCGCCGCGCGAGGTGGGACCGCTCTCCGGCCGCTGGTCGGCGCGCGGCGAGGGGGCCTGCGCCGCGCGCAGCGAGCTGACGATCGAGGGCGGCCATGTCGCCGGCTATCTCGACGACCATCCGAGCAGTGTCCGCATCGACACGGCACTCGATGCCGAGGGTCGGCTGCGCTTCGTCACCGGCGCCGGCGACCGCCTCCACCCCTATCTCCTCCGCCTCGAAGGCAAGTTTCCGGATCTGGTGCTGAACGGCTCCGAGCTGTGCCGGGGCGAGCGTTTCACCTATCGGCGCGTCCAGTGATCGGCAATTCCGCGCCCTCGCGCGCGGCGGAGCCTCAGGCCGCGCCGCCCTCGCCGCGGGCGAGATAGCGCTCGGCGAGACGGGCGAGGAAGCTGACGCCGGTCGGGATGGCGCTGTCGTTGAAATCGTAGCGCGCGTTGTGGAGGAAGCAGCCGCCCTCGCCGGGACCGTTGCCGACCCACAGCATGGCGCCCGGCCGCTGCTCGAGGAAATAGGAGAAATCCTCCGATCCCATCGACGGCGGGTAGTTGCGGCGGACGCCCGCCTCACCGCAGATCTCGGCGGCGACGGCGGCTGCGAATTCGGCCTCGTCCGCATGGTTGATCGTCGGCGGATAGCCGCGGCGATAGGCGATCTCGGCGCTGCCCCCGAAGGTGGAGGCGATGCCCTGCGCGATCTCGGCGAGGCGCTTCTCGATGAGGTCGCGCACCTCCGGCCGGAAGGCGCGCGCGGTGCCGCCGATGACGAGCTCGTCCGGGATGACGTTGAAGGCGCTGCCGCCCTTCATGAAGCCGACGCTGACGACCGAGGTCTCGACCGGATCCTTGTTGCGGCTGGTGATGGTCTGCAGCGCGAGCACGATCTGCGCGCCGATGACGAAGGGATCGACGCCGGTATGCGGGTGCGCGGCATGCGTGCCGCGGCCCTTGACGCGGATCTCGAAGCGGTCGGAGGAGGCGAGGAGCGGCCCCGACCGCACCGCCATCTCGCCGACCGGAATGCCCGGCCGGTTGTGCAGGGCGAAGACGGCATCGCAGGGGAATTTCTCGAAGAAGCCTTCCTCGATCATCCGCTTGCCGCCGCCCCCGCCTTCCTCGGCCGGCTGGAAGATGAAATGGACGGCGCCTTCGAATTGCCGCGTCTCGGCAAGGTAGCGCGCGGCGCCGAGCAGCATCGTCGTGTGCCCGTCATGGCCGCAGCCATGCATCTTGCCGGGGTGGGTCGAGGCATGGGCGAAGCCGTTCTGCTCCTGCATCGGCAGGCAATCCATATCGGCGCGCAGCCCGACCGCGCGCAGCGAATTGCCGCGCCGCAGCGTGCCGACGACACCCGTCTGGGCGAGGCCGCGATGGACTTCAAGCCCCCACTCCCGGAGCTTCGCCGCGACGATGTCCGAGGTCCGCCGCTCTTCGAAGCCCAGCTCCGGATGGGCGTGGATGTCGCGGCGGATCGCCGTCAGCTCGTCCTGGAAATCGAGAATGCGGGGAATGATCGGCATCGACAGGGGTCCTGCGGCTGGTCCTCAGAGGAATTTTTCGGCGTAGTGGCACGAGACGAGGCGGCCGCCGACCGGCCGGTGCTCCGGCCGCTCGGCGCGGCAGCGCTCGGTCGCGTGCGGGCAGCGCGTGTTGAAGGCGCAACCCGGCGGCGGCGCCAGCGGCGAGGGCAGCTCGCCCTTGAGGATGATGCGCTGGCGCTTGCGGCCGATCTCGATGCCGGGCGTCGAGGCGAGAAGCGCCTGGGTATAAGGGTGGAGCGGGCGCTCGAAGATCGCCTTCTTCGGCCCCTGCTCGGCGGCACGGCCGAGATACATGACGAGCAGCTTGTCGGCGATGTGGCGGACGACGCCGAGATCGTGGCTGATGAAGAGGTAGGAGAGGCGGAACTCCTCCTGGAGGTCTTTGAGGAGGTTCAAGACTTGCGCCTGGATCGAGACGTCGAGCGCCGAGACCGGCTCGTCGGCGACGACGAGGCGCGGGCGCAGCATCAGGGCGCGGGCGATGGCGATGCGCTGGCGCTGGCCGCCCGAGAACATGTGCGGGTAGCGCCGGTAATGCTCGGGCCGCAGCCCCACCTTCGCCATCATGTCGCGCGCCGCGGCTTCGCGCTCGGCCGCGCCGAGCCGCGTATTGATGACGAGCGGCTCTTCGAGGATGGTCCCGACCTTCTTGCGCGGATTGAGCGAGCCGTAGGGGTTCTGGAAGACCATCTGCACCGTGCGGCGGAGCTCCATGCGCTCGGCTTCGCCGGCGATCTTCGCCGTCTCCTTGCCGATGATGCGCAGGCTGCCGCCGGAGGGCGCCTCGATCAGCGTCACCATCCGGGCGAGGGTGGATTTGCCGCAGCCCGATTCGCCGACGACGCCCAAGGTTTCGCCCTCGGCGAGGTCGAAGGAGATGTTGTCGACGGCGCGCAGCAAGGCGCTGCCGGCGAAGAGGCCGCGGCTCACCCGATAGGTGCGCGAGAGCGCTGCCGCTTCGGCGATCGGCGCCGCCATCGGCGCGCGCGCCCTCTCCGCCGCGGCGCTCACCGCGCCGCCTGCCGCTCGGGCGGCGCCGCGCGCGCCGCGTCGCGGTCGGCTTGGCCGAGCGGGTAATGGCAGCGCACCCGCCCGCCCCGCCAGGAGCGCAGCTCGGGCTGCAGGGCGCGGCAATGCTCGTTGGCGAAGGCGCAGCGCGGGTTGAAGAGGCAGCCCCGCGGCCGGTCGTGGAGGCCGGGAACGACGCCGGGGATCGTCGCGAGGCGGGTCTCGCCGGTGCTGCGCTCGGGCAGGGCGGCGAGGAGCGCCGCGGTGTAGGGGTGCTGCGGCGCCGCGAAGAGCTCCGCCGCGCTCCGCTCCTCGACGATCTGCCCCGCATACATGACGGCGACGCGCTGCGCCGTCTCGGCGACGACGCCCATATTGTGGGTGATGAGAATGAGCGCCATGCCGCGCTCGCGCTGCAGCGTCAGCAGCAGATCGAGGATCTGCGCCTGGATCGTGACGTCGAGGGCGGTCGTCGGCTCGTCGGCGATGAGGAGGCGCGGGTTGCAGGCGATCGCCATGGCGATCATGACGCGCTGGTTCATGCCGCCCGAGAGCTGGTGCGGGAAGGCTCGCAGCCGGCTCTCCGGCGCCGGAATCCCGACCTGCTCCAGAAGCTCGATCGCGCGCCGGCGCCGCGCCGCGCCGCCGAGGCTCTTCTCGTGCAGCCGGAGCGCCTCCTGGAGCTGGAAGCCGATGGTGAAGCACGGGTTGAGGCTCGTCGCCGGCTCCTGGAAGATCATCGCCATGTCCTTGCCGGTGAGCCGCCGGCGCTCGCGCGCCGAGAGCGCCAGCAGGTCCTGTCCGGCGAAGGCGAGGCGCCGGGCGCGCACCTGCCCCGGAAAGCCGACGAGGCCCATCAGCGCCAGCATGGTGACGCTCTTTCCCGAACCCGATTCGCCGACGATGCCGAGGACTTCGCCTTCCTCGATCCGCAGATCGACCGCATCGACCGCGTGCATGACGCCGCCGACGGTCGGGAAGTCGACGGACAGCGCCTCGATTTCGACGAGCGCCATCGCTATCGCTTCAGCTTGGGATCGAAGGCATCGCGCAGCCCGTCGCCCAAGAGGTTGAAGGCGAGCACGGTGACGAGGATCATGAGGCCAGGAAAGGTCACGGCCCACCAGGCGCGCAGCATCAATTCGCGGGAATCGGCGAGCATGGTGCCCCATTCGGGCTGCGGCGGCTGCGCGCCGAGGCCGAGGAAGCCGAGGGCCGCCGCATCGAGGATGGCCGAGGAGAAGCCGAGCGAGGCCTGGACGATGAGAGGCGCCAGGCAATTCGGCAGCACCGTTGCGAACATGAGGCGCAGCGTGCCGGCGCCGCTCACCTTCGAGGCGGTGACGTAATCCTTGGCCAGCTCGGAGATGACGGCGGCGCGCGTCAGGCGGACATAATTGGGGAGCTGCACGATGGCGACCGCGATCATCGCATTGGCAAGGCCGGGTCCCAGAATGGCGACGATGACGATGGCGAGGAGCAGGCTCGGCAAGGTCAGGAACACATCCATGAGGCGCATGATGGCGATGCCGACGACGCCCTCGAAGAAGCCGGCGACGAGGCCGAGAATGATGCCGGCGACAAGCGCGAGGATGACGACGACGACGCCGATCAAGAGCGAAAGCCGCGCGCCGTAAATGAGGCGCGAGAGCATGTCGCGGCCGATCGAATCCGTGCCGAGCGGGTAGGTGAGCGAGCCGCCCTCCTCCCAGAAGGGCGGCCGCAGGAAGGCGTCGTCATGCGTCACGATGGGCGAGTGCGGCGCCACGATGCCGGCGCAAAGCGCCAGGAGAATGAGGGCGAGGATAAGGGCGAGGCCGGCGACGGCGCCGGGATTGGCGCTGAAGTAGCTCCAGAACTCGCGTAGCGGGTGCGGCGGCGCGCCGGCGGCCTCGCTCGCCGGATGGCCGAGGATGGTGGTGTCCGCCGTCATTGCGGCTCGCCCTCTCCCCGACCCTCACCGCGCATGGCGGATGCGCGGGTTGATGACGCCATAGAGAAGGTCGACGGTGAGGTTGACCGTCATCACCATGATGCCGAGGAGAAGGACGCCGCCCTGCAGCACCGGATAGTCGCGCCGAAAGATGCCTTCGACCAGCCATTTGCCGACGCCGGGCCAGGAGAAGATGGTCTCGGTGAGGATGGCGCCGGTAAAGATGCTGCCGACCTGAAGGCCGATGACGGTGACGACCGGGATGAGCGCGTTGCGCAGCGCATGGAGGCCGACGACCCGGCGCGGCGGCACGCCCTTGGCCCGCGCCGTGCGGATGTAGTCCTCGCCCAGCACTTCGAGCATCGCCGAGCGCGTCATCCGCGCGATCGTGGCGAGCGGCTGGGTCCCGAGCACGATCATCGGCAGGACGAGATGCGAGAGCGCCGACCAGAAGGCGCCGGGATCGTCGGAATTCCAGGAATCGATGAGGAGGAAGCCGGTCGTCGGCTCGATGTAGTATTGGACGTCGATCCGGCCCGAAACCGGCGTCCAGCCGAGAAGGCTCGAGAAGAGGAGGATGGCGAGGAGCCCCCACCAGAAGATCGGCATCGAATAGCCGCCGAGCGACAGCGCCATGACGCCGTGGTCGAAGATGGAATTGCGCTTGACCGCGGCGATGATGCCGGCCGGCATGCCGACCAGGATCGCGAACAGCATGGCGCAGGTCGACAGCTCGATCGTCGCCGGCCACAGCGTCGAGAACTCCTGGATCACGGGCGCGTGCGTCACCGCCGAGATGCCGAGGTCCCCGTGGAGGACGCGCTCGATGTAGAAGGCGTATTGCACGAGGACCGGCCGGTCCATGCCGTATTCATGGAGAAGCTGGGCGTGGCGCGCCGGGTCGAGCCCGTGCTCGCCGGCCATCGCCTCGATGGGATCGCCCGGGATGAGGCGGACGAGGATGAAGGTCAGAAGCGTCAGCCCGATGAAGGTCGGGATGATGAGGCTGACGCGGGTCAGAACGAAACGCAGCATGGCTTAAAGCCGGAACCGTCGGCGCCATCGCTCCGGCAGAGCGCGGAGCGCCCGCGGCCGGCCGAGTGCTCCGGGCCGGCCGCGGGTCACGCCCTTACGCTATTTGGTCTTGATGTCGACGTTGTCGAATTGGTGGTAGCCGAGCGGGCTCAAGGTGAAGCCTACGACTTCCTTGCGCACCGGCTTGTACTGGACCGAATGCGCGATCGTGAACCAAGGCGCCTCTTCCTTGAAGATGACCTGCGCCTTCTCGTAGAGCTCGGCCCGCTTCTTCATGTCGGTGATGTGCTCGGCCTCGACGACGAGATCGTCGAAGGGCTTGTAGCACCACTTCGCGGCATTGCCGCCGCCGATCTTGGCGCCATCGCAGCCGAGCAGGGTGTGGAGGAAATTGTCCGGATCCCCATTGTCGCCGGTCCAGCCGAACTCGGCCATCTGGTGCTCGCCATTCTGCAGGCGCTTGCGGTACTCGCCCCATTCATAGCTGACGATCTTCGCCTTGATGCCGACCTTGGCGAGGTCGGCCTGCATCAGCTCGGCGATGCGCCGCGCATTGGGGTTGTAGGGCCGCTGCACCGGCATCGCCCAGAGATCGGTCTCGAAACCGTTGGCAAGGCCGGCCTCGGCGAGGAGCTTCTTCGCCTTCTCCGGATCGTAGGGGTAGTCCTTCACATTCTTGTTGTAGCCCCACATGATCGGCGGGATCGGGTTGATGGCCGCGACGCCGGTGCCGAGATAGACGGCGTCGATGATCGCCTTCTTGTTGATCGCCATGTTGATCGCCTGGCGCACGCGCTTGTCGTCGAAGGGCTTCTTCGTCGTGTTGAAGGCGAGATAGCCGATATTGAGGCCAGGCTGCGACAGAAGATTGATGTGCGGATCCTTGCGGATCGTCGGCAGGTCGGCCGGGTTCGGATAGGGCATGATCTGGCATTCGCCGGCCTTCGTCTTCTGCCAGCGCACCTCGGCGTCCGGAGTGATGGCGAAGACGAGGTCGTCGATCTTGGGCTTGCCCTTCCAGTAGCCCGGATGCGCCTTGTAGCGGATGACCGCGTCCTTCTGGTACTGGACGAGGTAGAAGGGACCCGTGCCGACCGGCTCCTGGTCGAACTGCTCGGGCTTGCCCTCCTTCATCAGCTTGTCGGCATATTCCTTGGAGATGATCGAGGCAAAATCCATGCCCATATCGGCGAGGAAGGGCGCCTCCGGCTGGCTCAGATGAAAGCGCACCGTGTGGTCGTCGATCTTCTCGACCGATTTGATGAGGTGGTCGAGCCCCATATCGCCGTAATAGGTATGGTTGTCGCTCGTCACCTTGAACCACGGATTCTTCGGATCCGACTGGCGCTCGAAGCTGAAGACGACGTCATCGGCGTTGAGGTCGCGCGTCGGCTTGAACCATTTGGTCGTCTGCCACTTGACGCCCTTGCGCAAGGTGAAGGTCACCGACAGCCCGTCCTCCGAGACGGCGTAGCTCTGGGCAAGGCCGGGCTCGATCTCGGTCGTGCCGGGCTTGAATTCGAGGAGCCGGCTGAAGATCTGCCGGGAGGAGGCATCGAAGGAGGTGCCCGTCGTGTTGATGGCGGGGTAGAAATTCTCGGGCGAGCCTTCCGAGCAATAGACCAAGGTCTTGGCGGACGCGCCCGCAACCCCAAGCAGTAACGCGGCGGCGCTCGCCGCGACCAGCAATCGCGATTTCATCGGCAACTCCTCCCGTCAGCGGACCGGGCCGCGGCGCGGCCGTCGCGATCCGATTCTTGCGCGCAAAAATACATACCTCATGCGCCCTGTCAACGCGCCCTGCCGTCGAGCTTCGCGCCCATTCGCAGGTAAAGCGGCCGCAGCAGCATCGGCAGGATGTAGATCGGGAGTTGCAGCGCGACGAGGAACAGCGTCAGCTCCGGCGGCGCCAGCGCGCCGAGGCTTGCCCATACCGATGCCATGTTGCGATTGCCGCAGATCATGCCGACCGTGAGCGCCGGAACGCGGCCGCTCCACAGGAAGGCGGCGGTGCCGAGGAGCTGCTGCCCCAGGGCCGCGGCGAAGGCGGAAGCGACGTAGAGGGCGAGCTCGTGCGGGCGCGTCGCCCAGATCCGCGGCACGCCGTCCATGATGCCGATCGCGAAGAGAACGAGCAGCAGGACGTTGACGCCGTTGATCTCGTCCGCGACACGCGCGAGCCGGCCGCGCAATAGGCGCCGGCACAAGGCGGCCAGCAGCACGGCGCCGCCGATGAAGAGAACGAGGCGCCCCATCAGCGCGGCGATGCCGATGTCGAGCCTGACCCCGAGCAGCCCCAGCACCAGCGGCGGCAGGCTGAACGGCATGAGGAAGGATCCCGCGACCATCGCGATGAGGGCGAGCGAGCCGTCGAGGCCGAGAAGAAAGGCGAGGGCGGGTGCCGAGATGAGGGCCGGCGAGGCCGACCAGATGACGATGGCATGGGCGAGCCCCGGCGGCAGCGGCAGCGACGCCGTGAGCAGGGCCGCCGCGGCGGGCGAGACGATGAGGCCCCAGGCGAGGACGAGGACGACGCGAACCGGCTGCCGGACATGCGCCGCCACCTGCGGCCAGTCGATGCGAATCATGGTGGCGGTGGCGAGCAGGAAGACGAGCGGCGCCAGCGACGGGCGGAGCAGCGCCGCGAGGCGCGGCAGCGCGAGACCGATGAGGATGCCGGCCGCGAGAAACGAAGTGCCGCGGCGACCCAGGAAACCGAGCAAGGGCCCGATCATGACGGGGATACGCCGCCCTGTGCCGGTGCGGAGGCGAGCGCGTTCCGCCGGTTACTTCCTCCGAATGCCGATGACATGGCCGAGCTGCGCAGGCCGCGGCAGGTCGCGGTGATCCGCCAGCAGGGCCGCGATCGCGGCTTGTCCCTCGGGCGGGAAGGGGACTGCGCGCGGTGCCGCGAGCGCCACATGCAGCGAGAGGAGCTCGTTGGTCGCGACCTGGTCGCCCGACCCGGCATCGTACATCCTGTGGAAGAAATGCAGGCGCTTTTCGTCGGCATCGATGAGCTGCGTCGTGACGCGCAGGCCGGCGCCTTCCTTGACCTCGCGCTCGTAGGTGAGATGCGCCTCGAGGACGAAGGTGCTGTGATCGCTGGCTCGCCGGTAGGCCTCGCCGAGGCCGAGCCGGTCGAGAAGGGCGTCCGTCGCCTTGTCGAAGACGAGGACGTAATAGGCGAGGTTCATGTGGCCGTTGTAGTCGATCCATTGCGGCTCGACTCGCGTTCGGTATAGGTCGAGAGGTCCGGCCGGCATTGTCTCCGCCTCAGATGTCATCGGAAGTTCACGCGATTCCCAGAAAACCCGGAAAATGCGCAGCGATCCTATCGGCTCTGCCGCCTCGGCATGAGAGTTTTTTAACATCTCGCCACTAGGGTGAGCCGCCATATCCAAGGGCAATGAGCCGCCGTCGCATGGACAGCGCCGAGGAATTTGCGAGGGCCAAGCCGATCGCCGAGGCCACTTTGGCGGCGATGATGCGTCACCACGTCCCGCCCACCCCCAGCAACTACATGCTCTGGTACACGCATCTGGCAGGAACCCTGCCGGAGCTGTCGCGCACCATCGAGATCCTGCTCTCGAACCGGCAAGAGTTCACGGCCGAGCGCAACGACGAGCTGTTCCAGCGCTTCTTCGGCTCCGACGGGCCGCTCACCTCGGTTCAGCACACCGGGGACCGTCTGCAGCAGGTCATGTCCAAGGTCCTCCAGCAGATCGAGGTCGCGGGCGGCGAGGCGCGCGCCTATGGCAAGACGCTCGACAGCTATACGAGCGAGATCGGCAAGGCGGAGAGCGTCGAACGGCTGCGCGGCATCGTCAGCGGCCTCGTCAAGGAGACCCAGCGCGTGGCGGCGCGTAACGCGGCTCTCGAGACGCAGCTGACGCAGTCATCGGGCGAGATCTTCGAGCTTCGGCAGAATCTCGAAGCCGTTCGCCATGAGGCGATGACCGATGCCCTGACGGGGATCGCCAACCGGAAATCCTTCGACGAACGCCTGCGCGGCGCCGCGCGCGAGGCCATGGAGAGCGGCGAGCCGCTCTCGCTGCTTTTCCTCGATATCGACCATTTCAAGACTTTCAATGACAGCTACGGCCATCAGCTCGGCGACCAGGTCCTGCGCCTTGTCGCGCGAACCCTGACGGATTGCGTCAAAGGCCGCGACACGACGGCCCGCTATGGCGGCGAGGAATTCGCGATCATCCTGCCCAATACGCGCCTCGTCGATGCAAAGCGCGTCGCCGAGCAGATCCGCGGCACGATGATGCGCCGCCGCATCGTCGGCAAGAGCACGGGCGAGGATTACGGCACGGTCACGCTGTCGATCGGCGTCGGCGCCTTCCGCCCGGGCGAGCCCTTGAGCGAACTGCTGGGGCGGGCCGATGCCGCGCTCTACCTCGCCAAGAAGACCGGCCGCAACCGCGTCGCCTCGGAGGAGGAGGCCGCGGGCACGGTGAAGGTGCCCGCCTGAGGCTCAATCATGCTCGGCCGCGAGGCGGCGGAGCGCCGCCCGGTCGAGGCGGTAAGGCAGCCACTCTTGGCGGTAGGCGAAGCCGAGCCGTTCGTAGAAGCCGCGCGCCGGATTCCAATCGAGCACCGAGAGATCGAGCCGCGTCCAGCCGCGCCGCACGGCGATTGCCGCGAGGCAGGCGATGAGGCGGCGGCCGACGCCGTACCGCCGCGCCCATTCGGCGACGAAGAGATCTTCGAGATAGAGGCCGGCGCGACCCTCCCAGGTCGAATAGTTGGGAAAGAAGAGGGCAAACCCCGCGGCGCGGCCATCGACCGCCGCCAGCACCGCCTCGAAGCGCCGCTCGGTCCCGAAGCCGTCGCGCAGCAAATCCGCCTCGGTCGCGGCCACCGCGTCGGGTTGGCGTTCATAGGCGGCAAGGTCCTTGATGAGGCCGAGCAGCGCTCCGGCATCGCTCGGCACGGCTTCGCGAATCTCGATTTTGGGCATGGGATGCCTCGGATGGAGTTGCCTCGAAGAAAAAAGGGGGGCTGTTTACCAGCTTTCGGGCAGCCAGGGCAGCCAGTCCATGAAAGCGAGCCAGCACACGGCGAAGGCCATGGAGAGCAGGGTCACGGGAATGCCGATCTTGGCGTGCTCGCGGGCGCTGATGCGGATGCCGAGACTCGCCGCGCGCTCGACGACCATGAGGTTGGTGAGGCTGCCGAAGAGGAGGAGGTTGCCGGCGAGCGTCGAGAGGAGCGCGAGCCCATAGAGGGCGCCCTTCGGCGGGTTCGGCCAGATCTGCATCAGAAGGATGACCGAGGGCACGTTGCCGATGGTGTTGCTCATGAGAAGCGTGAGCGGCGTCAGCACCAGCAGCGAATCGGGCAGCAGTCCCCAATCCTGCAAGCTCGAAATGCCGGCCCAGGGTATGCCGGTATCGGCGAGCCCGCCGGTCACGCCGAAAAGGCAGGCAAAGAGCAGGAGCAGGGGCCAATCAACCGCCGCGATCATCGTGCGGCTGGTGAATTTGCGGTTGGCGAGGAGGAAGCCGGCGATGACGAGCGCGCCGATTTCGTGCTGCTGCGAGACCATGAAGATGACGAGAAGCGCCACGATCGCGACCAGCCCTTTGATGGTCTGGTTGCGGTCATGCGGATGCTTCGGGATCTGCGGAGCCTCGATCGCGGCAAGCGGCGCCGCCACGGTGAGGCGCCGCCGCCAGAAGAGCCAGATGACGAGGAAGACGATGCCGAGCGTGACCACCGCCGGCACGCCGCAGGCGACGAGGAAGGTCCAGAAGCCGAGATTGCCGATCTCGCCGATGAGGATGTTCTGCGGATTGCCGATGATGGTCGCCGCCGAGCCGGCGTTGGTGGCGGCGGCGGCGGCGATGACGAAGGGGCGGGGGTCGAGCCCGCGCTCCTGCACGCCGGCGATCACGAGGGGGATGAGGGCGAAGACGAGGATATCGTTCGCCAGCACCGCGGCGAGCCCGCCGCACACGATGACGGTGAGGGCCAGCAGCAGGACCGGCGGTCCGCGCCGCTCGGTGATCCAGCGCGCGCAGAGATCATAGAAACCGGCCGCCGCGAATTGCGCCGAGATGATCATCAGGGCGAAGAGCAGCACCAGGGTCGGCATGTCGATATTGGCCGCGAGGTCGTCGAGCGTCAGCGCGCCGAGGCCGAGCAGCATCACGATGCCGATGAGCGCGATGCCGGTGCGGTCGACCTGCAGCCACGGCAAGCGACCGGCGGCCATGCCGATATAGGTCAGGACGAAGACCAGGATGATGATGGCGGCTTGCATGCGGGAACGAGCGGCGGGACACATCCATAATAAAACGCTTCGATGAAAGATTCGCCTGCGATTTCAATCGGCCGCCGATGCAGCGAAACGCGCGGTCTCTTTCCGCTCCCCGCGGGGGAGAGGAATTCTCCGATACGAGGAAGCCTGCTGCGGCTGGCTGCATGGATGCGCCTGCCGCTCTGCCTTGCTATATAGACCAAAGATGTCCCAGCCCGATCTCTTCCAGGCCGCACCGCCGGCGCCGCGACCGGACCTGCTCGCATGCCTCAACGAGGCGCAGCGCCGCGCCGTCGAGGCGGTCGACGGCCCCGTGCTCGTCCTTGCCGGCGCCGGCACCGGAAAGACGCGGGTGCTGACGACGCGCCTTGCCCACATCCTCACGCTCCGCCGCGCCTTTCCGAGCCAGATTCTCGCCGTCACCTTCACCAACAAGGCGGCGCGCGAGATGCGGGAGCGCCTCGAGGCGATGCTGGGCGGCGCCGCCGACGGACTCTGGCTCGGCACCTTCCACGCGATCGCCGCCCGGATCCTGCGCCGCCACGCCGAGCTGCTCGGCCTCAAGCCGAACTTCACCATCCTCGACACCGACGACCAGCTTCGCCTGTTGAAGCAGCTCCTCGATGCTGCCGGCATCGACGAGCGGCGCTGGCCGGCGCGCGCCGCCGCGGCGATCATCCAGCGCTGGAAGGACCGCGGCTTTGGCCCCGAGAAGGTGCCGCCGTCAGAGGCGCGGGACTTCGCGAACGGCCGCCTCCTGCCGCTCTACGCCGCCTATCAGGAGCGCCTCCGGACCCTGAACGCCGTCGATTTTGGCGATCTCCTGCTGCACAACCTGACGCTTTTCTCCGCGGATCACGCCGTGCTCGGCGAGTATCAGCGGCGCTTCCGCTATATCCTCGTCGACGAGTACCAGGACACCAACGTCGCGCAGTATCTGTGGCTTCGGCTCCTGGCGCAGCTCCACCGCAACCTCTGCTGCGTCGGCGACGACGACCAGTCGATCTATTCCTGGCGCGGCGCCGAGATCGGCAACATCCTGCGTTTCGAGAAGGACTTCCCCGGCGCCACCATCATCCGCCTGGAGCAGAATTACCGCTCGACGCCCCACATCCTCGCCGCCGCCGGCGCGCTCATCGCCCACAACGCCGGGCGCCTCGGCAAGACATTGTGGACGGCCGCCAATGAGGGGGAGAAGGTGCGTCTGCGCGGCGTCTGGGACGCCGATGCCGAGGCCCGCTGGGTGGGGGACGAGATCGAAGCGCTGCAGCGCCGCGGCGAGGCCCTGGCGGAGATCGCGATTTTGGTGCGCGCCGGCTTCCAGACGCGGGAATTCGAGGAGCGCTTCATCACCTTGGGCCTGCCCTATCGCGTCCTCGGTGGGCCGCGCTTCTACGAGCGCCAGGAGATTCGCGATGCCCTCGCCTATCTCCGCCTCATCCACCAACCGGCCGACGATCTCGCCTTCGAGCGCATCGTCAACACGCCCCGTCGCGGGATCGGCAGCACGACGCTGCAGATGCTGCATGCGCGGGCGCGCGAGGAAAAAGTCCCGCTCACCGCCGCCGCCGAGCGCCTCGCCTCGGGCGATGCGCTGAAGCCGGCGGCGCGACACGCGCTGGCGCGCTTCCTCGCCGATCTCGATCGCTGGCGCCGGCTCGACCTGCCGCATCCGCAATTGGCGCAGCTCGTGCTCGATGAATCGGGCTACACGGCGATGTGGCAGGAGGACAAATCGGCCGATGCCCCGGGCCGCCTCGAAAACCTCAAGGAGCTCGTCGCGGCGATGGCCGAGTTCGAGACTCTCGCAGGCTTTCTCGAACATGTCAGCCTCGTCATGGAGGCGACGGCCGAGTCCGGCGGCGACATGGTCGTGCTGATGACTCTGCACGGCGCCAAGGGGCTCGAATTCGATACCGTTTTCCTTCCGGGCTGGGAGGAAGGATTGTTTCCGAGCCAGCGCTCGATGGAGGAAAACGGGCAGGCCGGGCTCGAGGAGGAGCGGCGCCTTGCTTACGTCGGACTGACCCGCGCCCGTCGCCGCGCGCTCGTCTCCTACGCCGCCAATCGCCGCATCCACGGCAACTGGCAATCGGCGATCCCCTCGCGCTTCATCGGCGAGCTGCCGCCCGAGCATGTCGAGCTCGTCGCGGAGCCGGGGCTGCAGCCGCGCGTGCACGACCGCATCGGCGGCGACGCGTGGTCGATCGCGCCCGGCCCCGGGCGCGCCGGCTTTCGTACATCCTTCGGCGAAAGGGCGGTGCCGCGTCCCTATGCCGAGCGCCGCCCGGCGCCGACCGCCGAGGGCCAGGTCCGCGGCGTCCCGGTGCGCGGCGCCGAGCTGAGGCGTATCGGCGGCTTCAGCCCCGGCGACCGCGTTTTCCACCAGAAATTCGGTTACGGCATCATCGGATTGGTCGAGGACAACAAGCTCACCGTCACCTTCGAGCATGCGGGCGAGAAGAAGGTGATGGACAGCTTCGTCGAAAAGGCGTGAGGCTCGCGCGGGCCGGCAAGCCGGCACCAGAAGAGGAGCAGCAGCGATGCCGGTAGCGCAGCATTTTTCCACCAGCTATGCCGAGGCGCGGCGCAAGTTTGGCGACGCAGCCGCCGCGGCCGGGGCGAAGCTCGCGGAATACCGCAGCCCGAGCAAAGGCCCCGGCGGCGAGGCGCTGGCGACCGATGTGGCGCGACTGGGCCCCGAGGGGGCCGAGCGCGTCCTGATCACCCTCTCGGCGACGCATGGCGCCGAGGGTTTTTGCGGATCCGGCATTCAGATCGCGAGCCTCGCCGCCGGCTTCGGCCGGCAACTCCCGGCAGGCACCGCGGTTCTGATCGTACACGCGATCAACCCCTACGGCTTCGCCTGGATCCGGCGAGTCACCGAGGAGAACGTCGATCTCAACCGGAATTTCGTCGACCACACAAAGCCGTTGCCGCGCAATGATGCCTATGACGAGCTCGCGGACGCCATTTGTCCCGCCGAATGGACCGACGCCGCCCTCGCTGCCTCGCGGGCACGCTTTGCCGCCTTCACGGCGGCGCACGGCGCGGCCGCGCTGCAAAAAGCCATCAGCGGCGGCCAATACAGTCACCCGGACGGCGTCTTCTACGGGGGCGCCCGGCCGGTCTGGGCGCGGCAGACGCTGGAGCGCATCGTGGGCGAGCAGCTGACGGGGGCGCGGCGCGTCGGCCTCATCGACTACCACACCGGCCTCGGCCCCTATGGGCATGGCGAGCAGATCGTCCTCCATCCCGGCGGTTCGGCGGCCTATCGCCGCGCCGAGCAATGGTTCGGCACGATCACCAATCCTGCCCTCGGCACCTCGACATCGGCCGAGCTCCAAGGGGACAACCTCCAGGGCCTCGCGGCGATTTTCGCCCGGCGCGGCATCGAATTCACCGGCATGGCGCTGGAATACGGCACGCTCAGCCTCAATGAGGTGCTGGATGCGGTGCGTGCCGACAATTGGCTGCACCATCACGGCGACCTCGCCAGCGCCAAGGGCAAGCGCCTCAAGGCGCAGATCCGCGATGCCTTCTACTGCGACAAGGACGACTGGAAGGAGATGCTGGTCGAGCAAGGAATGCGGGCGCAGCAGGGCGCGCTCGCGGGCCTCGCGGGTTAGGGCCTCACCCGGCCGATTGCCGCGCCAGAAGCTCGACGCCGCGGAGGTCGGGGCTCTTCGCCGTCATGCCCGCCGGTTTCCAGCGCAGGGCCAGCTTCTCGACGCCGTGCCATGAAAGGAAAGCGAGAACGAAAGAGAGGGCGAGGCCAAGGGTGAAGACGCTCCACCAGGTGGCGGCCGGGCCGAGCGCGTAGGCGACGCATTGCTCGGCGGGCCAGCCGTAGATATAGAGCCCATAAGAGAGGTCGCCGAAGCGTGCGGCGTCGGGGAGGCGCAGCCGCGGATGCGTGCCGAGATAGATCGTGAGGTAGCCGCCCAAGACCGGGAACGCCTGGAGGAAGCCGCCGAAGCGGACGGTGGCGGCAAGGCCGAGGAACGCCGCCAGCGCGAGGGCGCCGGATAGGCGGTGGCGTCCCGTCACATAATGAAGGACCATTCCGGCCGCGAAGACGGGAAGCAGCCAGCCGAAGCCGCCGAGGAGGTCGAGCGTGCTGGTCAAAAGACCGCCGAGGAACAGCAGCATCGCGATCCGGCCGTTCAGCAGCCGCGCGAGGCCGAGCGCCAGCACCATCAGATAGCACTGGAACTCAATCGGCAGGGTCCAGAGCGTCCCGTTCACGACAGTGCCCGCGGGCGTCATCGAGAAGAGGACGCCGGGCAGCGCCTCGTCATTGCTCTTCAGCAGCAGGTTGTCGGCAAGAAAATGCCAGGTCTTGGGCGCGGCGAAATAGTCGCGGAGCGGCAGGGTCGTCATCGCCGGTCCGAGCAGAAAGGTGCAGATGAGGATGCAGATGATGAGGCCCGGGAAGATGCGCAGCGATCGTGCGGCGAGATAGCGTCCGGGCGAGGGCCGCGTCTCGAAGCTCCGCGTCACGAGGAAGCCCGAGACGATGAAGAAGATGAAGACGCCGGCAAGGCCGATGATCGTCTGGTTACCGGTCAGGATGACGAAGGGTTCGCGCGCCTGCGTCCCTTCGGCGATGAGGTAGGAATGCGAGAAGATGACCGAGACGGCGGCGGCAAGGCGCAGGAAATCGAAATTGGGATACCGCCCCACCGTCGCTCTCCGCCGCGCTGACCTCGCCCGTTGCGGTCTCCGACCCAGGGCCTTTATCGTGCGGCCAACGCGGCGGGAGCCTGCACGTTCCGCCGCAGCTTTTGCGAGAGCGAGGACGCATCGCCCTTGAGCCGAAAGCCGAGCATCGAAGCCGCCGTGCCGGCGCTCTGGCGGCTGTGCGCCACCCTCAGGGACGAGCGCGGGGCGGCGGCCGTCACCGCCGCCTTCGAGACCTGCGCCAATGCGGTGAGCGCCTTCGAGACGGCGCCGGGCGGCGCCTGGCGAGTCGAAGCCTTCGCCGAGGCGGAGCCCGATCGCGCGAACCTTGCCGGGGCGGCCGCGGTCGCGGCTGTCGCCTTCGGCGCGACGGACGATGATCTCCTGGCTGGGCTTACCGTCGAGAGCCTTCCTCCCCGAGACTGGCTCGGCGAGAACCGCCTCAGCTTTCCGCCGCTCCGCATCGGCCGCTTTTTCGTCTACGGCTCGCATATCGGCGCGGTGCCGCCGGCCGGCAGCCTGGCGCTCCGCATCGATGCGGCGACGGCCTTCGGCACCGGCGAGCATGCGACGACGCGCGGCTGCCTTCTCGCGCTGATCGAGCTGGCGCGGCGCCGGCCTATCGGCCGCACGCTCGATATGGGGACGGGGACCGGCATCCTCGCCATGGCCGCGGCGCGGCTGTGGCACCGCCCGGTGCTGGCTTGCGATATCGATGCCGGCGCCGTCGCGGTCGCGGGCGCCAATCTGCGCGCCAACGGCCTCGCGCGGCAGGTCAGGCTATACCGCAGCCACGGCTATCGGCATCCGGCTGTGCGGCAAGGGCGGCCCTTCGATCTCGTCCTCGCCAACATCCTCGCCCGCCCCCTCGCGCGCATGGCAGCAGCGCTGGCGCGCCATCTCGCCGAGGACGGCGTCGCGGTCCTCTCGGGATTGCTCGACCGCCAGGTGCCGTTCGTGCTGGCGGCGCACCGGGCGCACGGGCTCGTCCTGCGCCGGCGGATCGCCGTCGAGGGCTGGACGACGCTGGTGCTGGGTCGGGGAAGATGCCGCTAAGCGGCGCGGCGTGGCCGGTGGTTGCTGTTGACGGGCTCGGCGGAGCGCGGGCCAGTGCTCGCCGGTTCAAGCCGAAGCTGCGGCGCCGCCAGCGCCTGTTCGATCTCGCTGCGGCGCAGCCCGATATCCGCGAGCTGCCGGTCATCGAGCGCCATCAGCTCGAGATAGGCGCGCCGCGTTTCACGGGCATCGCGGAGCGGCTTCAGGACGAAGCGGTCCAGAAGATCGAGGACGGCGCCAAGGCCGGGAACGAGGCTGGCTGGGCTCTCCGGGAGCCGTGCCGCCGAGCGTTGGGCGAAATCGGGCGACATGTGCTGATCCTTTCTCGTCGCTGCATTCCCGCGCTGAACCGCGCGCCGCAGGAGATAAGAGGTTCCGTTGCGCCTTCGAGGAGAAATTGTTGCAGTGCAGCAATTCCTCCGGCGCATGGAATAGGCGAGGAGAGGAGCACTGCGGCTCGATGGGGCCGAGCCGTCGAACGAACCGGCCCGGGCTAACGCGGGAGTGGTCCGAACGGGCGGAGCAGGCGCCCCCCGGCCGGAGCTCCGGTCGAGATTACGCCGCCCTGCGCCGTCCGGTCCGAACGCCGGCGCGCGGTCGCTTCACGAAGAGTTTAGGGCCGGCGATCAGGCCGCGCGCCGGGCGTCGTTGCTGTTGGCCGCAATCCGCAGCGCCGGCTCGCCCGCCTCCTGGCGCGCCTTGCAGAAGACGACGAAGGGGATGTCGGCGCGGCTGAGGCCGAGATCGGCGAGGGCATGATCGTCGAGCGCGCTCAGCTCGGCATAGGCGCGGTGCTGCTCGCGCCAGGTCCGCAAACGCTCGGCAACGGTCCGGAAGGTGGTTTTGAGAGCCATCATGGCACATCTCCAATGAAAGGTTCGCGCATCGATTGTGCGTTGCACAACAGGTAAGCGCGGCCCGACGAGACTCCAGGGCGCATTTTGCATCGCAGCATTTCACCTCATGCATGGCATCGTGGGGCCGGCGCGGCGCGCCCTATTGTGTCGGGCGGCGGTCGCGCCTAGCTTTCGCCGGGCGACGCAGAGGGACATCGATCATGAGCGAGGCGAAGGCGGTGGCCGGGGCGGACTATCAGGGCGATGCGGCGCTGGCGCGCCTCCTGGCCCAATCCGGCTCGCCCTACGATATCGGCGGCCTCGAGGCGCTGGTGGAAGGGGTGCTGGCGGCACCGGCAAACAGGGAATGGACGCGTCTTGCGGCGCCGCAGGTGTCGCCCGAGCTGGAGGTGCAGCTCGAGGCTTTCGCCCGGCGCCTCGCGGAACGGCAGCGCCGGGCCGCGCCGCCGCGCCCGAAGCCCGCCGAACGCCTCGCGCGTCTGCGCACCGAGTTGGCGAAGCGGGGTCTTGCCGGCTTTATCGTGCCGCGCGCCGACGAGCATCAGGGCGAATACGTGCCGCTCTGCGCCCAGCGCCTTTCTTGGCTGACGGGCTTCACCGGCTCGGCGGGGCTCGCCATCGTCCTCGCCGACCGCGCCGCCATCTTCGTCGACGGCCGCTACACGCTCCAGGTGCGTGCCGAGGTCGAAGGCCAGCTTTATGAATACCGGCATGTGACGGAGGAGCCGGCGACCGCGTGGCTGGCGCAGCATCTCAAAGCGGGCGAGACGCTCGGCTACGATCCGTGGCTGCATGTGCCGGGTGAAATCGAGCGCTACGCCGCGGCCGTGGCGAAAGCGGGCGCGCGGCTCGCTGCGGTCGATGGCAACCCGGTCGACGCGGTCTGGCAGGACCAGCCGCCGCCGCCCCTCGCGCCGGTCGTCGCTCACGATCTGCGCTTTGCCGGCAAGCCGGCGGAGGAGAAGCGCCGGGAGATTGCCGAGCGGCTCGCCGCCGAGGGCGTCGACGCGGCCATCCTGACCGCGCCCGACTCGATCGCCTGGCTGCTCAATATCCGCGGCGGCGACGTGGCGCGGACGCCGCTGCCGCTTTCCTTCGCGATTGTCGCGCGTGACGGCGCGGTCGAGCTCTTCATCGACCGTCGCAAGCTCGTTCCCGGCCTCGAGGCGCATCTCGGCAACGCCGTTGCCGTGCAGCCGCCCGCCGCCTTCGGCGCCGCCTTGGAGCGCCTCGGCCAGGAGAAGAAGCGCGTCCAGGCCGATCCCGCTTCCGCCGCTTCCTGGGTCTTCGATCGGCTGGCGAGCGCCGGCGCCGTGATCCACCGCGCCGCCGATCCCTGCCAATTGCCGAAGGCGCGGAAGAACGAAGTCGAGCTCGCCGGAACGCGCGCGGCGCACCGCCGCGACGGCGCGGCGTTGACGCGGTTCCTCGCCTGGCTCGCCAAGGAGGCGCCCTCGGGGCGGCTCCGCGAGATCGCGGCCTCCGACCGGCTCGAAGCGATCCGGCGCGAGGGCGAGCATTTCCGCGACCTCAGCTTCTCGACCATTTCGGGTGCGGGCTCGAACGGCGCCATCGTCCATTACCGCGCGACACCGGCCACGGAGCGCACCCTCGCGCCGGGCGAGCTCTACCTTCTCGATTCGGGCGCGCAATATCTCGACGGCACGACCGATGTGACGCGGACGATCGCGATCGGCGCTCCCTCGGCCGAGATGAAGGATCGCTTCACCCGCGTCCTCAAGGGCCACATCGCCCTCGCGACGACGCGCTTTCCCGCCGGCACCACCGGCTCGCAGCTCGACGTGCTGGCGCGCCACGCGCTCTGGCAGGCCGGGCTCGATTTCGACCACGGCACCGGCCATGGCGTCGGCAGCTACCTCGCCGTCCATGAGGGACCGCAACGCATCTCGAAGGTGCCCAATACGCAAGCGCTGCTGCCCGGCATGATCGTCTCGAACGAGCCCGGCTACTACAAGACCGGGGCCTATGGCATCCGCATCGAGAACCTCGTCGTCGTTGTGCCCTGCACCGACCTGCCGCAGGCCGAGCGCGAGATGCTTGCCTTCGAGACGCTGACCCTGGCCCCCATCGACCTCGCCCTCGTCGAGCCGGCGCTGATGACGACGTCCGAAATCGCCTGGCTCGACGCCTATCATGCCCGCGTCCGCGAGATCGTGGCGCCACAGCTCGACGCCGCCACGGCCGCCTGGCTGGCCGAGGCGACGCGGCCGGTCGCGGCTTACGCCTCTCCTTAGCGGGCTTCCGCCATGAACCCTCCTATCTCATGACCGACGAGGCGCCGCAGTATCGCAAGACGGGCAAGGAGTTCTCAGGCCACGACACTGTCAACCATAGCGCCGAAGAGTACGTCCGCGCCCACTTCTGGCACACCAACACGGTTGAGGGTTATTTCTCGATCCTCAAGCGCGGCATTACGGGCGTCTATCACGCAATATCATATACTTGGATGGAGAAATCGCGCTGTGGCTGGTGGATTTGGCTCAGCACCGATGTATTGTTGCTCAGCAACAATCTTTCGCGTCGATATGCCCCGCCAAGACCGCATTAACCATGCCGACGCAGCATCGCGCCGCCATTGCCAGCGAAAGGATCGACGATGAGCGAGGCGGTCTCCGAGATCAACGTCACCCTCCTGCTTCAAGGCGGGCACAGCCGCAATCTGCGCCTCGGCAAGGACGATCCGCTGCTGCGCTCGCTTCTTGCCTCGATCGAGGACAAGGCCGATGGCGGAGCGCGGGTGCCGCGTCCCTATCATCTGCGCGTCAATGAAGGGCAGGGGCAGCGCTCGCTCATCTTCTCCGGACGCGATCTCGTCGGCATCGTCGTCGACCCGCCGCTCGCCTTCCGCGACCGCTCCGGCGCTGCGGAGGCGGCGCAGGGCCAGCAAGCGTCACCTTATGTCCTGATCGAGAATTTCCTCGATCCCGAGCGCCATGCCGAGCTTGTGCGCTTTGCCATCGACGCCGAAGCGCGCTTCACCACCTCGTCGGTCACGACGGGCGATGATGATTACCGCCGCTCGCGCGTCCTCTTCGAGTTTCCGGCCTTCTCCGCCCTCTTCCGCGAGAAAGTGGCGGCGCTTGCGCCGCAATTGATGCAGCGCTTCGCCCTTCCGGCATTTCCGATTGCCGAGATCGAGTGCCAGATGACGGCGCATAATGACGGGCACTATTTCAAGCTGCATAACGACAATGGCTCGCCGGAGACGCTGACGCGCGCCCTCTCCTACGTCTATTACTTCTTCGCCGAGCCGCAGGGCTTCTCGGGGGGCGAGTTCCGCCTCTACCACAGCCGCATCAAGGACGGCGCCTATCATTGCGGCGAGCACGCCGCCGACATCGCGCCGCGCAACAACAGCATCCTCTTCTTCCCGAGCCATTGCCATCACGAGGTGCTGCCGGTGCGCTGCGCCTCCGGACGCTTCGCGGACAGCCGGTTCACGGTGAATGGCTGGATCCGCCGGCGGGCGGCGGCCTGAGCGCGCGCCGAGCCCGGTTTTCATCGTCGCTTAAGCACCCCTTCCTAGACTGGCCCGGGCGACCGCGGTCGCCGGGGGGGTGCCGCAGGGGGGTGAGGAGATGGCTCTGGGGCGGATTCGCCGTGTCGCCGCCGGCTTCGATTGGCGCGACGGCGTGCGCTGGCTGAGCAGGCTGAGGCTCCGCCGCGGCGGCATCCGCGCGCGCCTCTTCCTCGCTTTCGGAGCGGTGGCCGGCACCACGGTCGTCGCTGGTATCGCCGCCTCGCTTCTCCTCGCCCAGATCGGCGAATTGCTGCGCGGCGTCGCCGAGCGCAACATTCCCGAAGTCATCGCCACCCTCGATCTCGCCTCGAACAGCCGCGCCCTGACGGCAATCGCGCCCGGCCTCCTCGCGGCGCAGACGCCGGAGGAGCGCGCGCAACAGCTCAAGACCCTGGCGACGGCCCAGGCGAGCCTCACCAAGCGCCTCGACGAGCTCGCCGCCTTCGGCGGCGATCAGGACAATCTCGCCCAGATCGGCTCGCGAGTCGGCTTGCTGAAGGCGAAGCTGACGGCGCTCGATTCGACGGTGGATCAGCGCCACCAGCTCCATGCCGCCCTCCTCCAATTCACCGCCGCCGCCGCGCAGGCGCACAAGGCCCTTCTCGAGAAGCTCCGCCCGGGTTTGCAGGCGGTGCAGCACGAGATCGCGGCGGCTGGCGCCGCCGGTGCCGACCCGGCCGCGGCGCCCCAATCCCTGACGAAGTTGACGGCGCAACTCATTCCGCAGGAGCAGGGCTTGGCCGATCTCATCGCGGCGATCAACCTCGCGGCGGGCGTGATGGAGCGGGGCGGCGGCGCGCCCGACGAGCCGGCGATCGCCGCCCTCGAAAAGGAGTTCGCCGCCATCGCCGCGCGCATCACCGACAAGCTGAAGGTGGTGACCGCATCCGATCCCGACCTCCAGCTCGGCGATGCCGTCGACGACTTCATGGAGCATGGCAATGGCGGGCAGACCATCTTCGAGATCCACCGCCAGGAATTGGCCGCGCAGGAATCGGGCCGCAAGATCCTTGCCGCCGCCGACGGCATCGCCGCCGAGCTGACGAAGGAGGTGGGCCGACGCGTCGAAGCGGTGGCGGCGAAGACGCTGGCGGCGACGGACCGCTCGGACGCCGCGGTCGCGACCGGCCGCCTCGTCATGCTTGCCATCGCCATCGTCAGCGTGCTCGGCGCCATCCTCTTCGTCTGGCTCTATATCGGCCGCAACCTCGTCGCGCGGATTGTCGGGCTGTCGGATGTGATGACACGGCTCGCCGCGGGCGACCTCGCGGCCGAAGTCTCCGCCACGGCGCGGCGCAAGGACGAGATCGGCCGGATGGCGGCGTCGCTTGCCGTCTTCCGCGACGGCATCATCCGCGCCAACGCGCTGGCGGCGCAGCAGGCGGCCGAGCAGGAGGCGAAGCAGCATCGCGCCGCTGCGATCGAGGCGCTGACGCAGGCCTTCGATGCGAGCGCCGCCGAGGCGCTCGCTGCCGTGTCGGCCGGCACCGCCGAGATGCAGGGCACGGCCGAGCGGATGTCGGAAGCGGCGCAGCAGGCGACGGCGCAGACGAGAGCCGTCGCGACCGCATCAGGCCAGGCGGCGAGCAACGTGCAGACCGTCGCGGCGGCGACGACGGAATTGTCGCAATCGATTGCCGAGATCGGCAACCAGGTCGCGGAATCGGCGCGGATCGCCCGGGAGGCTGTCGAGCAGGTGTCTCGCAGCCACGCCACCGTCGGCGAGCTGGCGCAGGCGGCACAGCGCATCGGCGAAGTCGTCGGCCTCATCAACTCGATTGCCGGCCAGACGAACCTCCTCGCCCTCAACGCGACGATCGAGGCGGCCCGCGCCGGCGAAGCCGGCAAGGGCTTCGCGGTCGTCGCCTCGGAGGTGAAGAGCCTCGCGAACCAGACGGCGAAGGCGACCGAAGGGATCACGCGGCAAGTCGCCGCCATTCAAGGTTCGACGCAGCAGGCGGTCGGGACGATCACGGGCATCGGGCAGATCATCGACCGCATGGCCGAGATCGCCACCGCGATTGCCGGCGCCGTCGAGCAGCAGGGGGCGACGACCGAGGAGATCGCCCGCAACATTCACGAGGCGGCGAACGGCACACGCGAGGTTTCGGGCCATGCGGCCGACCTCTCCACCGTCGCCGGCGCCGCCGGCAAGGCGGCCGAGGACGTCCTCGCCGCGACCGCGCGGCTGACGCGCGATTCCGAGGCGCTGCGCGTCGAGGTCGATCGCTTCCTCGCAGAAATAAAGGCGGCCTGAGCCGAGAAGTTGTAATTTTTCCGACACCGCATTCCCTTTGACGCGGCGGCGCGGTTAGACTGGGGGCGCGACATCGTCCCTGGAGTCTCCGCGCATGAACGTTGCAAGCTCATTGCAGAAGACCTGCGCCGAGCAGGTGGTCGAGGCGCTGGTCGCGCATGGCACGCGCACGATCTTCTGCCTGCCCGGGGTGCAGAACGACGGGTTCTTCAACGCGCTCTTCGATGCCGGCGACGCGATCAGGGCGGTCCATGTGCGACACGAGCAGGCGGCCGGCTACATGGCCCTCGGCGCCGCCTTGGCGACGGGCAAGCCAGCCGTCTACAGCGTCGTGCCCGGCCCCGGCTTTCTCAACACCGCCACGGCCCTCGCCACCGCTTTCAGCACCAACGCGCCGGTCTTCTGCCTCACCGGACAGATCGCGTCACGGCTCATCGACCGCGGCATCGGCATGCTGCACGAGATTCCGAAGCAGCTCGAGATTCTGCGGACCTTGACGAAATGGGCGGATCGCGTCAGTGCCCCGGAGGAGGGGGCGCAGAAGGTGAACGAAGCCTTCGAGCGCCTCGCCTCCGGCCGCCCGCGCCCGGTCGGCCTCGAAATTCCGCCCGATGTTCTCACCGCCCCCGTTGGCCCGGAGAAGCCGGCGCCTCGCCTTTATCTCGATGATCCGGCGCTCGACGAGGATGCGCTGGGACGCGCCGCGCGCCTTCTCGCCGAGGCGCGCAATCCGCTCATCCTGGTCGGCGGCGGCGCGCAGGATGCCGCGGCCGAGGTGAAGCTGCTGGCCGAGCGGCTCGAAGCGCCGGTCTTCGCCTACCGCATGGGCCGCGGCGTCCTCGACAGCCGCCACCACCTCAGCCTGACGCTGCCCGCTGCGCATCACTTCTGGAAGAAATGCGACGTGCTGCTGTCGGTCGGCGCAAGGGCGCAGGCGCGCCAGCTCAATTGGGGCGTCGATGACGATCTCAAGGTGATCCAGATCGACATCGATGCGGAGGAGATGGAGCGCACTCCGACACCGGCCATCCCGATCGTCGGCCGCGCCAAGACCGTTCTCCAGCGCCTCATCGATGCGCTGGAGCGGGTGGGTTCCCGGCCGCAATCGCGCGCGGACGAGATGGGGGCGCTGAAGGCGAAGGTCGCGGACGAACTCGCGGCCTTGCAGCCGCAGATCCAGTATCTGGAGGCGATCCGCGCGGCGCTACCCGAGGAGGGGATCTTCCTCGATGAGCTGACGCAGGTCGGATACGTCAGCCGCATCGCCATGCCGGTCTATGGGCCCCGCACTTTCATCTCGAGCGGCTACCAGGGGACGCTGGGCTGGGGCCTCGCGACGGCGCTGGGCGTGAAGGTGGCGCGTCCCGAGGTCCCGGTCGTCTCGGTCAATGGCGATGGCGGCTTCGGCTATACGCTGCAGGAGCTGTCGACGGCGGTGCGCCACAAGATTGGCGTCATCGCCGTGGTCTTCAGCGACGGTGCCTATGGCAACGTCCGGCGGATGCAGCAGGAGCTCTACGGCAACCGCGTCATCGCCACCGACCTCGTCAATCCCGACTGGCTGAAGCTCGCCGACTCCTTCGGTGTCGCAGGACAGCGCGCGCGCAGCCCGGCGGAGCTCGAAGCCGCGCTGCGCCGGGCCATCGCCGCCGATGCGCCGGCGCTCATCGAGGTGCCGTGTGGTCCCATGGCCGATCCCTGGCCGCATATCGAGCGCGGCAAGGTCCGCAGCCGCAAGGCGGCGTGAGGCCGCTGCTACGCCTGACCCTGTCCGCCGGCGATCATCGCCAGAAACTCGGCCTCGGTCAGAGTCGCGACGCCGAGCGCCTTCGCCTTCTCGGCCTTGCTGCCGGCATCGGCGCCGATGACGAGATAGCTCGTCTTCGCCGAGACCGATCCGGCGACATTGGCCCCGAGCGCCTCGGCGCGCGCCTTCGCCTCGGCGCGCGTCATCTTGTCGAGCGTGCCCGTAAAGACGATCGTCTTGCCGGCAAGCGGTGAAGCGGCCGCGCTCGGCATCAGGACCGGCGTGATCTCGCGCAGCTCGCGGCGCAGATCGTCGAGCGCCTCGCGATTGTGCTCCTCGCGGAAGAAGGCGAGGATGTCGCCGGCGACGCTGGGGCCGATCTGGCTGATGTTGGTGAGCTCGCGGTAGGCCTCGCTCTCCTCGCTTTCGGTTGCTGACAGCATCTGTCCGCGCCAGGTCTCGAAGGTGCCGTAATGACGGGCCAGCAGCTTCGCCGTCGCCTCGCCGACCTGGCGGATGCCGAGCGCGTAGATGAGGCGGTCGAGCGAGATCGTGCGGCGCCGGTCGATCGCCTGCAGGAGCTTGCGCGTCGACACCTCGCCCCAGCCCTCGCGCGCGCGGATCTCGGCGTCGCGCTGATGGAGGCGGAAGATGTCCGCCGGCGTCTTGACCAGACCGTCGCTCCAGAAGGCGAGGATGTTCTTCTCGCCGAGCCCGTCGATATCGAAGGCAAGGCGCGAGCAGAAATGGATGAGGCGCTCGACCGCCTGTGCCGGGCAGACGAGGCCGCCGGTGCAGCGCCACGCGGCTTCGCCCGGCTCGCGGATGGCGAGGCTGCGGCAGATCGGGCACTGCGGCTCCGTCGCCCCCGGCGGCGTCAGCTTCGCACGCATCGAAAAGGGCGCCGCCGCGGCGGGCCGCCTCTCGGCCACCACCGAGACGACTTGCGGGATGACGTCGCCGGCGCGTTGGATGACGACGGTGTCGCCGTCGCGGAAGTCCTTGCGCGCGATCTCGTCCTCGTTATGCAGCGTCGCGCGCGCGACGATGACGCCGCCGACATTGACCGGCTCGAGATTGGCCCAGGGGGTGAGGACACCGGTACGCCCGACGGAGATCTCGATCGATTTCAGCACCGTCACAGCCTGCTCGGCGGGAAATTTGTGGGCCAGCGCCCAGCGCGGCGCCCGGCTCACCATGCCGAGCCGCGCCTGCCAATCGAAGCGGTTGATCTTGTAGACGACGCCGTCGATGTCGTAGGGGAGCTCTGCACGCTCCTCGCCGATCTCGCGGTGAAAGGCGAGGGCGGCCTCGATCGTCGGACAAAGGCGCGACTTCGGATTGACCGGGAAACCCCATTGGCGCAAGCGCTCGAGGAAGTCCCAATGCGTCGCCGCCACTTCCTCGCTGACCTCGCCCAGGGCATAGCAGAAGAGCCGCAACGGCCGCTGCGCCGTCACGGTCGGATCGAGCTGGCGCAGCGAGCCGGCGGCAAAATTGCGCGGATTGGCGAAAAGCGCCTCGCCGCGGGCGGCACGCGCCTCGTTGAAGCGAAGGAACTCCGCCTTCTCGATATAGACTTCGCCGCGCACTTCGAGGATGTCGGGGGCGGCGCCGCGCAGCGTCTGCGGAAGAGAGCCGATCGTCCGCAGATTCTCGGTCACGTCCTCGCCCTCCGCGCCGTCGCCCCGCGTGGCGCCGCGCCGGAACGCGCCCTTCTCATAGAGCAGCGAGATCGACAGACCATCGATCTTCGGCTCCGCCGTCACCTCGACCGGGATCGAGGGGTCATCGCGCAGCTCCTTGATGAAGTTGCGCACCCCGGCGAAGAAATCGCGCACATCCTCGTCCGCGAAGGCGTTCTCCAGCGACAGCATCGGCCGGAGATGACGCACCTTTCGAAAACCGGTGGTCGGCGCCGCGCCGACGCGGCGCGAGGGGCTGTCGGCGCGGATGAGCTCGGGGAAGCGGGCCTCGATGGCGCGGTTGCGGCGGACGAGCGCGTCGTAGGCGGCATCGGTGATCTCGGGCGCGTCTTCGCCGTAGTAGAGCCGGTCGTGATACGCAATGGTCGCGGCGAGATGCTCGAGCTCCGCTGCCGCTTCCTCTGGCGTCAGGCTTTCGACCGGCACGGAATGGGAGGGCGTCGGCGAAGCTTCGGCCGTCATCTCGGGGCTCCGGTTCCGAGAATGAGGCTCTCGGCCGCAGCCCGCGCCTCGGCGGTGACGGCGGCACCCGAGAGCATCCGCGCGATCTCCTCCCGCCGCTCGACGGTGCTCAGCTCCTCGACGCGGGTCAAGGCGCGGCCGTTGCCGTGCTCCTTGGCGACGCGCCAGTGGTGGGTGCCCTTGGCGGCGACTTGCGGGGAATGCGTGACGACCAGCACCTGAAGATTCTCGCCGAGCCGCTGCAGGCGCTCGCCGACCGCCGCGGCGACGGCGCCGCCGATGCCGCTGTCGACCTCGTCGAAGACAAGGGTCGTCGCCGGCGAGCCGCGCGCCAGCACGACTTTGAGCGCGAGCATCAGGCGCGACAGCTCGCCCCCGGAGGCGATGCGCGCCAGCGGTCCCATGGGCGCGCCGGGGTTGGTCGCGACCTCGAAACGGACGCGGTCCTGGCCGTGCTCGCCCCATTCCTCCTCGGGGAGGGCTTCGACGATGGTGCGGAAGCGCGCCTTGTCGAGCCGGAGCGGCGCCAGTTCCGCGGCAATGGCGCGATCGAGGGCGCGCGCTGCGTTGCGCCGCAATTTGGAGACACGCTGCGCCGCGGCGGCATAGTCGGCGCGTGCCTCTTCCGCCGCGCGCAGCAAGCGTTTTGCTTCGGCGCCGCCGTCCTCGATGGTGGCGAGCCGCGCCGCGATCTCCGACCGCAGAGCCGCGAGTTCGTCGACGGCGACGCCGTGCTTGCGGGCGAGCGCGCGCAAGGTAAAGAGGCGCTCCTCGATCGCCTCCAACCCGCCTGCGGGTTCGTCATCGCGCAGCACGGCTTCGAGCTGCGCCCGGGCTTCGCCGGCTTCAACAGTGGCGCGTTCGAGGGCGGCGGCGGCAGCATCGAGGCGCCCGCCCGCCTTCTCTCTCGCGCGCTCGACGAGGCGGGCAGCGGCGCCCAGGGCCCGCTCGGCGCCGCGCTCGCCGCTGAGCTCGGCCAAGGCGGCGTTGACGGCGCCCATCAGCTTCTCGCGATGGACGAGAACTTGCCGCCGCTCGGCGAGGAGCGCTTCTTCGCCGGGGCGCGGTTCGACAGCGTCGAGCTCGGCGGCGGCATGGCGCAGCGCATCCTCCTCGGCGCGCGCTCGGTCGAGGGCCGCCGATGCCTCGCCGTGCCGGCTCGCGGCCTCGCGCCAGACCCGCCAGGCGGTTGTCTGCGCCGCGATGGCGGGTTCATAGCCGCCATAGGCATCGAGCAAGGCGCGCTGGGTCGCCGGATCGGCGAGGCCGCGCTGCTCGAACTGACCCTGAATCTCGACGAGGCTGTCGCCGAGCTCGCGCAGGAGCCCGACGCTCGCCGGCGCATCGTTGATGAAGGCGCGGCTGCGGCCATCGGCGGAGAGCACGCGGCGCAGCACCAGCCTGCCCTCCTCGCCGTCGTCGGCGGCAAGCCCGTGCTCGGCGAGAAGAGCGCGGGACGGATGATCGGCGGGAAGGGCGAATTCGGCGGCGACCGCTGCCTGCGCCGCACCCGGCCGCACCATTCCGCTCTCCGCGCGCATGCCGAGAGCGAGGCCGAGGGCATCGAGCAAGATCGATTTTCCAGCGCCGGTCTCGCCGGTCAGCACGCAGAGGCCGGGGTGAAAGGCGAGCTCCAGCCGTTCGATGAGCACGAAATCTCGGATCGTCAGGCCTGACAGCATGGGATGCGCGGCGAGCCGGCCGTCGGCATGGGGCGGCGAAGCGTCAGAACAAGGATCCGATGATCCGCGCCACCCAGCCCTTCCGCGGCTGCTGGTCCGGGCCCGAATTGGCGGGGACGCCGGTCAGCAGCGCGTAGCTGTCCTGGTACCACTCGCTGCCGGGATAGTTATGACCGAGCACGGCGGCGGTGCTGCGCGCCTCGTCGACGATGCCGAGCGCGAGATAGCACTCGGTCAGGCGGTGCAATGCTTCCGGGACATGGGTGGTCGTCTGATATTTGTCGACGACGCGGCGAAAGCGGTTGATAGCCGCGAGGTACTGGCCCCGCTTCTCGTACCAGCGCCCGATCTCCATCTCTTTCCCGGCGAGGTGGTCGCGGGTGAGGTCGAGCTTCAGCCGCGCATCGCGCGCGTAGCGGCTCTCGGGGAAGCGCCGGATGACCTCGTCGAGCGCCTTGAGCGCCTGATCGGTCGTCTTCTGGTCGCGGCCGACATCGACGATCTGGACATAGTAGCAGAGCGCCTTGAGGTAATAGGCATAGGCGGTGTCGCGGTTGCCGGGATGGAGCTGGATGAAGCGGTCGAGCGCGACGACCGCCTCATCGTATTTCTGCGCTTCGTAAAGCGAATAGGCGCCCATGATCTGCGCCTTGGTGGCCCAGACCGAATAGGGGTGCTGGCGGTCGACCTCATCGAAGGCGGTGGCGGCCCCGCGATAGTCGCCATCGGTGAATTTGTCCATCGCGGTGTTGTAGAGCTGCTCGACCGGCTTGTCGGCGGCGTCCTTGGAGGCGCTGCTGCACGCGCAGGCGAGCAGCGCGAGCCCGACGACCACGACGATCCGCGGCAAAGAGAAGGTCTTCAGCATGATCCCCTGCGCGTGACGCAACCTCGCCGCCCGCAGCCCGCCCGGCGGCGCGCAATGGTACCACGTCGGAGACGTCTCCAGCGAGGAAAAGCCGCGGAACTGGCCCGCGAGCTGCGGGCGAAGCGGCTATGCCCGCACTCGCACCGGCTCCCGCCAAGCCTCTTCGGTGATCGCGGCGCCGCGCATCAGCGTCGTGAAACACCAGGCGGTGGGGTCGGCGAAGAGCGCCTCGAGCAGCTTGCGGTTCAGGCTGTGGCCCGATCGCATCCCGTAGAAATGGCCGATGATCGGGCAACCAGCGAGATAGAGATCGCCGAGCGCGTCGAGCAGCTTGTGCCGAACGAATTCATCGGCGTAGCGCAGCCCGCCTTCGTTGAGAATAGCATCGCCGCTGATGACGACAGCGTTGTCGAGCGAGCCGCCGCGCGCCAGCCCCGCCGCCCGCATGCGGTCCAGGTCTTGCAGGAAGCCGAAGGTCCGCGCCCGCGCCAGCTCCGCCTTGAAGCTCTCGCTGTCGAGGGCGAGGCTGATGTCCTGCCGGCTTACGGCCTTGCTGGGAAAATCGATCTCGAAGCTCATCGAAAAGCCGTGATCGGGCAGCAATCCCGCCGAGCGCGTGCCGTCTCCGACGGTGACGGGCTTCAGCAGCTTGATGGCGCGGCGCGCCGCATCCTGCTCGGCCAGTCCCGCGCATTCGATGAGGAAGAGGAAGGGCGCGGCACTCCCGTCCATGATCGGAATCTCGGGCCCGTCGATCTCGACGACGATGTTGTCGATCTCGGCGCCGGCGAGGGCGGCCATCAGATGCTCGACGGTGCCGACCGAAATTCCCTCGCCGTTGCCGAGTGTCGTGCACAAGGAGGACTCGACGACGTTCCGCCAATCCGCCGCGATCAAGGCGCCGCCGCCGGCAGGGTCGATGCGCTGGAAGACGATGCCGGTGTCCGGTGCCGCCGGTCGAAGGGTCAACGAGGTCTTGATTCCGGAATGAAGGCCGACGCCGCGGCAGTGGATCGCATTCTTGATGGTGCGCTGCTGCACGATACCCATTCTCGAACCTCGATCCGAATGACGGACGTTAAGGTTAAGGCCGTTCTCGGCGGCAGAGGGATAGCAACAACCTGAACGCGGAACAAATCACTCTTTATTACAGTTTGTTACAAGGTCTGCGCGCGAAAAGCAGTGTGTTTATAACAGGTTAATAACGACCGCCTCGGTTGCGCGCGCGTGTCGCGCCTTTGCGGGAGCGCCATTGGCGGGAGAACCGGGATCGCCGATTCTCCCGCCGTCCGTGCGGTATGCGCGCTCTTTCAGTTTGCCTGGCGGCGCAGGAAGGCCGGGATGTCGAGGAGATCCTCCTCGTTGCGCGCGGCGACGAGCCGCTCGCTCGGATCGAGGGCCGTCAGGCGCGGTTGCGGCGCCGATGGCGCGGTCGCGGGGCGCGGCGGCTCGGCATGGGCGCGCGAACGCCCGACGCCCGTGACGCGCTCGAAGAGGCTGGGGCCGCGCACCTTCTTCGCCGGGGCAGCGGGGCGCCCCCCATTCTCCATGGCGGCGACGGCGTAAGGATCCGGGGCAACTGCGGGCGCCGGTACGGCGGGCCGGGCAAGCGTCGGCTCGACGGCGCGCGGCGCGACGAAGGCGCCCTCGCGGACCGCCGCGCTCTCCGCCGCCTGAGCTGCCGCCGGGATGGGCTCGGGCGCCGGTTCAGCGGCCGGCGATGCTGCCGGCACGGGGGCGGCCGGCGCCGCGCCGGCAAGCGCAAGCGAGGCGGGCTCGCGGTCGCGGTCGCTCACCAGGCTGACGATCGGCCGCGGCTGCGCCGCGCTCGCTGCATCGATCCCGGTCGCGACCACGGAAATGCGCATCCGCCCGGCGAGCTTTTCGTCGAAGGTCGAGCCGAAGATGATGTTGGCCTCGGGATCGACCTCCTCGCGGATGCGGTTGGCCGCCTCGTCGACCTCGAAGAGCGTCATGTCGGCGCCGCCCGTGATGTTGATGAGGACGCCGCGTGCCCCTTTCATCGAAACGTCTTCGAGGAGCGGATTGGAAATTGCCGCCTCGGCGGCGTCGATGGCGCGGCGATCGCCCTCGGCTTCGCCCGTGCCCATCATCGCCTTGCCCATCTCGCCCATGACGGCGCGGATATCGGCGAAGTCGAGATTGATGAGGCCGGGCATCACCATGAGGTCGGTGACGCCACGGACGCCCGAATGCAGCACGTCGTCCGCCATCTTGAAGGCGTCGGCGAAAGTGGTCCGCTCATTGGCGACGCGGAAGAGGTTCTGGTTCGGGATGATGATGAGCGTGTCGACGAATTTCTGCAGCTCGGCAATGCCCGCTTCGGCGAGGCGCATGCGGTGCGAGCCTTCGAAATGGAAGGGCTTTGTCACGACCCCGACGGTGAGGATCCCGGCTTCGCGTGCCGCGCGTGCGATGACCGGTGCGGCGCCCGTCCCGGTGCCACCGCCCATGCCGGCGGTGATGAACACCATGTTGGAGCCGGCCAGCGCCTGCATGATCTCGTCGAGCGCCTCTTCGGCGGCCGAGCGTCCGACATCGGGGCGCGAGCCGGCGCCGAGGCCGCGCGTCACGCTGACGCCGAGCTGAATGCGCCGCTCGGCGAGGTTCTGGGCCATCGCCTGCGCATCGGTATTGCAGATGAGGAACTCGCAGCCGACGAGGTTCGAGCGGATCATGTTGTTGACGGCGTTGCCGCCGGCGCCGCCGACGCCGACGACGCTGATGCGCGGCTTCAATTCGTGGTCGTCTCTCGGGATGCTCAGATTGATCGACATGCTAAGTCCCTCCAACGGTACTCGGCCCGGAGACGGGCCCATCGATGCGGGTTGCGGGCGGTGATCGAGAAAGAGGTCGCGCTGAGCGTCCGCCGCATCGGAAGGCGCGCGGCGCTCGGTCGCCATTTCAGAAATTCTCCTTGAGCCAATGGCCGACGCGGCCGAAGAAGCCGGCTGGCGCCTCGCCGTAGCCGCGCGTCTGGCGCGCCGTCTCGGCGCGTTCGGAAAGGGCGAAGTGCAAGAGACCGACGCAGGTTGAAAAGGCAGGACCCCCGGTCGCCTCGGCAAGGCCGGCGACGCGCAACGGTCGACCGATTCGGATTTGTTTGTCCAGGATCAATCCGGCCAATTCGCGCACGCCGGGAAGCTGGCAGGCGCCGCCTGTGAGGACGACACGGCGGCCGGCGACCTTGTCGTAGCCGCTCGCCTCGAGGCGGTTGCGGACGAGCTCGAAGGTCTCCTCGAGGCGGGGCGAGATGATGCCGACGAGGAGCGATTTCGGCACATGGTTCGCCTGACCGTCCTCCTCTTCGCCGATCTGCGGCACGGCGATGGTCTCGCGCTCATCGGCGGGCGAGGCGATGGCGCTGCCGTAAAGCGTCTTCATGCGCTCGGCATGGGCGAGCGGGGTCGAAAGGCCGCGCGCGATGTCGTTGGTGACATGGCTGCCGCCGACGGGAATGCTGTCGGCGAAGATGAGGTTGTGATCGAAAAAGACGCCGATCGTCGTCGTGCCGGCACCCATATCGATGATGGTGACGCCGAGATCGGTTTCGTCCTCGACCAGCGCCGAGAGCCCCGAGGCGTAGGGGCTGGCGACGATGCCGGCGATTTCGAGGCGGCAGCGGCCGACGGCGGCCGTGACGTTGCGCAGCGCCGCCGGCTTCGCCGAGACGATATGCATGTTGACGCCGAGCTTCTTGCCGAACATTCCGCGCGGGTCGCGGATGCCGCGGCTGCCGTCGATCGAGAAGCCGACGGGGATCGAGTGGATGACCTCGCGCTCGTTCCCGTCCTTGAGGTTGTAGCCTTGGGCGAGAACGCGGCGCATGTCGGCGTCGCCGATTTCGCGGCCGGCGACCGAGACCTCGACATTGATGATGCGCGAGGGCGGGAAGCTGCCGGAAATGTTGACGACGACCTCGGAGATGGTCGTTTCCGCCATCTGCTCGGCGGCGTGGATCGCGGTCAGGATCGCGGCGCTCGCCGCGTCGAGATCGACGATGACGCCGTTGCGCACGCCTTTCGAGAGCTGATGGCCGATGCCGATGATCTTCGGGCCGTCCTCGGTGGCGCGGGCGATGAAGCAGCAGACCTTGCCGGTGCCGATATCGAGAGCGGCAAGGATGCTTCCGCGCGGCCGCGACGGTGCCTTCATGCGCGGGTTCCGCCGCGGCGCGGCGGACGAGGCGGTATCGATATGCTGCATGCTCATGTGCTCTTGGACCCCTGGCGGCCTTTCTTGGCTGGCGTCTTCGGCGGTTCGGGCACGACGCGCAGGACGAGGCGGTCGGGAAGGCGCATGTCGATCGCCTGCACGTCGCGCGCGAGCACGCGGCTCGTCCGCTCGAGCCGGGCGAGCTGGGCCCATGCGGCTTCCGGGCTGTTTTCCGGCAGCTCGACATCGATGCCGTTGTCGAGGCGAAGGTTCCAGCGCCGTCCGCCCATGCGTACCGCCGCGACGACGCGTCCGGAGAGGTCGGGCTCGCTCTTCACCATGTCGACCAGGGCGGCGGCATAGCGCGGCGCGTCATCGCCGACGATGACGATGAGATTGGGAAAGCGCTCCAGATGCTCGTCGGTGATGACGGTTCCGTCGCGATCGATGAGGAAGAGCTTCCCTCGGCGCTGCCAGAAGGCGAGAGGCTCACGCTCGACGAGGCGGATGTGCAGCGCGTCCGGCAGGCGCCGTTCGACGGCGGCCGAGCGGATCCAGGGCAGCTCCTGCAGCCGCGCTTGTACTTCGGACGGCGAGACGGCGAGGATCGGTGTGCCGCGTTCGGCGCCGATGGCGCGGAGGATCGCCTCGCGCGTCGTCATGCGACGGCCTTCGACCTCGATGTCGGCGACGGCGAGACCAAACCGTGCACTCGCCGCCAGCGCGGCGTCGCCGAGTCGAGCCGAGAATTCGGCGGCATGTCCGCTCCGCTCGGCGTACCAGCCGCCGAGGCCAAGGCCGCCAAGCAAGACGATCCCGGCCCCGGCGAGGGCGAGACCGCTCCAGCCGAAAAGCTGGCCGCGGCGCGCGCGGCGAGCCGGACGCTTCGGCGCATCCGTGGCGCGGCGCGCTTTCAGGAATCGCATGCCGCGTTCTCCACGATCCAATCGACGAGCGCGCCGAAATCGATGCCGACATGCCGCGCGACATCGGGGACGAGCGAGGTCGGCGTCATTCCCGGCTGGGTGTTGATTTCGAGCAGATAAAGCCGGCCCGGCTCGCCCGCCGTGTCGTCGTAGCGCAGATCCGCGCGGCTGACGCCGCGGCAGCCGAGCGCGCGATGCGCGCGCAGGCCGATCTCGAGCGCCTCCTCATAGGCGCGCTTGTGGATCGGCGCCGGGATGATGTGGTCGGAGCCGCCGACGGCGTATTTCGAGGTGTAGTCGTAGAAAGTGCCGCGCGGGCGGATCTCGCAGACGCCGAGGGCGCGGTCGCCCATTACGGCGACGGTGATCTCGCGGCCGGGGATGAAGCGCTCGACGAGCGCTTCGTCATAGGCCCAGCCGCGCGCCTCTTCATGCCAGGAATTGTCGTTGGGGCGGACGATGCGGACGCCGACGCTCGACCCTTCATTCGTCGGCTTGACGACGAAGGGCGCCGGCAGCGGATCGGCGACGCCGAGCTTCTCGCGCGGCACCACGGCGCCTTCGACGAGCGGCAGCCCGGCCTTGGCGAAGACGGCCTTCGCCATCGGCTTGTCCATGGCGACGGCCGAGGCGAGGACGCCCGAATGCGTGTAGGGGATGCGCAGGAATTCGAGAATACCCTGCACCGTGCCGTCCTCGCCGCCGCGCCCGTGCAGGGCGTTGAACACGACGTCCGGCCGCGGTTTCAGCGCTTTGGTCAGCGCGCCGAGATCGCGCGTCACGTCGATGGTCCTCACGTCGTGGCCGCGGGCCGACAGGGCGGCCGCACATTCCTTGCCGCTCGACAGCGAGACTTCGCGCTCGGAGGACCAACCGCCCATCAGCACGGCGATCTTGCGCTTCTTCATGCGACACCACCCCAGGCTGGCAGCGCGCTGCCGACGCGCTTGATTTCCCATTCGAGCGTGACGCCCGTGCTCTCGAAGACGCGGCGCCGCACTTCTTCACCCAAGCCTTCGAGGTCCGCAGCCGTGGCGGCGCCGGTATTGATGAGGAAGTTCGCGTGCTTCTCCGAGACTTGTGCGCCGCCGCGGGTGAGACCGCGGCAGCCAGCGCGATCGATGAGCTCCCACGCCTTGTGCCCGGGCGGATTGGCGAAGGTCGAGCCGCCGGTGCGCGCGCGGATGGGCTGGCTCGCCTCGCGCGCCGCCTGGATGTCGGCCATGCGCCGCCCGATTACCGCAGCGTCGTCGCTGGTGCCGGCGAGCTCGGCGGAGACGAAGATCCAGTCGGCGGGCGCCGCCGATCGGCGATAGTCGAGTCCGAGCGCCGCCGCCTCGACCTCGTTCCGCCGGCCCGTGCCGTCGAGCGCGACCGCGCGGCGCAGCACGTCTTTCAGCTCCCGGCCATAGGCGCCGGCATTCATGCGCAGCCCGCCGCCGATCGTTCCCGGAATGCCCGAGAGGAATTCGAGTCCGCCGATACCGGCGTCGCGCGCCGCGAGCGCCACGTTGAGATCGAGCGCGCCCGCCCCGGCGCGAACGCTCGTCCCGCTGCATGCGACCTCGACAAAGCCGCGGCCGAGGCGGATGACGACGCCGGGAATACCGCCATCGCGAACGAGGAGGTTCGAGGCGACGCCGAGCACCGTCACCGGGACATCCGCGGGCTTGGCGGCAAGAAACTCGGCCAGATCCTCCTCGTCGGCAGGTCGGAACATCACCTCGGCCGGGCCGCCGACGCGGAACCAGGTCACCTGCGCGAGCGGCGCGTTCTCGGTGAGGCGGCCGCGCACGCGCGGCAGGCGCTCGATGAGGCGCGGCGCCGATTGCCGGGCCGCCATCATGCCGGCCGCTCCGAAGCGCCGAGACGGTCCAGCTCGCCCGGCAAGCTCTGCGCCCAATAGGTGATGGAGCCGGCGCCGAGGCAGACGACGAAATCCCCCGGCTTCGCCAGCTCGCGCACGAGCGGCGCCAGCTCCTTCGGATCGGAGAGAGGCTGCGCGTTGCGGTGCCCGCGCGCCCGCAAGCCGGCGACAAGCGCATCGCGGCTCGCTCCCTCGATCGGCTGCTCGCCCGCGGCATAGACCTCGGCGACGACGACGATATCGGCGTCGTTGAAGCAGGTGCAGAACTCGTCGAAGAGGTTGGAGAGCCGCGTGTAGCGATGCGGCTGCACGATGGCGATGACGTTGCCGGAAGCGGCGCTCCGCGCCGCGCGCAGCACCGCCGCGATCTCGACGGGGTGGTGGCCGTAATCGTCGATGACGGTGACGCCGTTCCATTCGCCGGTCTTGGTGAAGCGGCGCTTCACGCCCTTGAAGCGGCCGAGGGCGCTGCGGATCACCTCCTCGCCGAGGCCCATCTCCTCGGCGACCGCAATCGCCGCCAGCGAATTCTGCACGTTGTGCTGGCCGAACATCGGCAATTCGAGGTGCCGCAAGGTGCGGCTCGTGCCATTGAAGCGGTCGGCGATGACCACGTCGTAGCGGGCGCCTTTGGGACCAATCTCGATATCGACGCCGCGAATATCCGCCTGCGGGCTCATGCCGTAGGTGACGATGCGGCGATCGGCGACGCGCGGGATCATGCTCTGGACGACGGGATGATCGATGCAGAGCGCGGCGAAACCATAAAAGGGGATGTTCGTGATGAAGCTCTCGAAGGCCTGCTGCACCGCATCGAAATTGCCGTAGAAATCGAGATGCTCGGGGTCGATGTTGGTGACGATGCCGATCGTCGCCGGCAGCTTGACGAAGGTCCCGTCGCTCTCGTCGGCCTCGACCACCATCCAATCGCCGGCGCCGAGCCGCGCATTGGTGCCGTAGGCGTTGATGATGCCGCCGTTGATGACCGTCGGGTCGAGCTGCGCCGCATCGAGCAGCGCGCCCACCATCGAGGTCGTCGTCGTTTTGCCGTGCGTGCCGGCGATCGCGATCGACCATTTGAGGCGCATGAGCTCGCCCAGCATCTCGGCGCGCCGGACCACCGGCACGAGGCGGGCGCGGGCGGCGACCACCTCGGGATTGTCGCGCTTCACCGCCGAGGAGATGACGACGACTTGCGCGTTGCCGAGATTCTCGGCGCGGTGGCCGATCGCGATGGGAATGCCGAGCTCCGCGAGGCGGCGGACATTGGCGCTTTCGGCGATGTCGCTGCCCTGCACATCGTAGCCGAGATTGTGCAGGATCTCGGCAATGCCGCTCATGCCGATGCCGCCGATCCCGACGAAATGGATCGTGCCGATGGTGAGGGGGAGGGCCCTCATGCGGCTTTCCCCTCTATTCCGCGGCTGTTGCCGCTGCCCTCGATCAGCGCGAGAACGAGATCGGCGAGCCGGCTCGCCGCATCGGGGCGCCCGAGCGCATGCGCCGCCGCCGCCGCCCGCGCTAGCCGTTCGGGCGCATCGAGCAGCTCGGTGAGGAGGCCGGCGAGGCGTTCGGCGGTGAATTGTGGCTGCCCCATCGCCCAGCCGGCGCCGGCGGCGGCGAAGGCGGCGGCATTCGCCGTCTGATGGTCGTCGGCGGCATGCGGGTAAGGGACGAGGATCGCGGGCCGGCCAATGACCCCGAGCTCGGCCACGGTCGAGGCGCCGGCCCTGGCGATGACGAGCTGAGCGCGTGCAAGGCGCTGCGGCACATCATCGAAGAAGCTGGCGAGCTCGGCGGTGATGCCGTCCTGCGCGTAGCGCGTGCGCACGCTCTCCAAATCCTCCGGCCGCGTCTGCTGGTTGAGGCGGACGCGGCCGCGCAAGGCAGGAGGCAAGAGCGAGAGGGCGTCGGGCACGACCATGCTGAAGACGCGCGCCCCCTGGCTGCCGCCGAGGATCAGAATCTCGATGCCGCCGCTTTGCACGGGAACGGTATAGGCTTGGGCGCGGAACCCGGCGATCGCCGGACGCACCGGATTGCCGGTCACGACGGCGCGACGGCGTTCGGCCGGCTTCAGCCGTCCCGTCTCGGCGAAGCTGAGGGCGAGGCGGCGGGCTCTGCCGGCGAGGAGGCGGTTCGCGCGGCCGAGCAGCGCGTTCTGCTCATGGATGACCGTCGGCAGCCCCAGCCTTGCCGCCGCGGCGACCGTCGGGACCGAGGGGTAGCCGCCGAAGCCGATGACGGCAGCCGGCGCGAGCTTGCGCAGGGTGGCCCGCGCTTCGACCACGCCGAGCAAGAGCTCGACGGTCCCGCGCATCTTGCCGATGAGGCCGCCGTCGAAGCGGCCGGCGCGGATGCGCATGGTCTCGACGCCCGGCACGCGGTCGCCGAAGCTTTGGCCCCGCCGGTCGGTCATGAGGGCGACGCGTCGTCCGCGCGCGGTGAGCTCGCGCGCCAGCGCCTCGGCGGGAAACATGTGTCCGCCCGTGCCGCCGGCGGCGAGCACGATGGGGCCCATGGCGGCGGCGCGCGCCATCAGCCGTCCACTCCGCCATATCGGCGTCGCGTCAGGGCGAGAGCCATGCCCATGCCGAGACCAAGAGCGAGGAGCGACGAGCCGCCATAAGAGATGAACGGGAGGGTCATGCCCTTGGTCGGCATCAGATGCAGGCTCGACGCCATGTTGATGATCGCCTGCAGCCCGAACTGGACGAAGAGCCCGGTAGCCGACAGCACGATGAAAAGATTGTTCTCCTGGAAGACGCGCGAGAAGCCGCGCAAGACGATGAAGGCGAAGATGAGGACGATGAAGAGGCACGCGACGAGCCCGAGCTCTTCGCCGGCGACGGCAAAGACGAAATCGGCATGCGCGTCCGGAAGCCATTCCTTGACCGTACCCTCGCCCGGCCCCTTGCCCCAGAGGCCGCCATTCATGAAGGCTTCGATCGAGCGGTCGACTTGATAGCTGTCGCCCGCGGCGGGATCGAGGAAACGGTCGATGCGGCTCGTCACATGCGGCAAGAGAAAATAGGCGCCGACGAGCCCGGCGACGCCGCAGCCCACCCCCACTGCTACCCAGTAGAGGCGCAGCCCGATGAGGAAGAATTGCGCGAACCAGACCACCGAAATGACAACGGCCATGCCGAGATCGGGCTGCTTGATGAGGAGGGTGACCACGATGAAGAAGAGGACGCTGGCGATGGCGGGCCCCGGGAAATCCGGTCGCAGCTTGCTTTCGGCAAGGAGCCAAGCCGTCACGACCGCAAAGCACGGCTTGACGAATTCCGACGGCTGCAAGGACAGCCCGGGAAGGTTGATCCAGCGCCGCGCGCCCTTGATTTCGACTCCCGCGACGAAGGTCATGGCGACGAGGGCGATGCCGATGAGGAAACCGATCACGGCGAGGCGGCGGATCGTCATCGGCGTCTGCAGCGAGACGACGAACATGATGAGCACGGCAATCGGCAGCAAGGCCAATTGGCGCCGCACGAAATGCATGCTGTCGTAGCCGATGCGCTCGGCCACGGCCGGGCTCGCCGCCATGGTGAGGAGCGCGCCGAACCCGATCAGCACGGCAAGAGCGACGAGGCTCCAGCGATCGACCGTCCACCACCAGCGCGCGACGGCGCTCTGATCGGTGCGCGCGAAGGTCATGCGCGCTCTCCTGGCAGCGCCGTCACGAGCGCGCGGAATGCCTCGCCCCGCGCCTCGAAATTCACGAACTGGTCGAAGGACGCGCAGGCGGGCGATAGCAAGACGACGGCACCCGTCCGCCGCTCGCGCGTCGCGGCGGCCCGTGCTGCGCTCACTGCCGCCGCGAGCTCGCCGCAGCGGCTATGAGGTACCGCGCTTCCGAGGGTATCGGCGAAGTCGGCCGCCGCCGCACCGATGAGGTAAGCGTGGCGGATTCTCGGGAAATACGGACGAAGGCTGGCGATGCCGCCCGCTTTGGCCATCCCGCCGGCGATCCAGTAAACAGCTTCGTAGCAGGCCAGCGCTTTGGCGGCCGCATCGGCATTCGTGGCTTTTGAATCGTTGACATAGCGGACACCATCGATGGTCGCGACGAGTTCCTGGCGATGCGCCAGGCCGGGAAAGGAGGCGATTGCCGCCGCGGCGAGCGAGGCCGGAACGCCGAGCTGGCGGACGGCGGCGTAGGCGGCGGCGATATTCTGCGCGTTGTGGATGCCGGGAAGGCGGCCGAGCCCGGCCATTTCGAGGACGGGCCGCGCCGCCCCGTCGGTCTCATCGACGAGCCGCCCGCCCGCCACATAGACGCCGCCGGCGACGCGCCCCTGCGCCGAGATCGGCACGATGGTCCGCGCCGCGCCGCGTTCGAGTTCGCCCTGCGCGCGCCGGCACGTCGCATCGTCGCTGCCGACGATCGCCGCCTGCGGCGCGCTCTGCCCGCGGAAGATCCGCATTTTGGCCGCGATATACCCGTCCATCCCGCCATGCCGGTCGAGATGGTCGGGCGTGATGTTGAGGAGGACGGCGACATCGAAGGCGAGGCTCGAAGTGAGCTCGAGCTGATAGGAGCTCAACTCGAGCACATAGGTGCCGCCAGCGCCCAGCGCCTCGAGGGCGAGGGCCGGCGTGCCGAGATTGCCGCCGACCGCCGCCTTGCGCCCGGCTTCGGCGAGGATGTGGCCGATGAGTGCGGTCGTCGTCGATTTGCCGTTCGTGCCGGTAATGCCGACATAGCCGGCGGCGCGCTGCGTCCTCGCCAAGAGCTCGACATCGCCCAGGACATCGACGCCGGCCGCGCGGGCCTTGGCGACGATCGGGTGCGGCGCCGGATGGGTGTGCGGAATGCCGGGCGAGAGGATGAGGGCGGCGATGCGATCGGCCGCGCCGGCCAGATCGGCGATGGGCACGCCCGCCGCCGCGGCCCTGGCGCGCGCCGCCGGATCGTCGTCCCAGGCCATGACCTCCGCCCCGCCCGCGGCCAGCGCCCTCGCCGCGGCGAAGCCCGATTTGCCGAGCCCGAGCACGCCGACCCTGGCGCCGTTGAAGGAGGGGACGGGGATCATCGCGCGCTCACCGCAGCTTCAGCGTCGACAGCCCGGCCAGGGCCAGGATCGAGGCGATGATCCAGAAGCGGATGACGATGGTGGGCTCCTGCCACCCTTTCTTCTCGAAATGATGATGCAGCGGCGCCATGCGGAAGACGCGCCGGCCGGTCAGCTTGAAGCTGGCGACCTGGACGATCACCGAGACCGTCTCCAGCACGAAGAGGCCGCCGATGATGGCGAGCACGATCTCGTGCTTGGTGATGACGCTGATCGTGCCGATGGCGCCGCCGATCGAGAGCGATCCCGTGTCGCCCATGAAGACCATGGCGGGCGGTGCGTTGAACCAGAGGAAGCCCAGCCCGGCGCCGACCATGGCGCCGCAGAAGACCGTCAGCTCGCCCGCGCCGGGGACGTGGTTGATCTGGAGGTAATTGGCGAAAATGGCGTTGCCGGCGAGATAGGCGATGAGGGCGAAGCTGCCGGCGGCGAACATCGAGGGGACGATGGCGAGCCCGTCGAGCCCGTCCGTCAGGTTGACGGCGTTGGAGCAGCCGACGACGACGAAGATGCTGATCAGCAGGAAGAACCAGCCGAAGGGAATGAGCAGGTTCTTGAAGAACGGCACGGCCAGCGTCGTCGCCAGTGGACCGCGCGTCAGATGCATGATGAGCGCGCCGGCGATGGCGGCGACGATGATCTCGGCGACAAGCTTCTTCTTTCCCGAGAGCCCGCTCGAGGAGCGTTTCGTCAGCTTCTTGTAGTCATCGAAGAAGCCGATGCCGCCGAAGCTGGCCGTGACGAGGATGACGACCCAGACATAGCCATTGGTGAGGTCGGCCCAGAGCAGGGTCGAGATGGTGAGGGCGAGCAGGATGAGGAAGCCGCCCATTGTCGGCGTCCCCTTCTTGCGGATGAGGTGGCTCTCCGGCCCGTCGAGCCGGATCGGCTGCCCCTCGGCCTGCTTCGATTTGAGCCAGGCGATGATCCGCGGCCCCATGAGGAAGGTGATGAGCAGCGCCGTTACGATCGCGCCGCCCGAGCGGAAGGTCAGATAGCGGAAGAGGTTGAAGGGCGTGAACTGGTCCGCCAGCGGCGCGAGGAGGTGGAAGAGCATCGCTTCAGCCCTCCGCCGCCGCGAGGAGGTGCTTGACGACGACCGCCATGCCGATGCTGAGCGAGCCCTTGACGCTGATGACATCGCCGGGGCGGAGCACAGCGTCGATGAGCGCCGGCATCTCGCTGGAACGTGCGACATGCCCGCCGCGCATCGCCGGCGGCAGCGCCGCCTGCAGATGCGCCATCTCCTCGCCGACGGTGAAGACGAGATCGATGCCGGAAGCGGCGAGCGGCGCGGCGAGCTCGGCGTGCAGACGGCTCGCCTCGCTGCCGAGCTCGCGCATTTCGCCGAGCACGGCGATGCGCCGCCCGCCCGGCCCCGGCGACGTGGCGCCGAGCACGGCGATGGCGGCCCGCATCGAGGCCGGATTGGCGTTGTAGCTCTCGTCGATGAGCTCGATGCTGCCGCCTTTCCAGGCGAGCGAACGGCGAAGGCCGCGGCCGGGGAGGCCCGGCATGCGCGCGAGCGCCGCTGCGGCGGTCTCAAGATCGGCGCCGAGCGCCTTCACCGCGGCGAGCACGGCGAGGCTGTTCATGACCCAATGCCGGCCGGCGACGGGCAGGCTGTAGCCCACGGTTTCGCCCAGGATCGAAGCCTGGACGGCGCTTCCGCTTGCCTCGATCCGGCAGTCGAGGAGGCGCGCTTCGGCCGCCTCGGCTGCACCGAAGCCGATGATGCGTTCGATGCTTCGGGCGTGCGCGGCCCGTTCGAGGCGGGCGAAATGCGGGTTGTCGCGGTTGAGAATGGCGCTGCCGCCCGGTTCGACTCCGGCGAAGATCTCCGCTTTTGCGTCGGCGATCGCCTCGACCGAGGCGAAATAGCCCAAATGCGCCGCCTCGACAGTGGTGATGATGGCGATATGCGGCCGCACGAGGCGGCCCAGGACATCGAGCTCGCCCGGGTGGTTCATGCCGAGCTCGAACACGGCGAAGACGGCGTCGCGCGGCATGCGCGCCAGCGACAAGGGCACGCCCCAATGATTGTTGAAGCTGCTCGCCGAGGCATGCGTCACGCCTTGATCCGCAAGGGCGAGGCGCAGAGCCTCTTTCGTCCCCGTCTTGCCGACGCTGCCGGTGACGCCGATGATGCGGGCGCGGCTCCGCCGGCGCGCGGCATCGCCGATTGCGGTCAGCGCTTCGAGCGTGTCGCCGACCTTGAGCAGCGGCGCACCGGGCGAGAGGCCGTCCGGGGCGTGGTCCACCAGCGCCGCGGCCGCGCCCTTGGCGAGAGCATCGGGAACAAAGCGATGGGCGTCGTGGTTGGGGCCGCGCAGCGCGACAAAGAGGTCGCCCGGCGCGACGGTCCGGCTGTCGATCGCGACGCCGGTGGCGGCGAAATCGCGATTGGCCTGCCCGCCCGTCGCGGCGGCGAGCTCGTCGGCGGTCCAGAGGCTCATGCCGCCCCTCCCGACAGCTCGTCGGCGACAGCGCGGGCGACGGCCGCGTCATCGAAGGGAAGCGTTGTTCCGGCGATGATCTGGCCTGTTTCGTGGCCCTTTCCGGCAATGACGAGAATATCGCCTGCTTCGAGTCCGGCCATTGCCGTACGGATGGCGGCCGCGCGGTCGCCGATCTCGCGCGCGCCAGGGCAGCCCGCCAAAACGGCGGCACGGATCGCGGCCGGTGGCTCGCCGCGTGGGTTGTCATCGGTGACGATCGCCGCGTCGGCATGTCGCGCCACGGCTTCTCCCATCAGCGGCCGCTTCGCCGCATCCCGGTCGCCGCCCGCCCCGAAGACCGCAATGAGGCGGCGCCGGACATGCGGGCGGAGGGCGGCGAGCACGGTCGCGAGCGCGTCGGGCGTGTGCGCGTAGTCGACATAGACCGCGGCGCCGTTCGCCAAGCTGGCGACAAGCTGGAGCCGGCCCGGCACGCCTTCGAGGTTCGGCAGCGCGTCGAGCGCGCCTTGCACCGGCGCCCCGCCGGCAAGTGCGAGACCGAGCGCTGCGAGAACGTTGCTGGCCTGGAAGGCGCCGACGAGCGGCAGGACGAGGCGGCGGCGGGTCCCGAGGATGTCGAGGTCGAGCTCCTGGCCGTGGGCGAGCGGCCGGCGAGCGATGAGGCCCAGATCGGCACCAGGAGATGCGCCGAAGGCGAGAATGCGGTGGTTGCGCGCGCGGCTCACCGCGGCGAAGCGCTCGAAGGCGTCGCTCTCGGCATTGAGGACGGCGGTGCCGCCAGCGGGCAGCAGCTCGCGAAAGAGGCGCAGCTTCGCCGCGCCATAGGCCGCCATGGTGCCATGGTAGTCGAGATGATCCTGGGTCAAGTTGGTGAAAGCGGCGGCCGTGATGTGGAGCCCGTCGAGGCGGAACTGGTCGAGGCCATGGCTCGACGCCTCGATTGCGACATGCGCGACGCCGCGCCGCGCCAGCTCGGCGAGTTCGCGATGGAGGCTGACCGGATCGGGCGTCGTCAGCGCGCCCGGAATGGCGCGGCCGGGGGCGATGATGCCGAGCGTGCCGAGGCTTGCCGCCGGCGTTCCCGTCTGCTGCCAGATCTGGCGCGTGAAAGCCGCGACGGAGGTCTTGCCGTTGGTGCCGGTCACGGCGGCGATCGTCGCGGGCTGCGGGGCGTGGAAGCGCGCCGCCATCAGCGCGAGGCGCCGCCGCGGATTGGGATCGGCGATGAGCGCCACCGACGGCGCCGCCTCGGACGCCGCAGCCTCGGCGCGGCCGCGCTCGTCGGTGAGCACGGCGACCGCGCCGCGCCTCACCGCATCGGCGATGAATCGCCGGCCGTCGAGCCGGGCTCCGGGCAGCGCGGCGAAGAGCCAGCCAGGCCGCACCTCGCGCGAATCGGCGGTGAGGCCGCGGATGTCGGGTGCCGCGGAAGCGGGAAGGGACGCTGCAAGATCACCGTTCATCAGCTCAGTTAGACGCAAGCTTTTTGACCTGTACGCCGTCGATGGCGAGCGCGCTGCGAATCTCGGGCGCGTTCTCGTCGACAGGGGGGATTCCGAGGAGGGGCGCCATGCGCTGGATCGCATGGCCGACGACCGGCGCCGCGGTCCAGCCGCCTGTCGCGAAGCCGTGGGTTTTCGGCGTGCCGTGCGGCTCGTCGACGATGGCGAGGACGAGGTAGCGCGGATCGTTGATCGGGAAGGCGCCGAGGAAGGAGGACAGCAGCGCCTTATGAGCGTAGCTGTGCCCCGAAACCTTCTCTGCCGTTCCGGTCTTGCCGCCGACGACATAGCCCGGCGCCGCCGCGAATTCGCCGGTGCCCTGCTCGACGACGAGGCGCATGAGACGCCGCATGTCGTCGGAGGTGCGGGTCGACATCACCTGCTGTCCCGCCGGGATGAAGCCGGGCGGCGGCTTGATGATCGTCGCCGGATGGAGGATGCCGCCATTGACGACGGCGCTGGCGGCGATCGCGAGCTGAAGCGGGCTGACCGAGATGCCGTGGCCGAAGGCGACCGTCATCGTGTTGACGTCATGCCAAGGCGAGGGGACGAGCGGAGCGCCGATCTCGGGGATCTCGAAAACCGGCGGCTTCAAGAGCCCGAGCCGTCCGAGGAAGTCCTTCAGCCGGTCGGTACCGGCGTCCATCGCCATGCGCGCCGCGCCGATATTCGAGGAATACTCGAAGATCTCCGGCACGCTGAGGGCGCGATGGAGGTCATGGTAGTCGTGGATGGTGAAGCGCCCGATATGAATGGGGTGGCTCGCGTCATAGGAGCTGGCGAGCGTCGCCGTGTGGGAGTCGAGCGCCATCGCCGTCGTGAAGATCTTGAAGGTCGACCCCATCTCGTAGGTGCCGAGCGTCGCCCGGTTGAAGATCGTGTCGGGCGTCGCCGTTCCCGGCTTGTTGGGATCGAAATCGGGAAGGGAGACGAGAGCGAGGACCTCGCCAGTGTGGACGTCCATCACCAGACCCACACCGCCCTTGGCCGAGAAATCCTGGACCGCGCGGCTGAGCTCGTCGTGCAGAATCTCCTGCAAACGGATATCGATCGACAGCTGCAGCGGCTGCTTGCGTTCCTTCAGAATGTCGTCGAACCCGCGCTCGATGCCGGCGAGGCCCTTGTTGTCGAGTCCCGTATATCCGACGACATGGGCGATGAGGTTGCCCTCGGGGTAGACGCGGCGCTCCTCGCGCTGGAACTGGAAACCGGGGATGCCGAGCTGGTTGACCTCGAATTCCTGGCGCGGCGTCAGGAGCCGCTTCAGCCACACGAAGCTGCGGTCCGAGGTGAGCTTCGCATAGACCTCGGACTGGCTCAGATCGGGAAGGACCTCGACGAGCTTCTGCGTCGCTTCGCGCGCATCGAGAATCTGCTTCGGATTGGCAAAGAGCGAGGGGCTCGACAGCGTCGTCGCGAGCAGGACGCCATTGCGATCGACGATATCGGCGCGGCTGACCGCCGCCTTGCCGGCCGTGGTATGCGCGATCCGCGCCTCGCCCGCCGGCTTCACCAGCGTGACATCGACGAGGCGCAGCGCGATGACAGCGAAGGCGACGACGAAGAGACCGGCGGTGACGAGGAGCCGCGTCCGCCCGATATCGAGCGTCTGCTGCGCCGCTTCATCGAGCGCAACCGGAGCGCAAGGCGGCGGCTTGAAGTGCCGCGGCTTGCACGGATTGTCGTCGTAGCGGTGCGGCGCCTTCATTGCACGGTCCTCAATCGGGCGGTGGCGAGCTTGGTGCCGTTCGGAGCGGGGGGCGAGGCTGTCCGCAGCGGCGCCGGGGCCGCGGCGAGAGCCGCCGGATTGGCTTCGTTGCGCAGCGGCACGGACTCGACCGTGCCGAGCTGCTTCGTTGCGACCGGAGCAAGGTCGAGAAAGCGCCGGCTCAGCTCGGCAAGGCGCGCCGGCTGGCTGAGAAAGCTCCACTCGGCCTTGAGGACGTGGATCTGGTCTTGGTCGGCGACAATCGCGCGGTTGACGCGCGCGAGCTCGTCCTCGATGCCCATCACCTCGTACTTCATCTTGAACATGGCGAAGCCGAGGAGCGCGACGAGGGCGAGCCACAGGGCGGTGCTGGGACGGATCATGCGATCCTCCTTGCGGCGGGCAAGTCGGCGCCTGGAGCGTCACTGGAAAGCCAGGGTGGGGCCGCCGTGCGCTCGGCAGCTCGCAGCCGCGCCGACCGCGCGCGCGGGTTGCGGCGGAGCTCGCCCTCGCCGGGCCGGATGGGCTTGCGCGTCAGGAGGCGGAAGCTCGGCGCCGGTCCGAAGGGCGCGGCGGGGCGGTGGCGAGAGCCTTGCGGAGTCGCGGTGCCGCGGCGGCGCAGGAACTCCTTCACGCGCCGATCCTCGAGCGAGTGAAAGGAGACGACAGCGAGGCGGCCGCCGGGTTCGAGGAGGCGCTCGGCGGCGGCAAGCCCGCGCTCGAGCTCGCCCAGCTCGTCGTTGACCGAGATGCGGAGCGCCTGGAAGGTCCGCGTCGCGGCATCGATGCCGCCGGCGCGCGGAACGACGCCGCGCACGATCGCTGCCAGCTCTGCCGTGCGCACGATCGGCTGTTCGGCGCGCGCCGCGAGGATCGCGCGCGCGATGCGCCGGGCGAAGCGCTCTTCGCCATAGAGGAAGATGATGTCCGCGAGCGCCGCCTCCGAGAGAGTATTGACGAGATCGGCGGCGGTCGCGCCCTGCCGCTCCATGCGCATGTCGAGCGGGCCGTCGGCGCGGAAGGAAAAGCCGCGTGCGGCCTCGTCGAGCTGCGGCGAGGAGGGGCCGAGATCGAGGGCGATTCCGGCGACCGCGGCGATCCCGCGCTCGCCCAAAAGGCGCACCATATCGCCGAACCGGCCCTCGATGAGGGTGAGGCGGTCGGCAGCATCGCGGGCGAGGGCCGTGCCGGCTTCGATTGCCGCGGGGTCGCGGTCGATGGCGAAGACGCGGCAGCGTGCAGCGGCGAGGAGCGCGCGCGTGTAACCGCCGCGACCGAAGGTGCCGTCGACATAGACGGCGCCGTCACGCGGCGCCAGGGCGGCGATCGTCTCGGCCAGGAGAACGGGTTGATGCGCCGACACGACGGCGCTCGCCTGCGCGCTCATCGCGCCTCCGCTTGCGGTGCGGGCGCCGGAGCGGGCATGCGCGGCGGCAAGGTCATGCCCTGGCGCTTCGCGCTTTCGCGCATCTCGGCCTGATGCTGCGCATGGGCCGCCGGCTCCCAGATCTGAAAGGTGCGGCCGAGCCCGACGAAGGCGGCGCTGTCGGTGATCCCCGCGTGAGCGGCGAGCTCTTCCGGCAGCATGATGCGCCCCTCGCCGTCGAAGGGGAGCTGCTGCGCGTCGGCGAAGATCGAGGCGAGGGCGTCATATTCCTTCGAGAATTGCTGGAGCGTGTCGAGGCGGGCGGCCATCTCCTCGATGCGGTCGATGCCGCCGGCATCGAGCGCTGCATCCTTGAACGAGCGGAAAGCGATGATGCCGTTGAAGCTCTGTCCCGCGAGGGCGGCGCGGAACGTCGCCGGGACCGAGACGCGGCCCTTGCGGTCGACCTTGTTGACGAACTTCGACAGGAACAACGCCGCCACGACCCGCCCCTCGCCGCATCTCCGTCGCCGCTTCGCCCCGCAGGTGCCGGAGGGATCCTGATCCGGCCCAACCGCGGGGCATAGGCGATGGGAGGATATGGGATATCATGGGATAGAATGGGCGTCAATGGATTTCACAGTAAAAATCTGGGTCGTTTCGTGTTGGCGACTGTCTATTTCTCTGCCAAACCCTAGTTTCCGCGCCGCATTTCCAATCCTGCGCTCTTCGGGACGAAGAGACCGCGAGTTAAGACAAAGGAAAGACATTGTTCCATTTTTGTTCTGAAACGATCGGGAAATACCCGCTCCGGATGATGCGCCAGACGGCCTGTAAGCCGGGTTCTGTCCCCGCCCTCGGGCGGGGGATGGCCATTCCTCTGGGACGCCCGTCGCCGAGCGCCTCGCGCGACCGACCCGGATGGCGGCGTGGAAACTCGCCTGGCCCTGCCCGTCGCCGGACGGGGCCTGCCATCCCTACTTGGTCTTGCTCCCGGTGGGGTTTACCGTGCCGCCGCCGTTACCGGCGGCGCGGTGCGCTCTTGCCGCACCCTTTCACCCTTGCCGCCGCGGCGAGCCGAGGCTCGCCGCGGGTTGGCGGTTTGCTTTCTGTGGCACTGTCCCTGGGGTCACCCCCGCCGGGCATTACCCGGCACCGTGTTTCCATGGAGCCCGGACTTTCCTCTCCCGCACCCAAGACGGGCGGAGAGCGGCCATCCGGCCGTCTGGCACGACCATATATCTGGGCTAACACCGCATCGTGTCAAATCTATGGAGAAAGGGCGGCGATCTGGGCAAGGACGGCGATGCGGTCGGCCGTCTCGGCATCGAGCTCGCCGTCGCACCGCGCCGGGCGCCAATGGCGCTGGAAGGCGAGGAGGACGGCGCGCGTCTCGGCGTCGAGCACACCGCTCGTCGGCACGCCGTAGCCGATCTGCTGCAGGCCGCGCTGCGCGGCGCGGGTGTCGGGGTTGGGCGACGCTGCGGACGCCGGGAAGTCGGGCCAGAAGCCGATTCCGGCGCGCGCTAGGCGCCGCCAGGGAAAGAGCTCGCCTGGATCGGCCTTGCGCTGCGGCGCCACATCCGAATGGCCGAGCACCCGTTGGGGCGGAATGGGATGGCGCGCGAGAATGCGGCGGCAAAGCTCCTCCAGGGCCGCGATCTGCGCCTCCGGGAAGGGCCGGTAGCCGTGCTCGTGGCCGGGATTGGCGAGCTCGATCCCGATCGAGCGGTCGTTGAGGTTGTGCGCGCCGGCCCAGAATGAGCGTCCGGCATGCCAAGCCCGCCGGTCCTCGTCGACGAGCCGCCAAGCGGTGCCGTCCTCCTCGATGAGATAATGGGCGCTCACCTCAGCCGCCGGATCGCAAAGCCGATCGAGCGCGGCCTCGGCGCTCGTCATTCCGGTGTAGTGGATGAGGAGAATGTCGATTCCGCCCGAAACCGGGCGCGGCCCGTGATTGGGCGAGGCGCGGCGACGGAGCTTCACCGGTCGGTCGCCCGTTTCTGGCGGATCCGGCGGCAGAATGGGGAATAGAGGCTTCGAGATTGCGGCGGCATCGGGTCGGCATCAGGTTCAACCGGCACAATCTATCATAAGGATTCGTTTCGCTCGCGGGTTCTCGACCCGATCTTTACCCGGCGTCGCTGTCGCACCATTTGTCGCTGGGATGACCGCTACCGCCGCTGCTATCAAGAGGTTCGGCGGAGACGAGGCGGAGGAGGCGGATGGCTGCATCGGGCGGGACCCAGCATGTCCATGCCACCGAGCGCTGGCGGCACGGGCACATCTTTCTCGGCGCGCGGCACGAGGAGAACGAGCGGCGGACGCGGCTCGTCATCGCGCTCTGCGCCGTCATGATGATCGGCGAGATCGTGGCCGGCTGGTTCTTCGGCTCGATGGCGCTCATCGCCGATGGCTGGCACATGTCGACGCATGCCGGCGCCCTCGGGATCTCCGGCCTCGCCTATTGGTACGCGCGGCGCCACGCGCGCGACCCGCGCTTCGCCTTCGGCACGGGCAAGCTCGGCGACCTCGCCGGCTTCACCAGCGCCGTCATCCTGGGGCTGGTCGCGATCTTGATCGCCGGCGAATCGGCGACGCGGCTCTTCGCGCCCATCGCCATCGCCTACCGGGAGGCGATCCCCATCGCCGTGCTCGGCCTCGCCGTCAATCTGGCGAGCGCCTGGCTGCTCGGGGCGGGCGATTCAGGACGACATACCCGTGAAGCCGCGATAGCCCATCATCACGGACACGGCCATACCTCTTCCGCGCATCACCACGACAACAATTTTCGCTCCGCCTATACCCATGTGCTGGCCGATGCCGGAACCTCGCTCCTCGCCATCATCGGCCTCAGCTGCGGCCTTGTCTTCGGCTGGGCCTGGCTCGACCCGACGATGGGCATCATCGGCGCCCTCGTCATCGCCAATTGGTCCTATACCCTCATCCGCGACACCGCCGGCATCCTTCTCGACGTGAAGCCCGACCACGCCATGGAGGAGGCGATCCGCGGCCGGCTCGAAATCGATGGCGACCGAGTTACCGACCTCCATCTCTGGCGCGTCGGCCCCGGCCATTGCGGCGCCATCGTCGCCATCGTCAGCGAGCGCCCGCAGCCGCCCGCCCACTACAAGGCGCGCCTCGCCGCCCTCGAAGGCTTGTCGCACGTCACCATCGAAGTCCATCCTTGCGATGCGCTCTGCGTCAGCGCCGCGCTCCCTTCAAACGCGCCGCCGCGCCGGTAAAGCCGCCAGCACGCGCTGCTTCTCCTCGCCCGAGAAGGCGAGCCAGCCGGCGATCTCGGCGAGGGTGCGGGCGCAGCCGCGGCAGAAGCCGGTCGCGGGGTCGATGACGCAGACCGCGATGCAGGGGGAGAGCGGCGGCGTCGTCATCACGAGCCCTTCGGCGCCTCGACGAGGTCGGCGAGCTTCGTCTTCATGGCGTTCGCCTTGTACTCGTAGACCGAATAGACCCAGGGCGCCCATCTGGCATTGAGCGCTGCGGCTTCCTCGGCCGCCTTGCCCTCGCCCGAGGCTTTGAGGCGGACCCAGTTCGAATCGTCCTTCTTGAAGGTCTCGCCGGTGATGGTGAGCCCGTCGAAGGTCACCCATTCGGCGCGGGCGACGCCTTTTTCGGGAGCCGGGAGGTCGGCCGCCTTGCGCACGTCGTTGAGTTCGAGGCCATCGAGGACGCCGGCGGGCTCGGCGAGCGCCGCATCGCTCTTGAACTTGGCGTCGGCCGGCGCGCCTTCGGCGGTGAATTTCGCATCTTCCTTGTCGCGCTTCAGGACGAGCGTCGAACCGTCCTCATGCGTCAGCGTCACCTGCCGGATGCGCTTCGCGGCGATCTGCGCCACGTTCTTGTCGAGCCAGTCCTTGATGTCGGTCGGCAGGTCGACGCTGCCTTGGGCGAGCCAGGACTGCGCATCGCCGGGCTTGCGGATATAGAGGCCGTCGGCGCCGGTGCCGAGGCGGTCGGGCCGGCGCTTGCCGACGATGATCTCGCCGAGCTTGCCGCCCTTGGCGTCGTCGATCTCGACGAGGCGCGAATGGCCGTCCTTCGTCCCCGGATCCTCGACGTCGAGGCGCTTATAGAGCTTCGCCTTGTCCGTCTTCGGCTCGACCAGCTTGAGCTCGGCGAAGCCGAGCAAGGTCTGGCGAATCTTCTGAGGATCGGCCGGATAGCCGCCCTTTTCGGCGACGAGCCAGTCGGTCGTCTTGCCGGCGCTGTGGCGCTCGAGCGTCACCGGCCCGCCGGCTCCGGTGATCTTCACCATCGCGGCATCGCCGAGGCGCTCGCCGAGCCCGGCGAAAACCATCTCGCCGCTCCGCGCATCGGCGGCGCTTTGCCCGCCGGCGAGCGAGAGCGCGATGGCGGCGATGACGACGGCGATCGTCGCCGCGATGAGTGCTGTCAGTCCCTTGGCCTGCATCTCTCGCCTCCGCTCAGCTCAGCACCGTGACGCGCCGCTTGCGGCGCTGGAGGCGGACGATGCCGAGCACGATGGCGACGATCCCGACGAGGATCGGCACGAGCGCGATGTCGATGAATTGCAGCCGCGCCTTCAGCCGGTCGATGTCCTGGTTGAGCTTAAGCTGCACCTCGCGGAGTTGCTGGCGCGTCCGCAGCATCTCCGCCTTGAAATTGTCGATCGCCTTGGTCTGATCGGCGGTGAGCACGATATTGCCGTTCTTGTCGTCGCGCAGATCCTTGATCTTCGCCTCCGTCGCCTTCAGCTTTTCCTGGAGTTCGTGCTCCTGCGTGCTGTAGCGGTTGTCGGCGGCGCGCTGGATGTTCTGCACGACTTCGAAGGGCCGCGCCGAGCTGCCGCGGCTCCGCAGGCTGATGAGGTCGTTGCCGCCGGCCAGAACCTCGACGGCGTTGGCGACGAAATCGCCGTTGTTGGCCGCCGGAACAATGACGCGCTGGCCGAAGAAATCCTGGGCCTGGACCCAGAAGCGGTCGTCGAGAATGTCGGTATCGGCGACGACGACGACATTGATGGGCTGCTTCGAGGCTTTGAGCCATTGCGGCGCCGGGTCGGATTTCGCGGCCGTCTTGTCGTCCGCCTTCGCCGCAGCGTCCGGCTTCGCGGCCGCGGTCTCCGCCTTGCCGGCGTCCTTGCCTTTGTCCTTCTCCTTGCTCTTGTCCTCGGGCGGCTTCGGCGGCCCCTCGGGGAAGGCAGTGACGGCATCGCCGGTTACCCGCGCAGCCAGGACGAGGCGCTTGTTGTCGCGCTTGAAGTCGTTGAGGAGACCGGCGACATCGGGCATGCCGAGAAACTTCTCCGCCGGGATCTCCTCCGAGGCGAGCGAGGTCTGGATGAGCGGCTCGAACTTGGTCTTGGCGCCGGGGAGAGGCTCCAGAATGCCGGCCGTCGCCATGTTGATCTGCGACAGATCGGCGGTGATGGGATCGTCCGGGTTGAGCGCGTCCTTGCGGAGGCTGAGCCAGGCGACGTAGTCGACGGGCTGAATCCGGCCATAGCCGCCGGCATTCACCTTGCGCGCCGCCGAGCGGTCGCCGGCGACCATGCCGGGCACCATTTTGAGGCCCCAGGCGGCGAACAGCTTCTCGAGATCGCTGCCGGTCGGCGAGCCCGGCGGGTTCATGCGGCTCGGCCGCGACTGCTGGATCTCCGAATTGGGATCGACGAAGACAAGCGCCTTGCCGCCGTTCAGTACGAACTGGTCGATGGCGAATTGCGTCTTTTCCGGCAGCTTCTGCGGATGGATGAGGAGGACGACATCGACATCGGGCTCGATCTTGTCGAGATCGGTGCCGACGGTGCGCACCTCATAGAGCTGGCGGAGCTGCTCGATGAAGGCGAAGGGCTGCATCGGGCGGCCCTGCATCGCCGCCATGATGTCGCCTTCGACCGGCAGCGAGGTCACGAGGTCGACCACCGTCTTCTTCGGGAAGGCGAGCGAATGGATGAGCTTCGTCAGATCGTATTCGAGGAAGCGCTCGCGCTCGGGCTGGAAGAAGGGAATGACCTGCTGGTCGTCGGTCGAGTTGGTGGCGGCGAGGCCGAAATAGACCTGGTCACCCGCCTGGTCGATCGGCACGCCCTGGAGGCCGAAGGCGACGGCGCGGTCCTCGGTCGCGGAATAGGGCACGGGGTCCAGCACTTCGAGCTTGAGCTTGCCCTTGGCGAGGGTCGCGTATTCGTCCAGCATCTCGCGGACGCGCTGCGCATAGAGCGCGTATGACGGAATCTCGTCGCCGAGGCGCTTCGAATAATAAAAGCGCAGCGTGATCGGCTCGTCGATCTTGGCGAGCGTGTCGCGCGAGCCCTTCGACAGCGTGAACAGCTTCTCCTGGGTGAGGTCGATGCGCGCCGAGCGCAGGGTCTTGCCGGCGATGATGTTGATGCCGACGAAGAGGATGGCGGCGCAGCAGAGGGCGAGGAAGGCGGCGCCTTTGCGGGAGATGCTCGTCATGGCTCGCTCCTCACGCCGCTTTCTTCAGATCGACGAGCACGGCATTCGCCAGCAGGAAGGCGCCGATGACCGAGAGGAAGAAGACGGCATCGCGCGCATCGATGACGCCGCGGGTGATCGCGGTGAAATGCGTGAGGAAGCTGAAGGACGATACGGTCGCGAGGAGCGGCTCGGGCGCCCAGCTCTGGAGGAGGCCGAGGACGACGGGCGAGCCGCTGACGGTGAAGAGGAAGCAGACGGCGGCCGTGATGACGAAGGCGATGACCTGGTTCTTGGTCAGCGCCGAAAGGCAGGCGCCGATCGCGAGAAAGGCGCCGGCCATGAGGAAGCTGCCGAGATAGCTTGCGAGAATGACGCCGTTGTCGGGCGAGCCGAGATAGTTGACGGTCAGCCAGAACGGGAAGGTGAGGGCGAGGGCGATGCCGGCGAAGACCCAGGCGGCAAGGAACTTGCCGATGACCGCCGCCCCCATCGAGATCGGCAAGGTCAGGAACAGCTCGATCGTGCCGCTCTTGCGCTCCTCGGCCCAGAGCCGCATCGAGAGGGCGGGGATGAGCACGAGGTAGAGCCAGGGATGGAAGGTGAAGAAGGGCTGGAGGTCGGCCTGGCCGCGCTCGAAGAAATTGCCGACGAAGAAGGCGAGGATTCCCGCCATGACGAGGAAGATGACGATGAAGATGTAGGCGAGCGGCGTCGCGAAATAGCTCGCAAGCTCGCGGCGGAAGATGGTGCCGATGCTGCGCATGTCTTGGGTCGTCCGGATGGTCAGTGCGCCGTCATGGTGATCTGGCGGAAGACGTCGTCGAGGCGGCCGCGCTCGACGCGCAGCGCGGCGGGCTGCCAGCCGCGGGCGCGGAGCAGATCGGCGACAGCCGCCGCGATCGACTGCCCGCCATGGGGGAAGACCATGAGGGCGCGGCCCTCGCCATCCTCGACCGGCTCGACCGCCTCCACTTCGAGCATCTTGCGCAGCGCCTCGGCGGCGGCGGCTTCGATTTCCGGGGCGAGGGCGAGGCGCACCGCGTTGAAGTGCCGCGAGCGCGCCTCGAGCGCGCCGGGCGCCCCGTCGGCGAGCAGCTTGCCATGGGCGATGATCATCGCCCGGCTGCACACCGCGTCGACCTCCTCCAGAATATGCGTCGAGATGATGATCGCCTTGCCGGGCGCCATCTCGGTGATCAGGCTCCGCACCTCGTGCTTCTGGTTGGGGTCGAGGCCGTCGGTCGGCTCGTCGAGGATCAGCACCTCGGGGTCGTGGAGGAGCGCCTGCGCGAGGCCGACGCGGCGCTTGAAGCCTTTGGAGAGCGTGTCGATCGGCTGGTAGAGCACTTCGGCGAGAGCGAGGCGCTCGACCGCCTTGGCGACGCGCTTTCTCGCCTCGGCGCCGGCGAAGCCGCGGATGCGGGCGATGAAATCGAGGAAGGCGATGGGCGTCATGTCGGGATATGCCGGCGCCCCTTCCGGCAGGTAGCCGATCTTGCGCTTGACCGCGATCGGATCCGCCGTGACATCGGCGCCGCAGACGATCGCCGTCCCGCTCGACGGGGCGAGAAAGCCGGTGATCATCTTCATCGTCGTCGATTTGCCGGCGCCGTTGGGCCCGAGGAATCCCAGCACCTCGCCGCGCTGCATGTGAAAGCTCACATCATCGACCGCGACGATCGGGCCGAAGCGCTTGGCGAGGTTGCGCACCTCGATCATGTCCTGCAATGCGTATTCTCCCCGTATCTCCCGCGACGCGGCCTTCGTATATCAGGAATAGGCGGCGCTGTGGGCCGGTCTTTTGCCCGAAGGCGCCCTCCGCCGCCGCGTCAGCGCGGATTTAGGGAAAAGAGCAGGATTTGCAAGTTAAATTGCATTCATGATCGCGCCGCCCAGCGAGACATGCGATACCTGCGCGAAATTGCCGCGCTGAGGCGGCGGCAGATCAAGTCGAGCGGGAGCAAAGAGTGGTCAGGCGCATCCGGTTGATCTCCGGTCTGGTGCTCTTCACCTATCTGGTGACGCATTTCACCAATCACAGCCTCGGCCTCGTCTCGCTCGAGGCGATGGACGACACGCTCTATTGGCTCTTCCGCTTCTGGACGAGCTGGCCAGCCAGCATCGCGCTCTACGGCGCCTTCGCCGTCCATTTCGGCCTCGCCCTCTATGCCCTCTGGCAGCGTCAGACCCTGCGCATGCGCTTTGCCGAGGTGGCGCAATATGTGCTCGGCTTCCTCGTCCCGGTGCTGCTCGCCGAGCATGTCATGGTGACGCGCGCTTCCGACAGCTTCTACGGTTCGGATTTCGGCTATTACCGCTCGCTCCTTACGGTCTATTTCCACGACTCGCCCGTGCGCGGCATCCTTCAGGGGACCGTCCTCGTCGTCGCCTGGGTGCATGCGACGATCGGGCTCCGCTTCTGGCTCCGCCTCAAGCCCTGGTATCCGGCGGCGCAGCCCTATCTCTTCGCCTTCGCCCTGCTGATGCCGGTGCTGGCGATGCTGGGCTTCCTCGTCGCCGGCGCCCATGTCGCGGCCTTGGCGCAGGATCCGGCCTGGGTGCGCGAGACCTTCCAGCTGCGCTACCGGCCGCCGCCCGCCGCGCAGCATCAGATCATCGCCATCGCCTGGGCGCTCCGCGCCTTCTTCCTCGCTTCGGTCGTCGCCGTCCTCCTCGCCCGCATCGCGCGGCGGCAGTGGCAGAAGCGCCACGGCGTCTCGCGCGTGAGCTACCCCGACGGCCGCTTCATCGACGTGCCGCGCGGCGTCAGCATTCTCGAAGCGAGCCGCATGCTGGGCGTGCCGCACGCCTCGGTCTGCGGCGGCCGCGGCCGGTGCTCGACCTGCCGAGTGCGCGTCCAGGCGGCGCCGACGGCGCTGCCGCCCGCCTCCGCCGAGGAGACGAAGGTGCTGCGCCGCGTCCAGGCGGGGCCGGGCGTGCGCCTCGCCTGCCAGCTCCGGCCCAGGGGCGACGTTCGCGTGACGCCGCTCCTGCCGCCGCTGGCGCAGGCGAGCGACGGCTTCGCCCGGCCCGGCTACCTCCAGGGCGGCGAGCGCGAGATCGCCATTCTCTTCGCCGATCTCCGCGCCTTCACCAAGCTCGCCGAATCGCGCCTGCCCTACGACGTCGTCTTCGTCCTCAACCGCTATTTCGCCGCCATGGGCGAAGCCGTCGAGGCGGCGGGCGGGCATATCGACAAATTCATCGGCGACGGCGTCATGGCCCTTTTCGGCATCAGGAGCGGGGCCGAAGCCGGCTGCCGCCAGGCGCTGGCCGCGGCGCGCCTCATGTCGGAGCGCCTCGTCGAGCTCAACCGGGCGCTTGCCGACGATCTGGAAACGCCGCTCAAGATCGGCATCGGCCTCCATTGCGGCCCGACCATCGTCGGCGAGATCGGCTACGGCAAGGCGATCTCGCTCACCGCCGTGGGCGATGCGGTCAACACGGCGAGCCGCCTCGAAACCGCCGCCAAGGAATATGATTGCGAGCTCGTCGTCTCCGAGGATCTGATCCAGCGCGCCGGAACCGATCTCGGCCAGTTCCCGCGCCACGAGATCGCCATCCGCGGCCGGACGCAAATGATGGCCGTCCGCACGCTGCAGAGCGCCCGCGACTTGCCGGGCGCGCCCGCCGCGCCGGCGGCGAAGGTGGCAGAGCCGGCGGCGTGAGGCCGGCACGCGCTGCGGGCCGCCCGGTCGGAGATACCAGATATTGATCACGCTCCTGTAAGGTACATTACAGGAGACGGGACGAGATGTGGTGTTCTCGGGGATGGCGCCGAAGGAGGGACGTCCGGCGGTTCCGACGCGCCCCGCCATCGCGGACGAGCGCTCGTTACCGACAATTTGAAAGAGCCGTCTCGAACAAAAAGAGCACTTATATACTTGACTGAACGACCCAGATAGGGGACTATCCGGGGACAGGAGGAGTGCCATGACCCCTATCGAACTCAGCCACCCCGCCTTTCACGACGAAGAGGCTGCCCGTCAGTATCTCGAAAGCGTGCGCTGGCCCGATGGCCCGTTCTGCCCCTTCTGCGGCCTTTTCGATCACGTCAGGGCCCTGGGCGGCAAAAGCATGGGGCCGGGCTGGTACCACTGCACGGAATGCCGGAAGAAGTTCACGGTAAGGGTCGGCTCGCTCTTCGAGCGCAGCCATATTCCGCTTCACAAGTGGCTCATGGGCTTTCGCCTCATGGCATCGAGCAAGAAAGGCGTCTCCGCGCACCAGCTCCACCGCACCCTCAACATCACTTACAAGTCGGCTTGGTTCCTCGCGCACAGGATTAGGGAAGCCATGCGTGAGAGCGGCCCCGGCCCGCTTGGTGGCGAAGGGAAGGTGGTCGAGGCTGACGAAACCTTCTTCGGCGCGCCTGACTACGTGTTTGTGAACGGCAAGGGCTGGCAGACGCGCGGCACCGGCACGAAGTACAAAATCCTCTCGCTGGTCGAGCGCGGCGGTCGTGCCCGCTCGGTCAAGGTCGAGAACTTGACTAGCGCCGAAATCCGCCACGCCCTCGTCACCAACTTGTCGCGCAAGAGCCGACTGCATACTGACGAGGCTCAGCACTACAAGGCGCCGGGCCGCGAGTTCGCCAAGCATGAGGCAGTCAATCACTCAGCCGAGGAATACGCACGCGGCGATGTGACGACCAACACCGTCGAAGGCTACTTCTCCATCTTCAAGCGCGGCATGAAGGGCATCTACCAGCATTGTTCCGAGAAGCATTTGCAGCGGTATCTGCACGAGTTCGATTTCCGCTACAGCAATCGTTCCGCTCTCGGTGTCGAGGATACTGAGCGCACCGCGCTCGCGATCCGCGGTGCGGACTGCAAGCGGTTGACGTACCGGCAACCTCGTAAGCGGGCGAACGGCTAAGCCGCGCCTAACACGCAAACAGTTCCGGGCATTGCTGGCGCGGATTCGACGCGACGCGGAATCTTAGGCCATGAACTCATAAAGGGGATTCCCTCGAGGGCGGCGATGTGATTCAAGCTTCCAAACTGCAGGAGTTTGATCATGCGCCGGTACGAGCTGACGGAATTCGAATGGCGGGTGATCGCGCCGCTGCTGCCCAACAAGCCGCGCGGCGTGCCGCGGGTCGATGACCGTCGGGTGTTGAACGGCATCTTCTGGGTGCTGCGCTCGGGCTCGCCCTGGCGCGATCTGCCGGAGCGCTATGGCCCGCATACGACCTGCTACAACCGGTTCGTACGCTGGCGTAAAGCTGGGGTTTGGGATCGGCTGATGGACGCCGTCACCGCCGCCCACGACGGCGATGTGCAGATGATCGACAGCTCGTCGGTCCGCGTGCATCAGCATGCCGCGAACACAAAAAAAGCGGTGGAGATCGTTGTATGGGCCGCAGCCGAGGAGGACTGACGACCAAGATCCACGCCCTCACCGACGCGCGCGGCTTGCCGCTTGAGCTGATCCTTACGCCTGGCCAAGCCGCCGACTGTCCCACCGCCGCCAAGCTGCTTGGCCGACTGCGTGAGGGGACGATCCTGCTGGCCGACAAAGCCTATGACGCCGACTGGCTCCGCCGCAGCATCGAGGCGGCTGGTGCCGCCCCCAACATTCCCTCCAAGGTCACCCGCCGCTGGCGCGCCTGCTTCAGCGCCGTGCTTTATCGCGAACGCAACCGTATCGAGCGGTTCTTCAACAGGATCAAGCATTGCCGCCGCATCGCTACGCGCTACGAAAAGCACGCCTCCAACTTCCTCGCCATGCTCAAGCTCGCCGCCGTCCGCCTCTGGCTCAGGCATTATGAGTCCATGGCCTAGTCGCTTCGGGAGTGACCACAGACCGGCGACCGTCAGTCTAGTGAAGACAGCACCGGCAAGGGAGATGCCTAAGGACTGGGGCATCCCAGGTTGAGCCGGCGATCACGCTGGGTCTTCGCCGGCGACAATCACCTTCTCCCCTTCACTCGCGGCAGCCAGCTCCTCACCGTCATCGATGACAGCCAACTCCTCGCCTTCGTGCCGCACGCTCATGTAGATCACGATCGCGACGATCGCGGCGAGAAAGATTGCGCTTGTTATTATTGTGCCGAGGCCAAGGCCGCCATATTGCGTAGGCTGGGACATCAGGTCGCCGAACGAGGCACCCAGAGGCCGGGTCAGAATGTAGACCAGCCAGAATCCGAGTATCGGGTCGAGACCGAGAAAGAAATAGCCGATGCTGAGCGAAAAGATGATCATGCCGAAAAGAACACCCGTCGCCAGATATCCGAGCGCGAACTTCTCGGCCACCAGATCGCCTGCCGCCGTGCCGAGCGCGAAGGTGAACAGGATGGCGAGCCAATAGAAGGCCTCGCGTCGATTGGTGAATATGGAGTGGATTGAAAGCGTCCGCTCTGTCTGGAACCATAACAGAAAAGTCAACACCAAGGCGATCGAGAAAGCGATCGTAGTATCCATTAGCGGCACATGAAAATTGTCGACTAGATTGTCCGTGATCAACGTGCCGACTATGCTGATCAATACCACCGAAAGCCAATAGGCAGCGGGAACATATTTCTTCTGCGCAAATTGCCAAATCAGTGCGCCCCCCAGAATAGCGGACATGATCAGCGATGTTGCCGTCAGGCCCAAACGCATCTGCACATTGAGATAGTCCGCCGCCGTTTCACCCATGGTGACGGCCATCAGCTTGATGAGCCAGAAGTCGGCCGTCACGCTCGGAACGCGATTGTAGAGGACAGCTTTGGCGGTTTTGGTTGTAGCGGGCATGGCGAGCATCCTTGAATGGGTGGTAATCGCCTGGCGGATCGAGGTTGGTCGGCGCTGACGGCCGAGGGGCACGTGTTGACGGCGCTCGCCGTCGGCCTACTGAGTGGGCTGGGCTGGATTGTTGAGAACCGCCATAAGAGCGGCGAGCGTCTTATCGACTTTGTCAGCCGAGGGAACGGATTGGCGCAGCGCTTTAAGCGCAGCGTCGGAGGCAGCGTCAATGTTGTTCCAGTAGGTCGGGTTCAGCGGGCGGATCGCCGTCTCCGCTTGGTCCCAGGCCGTTTCGTAGTCGGTAATGCGCTTTGCGGCGGCAGTCAGATCACCCTTCGCGGCAAGGGCCTGAACGTCGGCTATGATGGTCTTGAATGATGATAGATCACCGAGGTCGGCCGTTTTGGCAGGTGCATTGCTTGCATAGAGGAGTTCAAAACCGGTGAAGGCTGCCACCGGAGCAATAATGAGCGCGACGGCGAGAAAGATCTGTCTCATCAAGGCATCCCCACAAATTCTGGCAACGGAAGAGGGCGTCACTCCGTGTCGCCCTCGTGGGTTGATAGGCTACGTAGGTTCGATTAGCTGCGAATTAGAGCCGCGCCGACGTGGAGCCCGGCGCCGATCAATCGGTCACAAGTCGCATGCTATAGAGCGGCGGTCGGTGGCGTCGCCGACCGCCGAATGTCTTACTTCCCCGGGGTAAGGTGCGAGACGACCGCTTTGCCGCCCTTGATTGCGTAGGTGAGCTGCACCTTCTCGCCGACCTTGAGCTTTGTGTCCTCGATCCCTTCGGGCAGGGTGTAGGTCTTGCCGTCCGATAGCGTGATCGTGTCGGCATTCTTGCTGATTGCGGTAATGGTGCCGGTCGTCTGGGCAGCGAAGGCGGTGCTCATGGGTGCCAGCGCCAGCATCACGGCCATCAGGATCATCTGTGGTTTCATTTTGCTTCTCCTTTCATGGTTCAGCCCCCGGTCTCTGCATTTCGCAACGAGATCGCTGGCCGCGGGCAATACCGGGCCTCACTCGCCTCTCAGTTTTTCGGTGACATGTGTTCGGCTGCGCACCGCCTCACCCGCAGCGGCCAGCAGAGCGGCACCGGTCGCGGTAACGACGAGGGCAACGAGATAGCCCCACGGCAGCGAAAGCGTTTCCGGTGGGGGATCGAACACTCCGGTCAAAAGCTTGACGAGCACATAGGCGATGAGGACACCGACAAGGAAGCCCAGGAGCATCCCGCCGCCAACCACCAGGACAGCTTCGCTCCAAACAAACGCGCCGAGTTGGCGCGGCTTGGCGCCAAGAGCGACGAGGATGGCGAAGGAGCGTTCCCGGTCGGCCAGCCCGAGCCCGAGGACCAGTCCGCCCGAGGCGGCAAGCATCACCAACGCGAAGATCAGCTCGAGCCGAGTCAACCCCGCGAGGTCGACCGCTGTGAGGCTCGATCCGATCAGGGCGACGGCATCACCGATCTGGCTCACTTTGAGCCCGGGCAGGCTCGCGGTCGCGCTTCGCACAGCCAGGGCGACGCGGGCCGGATCGCCGCTCGATCGGATCAGAACAATCTCGCTTGCTGCGGAACCGGTCTGCTGCGCAACATACGCTGCGTTGGCGACCAGGAAAGAGTCCTTGGGTGCGGTGGGGAATTCGCGCACCACGCCGACGATGTGAAAGGGAACCACATGGTATTGGTGATCAGCCGCGTTTTGCAGACGCAGATTGATGCTGTCGCCGCGACTGAGCTGATAGTCGTTCACGGTTTCCTGCGATACGAGCACGCCATCGGGCGTTCGTGCCAGATCGGCGAGCGTCGCCTTGGCGTCGCCATTCGCGAAATAGGCGTTTGACATCGCAGTGGCCGATTCGATGTGCGCCGGGTCGATGCCATAGAGATCCTGAAGGTCGGTCCCGACGTAAGCGTATCGGTGTTGCATCGGCTGGGCGGCCACCACCCCGGGGAGCTTGGAAAGGCGATCGAGCACCTGGGACGCTGGCGTGGCGGACGTGCCCGTGACGGTGACGTCGGCACCGTTCGTGAGTTCGGCATCGACCCTGGCCTGGGCCTCGTAAGTCGCGTTGAAGATCGCGGTCGAGGCTGCAAAGGCAAAGGCGAGAGCGGCCAGGCCGACGCCAGCGGTCAGACGCGGACTCTGTCGTCCAAATGTCGCCGCGACGACGTCCGCCAGAGAACCGGCGACAGGTCGCAGACCTCTGGCGGTGACCGTACGGCCGTGCCGCAGTCCGGCCCCAACGAGCCGCACGGCCAACAGCGCCAAGCCCGTCCACAGCAGCACGGGAGCGAGGAAGGCTGTGTAGTCGACCGCCGTCGCCGCCACGCCCTCCGATGCCAGAACAACTTGATAGCCGCTCGCTGCCGAACGCCAGTAGAACGCGGCGGCCAACGCCAGCAGCACTAGATCGACATAGCCGCGCGCCCAGAGCGGTGTCCGGTGTTCGCCGATTGATTGCCGGGCGGCGGCAACGGTCGAGCCGCGCGTGTCGCGCCAGGCGGGGATCAGGATCGCTGCGAGCGAAAGCGCCAGCCCGGCCGCGACTGCCGCGCTGAGCAAAGGAATTGCTGCGCTGCGCCAGAGAGCCACCCCGAGGACGAAGTGCGCGGCGAGCGCACCGAGGAGGATACCGAGTACCGCGCCGCCGAACCCCGCGACTGCCGCCTCAGCGGCAGCCAAGCGAAGAACGGCATCGACCGGCGCTCCCCGCAGTCGCAGCAACGCCTGGTCGCGGCGGCGCTTGTCCCGCCCGGCGCCCGCCACGGCAAGCGTGAGCAGGACGGCGAGGATGGCTCCGGGGGCGCCGAGGAACAGGAAGACGACCCGCGCATATAGGGCATCCTCGCGCACCGCTTCCAATCGGGCCGCCAGGTTGTTCGCAAGCAGCGCCGCACCGGCGACGCGGGCCTCGAAATTGTGTCCGCGCTCGGTCGCCGCCATGCTCGCGGCGACCGGGTCGGACGGCAGGTCGTGATGATCGAGCTTGACGTGCAACTCGGTCCGAACCGTATCGGGCCGGTTCGCGCGCTGCTGCTGGAACACCTGCTGCCACTGCGGCATGGGCAAGAGCAGAACGTTGTCGGGCGGCGCCTGCGGTGCGGCGCCCGCTGGTACGCCGATCGCCTGGAAGACCGCATCCGCGTTCGGCAAATCGATGACCCCCGCGACCGTCACGCCGATGTCAGGCGCCTGGTAGCGGTGAATCACGACCTGATCTCCGACTGTGACGTGCAGGTTGGCCGCGGTCTGCTGCGCCACCAGGACACCGTCGACCGATCCGAGTAAGCGTCGGACCTGCGCCGGGAACTCGCTGAAATAATCCGGCTCGATGCCGAGCACTTTGCCGCTGCCCGTCGTCTGCACCGGGCCGCCCGTGTTCGCCTCGAAGCCGGGCACGTCGGCATAGCCGACCGGCCGCAATGCAGTGACGGGTGCAGCCGCGCGGATCGCAGCCTCGACCGCGCCCCGGTTCGCCCCCGGCAGCAGCTGGACCTGCCAGTCGGCCGGCACCTGGGTGATCGACCGCGCGGTCATCTCGGCTGCACTGGACTGCAGAAAGGCACCCAGACACGCGATGAAGGCGACAGTCAGCGCTACGCCGCCTATGGTGCCGATGAGGCGGCCGGAACGGGTCCGGACCAGTCCGATCAACCAGTGCCGGTACATTCGGACCTCGCGCTCATGCTCTCGAACTTGCCGTGACGCATCCGCGAGACGTGGTTCATCTTTGCAGCCACGCGCTCGTCATGGGTGGCGATGACGATGGCACTCCCCGACTGTTGACTCCAGGCGAGGAGGCGGTCGACCAGTATCGCGCCACCAGTCTGATCGAGTTGTCCCGTCGGTTCGTCGGCGACGATCAATTGTGGATTGGTCGCGATAGCCCGGGCTACGGCGATCCGCTCGGCCTGGCCACCGGATAGCTGCTCCGGCAGCTTCGCCGCCAGGTCTTCGACCCCGAAAGTAGCAAGCGCATCCAGGGCGCGCGCCTCGGCTTCGGCACCGTTGCTGAGGAGGATCGGTAGCGCGACGTTCTCGACGGCTGTGAGCGCAGGCATCAGGTTCGCGGATTGGAAGACGACACCGATCCGCCCCGGGCGCAACGTGTCGCGCGGACCAAGCGCCGGCCACTCGATTCGGCCCGCGCTCGGGTGGTCCAGCCCGGCGATCAGATTCAAGAGTGTCGTCTTGCCGCAGCCCGATGGCCCCATGATCGCGACGGTCTCCCCGGCGTCAATCCTGAAGGAGCAGCCTCGGACGGCCGACACGACACTCCGCTCGCGCTGAAAGCAGCGCCACAGATCGGCGGCTACGGCCAAGGTCTTAGTCATGCACGATGTGTCCATCTCGGATGTCGATAATGCGATCAGCCCGTGCGGCGAGCGTGCTGCTGTGGGTGACGACGAGGACGGCCGTGCCGCTGCGGCAGATTTCGATGAGGCGATCGACGACGTCGTGTTCCGTCACGGCATCGACCTCGGCGGTCGGCTCGTCACAGAGGAGGATCGACGGCTTTGCTGCGAGCGCTACGGCGAGGCCGGCTCGCGCTGCCTCACCGCCCGAAAGGTGGGCGGGCAATACGTCGGTGAGGCCGTCGAGGCCGAGGCTGCCGAGAAGGTCATCGATTTCATCCGGCCTGCCGCGGCCGGATATCTGCATCTGGAGACGGATGTTGGCCTCCACGGTGAGATGCTCGAACAGATTGCCGGACTGCATGAGCATGCCGAAATGGCGGGCCCTCAGGCGGGCCCGCTCCGGTTCGGGGCGCCGGGTCATGCGCTCGCCTAGAACCGACACGCTCCCACCATCCGGCTCGTCGAGGCCGGCAAGACAGGCGAGCAGAGTCGACTTGCCGCTGCCTGAGGGCCCCCGCAATGCGGTGAATTCGCCCGCATCGAGCGTGATGCCGATCCCGCGCAGAGCCACGACCTCGTCGTCGCCGGCATGAAAGAAACGGTAGAGCTCGGTCGCCTCCAGCACGGGCATGAATTCATTTCCAGTGCAGCGAATTGGAGATCAGCTGCCACTGGTCGACGTTATCCGCGCCGGCCGGCGCGGCTAGGTCGAGGGTGACCGTCTTGCCGTCCTTGAACAGAATGAAGCTCTCGTGCTCGAGGCGGATCTGCTTGTTCGTGACCGGATTGGGCGCGGAGTTCGACAGATAGCTGATGCGAACGGCCGGTCCGGCCGTGAGCTTCACACCCTTGACTGCGGTGATTTTGACGGCGTGCCCGGCTTTCTCTAGCTCCGGTATCTCAGTGGTGCGGACCGAAGCAATAGTCGGAGCGGCACTCGCTGTACCAAGGGTTGCGTCTATCTCATCGTATTTGTCGAAGAACCGAACGCCATGGTCGATCGCTGTCCGCGACCATCCCTCTGGCACCTTCAGGCTGAACCCGTCCGGGGAGTTGTAGGTAACGAAGACCTGATTGTCCGGAATGTCGCCCGGCGGGTTCCTCTCAGGTGCGACGAGTTTCTCCTGCGCCGAAGCGGGAAGAAATGCGCCGGATGACGCCAAGAGCAGCACCGCCGACGCGGCGGCAATTCGATAGGGGACGGTCATGGCTAAGACTCCTCTGCGCGCCAGTGAGAGCCATTTGACGCTTGCAGAATTAGGAGGGCCTTAGGCGGCCACCCGCACCAGCAACCGACTTCTGTCCTGGTGGACGCTGGATCTACTGTGGGGCATGCGTGTTCTCGTGATCGAAGATGATGCCATGCTCGGCAGGGGGCTCGTACAAGCCCTCGAAGATGCCGGCATGTCGGTTGACTGGGTCCGCGACGGGCAACTCGGGGACGAGGCCCTCGCGGTCGGCGGGCACGGTCTCGTCCTGCTCGACCTCGGCTTGCCCGGCCGTTCCGGACTCGAAATCCTCCGTTCGCTGCGGGCTGCTGGCGACAAGAGGCCGCTCCTGGTGATCACCGCGCGTGACGAGCTCGACGATCGCGTCGCGGGGCTCGATCTCGGGGCAGACGACTATCTGGTAAAGCCGTTCGAAGTTAAGGAACTGCTCGCTCGCATGCGTGCAGTTCTACGTCGGCATGGCGGCCACGCCGTTTCTGTCCTCTGCACGAGCGAGGTCAAGCTCGATCTATCGAGCCACGAGGTGACATATCGCGGGCGCAGCGAAGTATTGCCCGCGCGCGAATTTGCGCTGATGCATGCGTTGCTGGACCGGCCCGGAACCATTCTGTCGCGCGGCCAGCTTGAAGAGAGGCTCTATGGTTGGGGCGAGGAAGTGGAAAGCAACGCCATCGACGTGCTCATCCACTACGTGCGCCGCAAGTTCGACAAGGACATCATACGCAACGTCCGCGGGGCCGGCTGGATAGTCCCCAAGTGAAAGGCATGATTTCGATCCGACGCACGGCTTTCATCTGGCTCGCTGGATTGATGGCGATCATCGGCGTTTGCGCAGCGGCGGGGTCCTACCTCCTCGCCAGGAACGAGGCGTCCGATTTCCTCGACAATCAGCTTCGGCAGATTGCGCTCTACGTCGGGGATGCGCCCTCCGCGCCAGTCGCTGGCCCTGTTGGCGGTGGGCCGCACGATCCCGAGGACGACTTCGTCATCCAAGTCTGGGACGCTGCCGGCCGACCGCTGCGACAGTCGCATCCCTCCATTGATATTCCCCGGCAACCCGCGACCGGCTTTGCAGACATCTCGACCGCCCACGACAATTGGCGCGTCTATGCTCTCGCCACGCCGGATCGAACCGTTCAGGTTTCCCAAGCGATGAGCGTTCGCCAGGAGCTGGCGGCCAACGCAGCGCTCCAGGCAGCGCTCCCGATCGCAGTTCTGATTCCACTGTCATTGCTAACCCTGAGCTGGATCATTGACCGAATCATGGCCCGGCTGAATCGTCTGGCTGTTGCGGTCGCCTCTCGAGATACCGCAGCAGACGACCCCGTTCCGATCGACGACGTGCCCGCCGAAGTCATTCCCTTCGTGAGCTCGATCAACCAATTGCTCACCCGGCTCCGTGCCTTGCTAGAGCGGCAGCGGCGGTTCATTTCGGATGCGGCCCATGAATTGCGCACGCCGCTCTCGGCGCTGCAGATTCAAATCGACAACCTTCGGCACGACGACCGCGATGGCCGATTTGGCCGACGTTTGGTCGAGCTCGAGACCGGGATCGGCAGGGCCTCTAGCCTCGTGAGCAAACTCTTGCGCCTCGCCCGCTATGACGCAGGCGAACCCGCACCGGCACCGCGGCCGATCGACCTGGTGCAGCTCGCGATCGACGCCGTCGCTCGCCTAACACCGCTCGCCGAGAGCCGGTCGATCGACCTTGGCATCACGCGCCGGGACGAAGCCATCGCGATCGGCGCGCTTGCCGATTTCGAAATCATCCTTGACAATCTGATCGAGAACGCTGTGCGGTACACGCCGCCCAACGGAACCATTGACGTCGGCGTGGAGGTCGTCGGCCAAGAAGCACGGATCGAAGTCCGCGACACGGGTCCCGGCATCCCGGAAGAAGAGATGCCGCACGTCTTCGCGCGGTTCTTCCGCGCCAGGCCTCAGGATACTGAGGGGAGCGGCTTAGGGCTGGCGATCGCAAAAGCAGCAGCCGAAAGGCAAGGGGTGCGGCTAGAGCTGACCCCGCGCGAGGACAGGTACGGCCTTATCGCAAGCCTCATCGTGCGACCCGTCTCGACAGCCAACTGAATCTTGCGTCGATTGTGGCGGATCATGAAAGGCGTCACTGTAGTTCTGGCAGCCGCCAAGATGTGATAGTCAGCCGCGTGACGGTATTTTTGCCGACGGCCAGATTGAGACTGCGCAGACAAAGAACGACAAGAATCGACCAATCGACGCCGATAGTCGCTGAAACCGAGCAAATCGCGGATCGTCGAAATTCGTGTTTGAGATCAAGAGCCCGAATTTTTGACGGATCGGCGAGTCGGTTCTTCATCATCCACGGAATGAATTTGCTCGAAGAAGTTGGATGCGCCGATCAGGGCCGGGGGGCTGGCGACGCAATGTTGCTCACCGGTCAGGCGCTTGAGCAGATAGGCCAGCCCGGCGTTGAAGTAGACCTGGATCAGGATCGGCACGGCGAGCAGCGCGATAACCAGCGGCTGCGCCAGGATCTGCTCTCCCTGAAAGCCGAACAACAGGACGAGCGTCGCAAGCAGCGCCACCAGCGAAAGCGGCTGGAGCCGGTCGAGAAAGCGCTTCAGGGCCTGATCGCCGCCGGCCGCCAGCAGGCGACGCCGGAGAAGCTGCGCGGCGACCACCGGCACGACGATATAAAGAGCGACCGACAGGACAAGGGTATCCCATGGCACGGTGATGGCCGAGAGGCCGAGCAGCAGGCCGACGATCGGCGCGAAAGCGAACACCGTGATCGTGTCGTTGAGCGCGACCTGTGACAGCGTGAAATGCGGCTCGCCCTTCGTCAGGTTCCGATGCCGCGCCAGTGCCGCCACGTCCTTGTTAAAGCCGAGTGCTGCCAGCTTCAGGCCTTCGACTGTGGTAAAATAAGGAAAGATCATCTCGGCAAGATCGTCGACTTTGAGGCCTTGCCGGATCGCGAGCGCCGCGGTCTGAATGCTGTCGGCGCCTTCTGGGGCGAGGATGTGGGCGCCAAGCAGTAGCCTGGTGATGGCATCCGCCACGAGCTTGATCAGCCCGCGGGTGTCGCGGGCGGCGAGCGCGCGCGGCACCTGGTCGAATGGAGAGCATGACCCCGCTGAGCGCCCATCCCGTTATCGTCTGGTTTCGAGACGACCTGCGTCTCGCCGACAACGCGGCGTTCACCGCGGCCAGCGCGCGTGGCTCTCCTGTTGTCGCCGTCTATATTCTCGACGATGAGACGCCCGGAAGTTGGCAGCTCGGCGGTGCCGCACGTTGGTGGCTGCACCATAGCCTCGCGGCACTTGGCAAGAACATCGAGCGCCTGGGTGGCGCATTGGTGTTGCGTCGAGGCGGACCGGTGGCCGCAATCAAGTCCTTGATCCAGGAGACGACGGCGCGTGCTATCTATTGGAATCGGGACTATGCGCCCTTTGCGATTGCGCGGGATAGGGCCGTAACGCGCGAGCTTGAGACGGACGGTCTTGAGGTGCGGACCTTTTGTGCCTCGACACTGTTCGAGCCGGGCAGCATTCTGAACCAAGACGGTAAGCCTTTTCGTCTGTACGGTGCTTTCTGGCGCGCCTGCCTTGCAAGGGGCATCTCCGATGCGCCGCTGGTCTTGCCTCAAAGGTTGCCCGGCGGACCCAATATACCTAGCGACGATCTCGAGTCGTGGCAGCTCAAGCCAAGACGACCGAACTGGGCGGAAGGTTTCGAGAAGCTGTGGTCTCCTGGCGAAGAGGGAGCGCAGCGGCGACTGACCGAGTTCATCGAAGGGGCCGCGATCGGCTATGCACACTCGCGCGACCGGCCTGATATGGCGTCTACGTCGCGGCTTTCCCCTCATCTTCGCTTTGGCGAGATCAGCCCTCGACAAGTGTGGCACGCGGTGCGTGCCGCACAAGCGGCGGGGCTTGTACCGCGGCCGGCGGTCGACAAGTTCCTGTCGGAACTCGGCTGGCGCGAGTTTGCTTATCATCTCCTCTATCACCATGCGTCTCTTCCGGACGCGCCACTGCAGCCGCAGTTTGCAGAGTTTCCGTGGAACGCCGAGAGGCAGCATTTCTCGGCGTGGTGCCGCGGCCGCACAGGATATCCGATCGTCGATGCCGGCATGCGCGAGCTCTGGGCAACAGGCTGGATGCACAATCGCGTCCGGATGATTGTTGCATCCTTTCTGGTGAAGCATCTGCTGACACCCTGGCAGGAGGGCGAGCGCTGGTTCTGGGACACACTCGTTGATGCCGATTTGGCCAACAACGCGACGAACTGGCAATGGGTCGCCGGCTCCGGAACAGACGCCGCGCCGTATTTCCGGATCTTCAATCCTGTCCTCCAAGGCGAGAAATTCGATCCGGACGGCCGCTATGTCAGGCAATGGGTGCCTGAGATCGCCGCGCTTCCGGATGCCTATATCCACAAACCTTGGACAGCGCCTGAAGCCGTGCGCGTGGCTGCGGGGATTCAGCTCAAGAAACACTATCCGGCACCGATCGTGGATCATGCAATGGCGCGTCGGCGCGCCCTGGACGCGTTTGCGCGCATGAAAACCCGCCAATAAGTTGATGAGATCTAAGCTCAGGGTTCCGGAGGGGCGTGAGCAAAGGGCAAGATCGAGTCGAGAGACAAAAAGTTAAGGAGAGAACTGTCTCCGACAACGGCACGGAGCTCGCCAGCATGGCGATCCCTGCGCTGGTGCCAGGAGACGGGCGTCGAATGGCATTACATCGCGCCCGGCAGGCCCATGCAGAACGCCTTCATTGAGAGCTTCAACGGTCGTCTCCGAGACGAGCTGCTGAACGAGACGCTCTTCATCTCTCTCGCTCACGCACGCTCTGTCGTGGAAAGACGACTACAACACTGTGCGTCCGCACAGCGCCATCGGTAACGTGCCGCCGGCCGTCTACGCGAAGCGCAGCGATCCCGCGGTGCAACGGGGCGGGTCGCTGCGCTCATCGGGGGGCTCCGCGCTCCGCCCCGTTGCACCACCCAGCCTGAACGGCTCAAATGACCAACGGACTCTCCTCATCCCTGGATGAGACAAGGGGCTCACGTCACTCCGAATGTTTCGACGCAGCTCCGCATCGAGCTGAGCGGGTTGCAAGCCGCTGCTGGGGTGTTATCAAGCGGTGATCCGTTGCTTCTGATCTCTAATCCAGTCAGGAAAATGTCTACATTTTTCTGACTGACGCTGGATGCACCGATCGGGACGCTATGAAAATAGTCTGGCAATCTCAGTCATAGGCATGAACAACCTTCGGGCGCCTGCAGCGAGAGATCGAAAGCCGAAGCGCTGATAAAAGCGCGCTGCCTCTTCGTCCTTGGCGTCGACGACAAACGCGTAAGAGGCGATCTCGTTGCGCAAGACGCGACTGAAGGCGTCGAGAAGCATGAATTCACCATGACCTTGCCGCTGATGACGAGCATCGACAGCCAGGCGCCGCATCAAAGTCGCGGGCACCATTGGAAAGCGGGGCAGGCGCTTGGCGAGCGCCTCGGGCAATTCGGCAAGCGCGACACTGGTCGCGGCAAGTGTGTAATAGCCGATGGGGACGCGATCACTTTCGGTGATTAGCGCCAAGCACGAGGCGACGCGTCGCCGTGTGTCCTGCCCCGCCTGCTGCCGCAGATACCTGTCCAGTGGCGCGACGCCGCTGGCGAAGCTCTCTCGATCATGCCGGTCGGATAGAGGCTCGATGCGCAATGCCGGCGCCGCGGCGGCCACTCAGGCACCGGTCAGCTTGAGGTATCGTTGCGCGGATGCCTTGAGCCGGGCGTTGGGCTCTCGTGGGTTGAGGAGCGCCTCGGCGAAAGCCCGGCTGTCTCTGGTGCTCAGCCGGATCGTCTGCGCGTCCTCGATCACGCGCACGGCCGCCTCATGCACGCTGGCGATCACGAAATCCGTCAGCGTGCGCCCCTGCAGCTCGGCGGCGCGCTGGAACAGGGCCTTCTGATCGCGCGAGATCCGCGCTTCCAGCCGCTCGTCTCGCGTTTTCGCGGTGGTTTTCCGAGACATGCCCTATACCTTGAGTTGCACCCGAAATGTGGTTATCATGTACGGCTAATAGACGGACGGTTCAAGTGGCGAAGTATGAGGGCGTTTCCCAATTGGGGGAGGGTAGAGCGACGTTTGGAGCCGGGCGGAAGTTCGGGAAGGCCGCGGCTAACAACCGCGGAAGTGCCCGGTTCCCGCCCGGTAAGGCTCCAATTGGGGCCAAACGAGATCCTATCCGGCAAGCGATTTCCTGCCGCGAAACGATTGGCGCAAAATTCCCAAACAGACTCTGGCACGTCGCAGGGATGAGTTCGAACCTGACATCATTCTCTGAGAATTTTTCCCGCCTGACCGGCCATCCGCCGATGCGGTGGCAGCGGCGGCTCTTCGACCAGTTCGTGGATGGAGCGATCCCCCAGGCGCTCGATCTGCCGACCGGCCTCGGCAAGACCTCGGTCATCGTCGTGTGGCTGCTCGCGCTCGCGTGGCAAGCGGAAAGGGGCGAGGTCAAGATCCCGCGCCGGCTCGTCTATGTCGTCGACCGTCGTACGGTGGTCGACCAGGCGACGGACGTTGCCGAAAGACTGCGCGCAAATTTGAGGAGCGCGCCCACGGCAAGCTTGACCGCGCAAGTCAGAGATCAGTTGAACAAACTTTGCATTGACCCCACCGACGACGCGTCGCCGCTCGCCATCAGCACGCTGCGCGGCGAGCGCGCCGACAACCGCGAATGGCAATCCGATCCCGCCCGCCCGGCGATCATCATCGGCACGGTCGACATGATCGGCTCGCGGCTGTTGTTTTCGGGTTACGGCGTTTCGCGCCGCATGCGCCCGTTCCATGCCGGTCTGCTTGGGCAAGATACGCTGCTTGTCCATGACGAGGCGCATCTTTCCGAGCCGTTCGGCAGGCTCATTCGCGGCATCGCCGAGGTTCAGCAAGCGCAGAAAGCGCCGCACCCGCTCCGCGTCATGGAGCTTTCGGCGACGCAGCGCAGACAGGACGCCACGGCAGCGTTCACGCTGACGGAAGAAGACAAGGCCGAGGATCTGGTCGACCGGCGCTTGCATGCGGTCAAACGGCTGCACTTCGAGGCGGGTGCCGAAAACGAGGACGTCGCCATCGCCAAGGCCGTGGAGCTCGCGCTTCGCTACAAGGAGGAGCGCAAGCGCGTGCTCGTCTACGTGCGCAGACCGCGCGACGCGCGCAGGATCGCCGACGAGCTTGCCAAGGCCACCGATCGCTCGCGGGTCGCGCTGTTGACCGGCACCGTGCGCGGTTACGAGCGCGATCTGCTCGCCGAAACGGCCCTGTTCAAAGGGTTCCGCAGCGATCCCGAGCGACCGCCGCCTGAGGCGACGGAGTATCTGGTGGCGACTTCGGCGGGCGAGGTGGGCGTCGATCTCGATGCGGACCATCTGGTCTGCGACCTCTCCACCCTCGATTCGATGATCCAACGGCTCGGTCGCGTGAACCGGTTGGGCGGGAAGGACCGTCAAGCGAACGTACACGTCGTCGAATGGCCGGCGAAGAAGGACGACGCCGAAAAGGGGAAGCTCGACAAGGCGATCTTGGAAACCAAGACGGCGCTTGCTTCGCTGCCGAAGCGTGACGGCGCGCACGACGCAAGCCCCGAAGGTCTGCGGGCACTGGCCGATCGCCGGGAGGCGTTCGCGCCGAGCCCGCGCGCCGTGCCGCTCACCGACATTCTCCTCGACAACTGGTCGCTGACGCGCGTGAAAGACTTGCCCGGCCGCCCGCTGCCGGAGCGGTGGCTGCACGGGATCGCGGCAGGCGAGCCGGACCTCTCCATCGCCTGGCGCGAGGAGGTGAACGAACTGGCCGCCTACGTCGCACGCGGCACAAAAAACGGAATCCGCCTCGTCAAGCAGCTCTACGACAAGCATCCGATCCTGGCGCGCGAGCGCCTGCCCGCGCCGCTGAGCGTGGTGAAAGATGAACTCAAGCGGCTTGCGCGACGCAAGCCCAAGGACGGCGAACCGGACGAGCCGATTTCCGCGATCCTGCTGCCGGTGAATGGCGATCCCATAATCGGTGCTTTGGACGACCTGATCGAGCGCGAGTCGGACCTGGCCAATGCAACCCTGGTGCTTCCGCCTCAGGCCGGTGGCCTCGATGCGCGCGGCATGCTGACAAGCGAGGCACGTTACGAGCCGGAGGGCACGCCGCCTTATGACGTAGCGGACGATCTGGCGGCAAGCGGCAGAGATGAAAGACGGCGTCTGCGCGTGCTGCTCACGCGCGAGCCGGAAGCCGGAGGCTGGAGCGCGCGAGGCATTGGCCAAGAGATCGCCGTTCCGAACGAATTGGCGGAGCGGCTCGCGGCGGCGCAAGCCATCAAGGCGGCGGCACGCGCAATTCGCGGCCACTTAGCGCTCGCGGAAAGGGCGCTATTGGTTCTCGATCGCGATGAGGAAGGTGAGCCTACGCGGGCTCTCCTGCTGCTGGGCGAGGGCCGTGCGACAGCGACCGCCCAGGACGATCCCGCGGCGGCCGGGCGTTCGCAGGACCTTGATGAGCATCTGAGCTGGGCGGGGGACGAAGCAGAAAAGGTCGTCGAGCGGATCGGGCTCAAAGCCGAGGCTCCCGCCTTCGCCGAAGCGGTCGAGATCGCCGCGCGCTGGCATGATCGCGGCAAGAACCGCCTGGCATGGCAGAAGGCGATCGAACACGCGCCTCCGCGACAAGGACAGGACGCTAGTTGGAAGCCTTGGGCGAAGAGCGGGCAGCGCGGCTTTGACGATTCCGAGTGCGGCGCCTACCGCCACGAGTTCGGCTCGCTGCGTGAGGCCTCGGAAGACGAAACGATCCGCAGCCATCCCGAGTGCGATCTGATCCTGCACCTCATTGCCGCGCATCACGGCTGGGCGCGGCCGCATTTCGAGCCGGACCAGTGGGACATCGCCGACGGCGTCTCCGAGGAGGAGAATGCGGCGGTGGCCGCCGAGACCATGCGCCGTTTCGCGCGCCTGCAGCGCCGCTTCGGCCATTGGGGCCTGGCGTGGCTCGAATCGCTCGTTCGCGCCGCGGACTATGCCGCAAGCGGGCGGCTTGCGGCGAACGGCGCCCCGGCTTCGCCTGCGCCAACGGTAGCGGCAAACGCGGCCAAGGAGAGTGCCGCATGACCGCGACCGACCGTCCCTTGCCCGACATCACGCTCGACGTGGACCTGCGTAATCCGGGCCAGTTCTTCGCCTGCTGCGGCCTCCTGGAGCTCGCAAGCCGCCTGTGGCCGGGAAGCGAAGGTTGGTTCGCAGGCGAGGGGAACCGCGCCGCGTTCCACATCACGACCCACAGCGGTCACAACGATCCGCTGGGGGAGATCGTGCGACAGCTGCACGCTTGCACTATCGCCGGATTAACCGACGCGGAACGTCGAGAAAGAAAGCAGCTTGAGTCAAAGAAAAGAAGCCTGAGCAAGACAAGAGAGAGGTTAGACGAGGCACTGGAACAACGCCGCGTTGAGCTCGGGAAATTGGCAAGGGCAGGCTCAGTCCGTTTCAGTGCACCTTTCGAACTCACCCTTGACTGGTGGCAAGATGGTTACGACGGAAGCGACGATTCAGAATTAAAAACGTGGGCGGGAAACCAGGGACCCGATGGCAAGCTCAACGAGCTTAAAAATATTTGGAGATTAGCGGTCGAGGCGAATGACGGCCTTTGCATTGGTTCCAAGTTGCTAGACGAGAAAATTCCAATGAAGGGGCGCCTCGGCTTCGACCCTTCTGCTTCGTGGGAAGCGCTCGACGTCGGGTTTTCCCCCGATGAGCAGGAAATCCCGGTTCGCACGTCGCCTGCCACCGAAATTCTAGCCGCGATTGGCCTGCAACGCTGTCGTCCAATTCCTGTTGAAGACGAACCGCGATGGTTCGCGTATCCCGTCTGGGATAGTCCTCTGGATATTGCCGTGGTGCCGGCAGCGATGGTCGGAGCGGGCCACGCGCATACTGGGTACCAATTTCCCGTGGTGATGCGCAACAAGCAATACAAAAGCTTCGGCTGGGCTCAGCCTTTGCCGAAAAAGGAGGACGGGCAATGAACACGTGGAACGAATTGGCTGACAAGATGCTCGCGGCGGACGGGCCGGCGGCACTCGTGTGCCGGCAGTGGCTGATGCCGGCGGAGGGCCGGGACGCGGTGATCTTTCCGCCTACCTTCGCGGCGCCCGAGGGCGGCGGCAAGGCGGGCTACAACATCGACGAAGTGCGAGACGCCAGCGATCCGAACAAGGTCATCCACATCGCCATCATCGACACCGTCGGCTCGCAGGCGAACCGCATGGAGCCGCTGTTCAAGAAAGCGAACGGCGAGGACACGCCTTATTCCCGGCTCGTCCCGCAGATCGAGATCAAGGCCGGCAACAAGATCGTGAACCTCCTGGACGCAGGCCACCGTGCAGCCGATTCCATCGTGCGCTACTCGACTCTCGGCCCGGCCCTGCGCGAAGCGTTCGATACCTACCAGCAGACCGGCGACGCGACGCAGCTTGCGAGAATTGCGCCGACCTCGGTCGTGTTCGGGGCTTGGGATTCGCGGGATACGCAGGCGAAGCTACCGCGCCTCGTCGCCTCGACCATTCGCGCTTACGACGTCGCAGAGCTCAAGCGATCAGCGCAATACAATCCGCCGATCGACTACATCGGCTTGGGGCTCATCGAGGGGGCCGATGACAAGAAGGTGCTCGATGCGGCATCCGAGCTTGGCTTCCGGCATGCGCCCGCGGGCGGGACGCATGGCGGCGTCATCGTGCACGGCGAAATCCGCCGCGAGGCGATTTTGAGTCTCGTTGCGTTGCGCGCGGTCGGGCCGAAGGGGCCGTCGGGCGATGCGTTGCGCCGCTATCTCCTCGGACTTGCACTCGTCGCTATGATGCACGAGCGCGAGCACAATCTGCGTCAGGGCTGCCTGCTCGTGCAGGATCCGGAGAAGAAACCGCTATGGGAGCTCGTGACGCACGATGGCGCGCGCACACCGCTGTCCCCGGACGGCAAAGCGGCGTTGGCATTTGCCGAGGAGGCGGCGCGCGCGTTCGGTGTCGGCGAGAGCCGGCCGGTTGAGTTCGACACCAAAGCTGCCAATGAAGCACTGAAGCAGCAGGTGGGCGGCAAGGGAGCGCGCGGCAAGCGCGGCGCATGAGCCATGCGCTGGCTCTGCATCGAGGCGCATTTCCTCGCCGGCTGCTATCATGGCCGCAGGTCGGAGCGCGAACGAACCTATTTCCCTGCTGAGTGGCCGCCCAATCCGCACCGCCTGTTTCAGGCGCTACTTGCCGCCAGCAATCTCGGCTTCCGCCGCGCCGAGTTCTCGGACGCCAAGAAGGAAGCCCTGCGTTGGCTCGAACGGCGCGCTGCGCCGGAAATCGTCGCCCCGCCTGCGCGCGCGGCGAGCGTCGTGCGGCTCTATGTGCCCAACAACGATATGGACAAGGTCGCGCGTTTTTGGGCGCAGAAAAAGGAGCCAGAAAAGCGGCCGAACGAGCTGCGCACCGACAAGGACCTGCGCCCACATCGGCTCGCCGACGATGGTCCGGTACGCTTCCTGTGGCCCATCCCCGAGGAGGAATGGGAGGCCGCGCGCCCTTATGTCGAGATTCTCTGTGAAGAGGCACGCCACCTCCATAGCCTCGGCCTTGGCATTGATCTCGTCGCCGGCAACGGCCGCGTTCTCAAGACCGGGGAAAAGAACGCGCTGCCGGGCGAAACCTGGATCGCGGATGCCGACGGCGTCGGCTGGCGCGTGCCGGTCGAAGGTTCGCTCAACGAGCTGATCGATCGCTATAAGAATCAGGCGAGGCGCGTGCAGTCGGGTCGCGGCCGCGGTGCCGAGCGCTACGTCGCGCCGCCGGCGCCTGTCTCGGTCTATCGGGAAGTCGGCTATCTCCGCCGCGCGCAGGGCCGCCGCCGGCCGGTCCATGCGTTCTCGTTGGTGGACGAGGACGGCGCCTTCCGCTCCTTCGATCCGCGCGACGCGATCAAGGTGGCAGCCTGGCTGCGCCACGCCGCGCACGAGCGCGCCAAGGCGATGAAGCTCGATGCCGATTTCATCGAGCGCTTCGTCTGCGGCCATGGCGAGGATGCCGAGTCCAAGAATGACCGCTTCTCGTATCTGCCGCTGCCGACGATCGCCCCGAAAGGCCGCGACGGTCGCATCCGCCGCGTGCTTCTTGCCGGACCGCTCGGCGGCGGGAGCGGCAAGGCGCAAGGCGTGGCGCGCCGGCTTTCGGGCGCCTCGCTCGTCGAGCACGGAACCGGCGAGATCAAGGCCGACCTGCGTGCAATCGATTCGTACGATGATGGCGTGTTGTTGCGCTACCTGCGCAAGGCTCGCTCCTTCGGCTCGGTGACGCCGCTGGTGCTCCCCGGGCGCGACGACTTCCGCACGCGCAAGGCGCACGCCCTCGTGCTGAAAGCGCTGGCGCAGGCGGGCTACACCACGCCGGTCGTCGAGATCACGCTGCAGCGCGAGCCGGTGTTCCCGGGCGCGGAGGTCGCGCGCGACTATCGCGTGCCCTCGTATTTGAAGGAGTTTCCTCGCACGCACGCGATCATCACCTTCGCGGAGGAGGTGCGGGGGCCGGTCGCGATCGGTGCCGGCCGCCATATCGGCTTAGGGCTGTTCGCCGCCTTGGACTGATTGATTTTAGCGGTGCGTTGCCGGCGTCTTGAATGTGAAGGGAAGCACTGAGGTTGCCGACCGACACCCAGCTCGAATTCCACCTTCCTGCGCCGCCCGTCAGCGGCGACACCCCGCTGATCCCCGCGCGGATGGTGAACGAGTTCGTCTATTGTCCGCGGCTCGCCTACCTGATGTGGACGCAAGGCGAGTGGGCGGAGACGGGCGATACGGTCGAAGGCCACCGTGTTCACGCGCGCGTCGAAAAGCCCAATGCGCCGCTGCCGGCGCCGCAGGCGCTTGAAGGCGATGGAGCGCCGGAGGCCGACAAGATCGTCAGCCGCTCGCTGACGCTGTCGTCGACGGCGCTCGGCGTCATCGCCAAGCTCGACATCGCCGAGGCGGAGGATGGCATCGTCACGCCCGTCGATTACAAGCGCGGCAGGCGCCCGCATGTGGCGCAGGGCGCCTACGAGCCGGAGCGCATCCAGATCTGCCTTCAGGCGCTGCTTCTGGAAGAGCACGGCTATCGCGTCGAGGAGGGCGCGATCTACTACGCCGAGAGCAGAGAGCGCGTGCGCATCGCGCTGGACGATTCCCTGCGCATGGCTGCGCGAACGGCGGTCAGCGAGCTGCGCCTCACGGTCTCGCAAAGCCGCATTCCGCCGCCGCTCAAGGACAGCCCAAAATGCCCTCGCTGCGCGCTCGTGACGGTGTGTCTGCCGGATGAGGTGCGCGCCCTTTCAGGCTCCTCGCTCGCGCCGCGCACGATCGCCGTTCCGCCCGACGAGGCTCTTCCGCTCATCGTCCAATCCCAGCATGCGCGGATCGGCAAGGAGGGCGAGACGCTCAAGATTACCGACGAGGAGAAGGGCGAGACGCTGGTGCGCCTCATCGATATTTCTGATGTGGCGCTGTTCGGCAATGTGTCGATCACCACCCCGGCGCTGGCCGCGCTGCTCGAGCGCGAGATTCCCGTCACCTTCCACAGCCACAGCGGCTGGTTTCGCGGCGTGGCCCACGGCATCGGTCACCGCAACGTGGAGGTCCGCACGGCACAATATCGCATGAGCTTCGACGAGGCCGCGTGCCTCAGGTTCGCAAAGGACCTGGTCGCGGCCAAGATCGCGAACCAGCGCACCATCCTTCGCCGCAACTGGCGCGGGACCGCGGAGGAGCGGCAGGCGGTTCTCGACCGGCTCTCGGCCGCGCGCAAATCCGCCGACGCTGCGGCGACGCTGACGCAGCTCCTTGGTATCGAAGGGGACGCAGCCGCGGTCTATTTCCAGGCTTTCGCGAGCCTGTTGAAGCCGCCCGAGGACAAGCAAGGAGGGAGTGAACTGGCGGCGTTCCGTTTCGAGGCGCGCAATCGCCGGCCGCCGACGGATCCGGTCAATGCGATGCTGTCGCTCGCCTACGCCATGCTGACCCGGCATTTGACGATCGCGCTGGCCTCGGTCGGTCTCGATCCCTATCGCGGCTTCTACCATGCGCCCCGTTACGGCCGCCCGGCGCTGGCGCTCGATCTCATGGAGCCGTTCCGCGCGATCATCGCCGATTCCGTCGTGCTGTCGGCGGTCAACACCGGCGAAGTCGGGCCGAACGATTTCGTGGTGGCGGTCACGGGTACGGCGCTGACCCAAGCGGGGCGCCGCCGCTTTGTCGAAGCCTTCGAGCGCCGGCTGTCGCAAGAGACGACGCATCCTGTCTTCGGCTACCAGGTGAGCATGCGCCGCATGCTGCTGGTGCAGGCGCGGCTGCTCTCGCGCTTTCTGCTGGGCGAGTTGGCGAGCTACCCGCATTTTCTACCGCGCTGAGCAAGCCCGATGACGGACGAACGCCTGTTTATCGTCACCTACGATATTTCGAATCCGAAACGCTGGCGGCGCGTGTTCAAGGCCATGCATGGATATGGCGAGTGGCTGCAGCTTTCCGTTTTCCAGTGCCGGCTCACGCGGCGGCGCCGCGCCGAGCTCGAGACGCGGCTGCGCGAGCTGATAAAGAACGGCGAGGACCATGTGCTTCTGATCGATGTCGGACCGGCGGACAAAATCGAGCTGGCCATGGAGAGCATCGGCAAGACATTCTCGAAAATGGAACGCCGAGCTACTGTGATTTAGTGGAATCTGATAAAATCGCTAGCAATTCCGAAAAGGGAGGGCTGGCTTAACTGAGGGCGTTTCACTACTGCCGGGTGCTTTCGAGCGGCGATGTGCTGCGAACAACTCCACACCCGCTCGAATCTTGCTAGATTGTTGAAATCGTGGGCTAGTTGACATCGTGAATATGATCGCGCGCGCGACATCCAGCACGCTTCGCTCGTCCCTGATCGCCACCGGTCGAAAACGCGCCAAGATTGCGTGGGTGTCCAATGGCTTGTAGGGTGGGGCCCATCCGAGGCGCACGCGCCTCGGCCTCATTGAAGCCCGGTGGCCGAGGAGAGCATCGCGGTCGAGCCCTTCGACCCCATCCGAGGCGCACGCGCCTCGGCCTCATTGAAGCGGCCGCCCCGCC
>Ga0209062_1000514_pt1 | contig 110849 bp, 87 predicted proteins | sample Coa_R2_2_FD_187158 | JGI IMG/M metagenome (GOLD analysis project Ga0209062, IMG submission 187158) | Surface soil microbial communities from Centralia Pennsylvania, which are recovering from an underground coalmine fire - Coalmine... | ecosystem: Environmental > Terrestrial > Soil >...
GGCTGTTGCGGATGGTCCTCATGCACACGCTGGCTGTCCTGTTCAATCTGCACGATCAGGCTCCGCCACTTCAACTGGAGCGGCTTGTTGCGTAATCTAAACAACTTGCACATCGGGTTAGTTACCCCGTGGGTAAGCAGGGTATGCTAAGAAGAAAAGGGAGCCTGTGAATGAGCCTTAGTCAGGTAGCACTCCTAGCTGCTATCTCCAGTGTTACAGCCGGTTGTATCTGCTTGTACCGAGCACGGCGCTTGCAAGAATGGATGTTGGTGGTTGCCAGTGTCATGTTCTTCACAGCAGCGTTATTATCAATATCGGTGGCATGTATGGCTAGATAGCGCGATCTGATGATCGATAAGCTATCACCAGTTGAACGCTGTTCGTCAGTGTGTAAGGTGCCTGCAACTGTATAGTCCTATGTTGTTACAGGGCACGCAAACAGATGAGCGCCTCGCCAGAGCGTGGCAGAGGAAGACAGTAGCATGCAGCAGGAGTGTAGCGGGCAGCAGTCCTTTCCAGGTCTGGAATCAGAAGAGGCAAGTTCCCAACCCTACACCACCGATCTGGACGGACAGCCTTCTTTTGAGCCATATCCTTTGACCCCTGATCCGTGTGAGCAGCAATCGCCCGACTTGCGCCCATTCAACACACCGCAACGGAACCCACCTGTTCAAGACGGATAATGGTTCGGTGATTTTGACGTTGCCTCATGATGTGAATATGCAGATCAGCGCCAAAACAGACTCTGGTGCGATTCACTCAGATTTTTCGGGCATCAACGTCCAGAACAGTTACACTGAGGCCAGGCCAGTGGTGCGGTGGGCAGCGTGCCTTATGCGCAGGTGACGATCAAGACTGATAACGGTTCGATTACCCTGGGCTAAAGACGCCGATGGCAACCGTGTCTCCAAGACGGTCAATGGCACGACCATCAATGCTGTCTACGCGCAGGGGCATTTGGACCACCAGACGGATAGCGTTGGCAATATTCTGGCAACCTTCACCTATGACACCAGCGGGGAGCCAACCAGCGTCGTGGTGGGGGCGCCGACCACTGGGACGCGCTACTCCTACGGGTATAATGGGCATGGGGATGTGGTGGCCCTGGTGGATACCAACGGCACGGTGCAGGCCAGCTACAGCTACGATGCCTTTGGGAACCTGACCAGCAGCAGCGAGACGCTTGCCAATGGCTGGAGCAACCCCTATCGCTACGATGGGGCCGAGGGGGTGCGCTACGACCCAGAAACCGGCCTGTACTGGATGAGCGTGCGGGCGTATGATCCAACGCTGGGCCGGTTCATCTCGCATGATCCGTTGGGACGGCTGGTGACGCAAGGGCTGGACGCCCAACCATATGTGTATGCTAGAAACAACCCAGTGAACCAGACCGACCCCTCTGGCTTATTCACCTGTGCTGGTCCTATGCTTGATGGGCATTGTCGGAGCTACTGGCATGAGCATCCCAATGCGCCTGATACTGATGGCTGCAAAACAGGAGTTGGCCCTTATGTTCAGGTTATCACCGGCACCTTGGTATTTCTCCGTAATGGTTTTTATGCCGGGCGGGCGTTGTTAGGTTCTTTCTGGACGTATTGGGCTGGAGTAGCTGCTGTCGACGCCTTAGAAGACCCAGCCCTTACCGTGGTAGGTTCGGTCATGGAGGTATTAACGCCTTTTCTTGGTGAGACAGGTAACGCGGGTTGGGCAATGATAGGTATCGCACAGATGGCGCTTGCAAATTGGAAAAAAGAGAGTGCTGAAGAACTCAACCATTGGTGCGCGGGAGATGGCGGATGTGGGCCAGAACCGACGCGGTATATTTATGTCGTATATTGAGCAGCGTTGACCAAGACGTTATACAGAGGAGAGCAACAGATGCGCCCTGATACGGATGAGCATGAGGAAAATCGCTCCCTCTCAGTGCGGCAAGCAATTGCACTTATTGGCGCCACGTTGTTTTTCAGCAGCCTTATCTTTTTTATGAGTACCCTTCCAAGTATGAGTACCGGCCTACCTTCTAAGCTTGGGGCCGTCGGTAGTTTGGTTGGATCTGCTCTGTGGCCTCTCCCCGAATACCTCCATTTGCGGCTCTGGCCCTTTTTAGGATTGTACCTGGCAGCGGGCATAGTTGGGGTGGTCCTTGCCCCTGGCGAGGTGGGACTGATCTGTATTTTTGTCGCCGTAGCCATCTTCTTCTTATCATTGGGACTACGGTGGTGGAAGATCAGGCAAGGCAAGAGAGTTTAAGCAGCACTCCTGCACTGTCGTGATGAATTACCGCCAGTGGCGCCGCGATCCAGGAGGTATCTCATGCCCTCTCTGCTATTATCCCTGGCAAGCCAGATTACTCATATGCTTGCTGTGGCAGGTGAGCATATGAGCGTAATGCACATGACCTCCCGGCGTTTGCATAAAGAGACATGGCACACTCATTGCGGCCCATATCGCATACGTGCGCAAAGAGAGGGTTTTGGAAGCAAAGAGTGGTGCCATGAACGCCTTGCGAGAGTTTAAAGATTTCATTTTGCTGCGCGGCAATGTCGTGGAACTGGCGGTAGCAGTCGTTATTGGCGCGGCTTTTGGAACGGTGGTCGCGGCTTTCGTCGCGGACATCATCACTCCGCTGCTTGGGACAGTTGGCGGTATTAATTTTCCTGCCTGGGCGATCCCCCTCAGAGGCAGCAGCAAGCTGCTGATCGGCGATTTCATCAATGCCATTGTCAGCTTCTTGCTGATTGCAACGGTGATCTTCTTCTTGATTGTCCGGCCCCTCAATGTGTTGAAGAAGCGGTTTGAGAAGAAGGCGGAAGCAGCCACCCGTGCTTGCCCATTCTGCCTGAATACGATCCCACGCAAAGCGACGCGCTGTGGTTTTTGCACATCAGAACTTGCCACAGAGGAAGCGGATATCGTCGCCCAGTAGTTCAGTGGGGATAAGAAAAGACCTTGTTGAACACTTGCTTGCCATATTGCTCAACAAGGTCTCCTGCTGGCTGCGCCCCATTTTTCTGCGCTACAGAGCGTGCTGCGAGGGACGGCTCAGATGATGGGCTTGGCTGGTATCTTCTTTAATACGGCTCTCGCCGCTGGCTGCCGAATTGTTCAGGTCGCTGTGACTGACTCCCCATTTGCCCTTGCCCTGGATATTGGCCGGAAGTCTGTGACTGACCTGAAAACTGGCCCTGCCCCGCATATTGCCCAGGCTGTGGCTGGCCTTGAGCCTGCCCGGAGATTGGTATCTGGCCCTCCGCCTGTCCAGGCGCCTGGACTTTCCCCTGCTCAAGCTGCGGCTTGCCTGCCTGGGCGCGAATGGGAATCTGGCGGGGACGTACCCCTTCTACCTTGGGCAGCCGCAGCGTCAAAATGCCATTCTCAAAGGTGGCTTCGGCCCCCTCCGTGTTGACCTCGGTGGGCAGGGTGAACGTCCGTGAGAATTGCCCGGCGCGGCGCTCATGGATGATATAGTTCGCTCGCTCGACCTCCTGTTCCTCTTTGACATGCCCCCGGAGTGTGACCTGATCGCCGCGCGCCTCGATATGCACATCCTCCGGGCGGACGCCTGGCAGGGAAGCGCGTACAATAAACGCATCATCCTGGTCAACAATGTCGAGCGCGGGTGCGCCCAGCATCCGTGTTCCGCGCGTGACAAGCTGGCCGGTCTCTGGTGCGGTGCCTAGAACGCGGCTGGGCAGGAGAAAGCTCTCTTCCATCAATCGGTTCATTGCATCACGCAGACTCATCATCTCCTGAAATGGATCCCATCGAGTAATGTCAAGCATAAGGTATCCTCTTTCTCTGCTGGCAAAATGGTTTTCTTCGTCCGAGAGGAGCGCGGCACGACCTGCCCATCGCTATCTACTCAGCGGATGCAGGAGAATGCCCGTCAAGTGAGACCCTGCAAGCCCTATGCCCAGAAGAGAAGATGAGTTCTCGGTTTCTTATACCCATTAGCACACAGCGCACCTGGGCACGCGAGTTCTACCCCAACCCTGCGCGTGCCGCTGGCCGCTGGCGCCAGCATTGACAGAGAGCGCACCTAACGTTTACAATATAAGACAGGGACGATGGACTGTTTCAGGGCCTTCATCCTGGGCGGTTGCTGAAATTGGCAGACAGAGCGGACTTAGGATCCGTTGGCGCAAGCCGTGAGAGTTCGAGTCTCTCACCGCCCACCTGCGTTTCACATGAAACGGTGGCCCAGCGCTGTTTGCATGTGCCTTCCCTCCTGGCGCCAGCGCTGCATGCCGTGTCGGGCACCGGCTCCCGTCTTCATCATTCTGCTGGCGCTGCGCGAGCGACGCTGGAGAGATGGGAGATGTGCGCTCTGTACCGAGACTGTGCCAGAGGAATGTTGTTGCTGAGAGGGGCGTGCCCTTTGCAATTGTACATGCGATGGTATAATTTCAGAAATGTCTACCCACGTTGGGATGTTGGCAGTGATGCCCAACTGTTCTGCTGGAGAAGTGTGTGAAGATTACTGTCGAAAAGACCCCCAAAAGCGAGGCCGTCCTGGAGGTTGAGCTTGATTGGGAAGAAGTGGAAAAAGCCTCCGACCGGGCCTATCGCAAGCTAGCGCAAAAATATACGGTCCCCGGCTTCAGGCGGGGACATGCTCCTCGCACGATGCTTGAGCGCATGATTGGAAAGGAAGCGATCTACCAGGAGGGCCTGGATGATTTGATGGATCAAAGCTATAAACGAGCCATCAGCGAGCATAACCTGACTCCCATCGGCCAGGTCGATGTCGATGCCCAGCCTCTGGAACCAGGCCAGCCCTATCACTTTAAAGCCACAATCCCTATTCTTACCCCCGTCCAACTGGGTGACTATCGCTCCCTGCACTTCGATCAGCCGGAAGTCACCGTGTCGGACGAAGATATAGAAAAGGTGCTGGCGGACTATCAGGAGCAGCAGGCTATCTGGGTGCCAGTGGAGCGCCCGGCGCAGCTTGGAGACCGCGTTTCCGTGAACCTGACGCTGACGGTTGAGGAGAAGACGATCAGCGATCTCAAAGACAATGAGTTTGAGTTGACCAGCGAGCGCCCAGGCTTATTTGCCGGAATGGATGCCGAGATCGTGGGGATGTCGGAAGGCGAGACGAAAACGTTTACCACAACCATTCCTGAAGAGTATACCAATCGTGACCTCGCCGGGAAGGAAGCCCATTACCGCGTGACGATCAAAGCGATCAAACAAAAAGAATTACCCCCCCTTGATGACGAGCTTGCCAAGGGCGCTGGGAAATATCAAACTCTTGATGAACTCCGCCAGAGCATCCGCCAGCAACTGCTTACCAACCGCCGCACCCAGGCACAGCGCGATCTCGAAGCCAAAATCCTGGAAGCTGTGACCGGGCAGTCCACTGTTGAACTGCATCACCTGCTGATTGAAGATGAGGCTGATTCGCTTTATCACCAGATGGAGCATCTGCTCCAGCAGCAGCGCATGAGTATGGAGCAGTTTTTGATGCTCAGTCAGAAAACGGCTGAGGAGTACAAAAAGGAGCTTGAACCCGAAGCGGAGCGGCAGGCCAGGACCGATCTGGTGCTGGAGGCCATTGCGGATAAAGAAGGGATCACTGTCAGCGAGCGCGAAATCCAATCAATGCTTGATCTCTATGCGCGCCTGGGCGCTGCCAGGCCGCAGCGGGTGGGACAGCTTTCGGCCTCCGCGCGCCGACGGCTGGAAGCCAGCCTCAAGCGTGATAAGGCGCGCAGTTTCTTGATTGATCTTGTGACCAGGCCGCTGGCCGAGACAGGGGAGCCGACCGCTGCTGAGAGCGCATCGGACGAGTCCGCTGCAACCAGTTCTTCTGAGACGCCTGAAGAGAGCGGAGCCAATATCTAAAAGGGGAGCATATGGCTAACACGAAGGGAACCCGTATGACCTATCGCTGCTCGTTTTGCGGCAAGAGTCAGGATCAGGTGCAGCGACTGATCGCCGGGCCGGGCGGGGTGTATATTTGCGATGAGTGCATTGATCTCTGCCGGGAGATCATTGAAGAGGAACAAACCAGCGTTACCCCCAAAACCCGTACCCCCACCAGCAAAGTGCCCACACCCAAGAAAATCTATGAGCAGCTCAATGCGTATGTGATCGGCCAGGAAAAAGCGAAGAAAACGCTCTCGGTGGCCGTCTATAACCATTACAAACGCATCAACACAGGGATGCAGATCGACGATGTGGAATTGAGCAAGAGCAATATCTTGCTGATCGGCCCCAGCGGCTGCGGCAAGACGCTGCTCGCGCAGACGCTCGCCAAGATTCTGGATGTGCCCTTCTGCATCGCCGACGCCACCGCGCTCACCGAAGCCGGATACGTCGGCGAAGACGTTGAAAATATTTTGCTCCGGCTCATTCAGATGGCCGACTTTGACATCGCCCGCGCTGAGCGTGGTATTGTGTATATTGACGAAATTGATAAGATTGCTCGCAAAGCAGACAATCCTTCGATCACACGCGATGTCTCTGGCGAAGGCGTGCAGCAGGCGCTCTTGAAGATTATTGAGGGCACAATTGCCAATGTCCCGCCGCAAGGTGGGCGCAAACATCCACATCAAGATTTCATTCAGATCAATACTTCAAATATTCTCTTTATCTGCGGTGGGGCCTTTGAGGGGCTGGATAAAATTGTGGAGCAGCGCCTGGGCAGCAACCGAACGATGGGCTTCAAGGCGACGCTGGATGAGTCGCCTGCTGCTTCCACTGCCGCGCTTTCCAATGTGATCACGGAAGATTTGCTGAAGTTTGGCCTGATTCCAGAGTTTGTCGGGCGTCTGCCGGTGGTCGTTGCCCTGGAGAATCTGGACAAGGCTGCGCTGCTGCGCATCCTGACCGAACCCAAGAATGCGATCATCAAGCAGTACCAGAAGTTCTTACAACTTGATCGTGTCGATCTGGTCTTTACGAACGATGCGCTGGACGCGGCTGCCGAGCATGCCCTCAAGCATAAAACCGGCGCGCGTGGTCTGCGCAGCATCATTGAAGAAATCTTGCTAGATGTCATGTACGAGATTCCATCGCGCTCGGATGTCAAGAAGGTGATTATCAACGCTGATGTAATTAATCACCACCATAAGCCAACGATGGTGACGCGCAGCGAGCAACGTCAGGCCGAGCTGTTGGAAGACGAGTCTGCCTAGCCCAAGGATTGGATGTATCCCTGCTGCCCCGTTCTGTTTCAGCTAGTCGGAGCTTCTTTCGTAGCGCTGCCATCCAGGCGGATGTGTTGAAGCCAGGCTTCAATGGTGCCCGTTGGCAGCGCTACAGGCTGTTTTCAGCATGCAAGCAGGGGCGTTTTCACCCTGCGGTGAGATGCAGCGCCGCATTCCCGCCACATCCCAAAGAAATTGTCAGGTTTCTTGAAAAGATGTTGTCCATTAGGGTGATCGGGATAGACGGTTTCCTGATCCGCTCGTTACAACGATTAAGAGCGCTGTACCAACAGGCACAGGCGCATGAGGAGTGAAAGAGTAGAACAGAGCCGGAGAGCAGGCTGATGCAGGAATGTCTGCTCTGTGATCCCAGAAACCGGCTCCAACAGCAATACCTACCCACAGGCTAGCGAGGATGCCATCATGGCCGAACAAGAGCAGCTTCCCCAGTCAGAACCGGAACCGACTGAGGAACCACGGAACGCACCCCAGTATCCGCTGGTGCCGCTCAAAAATACGGTGGTTTTTCCCCGCACCCGTGTCACACTGACTATCGGGCGGGAAAAATCAGTGCGAGCAGTCGAAGAGGCGATTCTCGCGGATCGCCAGTTTATCGCTGCCACCCAATGCAAAGCAGAAGTGGACGACCCGCAGCCTGACGACATCTATCCCACCGCCACGCTGGTCGACATTATTAGCTTCCAGCGCCAGGCGCAGGACAATACCATTCAACTTGTCGTCGAAGGCGCCCGGAGAGTCAAAATCCTCCAGTATCTGGAGACTGAGCCATTCTTCAAAGCCGAGGTTCAGAAACCCGTCGAACCCACTCCCAGCGGCCCACAAGCTGAAGCACTTATCCGTCACGCCATCAGCCTCTTTGAGAAATACGCGCAGCTCAATCGCCGTTTCTCCAACGAAGACATCGCTTCGGTCATTACCCTCAAAAGCGCGGCGCGCCTGGCCGATGTGCTTTCGGCGCATGTGGTCAGCGAGCATCTCACCCAGCTTGATCTGCTGGAGACGATAGACCCGCTGGAGCGGTTAGAAAAAATCTGCGTGGTGCTGGGCAACGAAATTGAGGTGCTGGAACTGGAAGCGAAAATCCGCCAGCGGGTGCGCCAGCAGGTCGACAAAAATCAGAAAGAATATTATCTCAAAGAGCAATTACGCGCAATTCAAGAGGAATTAGGCCACGATACGGCCAGCGAAGTGCAGGAACTGCGCGACCGCCTGGCCCAGAAGGCCCTGCCGCCGGAAGCCGATGCCAAGGTGCGCAAAGAGATTGATCGCCTGGAGCGCATGCCCCAGCATTCCGCTGAACTGGTCGTCTTACGCAATTATATTGATTGGGTGCTGGCGCTGCCCTGGAATGAGCGCTCAGAAGACCGGCTGGATATTGCCTATGCCCAGCAGGTGTTGGACGAAGACCATTACGGGCTGGACAAGGTGAAAGAGCGCATCATCGAGTTTCTGGCCGTGCGCCAGTTACGCATGCTGCGCGAGCAGCGCCTCAATGGCAGCGGCGGCAAAGTCACTGGACATAAAGGCCCCATCCTCTGCCTGATTGGCCCGCCAGGCGTTGGCAAAACCTCGCTGGGCCAATCGATTGCCCGCGCGCTGGGCCGCAAGTTTGCGCGCATCTCGCTGGGCGGCGTTCACGACGAGGCTGAGATTCGGGGCCATCGCCGCACCTATGTGGGCGCGCTCCCCGGTCGCATCATCCAGGCCATGAAGACGGTGGGTGTGCGCAATCCCGTCTTTCTGCTGGATGAAATTGATAAGATGGCCTCCGATTATCGCGGTGATCCGGCGTCGGCGCTGCTGGAGGTGCTGGACCCCGAACAGAACCATACCTTCACCGATCATTATCTGGAACTGGCCTATGATCTCTCCGAGGTCTTCTTTATCTGTACCGGCAACGTGCGCTTCCAGATTCCGCGCCCGCTGGCTGACCGCATGGATATTGTGGAGATTCCCGGCTATACCGAAGATGAGAAGACGGCGATTGGCCGGAACTTCTTATTGCCCAAGGTGCTGCGCGAGCATGGCCTGGCCGAAGATCAGGTGCAGATCAGCCCCAAGGTGATGCGCTATGTGATCGCCCGCTATACCCGCGAGGCGGGTGTGCGCAGCCTGGAGCGCCAGCTTGCAGCCATCAGCCGCAAAGCGGCACGGCGCATCTTGCTCAAGCCAGAACGCCATCTGCGCCTGACCCAACATAATGTTGAGCAGTATCTGGGCATCCCGCGCTACTCCGCCGACCGCGCGGTGGATCGCGGTCAGGTGGGGGTTGCCACTGGTCTGGCCTGGACTGAGCATGGCGGCACGCTGCTGCCGGTAGAGGTCGTGACCATGCCGGGCAAGGGCGCGCTCCAGGTGACGGGCCAGCTTGGCGAGATTATGCAGGAGTCGGCGCGCGCCGCGCTCTCCTATATCCGCTCGCGCGCTCATGAACTGCATTTGCCCGAAGATTTCGCCGAGCAGATGGACCTGCATATCCACCTGCCGGAAGGGGCGATCCCCAAGGATGGCCCTTCGGCGGGCATTACCATTGCGGTTGCCATTATCTCCGCTCTGACGCGCAGGCCGGTGCGCAATGATCTGGCGATGACCGGCGAGATTACCCTGCGCGGGCGCGTCCTGCCGATTGGCGGCCTGAAAGAGAAAGTGCTGGCGGCCCATCGCGTGGGCATCCGCGACATCCTGGTGCCGGAAGATAACCGCAAGGACGTGCCAGATATTCCCAACAAGATTCGTAATGAGATGCGCTTCACGTTTGTGCGGACGATGGATGAGGTAATGCGCGAGGCCCTGCTGCCCCGGCTGGATGAGGATACCGCCACCGGAAAGGAGCCGGAACCACAGGCAGTCGCCGCCCCCGCACCGACTGACCGCATGCTGCCTTTCCCGCTTCCGCCGGACGAGTTGCCCGGCCCTGGATTAACAGAAGTGACCGATAGAGAAGAGCAACTGCCAATTCCTGGGCAGATGAATATTCTTCCAGAGGAATCATCGATTAAGTTCCACGAGTCCACTCCGCCGGATGCCCCCTTGACTTTCTAAATCTGCGCAGCCCAGGGCCACTTTCCTTTTACAGCAATTTGCAGCAAAAGGAGAGTGGCCTTTTGTTGTGTTTTGGGGGCAGCCAGTATCAGTATCGGTACTTGTATCGCTTGTATCTGTTTTTGGACATGGGAGTACGCTACTATGATGCTCAGAAACAGTGGTGGCGCGTAAGTCTCCCTCACCTACAGCGGTGTTTTCCAACGATGCTGGAAATGAGATGACGTGTCCCCACCAGGGCAATCCTATTTCTGAACAAGAAAGGAAACTGTTGATGAGCTACGATCCAAATCAACCATACCAGCAGTCGCAATATGCACCCCCAAATCAGGGGTATCCACAGCCGGGCTATCCACCACAGAGCTATCAGCCACCGATGATGCAAAATCCAGCGGCGGCCCAACTTGGCAAAAGCTCGATTGGAGACCTGGACGCCAATCTCGCGGCTGCGTTGAGCTACTTCTGGATCATTGGCCTGGTCTTCTTCATCATCGAGAAGCGCAGCAAGTTTGTGCGCTTCCACGCGCTGCAAGCGCTGCTGTACGGGGTGGCGTTGTTCATCGTTGCCGTCATCCTGGAATTCCTGCCGTTTATCTTCTTCGTTGGCTACCTGATTCATCTTGCCTGGCTGCTGGGCGCGATCTACTCCGCTGTGCAGGCATACAACGGCCAGTGGTTCAAGCTGCCAGTTGTGGGCGACATTGCCTATAACAACGCGATGGCCTGGAATCCGATGATGGGTGGCCCGCAGGGTGGCTATCCCCCGCAGCCGGGCGGTTATCCCCCGCAGCCGGGCCAGTGGCCGCAGCAGTAAGCTCACATCCGCTTGAATCTCTACAGGAGCTTGCAGCGCCGCCGACCCCGGCTGGGCTGCAAGCTTGATGAGGGAGATGGCAGAGCAGGCGCGCTGCTCAAGACACCTTCACGCGCCGGGGCGAGCGTGGCGGGTGGGCATGCCCAGCCCCTGCGCGCCCGGCACGGCCAGCAGCGCCTGGAAAAGCTCCTGCCAGGCATCCACCTTGCGGCGCGGCTTTGCCAGTTCGTCCACCAGTTGGCCCAGGCGCGCTGCCCGCCGCGCCAGCAGGCAGGTGCGCCGCGTCGAGCAGAGTTCTTCTTTGGGTGTCTCCAGCAGCCGTATGATGGCTTCTGTTTCTCTGCGCAAGCGACTGCACACGGCGAGGGCATCGAACGGCTGCAACATCTCGCCGTTGTTGCCAAAGCGCTCGTAAGAGAGCGGCATCCTGGGCGGCGGCAGGCGCAGATAGCCATGCCGCCGACGCTGGTTGAGAACGCGGCCTAACTCCTGGGCATAGATCACGCGCCAGTCCGGCGGCAGATGGCAGGCCGCCAGCAGCAGCAACCCCTCCAGGGTCGTCAACGAGACGCTGAACGCGGGCAACGGCGCGGCCTGCGGCGGACGCGGCGGAGGCGGCGCGGCCTGCTGGCGCTGTGGACGGAAGAAGGCGGACCAGGGAGAGAAGCGTTTCCAGAGAGACATGGGCAAAAACTCCTTTCGCTGTCTTGGACCGTAATCGCCCCAAGAACAAGCGAAGCGGCCACCCCACGCCGAAAGAGCGCTGCTGTCTCTTTCAGGAGGTGGCCGCTGAGGGAGTCATAGCATATCCGGTTACTTGTACCGCCGCCTTCCAGGCGGCGTGCCGCGCCAGCCCGGCGGCTGACGCTGCGCGCGAGGCTGCTGCCGGTAGCGCCGCCGTCCCTGGCGGCGCGTCAGCCGGATTGCTACGCAAAGCCAAGTGGGGGTAAAACCCCCCGAAAATGGTAAAACTCTCCCAGCCCCATCTCCTGATTCTAGCAGGCGTGGGGTGAGTGGTGCAGGCAATGTTTTTCATTGCCAGCATCATACCGTCGCTTTTCAAGGTGCTGTACGCTTCGGGGGAAGCGCTGCTACATCAGTAGCTGCGGCAAGTATAGCAGAGAATTGGTCCGAATTCAAGCAGTCGGGACTTTTGGGCTAGCGAGGGCTGGCGGGTGGTTTATGCCAGATCCTGTTGAATAATATACGTTATTTTAGGGAAGGAACCCTGAGAAGATGGTTCGGAACACTCCGATAAGAAAGAGAAATCAGTCGTCTTGACATCCATTCTATGCTTGTGGTGACGACATAGCTTGCTGGAGATGAGAGCTTTTTTATTAGAACTGAAGTTGTGAGGGAAACATGTTTGAGAATATCAGTATGCCAGAAGCACTCTTAAAGGCAGCCCTTAGCAAATCACCCTCGCAGGGTTTTACACACACTTTCTACAAATACCCCGCTCGTTTTTCTCCAGAGTTCGCAAGAGCAGCCATTAATGCCTTTAGCCAGCCGGGCGATGTGGTGCTAGATCCATTTATGGGAAGTGGCACAACTTTAGTTGAAGCTCTTATAGCAGGGCGTCATGGAATTGGAACAGATATTAATCCTCTTGCGTATTTTCTCGCAGAAGTCAAGACAACCACCCTCACCCCAGATGATTATGACGCAATCTTGAAGTGGACCAAAACTATCCTACCTCGATTAAATCTCAAACACTCTGCCGTTGTCCGCCCCAACCAAACTAACGGTCAATATCAAAAGGGCGTGCCTTGGCCGATTAAAAAAACTATTGCTCTTATTTTGCAGGGGGCAGAAGATTTGCCAAGGTTGGAGCAAAGAAAGCTGATACAATGTGCCTTGCTGCGGACTGGTCAATGGGCACTAGATTGCACTACCCAGTTTCCTTCTGCCTCTGAATTTCGGGAGAAATTTGTTGATGTCTTGCAAAGTTGTTTTAGTGGGTTGCAGGAGTTGGGGAGAGCCGTGGAAAGTTCCTTAGAAGGAAAGCGAACACAGGTAATCTGCCTCAACATTCCAGCAGCAGAGTTGCATCCTGCTCTCTGGGAAGAACAAATACCTCGAAGACCGAGTCTAGTGGTTACATCTCCCCCTTATCCCAGTGTTCATGTGCTTTATCACAGATGGCAGATTAAAGGTCGGAGAGAAACCCCCGCTCCTTTTTGGATCACTGGTCAATTAGACGGGCGGGGTGAGTCATATTACGCTATGGGGAGTCGTACCCCCACAGGACTCAACAACTATTTCAAGTCCATTGAGAACTCATTTTCTCGGATTTATGATCTGCTAGCTGAAGAAGCAATTGTAGTCCAACTCTTGGCCTTTTCTAATATCGAGGAGCAGCTTCCAAGGTACCTGAGAGCTATGGAGCAAGCTGGTTTTCGAGAAATTGGGCATACTATGGAGAACGAATCCGCTGAACGGGTTTGGAGGCAGGTTCCCTTACGGCGTTGGTATGCAACCTACAAAGGGAACACTCCGGCATCTCGTGAGGTGTTACTCATTCATAAACGCCTGGTATAAAAGCTGGGCAGTCCATGTCAGATGAACTGCCCTCAAGATAACCTCAAACATGTTAATCAATGATGGAACTGTTTAGGGTCCTAATGATTGGAATGATGACTTGAGCCAGGCCACTACAGGAGCGTCTCACCATTTCTAGCTTGTCTATAACTTCTTCCTCCTCCTCAGCATGTTTGCCATTGCTTGCTGATTTGTTCTTCTCAAGCCGCTCGTGATGTTTGAGCATACCTACCGCTGCTAGAACAAGTCCCCACGTAAACCAGCGCTTTATCCGTTGCTTTTCTTCTTCCTTTGCATGTGCTAACTCATCTATGAGGAATGCGTTGTCTATGTTGACGAAATAGTCAAACCCTCCTTCGCTATCATTCATAACACGTAATGCCTCATATTTGCTAAAGGGAGGATCATAACTCTCCCACTCTTCTTTGCGTACTTCGCGAGGTTTAGGGGGAGCCAAGACCCCTCTGGTTCTTGCCCCTATGGAATCAACAGCTTGTGGCTTTGGTGGAGGTCCAGAATGCGGGCCATCACTGGTTTCAGGCAGGGCTTTTAGAGTAAATGTTGAGATAAAGGGATTGACCCGCGTAACATCAGTAACCGTGACAGTAACCATAATTTCTGTGCCCGGTTGAGCATCCCAAGGCACACGAAAACGGGTTTGGAACTGGCCGTTCCATAAACGTGAATGTTCACAAAGGTCTGGCGGGTCAATAATGATCTCACCAGGATCGTTGACCCGCGAGAAGTAATCATTCATCGCATCTGTTTCAAACTCAACACGACAAGTTCGGTTGATTGGGCAATCCTTTATTAAGCCACCCTTTGGATTCTTGACAAGACGAAAAAATGTAGGGAACTTACGGCCAATGAAAGGAGGGGGGATCCCTGGTCCAGTTGAGGTGACTAAACGATCACCAACCGCAAAGAGGCTTGATAGTGTTGGGTCTGCCTGGAGCAGCTTTTGAAAGACATCAAGGGGGGCCTCCTCGTCAAGATGTTTTTCAAGTTCTTCCTTACGCCTGCGTTGGTTAATCTCTTGGAGACCTGGATGATTTTTCAAATCATCTGCCAATCGCTCCTCGATCATATTGTAGACTTCGTTGTGCCGAACTCGGTCACGAGAGGCCATGAAAAAGTCTTCACGAACCCGCTCATTCATTGCAGTGCAATCGACAAGAACTAGTAATGGACCCCGCTTGCCAGTCAGGTAATCGAACTTGAGGCGTTGGCTCACAAAGTTGGAAGGAAGAGAGCCATGAGTCTGTCCATTCATCACAAAGAAAATTCCATGCGAGACATGCTTGGAATCTATACCTTCCTTGTAGACAGCTATTCGATAAGGCAATTTCCCTATCCCTGCCAGTGTAAGGTCGGCATAAGCGGGAAACCCTTCTTCTAGCTTCTTGCTCTCACCTTCATCTTTTTCGGCTGTGGCGCTCGCCCAACCACCTCTTACTGTTGTGGCATAGTAATGAGCGGAGTAATCCCTTGTTTCGGTGAGGCGAAAAGGGAGACATGGTAATTGGAGGAAACGTTCAAGCTCATAAAGCGCATCAGTGGTCGCAAGGGTTTTTGCTCTCCATCGATAATTATACAACTTGATACAAGTACCATACGGGAGATCAACAGCATAGGGTGGGGCAGGTTGATTCTTACCTGATTCCCCTGGGAGGACTTTGATCACTTCTGCTTGGAAGGATGGCACCTGCCCTCCTGGAGCCAAGTATACATACATGGAATTGCGGCGCCCTCCCGATGGGAGCAAGCGCCGGACCAGGGTAAAGCCCCACAAATTTGCAGTCTGATCGCCTGGATCAACCGGACAATTAGGTCGCCGCTTGGATACAATGAGCTGATAATTTTGAGTGCCACAGAACTGGAGAACCCCCGTTCCTCCCGAATTAAACTTACCTTGCACAAATGGAATACGAATCTTGTTCGCTTTCAGCAGAGAAAGGAACGTGTCTGGGAATTTCGCTGGAGTTTGTCCTTCGCCCTTATCAATGATGAGATAATTGGGATTAGTTCTGCTACCGACTGCAACTAGATTAATGTTCTCGGCTAATTTTCGCTGCTCATCGGTGCCAAGGTTGTCAATTTTTCCATCACGTACTTTGAAGAATAGCTCAACAGCCTCTGTCATTGATTGGGGCGCCTGCGGGCTTTCTGGGTCAATATTATGGGCAAAGCACTCAGCCATCAACATGCTATCAATTGCGTTGATAATTTTCTCGACCAAAGCCCCTGTTGCATCGCTCTGTTGATTACCCACTGCGCCAAAATTATTCTCCATGCCACCAAGAGGGTGCCAAATTCTAGGATCGTCGGTGAGATAACCACCTCCCTTCAGTATGCTCTCAACCTCATCTTCACTTTCGGCATGAAGCAGCGCATCAAAAAGGCGAAAGTTATCCATCATCTTCCCGCTCCTTTCTGGAGTACCGTCAGCATCTGCTTGGCTCGTTGTTACCAGCAGTTTGGCTCCATGTTGCTTATTCATTCAGATACCCGCCCTTTCAGCTTCTTTAAGATTGGTGAGCATTGCTCTTTCCTGGGTGCTAAGAGGAAGGTCGAGCCGGTCTTTTAGCATTGTCAAAGTTGCTACACGTGCTTGACGATTGGATACCACAGATCCAGCAACAATGCAAACATTATCCCACAATGGGTTTACTCGGCCACCTACGGATTTTCGCCAGTCAATTTCTTTGAGCCTTTGCAGGCGCTCTTGCCACTCGTGAGGGTAATGAAGGAAAAGCGCATTACCAACGCCGCCAAGTGCACGTAGAACTACCCCATGCGTGTTGATCTTTTCTTGGCGCAGCGCGGGTGCTTGTAGGTCTCCATTTTTAACTCTCTGCCAATCAGGGATTACTTTTGCCACTGCTGTCCAATACTCTATGGCTCTTCTGACTTTTTCCTTGAAGTCTATTGACGAGGGCTTAGCGATGTCTGCACCAAGTAGCTCGCTATTGGCATCGTAGAGTGCTGACAAGGTGAGTAGCTTGGGTGAGCGCAAGGGTATGGAAATTTTTTCTTTGTCGACGAGTCCTTGAAATACTTCCACGCGCTCTGATACTTCCATTGTTAATGCTGAAAGGTTATCTCGATGATCGTACAAAATATCTAACGATTTGGAGGTCTTATGTACGAAGCGGTTCAGGTCTGAGAACATCTGCTGCAACCTGTCCAGGTCTTCTGTGGGGAACAGAAGGACACTGATGCACTCTTTTCCTAATTCTGGATTTTCTTTGAGCGCTGCTGCAATCGCGGCAGCTCGATGCTGACCATCGTTGATGATGAATTCCATGTTTTCTAGGTCCATCTCGATAGTCCCAACTCGCTCATCTAAATCACTTGGTGTAAAAGTTAATGGACAACTATAGGAGGCCGTGATAGATGAAAAAATGTACCCATCCTCATTGTCTAGGATGTACTTGGTGATTTCTGGCACACGTGACTCATTGAGGACTCGTTGGGCACGAAGCGAAGGGTCTACCTGCTCCCAGTCGTTGAACTTAAAGAAATGTGGAATTTCTGAGAGAGCCATCGTTGTACAGTAGTAAAGCCTCTTGCCAATCTTAGCCTGCATTGCAGGAAATTTAACCTTCATTTCTCCCCCTTTACTTATTAACTGCGACAGCTCCTTATCTAACCTTGATGAGCTGTTAAAGATATTATAGGACCATTCAGTAATCTTGTCAAGAGCTGTAAGCCAAAAATAGAACAGCTCTTAAAAAGATGGGAAAGTGCAACAAATTAAAGATAAGAGCTGAAAAGATGAAGAGGTTTTAAAATCTAGCAATTGATTATTCCTTTCCTGTCAGGAGAAGAGGATAAATAACTGCATTGTTTGATAGATTGCGCTGTTACTCAGTGGTGCTGAGTGTACCAGTACCGCTTGCCATTTAGAAAAGGTCTGTTATGTTATAATGGCCCTGCAAGAAGGGACAAGGAGTTTGTGAACACTTCAGCTATTTCTCAGCCGGTTGCGCTGATTACCGGCGCGGGCCGGGGCATCGGGCGCGCCGCCGCGCAGCATTTCGCTGCCAACGGCTATCATGTCGTGATTTGCGCCCGCACGGTAAGCCAGATTCAGGAGACGGCGCAGAGCATCAGCGCGCGGGGCGGCAGCGTGCTGGGCATTCGCTGCGATGTGAGCAAGGCGGGCGATGTCGGCGCGCTCTTTGAATCCGCCCTGGAGCGCCTGGGCCGCATTGATGTGGTGATTAACGCGGCGGCGATTCTCATCAAGCAGCCATTTGCTCAGATGCGTATGGAGGATTGGGATAAGGTGATGGCCGTCAATCTGCGCGGTGCAGTGCTGTGCTGCCGACGCGCGTTCGATGTCATGATCCCGCAGGGCGGGGGCGTGATTATCAATATTTCGTCGCTTTCCGGCTTTCCCAATGTCGAGAAGTTTCCCGGCCTGAGCGCCTATAACGTCTCGAAGTACGCGCTGGCCGGGCTGAGCGAGATTCTGGCGGTGGAGGGGCAGCCGTATAACATTCGCGTGCTGACGGTCAGCCCCGGCGCGGTGGATACCGAGATGCTGCGCCAGGCAGCGCCAGATTTGAAGCCGGGCATGACGCCCGATGATCTGGCGCGTATCCTGTTCTTCCTAGCCAGCGACGATGCCCGCCACCTGAGCGGCGTCAACATCCCTATCTTCAGCAACGCCTGAAGCTGATCTGAACTATCGAAGCGGTAAGAAAATGCCAGATTATTCAGGGCCAATGTGGGCAGGCAATGGGCCTGTACGCCCTCTTAACGCCGACGGCTTGTGCGTCCCTGCCCACCATACGCTGTTCCGGCAGCGATCAGCGGCACCAGCACAAAGTAGATGTAGTTAATCGGGTTATTTTGGAGGTACACTCCAAGCGCATCGAAGAAGCTGCCAAACGGGAGCGCAAACGGGTTTGACCCTTCACCAAGCACATCGGCATATGCCAGGCTCAGGCGGAAATACAAGGCCAGGAAAAATGCAAACAGACCCAGAAAGCCTCCCAGCAGCGCCAGCCCCATGCTACGTGGCTTGCGCGCGCTCATCTGCACACCAAATCCTACCAGGAATCCCAGCCCGATAGCGAGATACGAGAAATTGATCCTGGTGAGTTGCAAGAAAAATGCCCAGATGAGTGCGCCAATGATGCCGCCAATCAGACCGCCGACCAGCCCAAGAAGCAGGCTTGTCGAGTCCGACCTGGCATTTGGACGGGCGGCTGATGCTGGCTGCATTCCTGGATAGACCTGGCCGGGCATGGGCTGCTGATAGCCCGGCGGTGGTTGATACCCCTGGAGCGGCTGCGATTGCCAGCCGGACGGCTGACCGGGCGCGGCTTGTGGCACCTGCCAGCCGCCCGGCTGACTTGCCATCGTTGGCTGGACCTGCCAGTCGCCCATCTGGCCGGGCGTGGGCTGCTGGGCCTGCCAGCCGCCCATCTGGCCTGGTATAGTTGGTGATACCTGCCAGTCGCCTGGCTGGCTCGCCATCGTGCGCTGATTTTGCCAGCCTGTTAGCTGGCCTGCTGACGCGCCTGGCCCATAGGAGGAGGCTGGCGCCTGGGGAGCGCTCGCCCTGGAGGAAGATGATCCCTGGGCGGCCTCTGGTGTCTGGACCGCGCCGCACCACTGGCATTTTGGCCCATTCAGCCCGGCACCACAGTTCCAACAGGTTGCTATTGCCATATGAGACTCCTTCTGGCAGATATGTTCCCTGGCGATGCTTTCTGCCTGTATCTTCTCTCTGCCTCTTCTCAAAGCGGTTACGCTTCATTGCCGGGCAGATTATAGCACAGCCGTTGAAAAAGCGCAGGGCAAATAGAGCAACACAGCGCGTGCATCTCTACGTTTCTTATGAGCCAGAGATGCACGCGCCGCGTGCTGCTGAAGCGATCTCTCGCGGGCCGAGAGCTTAGCTTGCTGAGCCAGCCAATGTGAGTTCTTTTGCAACCTGCGCAACCGAGACCGGCCCGATGGTCAGGAAAATCGTGTTGCGCCAGGGGTCTTGCACGGTCACAACATTGCCAGCTTCCGTAGAGGTATAGCCAGCCGCGCGCACGCGCTCAAGGACGGCGGAGCGCGCCTCCTCGCTGGGAAGTTCAATGGTGAAGCAGCGCAGTCCAGCGATGCCCGCTGGTGCTGGTCCGGCACCGCGACTGTGCCAGGTGTTCATGCCGATATGATGGTGGTAGCCCCCGGCGGAGACGAAGAGCGCGGAGGGCATGCGCGCCATGATGTCGAAGCCCAGTACATCGTGATAGAATGCCTCGGCCTTCGGGATGTCGCCAACCTGAAGGTGCATATGGCCCAGGCGCGTGCCTGCTGGCATGCCGCTCCAGGGTTTGCCTTCGCGCTCGGCTTCGCCCAGCACGCCCTGAATATCGATGGGGTCGGCTGCCATCTGGAGTTGCCCATTGACATACGGCCATTCCTCGCGCGGGCGGTCGCGGTAGACCTCGATGCCGTTGCCGTCGGGGTCCGTGATATAGAAGGCTTCGCTGACCAGGTGATCGCCCTGGCCTGGGAAGGGCAGGCCCGACGTGATCCAGTGACGCAGCCAGCGGCCCAGAGCGGCGCGGCTGGGCACGAGAATGGCAAAGTGATAGAGGCCGGTATAGCCGTAGCGGTCGTGTGGGAATGGCTTCGCGCCGGTCTCTTCGGTGAGGAAAAGCAGCGGCGTCCCTGGCACGCCCAGGGTGGCGGTCTTCTCCTGCTGCTCAAGCACGGTAAAACCAAGCGCGAGGGTGTAATATTTGAGCGAGTTGTTCAGGTTTGCAACCGCCACCGAAACAAGGCCGATCTGCGTTTCGGGGGCAATGGAGGCGCCCTGTGGTTGAGAGGTCATCGAAGTTCTCCTATGCGTCTGTTCGCGTAGCGCAGGCGATACACCGTGATTTTCTATCAATGCTGCGTATTGCGCAGTAACTGTATAATATATAGCATAGAATCCTTGCGGTGTCAAGGAAGAGCCATTGCAGTATAATTACAGAGAGGGCAGATGGGCAGCGATTGAAATCTGCTGCCAGATATGCCAACGAAAGGCAGGCGCGGCGATGGCTTCAGTAAAACAATCTCCAGAGGGCGGCGTTGTTGGCGGCGGTTCAGGCGCTGAATCAGCGGCCAGTTCTGCCGCCTGGCCGAATGGAAAAGCGCAGCCTGGCGGAGAAACGTTTTGCGGCGTTGCTGCGGCAGTGGCCCTCCTGGGTGATGCCTGGACGCTGCTGATTGTGCGCGATCTGGCCGGGGGGCCGCGCCGCTTTGGCGAACTGCAAGCGTCTACCGGGATCAGCGTGCGGGTGCTGACTGACCGGCTGCGCGCTATGACTGCCGCTGGCCTGATTACGCGGCGGATGTATGCCGAGATTCCTCCTCGCGTGGAATATGCACTGACCGACAAGGGGCGCGGCGCGGTGAGCGTGGTAGACGCGCTGCGCGCCTACGGCGAGACCTGGCTGCGCCCTAGCGGCCAATAAATTGGCCGCTACGGACCTGCGGCCACGAAGTCGGCTTCAGCCGACTCCTCACCATGCCCCAGGTGCCCGTCTCAACCCACAGGGTTTCTCGGCGGCACGCCCCTGACGGCCAATTTATTGGCCGGGTACCTGGCGGGTGGCCGCGCTTCGTTATTCGCCGAACGCCTCCTGACCCATGCGATATTTCCTGTCGTAGTGCAGGATGAAATCCAGTTCCTCAGCCGTGAAGCCGTAATGCTGCCCCAGCAGGCGATCAATCTCATCGATGATTGGCCTGGACTTGCGGGCGTAGATCGTGTAGCTCCCCGTTGCGCCGCGCTTGAGATGTTCGGCATTGGCGCGGTAATCGTCCATCAGACGGCGCGTGCAGTCTTTCAACTGCGCCAGCAGGGCGGCATCCTTCGGATAGGTACAGCGAAAGCCAAAGAGCAGATAATCCTTGAGGTTGAAGGTGTCGAAGGTGACGGTATAGTACCACCAGAAGAGCGAGCTATTGAAGAGGGCAACAAAGACATCGCGGTCATATTCTGACTCAAAAGTACATTGTTTGTTTGAGGTGGTCTGATACGGCCAGGGGAAGTTGATGAAGACCTTCCAATACAGGCCGCCTGCTGATCGGTAGTACATGCTGTTAGCGCCTGGCGTGCGGGCGAGATACTTGCCAACAGGGTGGTGGCGCAAGAGCTTTTGCATGATGTCGTTCTCGATGGGCGCGCCAAACTTGGGGTAATAGTGCCGGTTTTCGGCGTCGGGCGGCGCGGTGATCGCCTGGTAGGCGAGGGTGGGAAAGAGGAGGTCGCGCTGGGCGGTGTGCCATTTCAGGACGCTGGTGCTGAAGCGCTGCGGCGCGCCTTGCGCTTTGGCGAGTACGATTGCTGTTGGGAGACTGGCGACCTTGCCGCCGGAGAAGAGCATGGAGGGCCGGAAGTGATAAAACGAGAGCCAGCTTTGCGGGAACCACTCGCGCACGCCCTCAATGAGCGGGATCATGTTTCTGGTGGCGAAGGCCGCCAGCGGCAGAATCATCCCGAAGCGGCCTTGCTGATGCAGCAGGGTGCGGCTGCGCTCGACGATGCAGGGATACAGATTGCCGCAGGCGCGCGTGCGATACGGCGGAAGCTGGTAGGGAAAGGTGCCCTCAGCATACTCGACATAGGGCGGATTACCCAGAATGACATCGAAACCGCCGCGCTGGTGAACCATCTCATCGAACTCGATACACCAGTGGAAGGGCTGATGGCTGGCACGCCAGCGCGTGAAAGCGTCAGTATCGGCTGGGTCGATGCCATACTTTGCTGCCAGGGAGCGATCTAGCTGGTCGGCTGTACCTGTGACGGTTCGGCCTGCCTCCTCATCTGTCGTATAGCCAATCAGGGCGTTGCCCACGCGCAGGTGAAGATCAAGCCGGGGCAGCGGCTCATCCTGTGCCGCGTCTTCTCGCCGGGCTGCCAGTGTGAGAAAGAGGCGCAGGCGGGCAACCTCTACCGCTTCTGGCATGATGTCCACGCCATAGAGATTTCTGGTGATGATGGATTGCAGGATAGCGCAGCGGCAGTTGGGGTGATGCGCCACACGCATCAGCACATCGCGGAAGTCCTCAAGCCCCGCGCCTGCCGGTCGGGAGACTGGCGGTACGCCCCCCGCTTCTGTCGGCGGGGATGCCGACGCTACAGGTCTATCCCCATGCACGAATGCCTGCATACGCTCCAGGCAGGCGCTGTAGAGCGGCTCCAGAACGCGCAAGGCAGCAATGAGGAAGGCGCCGGAACCACAGGTCGGGTCCAGGATCGTGATCTGTTCAAGCGCCTGCCAGAAGGCGCGCAATAGCTCCAGCTCCTGGCAGCGCTCGATGACATCCTGGGCGAAGCGCTGGATGTCCAGGTTGTAGGTGATGAGATCGTTGATGCTGGTGATCGTGCCAGCCGCCAGCGCGGCGCGCAGTTGCTGGCCGCGCGCCCGCCGGGCGATGACTTCGCGCCAGGTCTCGGTTGGCAGGGCGTAGGCGGGATCGGCGGGACGGTCCCAGCCAGCACGGCGCGAGATTGCGTTGATGCCCGCCGCAATCTCCGGCGACAGCGGCAGATCAAGACCTTTAAGGGCTGGCGCGTAACAATAGCGGTCAGGGTTATCGCGCAGCAGGCGCCAGACCGCGCCGTCGGGCTGAAACGCGGCATGGCACTGCGCCTGGGCCTTCTCAAAAAGGGCTGGTATGATCGTATGCTTGCAGATATAGCCAGTGACATCTTCTTTCGTGTAGTAGGCGCCCATCTGTTTCTGGTTGATGGATTGCTCGAAGACGTAGCCCAGGACATCGGGCGTAATCTCGTGGTCATCGCGCGGCGGGCGTTCGTCCAGACGCCAGCGGTATTCATCGAAGAAGGCCGCGAGGCGCTGCCGCGCCTCAGCGGGAATCTCCAGCGCGGGATGGTCCTTTTCGATTTGAGGCGCTTCAAAGAGGTAATCAGCGTCTCCGGCCAGCCAGCCCTTGTGCTGAAGAAAGCGGCGAAACATCAGCCGGTTGAGCAGCCGCCAGGCACAGCGGGCGCGGGCCGCTTCATCGGTGATGCCCTGAAGAAACGGGAGGAGCGCGGCATGCTCTGCCTGGAAACGCTCGTAGAAACGCCTGGCGACGCGCTCAAGATCAGCGGCTGTGTCGGGCCACAAAGATGATATGTCAGGCATCTATAGCAGCTTGATTTTCTATAAACGAGCATTCTTTGAGAGAGCATACCACATCGCTAATAGCCAAAGCGCATCAGGATCATGCAGGTGAACACGGCAAAGAAGCCAAACAGTTCAATGAGTGCCAGCAGCCTGACGCGCTGCAAGCTAACTGTGAATTCTGGCGTGACCTTGCCATCTACCAGCGCGGCGCCGAGTTTGTTGATGCGCTCGGCTGCCGGGCGGGTGACGAAGTAGCCCCAGGCATAGACCGCAATCGCCAGGACCAGCGAGAGGATGAAGGTGATCCCGTAAGCTGTGCCGAAGGCACTATCCAGAGTGGTGACGGCCCCAAAAAACGTGCCGCGCAGAAAGCCAATGATGATGACCAGCGAGGCCACTGGCAAGATGATTTGATTTGATCGTCTGGCAAGCTGCTGGCTGATCGTGCCTTGCTGGTCGAGCGGCAGCCGGGTGACGGCGGGGATGACCACAAAGTCAAGGTACAGCACGCTGCCAAACCAGAAGATGCCGAGAAACACATGCAGCCATTGGATGGTGATAATCGCCCATTCCATCGTTCCATCTCCTTTTGAGACAGTTTGGACATGACCAGGTAGGCGATGCTCTGATCGCCGCCGGGATGTCGTGATAGGGTGTATCTGATGATTCGGTCCAGAAGTATTGTGCCAGAGGGGACGCGATTCCCCCATAGCAACTGCTTATCATTCTCTAGGCACTGTTGGCGAGGATATGCTGATCGCTGGGTGTTGAGAAAGGAGAAAGCGGCGTGCCCGTTGCCTGTGGGCAATGGCCGAGTGCCGCAGGGTGAATATGGCAAATCTCAAGAAACATGCCAGTCTGGCGTCGTCTGCCGGGAACCTCCTGACGCGGCGGTTCTCGCGTCACCCGGAGCGCTACATCGAGATGTACCGCATTTTGCGGAAGTATGAGCTGCATCATGTTGCCGCGCAGCTTCTGCTGGCGCATCGGCACGAAGAGGAAGAGGATGAGCCGGGCCTGGACGGCTATCATCTGGAGGATGAGGAAGAAGATCACGCCGAGGGGCTGGCGAACGCGCTGGAGGAGTTGGGGCCGTCCTGGATCAAGCTGGGGCAGTTGATGAGTACCCGGCCAGACCTGCTGCCAGCGAATTATATCGCCGCGCTTTCGCGGCTTCAGGATACGGTATCGCCAGTGCCGGGCGAGAAGGTGCTGGCGATTATCCAGAGCGAACTGGGCGCGCCAGTGGACGAGTTGTTTGCCGCATTTGACCGCGAGCCGCTGGCGACGGCTTCGCTGGCGCAGGTGCATCGGGCAGTGCTGCACGATGGCACAGAGGTGGCCGTCAAGGTGCAGCGTCCGGGCGTGCGCCAGCATATCGAGGTCGATCTTGAGGTGATGCACGAGATGGCGCGCTTTGTCACCAAGCATACGTCTTTTGGGGCGCGCTATGGCCTGATGCAGATGGTGCGCGAACTGGAACACAGTCTGAGCCAGGAGCTTGATTTCCGCCAGGAAGCCGAAAATACGCGCCTGATTAGCCGCCAGATCAGCGAATTTCAGCGCCTGACGACACCAACGGTGTACGGTGATTACACGTCGCGGCGGGTGCTGACGCTGAGCTTTGTGCAGGGTCGCCATCTGGCCGATGTCAGCCGCGCGGAGCTAGAGCGGCTGAATGTGAAGTCTATCGCTACCGATCTGCTGGCGGCGTATCTCAAGCAGATTGTGATTGATGGCGTGTTTCACTGCGATCCGCATCCCGGCAATATTTTTCTCTGCGAGGATGGGCGCCTGGCGCTGATGGATTTTGGGATGGTAGGGCGCTTTGATGCGGGCCAGAAGGATCATATCATTCTCTTGCTGCTGGCTTTTGCCGAGCGGCTGGGCGAGCGCGTGGCCGATACCTATCTGGAGATGCTGGAGCTTCCCAAGGGCTTTGATCGCCGCGCCTTTACGCAGGATGTTTCGGCGCTGGTCAGCCGCTATCACGATATGAGCGGGGGGCGTATGGCGCTGGGCACGGCGCTGCTTGATCTGACGCGCATGTCGCAGGTGCATGGCATCGGTGTGCCGTCCTCGATGACGCTGCTGGGCAAGGCGATGCTGAACCTGGACGGCACGATTCGCGCGCTCTCGCCGGAGCTTGACCCGGTGCAGCTTATCCGCGATTATATGCTCAAGGTGATGGAGCGGCGCGTCGGGACGCAGCTTTCCGGCGGGCGCGTTTTTGCCTGGGTGCTGGATATGAAGCACCTGTTTGAGAATTCGCCGCGCCGCGTGGATACGGTGCTGGATAAGCTGTCGAACGATCAGTTTACGATCCGGCTGGAAGTGGATCAGTTGGACGAGGCGATCAAGAGCGTGAACCGCTCCGCCCGGCGTCTGGCGCTGAGCGTGCTGATTGGCTCGGCGATTATCGGCGGTGGCTTCATTCTGGAGTTTCTACGCAAGCCCAAACGCTCCGGCCAACAATGAAGTTTTACAAATTAACCAGGCCGTTCTATCAGGCGTCCTATCAGGCAACCGGCGAATACATTCGCCGCTAAGGGCGTTCCGCCGACCCACCTGCACAGCGGGTGTCCTGGCCCCGAGTACCCTGGCGGCGATTTTAATCGCCGAGCGTTTGATGTTGCGCTTGTATAAAACTGATTTGGCGGACGCTTCGATCAGAGAGGAGAGGGATATGTTGATGCTCACCGCCGACGATTTACGGCAAGTGGTGCCGATGGATCAGGCGATGGAGGCGGTTGCCAGCGCGTTCGCGCAGCTTTCGGCAGGGCAGGCTGAGGTACCGCTGCGGCCCCATGTGGCGGTGCCGCCAGCCGATGGTGTATTTCTGGTGATGCCCGCCTATCTGGCCGGAAGCGGCGCGCTGGGCGTCAAGCTGCTGACGCTCTTCCCGCAGAATCCAGCGCGGCATCATGTGCCAGGCATTAACGCGCTGGTCATGCTGTTTGATACTGATACCGGCCTGCCGCTGGCGCTGATGGATGGCGGCTGGCTGACGGCGCTGCGCACGGGCGCGGCATCGGGCGTGGCGACGCGCCTGCTGGCGCGCGAAGATGCGCGGACGCTGGCGCTCTTTGGGGCAGGCGCGCAGGCGCTGCCGCAGGCATGGGCTGTGTGTGTGGCGCGATCTATCACGCGCGTCTGGCTGGTGAATCGCACGAAGGCGCACGCTGAGCGATTGGCTGAAATGCTGCGAGCGTTTGGCGCGCCGATCCCTGCCGATGTGCGCGTCGCTGCCTCGGCAAGTGAGGCGCTGCGCGAGGCCGATGTGATCTGCTGCGCGACGGCTGCGCCCGCTCCGCTGTTTGAAGACGCCGATCTGCGACCCGGCGCGCATCTCAATGGCATTGGCTCGTATCAGCCGACGATGCAAGAGGTTCCGGCAGAGACGGTGGCGCGGGCGCGCGTGTTTGTCGATCAGCGGCGCGCTGCCTGGGCCGAGGCGGGCGATCTGGTAATCCCCCGCAATCAGGGGCTGATTGATGAAGAGCATATCGCTGGCGAGTTGGGCGAACTGGTGGCTGGCCGCGTGGCCGGGCGCACTCATGCTGACCAAATCACGTTCTTTAAATCGGTGGGCAACGCGGTGCAGGATGTGGCCGTCGCGCAGCTTGCCGTCGAGCGAGCGCGAGCGTTGGGGTTGGGCGTGGAGGTGAAGCTGTAGCTATCCCTCCTGCCGCTTTTTCCCAAGGAGCGCCTTGTCGCTGGCCTCGGCTTCTTTGTCGTGATAGAGCAGGCCGAGCGTGAGTCCGAAAAAGAAATGGCGGGCGAGATTTTGGAGCAAGGCCGCGCGATTGACCAGCCTGGGAAGCGCGCCACTCTGGATCATGGGGTGATACTTGTCGACGAGCGGCGTGGTTGTCCAGGCTGCCAGTGTGAAGAGTTCCCCAAACCAGACCCCCTTGAGCCAGTTGGGGCCTGGGAGCCAGCGTTTGCAGATGGCGGCATACACTTCTGCCAGCAAGACGCCGTTGAGCAGATGCAAGCCCCAGGCAAGGACGGGCACCCGTTTTTGAGCGGTGGGCTGGCGCTCCAGCAGCCCTTCGATAAAGCGGACATCATTGAAGCGATTGCCTGTCAGGCGCATGTCGCCATACATGGCAAAGCTGTAGACTATCGTTGCCAGCAGCCCGGCAGCGGCTGCGCGGCCCGGACGCCATCCCGGCGCGATGAGGCTATGAAGCGTTTTGAGGTTCATAGGTTATTCCTTGTAGTAGATTGCGTAGTAGATTGCGCGTTTGCTGGTGCATCACTTCCTGCTGCTATCGATGCGCAGAGAGCGACCAATGCACTTGGAAGAAAGCAGAGACCGATACTCGCGCCGCTGAGGAAAGCCAGGATGAAGAACATCCCCGTTGAGACGCGCAGCACCAGCTTCCAAAAGGCTTTGTGGGAGAACTGATAGAAGATGGTGCTTGCGATGATGCTTAGCAGGATGAATGCCAGGAGGCTCAGAAGGATGTAAGGCGCAACTGAGCCAGGCTCAAAGCTGATGGTTGTTGTACCGCTTTCTGTCGGAAGCCGGGTACAAACGATGCCGCCGTCTGGGCTGGATGTACACTGCTCACCGCCGCTCTCGTATCGTCCAGCGGGGCCAAAGAGGACATAGGCCAGCGTAAAGAATCCCAGGATGCCAGCGGCCAGGCCAATCCAGAGCGTTCGCGTGGTGTTGTCCTCCTGCGCGCCTGCTATTTGCTGTGCCCGCTGCCTTGCTTGAAGGCGCCAGCGGAAGAGCGGCCAGGCCGCGCCCACGAGCGCGATGGCAGCGAAGATTGCTATCAGAGGGTAATATTGATTCAGAGGGCCGCTGCATGTGTAGCTGTGGGCGCCTGGCGGTAGACGAATTGGCCCAGCCGGGCACGGCGGGGGAGCCGTCACGATGTCGAAGATCAGAATGGCAGCCGGGAGGACGCCCAGGCCAATCAGTGCCAGCCAGAAACCTTTGCCACGCCAGAATATCAGCCCGGCAACGAGCAGGAGCAGGCCGAGCAACAGAAAGGGTAAGCCAACGCTCAATATTCCAATTACCCCAAAGCCAATCAACCCACCAGTCACGAGCCAGTATCCGTATATGATTCGCTTGTCTCGTATACTTTGCCTCATTAGATAGTAGCACCTCTGGTAGGAGCCTGGTGGGAGGGAGATCGCTTGATTAGCGTCAGGAATGAGGTGAGTAGTGACAAGCCGAGGCCAGGCAAGAGAAAGAGTCCAATGGTCATAACCCCCAGGAGCGCAATCACCGCCAACGCGAAGGTGCTGATCCAGAGCCACCGACGACCACCCCACGCCCCAAGACTATCCAGGATGGCGACCAGTGTGATCCATCCAAAGAGGACGAACAAGATCATGGCCAACCACACGGTGTCAGGATCGTGGGTGCTTTCCAGAAAACTGACTGAAACACAGGTGTGGACTCCATCCGAGGTCACTGTACATTCTGTATCCAGAGGTGCAGTCAAAAAGTACCACACTCCACCAACCCCAGAGGCCCCGGCTGCCAGGCCGCTGATGAGTTCAAGCCAGCGAGCAATACGCATGGTAGATGTTTCTTTCAGGCTGCTGCCCCCCGTGCATTTCGTGTGGATGCCACTGCTGCCACGAGCGCCAGCAGCACACTAGGCAGCATGAAGATAGCCAGACTGAACCCTGCTATAGCAGTAATGACCAGCAAGATCGTGGTGATCCAAACACACCACTGCCATACACCCGTTCCCAAGCGGCTATGCAACAAGGTAGTCACAGCCACTCCCAGCAGGGCCAGTGAGAGGATACTCAGATAGAGGATGGTTATTGGGTCTATCCCCACCTGTAGCAGGCTGGCAGATCCACTTGTGGAGGCACATGTTGTACCGGCTGAGCTAGTTGGGCACCTTCCTGTCTCAGTATGGTAAAAGGGGCCAAACAGCATATACCCGACAATGAGTAGACCTATGATCCCAGATGCGAGTCCACTTATCAATTCAAGGCGTCGAGAGGTTCTCATTGAAAAATCCTTTCTTTGAGAAAAAGCGGGTCGATAATTCTACTTTACCGGAGTCTACCAAGGACTGTGTGTTCTCTTTTGCAATGGCGATGCCTCAAGGGGTTCTGCTTGGTGGAGCAGCCTCCCATCTCACCAAGCGGAACCCTCTGATAACGCTTCTTGCAATCCTCACTTCATGACAAACCATTTGTCGTCTGACCCATCAGCCGTCGTAAAATGACCAGTAAATTAGATTAGTGCAGCCACCTGACGACCAGGTGTCGATCCAAGAGGAGTATGTGCCATCTGCGTAGACCGAGATAGTGTTTGAATGATAATAGACGTTTGTTGCATCCCCCCCAATGAGCCAACAAAAGAGAGGATTATGAAAATCGACGTAGGTATAGGAAAAGATCCAAGTCTGATTGTCCTCGTAATAAGATTGGTTGCTCACATTGTCATAATACCAACCATCAGGGAGCGCGTAGAGAGACCACTGGAGATTTCCGTTGCTTACATGGGTTCCATCATAGTTGAAGCTAACCTCATCACGCACTTCATTCATAGTGAGGGTGGCACGATCCTTCCAGTAGGTATCCATGAAGTGTGTCGCACTTGATGTCGACGAAGACCTTGGAGAAACAGCCAACGATGATACCCCAGAAGATGAAGACCCTGGAGAATCAATCGTTGATGATGAACCAGTAGTGGACCTCAATTGGGCGTCATCATTAGCACGCTGCGCCACGAACGCCGGAGTTGGGGTGCCAATAGCAAACAATTGAGTATGCGTCACGGGATTGATTGCCAGCTCAACTCCTGCTGCCTGTGTTCCCGGCTGTTGGGTGATTTGGAATACCCCTGTCACCACATAGTATCTCACATCGGAAAGATAGGGAAGAGTTTGGGTATCGGTAAAGAAAGCTGCATTTGGGTTTGCCGCCTGATAGGCTTGAGGGGAAGCAATTGGCACAATCGCACCTGTAACGGTAAAGGGAGGAGGGTTTGACTGTACAGATGGTGTCTTGGGTGAGGCTGCTGACGCAACGGATACAGAGCTGGTAGCCACTACCATACTCATTACTCCAAGAAATGCGAGCGAGAGCCGAATTCTCTGATGCAACGACATGAGAGACTCCTTTCATCAACTGGCTTTCAATAAGAAGCGCTTATTTGCTATGACACCGACGGCTATCCTGGAACTACCATACACTGGCTGATGCACAATGATGCTGTGCATGGCGGTGCATGGAGGGGCGTAGGAGAAATATTCAGAACACGGCCCGATTTTGCGGCCTCCTGATTTCCGGCGCTGAACCACCATCGTTTCTGCCTCTCTTGTGCTAGTCGCACTTTTCTGGTATTCTGCTGTTAGATAGCAGAGTTGGAGGTGCAGAAAAGGTAAACTTTACCAATCTGCCGAGCAAGGAGGAAGGTATGGCAAGTGAACCCTTGTATGGATTTGGTGAACTGCTTCAGACCTTTCGCCAGCGTCGTCGCCTGACCCAACAGCAGCTTGCCGCGCAATTGGGCGTGCATCGCAACACGATTGGCGGATGGGAGCGCGGGATGTCTCTCCCGGAGAGCAAGAGTCTGGTGCTTGAGTTGGTCAGGCTGCTGCGCCTCACAGACCAGGAGGCCCGTCAACTGCTGGAAGCCAGCTTTACCGCGCTGGCTCCTTTGTGGTCTGTGCCCTATCCGCGCAATCCCTTTTTCACCGGGCGCGAAGAGACGCTGGAGGCGCTGCACGCGCTGCTGGCTGCGAACCAGGCTGTCGCGCTGACCCAATCCTACGCGCTGCATGGGCTGGGCGGCGTTGGCAAAACGCAGTTGGCCCTCGAATATGCCTATCGCTATGCTCTGGAGTACAGCGCCGTCTTCTGGATCAGCGCCGAAAGCGTGGAGCAGATTCACCAGAGCTTTCTCTCTATCGCTGAGCAATTGAGCCTGCCCGAACGCAAGGAAGCGGAGCAGCAGCGGATGGTGCTGGCCGTCCAGCGCTGGCTGAGCGCTCACAACCATTGGCTGCTGGTCTGGGATAATCTGGATGATCTGGAACTGCTGCCACGCTTTCTGCCCGCCGCGCGCGGGGGCGCGCTCTTGATTACGACACGCGCCCAGGCGCTGGGGACGCTGGCGCAGGGCATTGAACTGTCCCCAATGCCCGCAGAAGAGGCGCTGCTGTTCTTGCTGCGCCGCGCCAAAGTTCTCAGCCCTGCCAGCGCGCGGGAGCAGCTTGCTCAATTCGCGCAGCGGGCGCCAGAGGAGTACGACGCGGCCAGGGAACTGGCGCGGCTGCTCGGCGGCTTGCCGCTGGCGCTCGATCAGGCTGGCGCGTATGTGGAAGAGACGGGCTGTAGCTTGTCAGATTATCTCCAGCGCTATCGGCAGCAGCGCGGACAATTGCTCGCCCGGCGCGGGGCACCAGGGGCCGATCATCCCCATTCTGTCACGACTACGTTGCTGCTGGCCTATCAGCGTCTGGAGCGCGAGCAGCCTGCTGCGGCGGCTCTGCTGCGGGTGTGCGCTTTTTTGCATGCAGAGGCTATTCCTGAAGAATTGTTTGAGGCAGAACTGGAGGGAATGGCTGCTGATGCGTATCAACTCGATCAGGCTATCGCTGCTCTGCGCCGCCTGTCGCTGGCGCAGCGGCAGAACGAGACGCGCACGCTTTCAATTCATCGGCTGGTGCAGGCGGTGATGCAGGACCAGATGAGCGAGCCAGAGCGGGCTGCGTTTCAGCAGCAGGCTTTGCGCCTGCTCCATAGGCGTTTTCCCGACGTTTCTCATGATACCTGGGGCCAGTGTGAGCGCCTGCTGCGGCACGCGCTGACCTGCGCGGCGGCTGTGCCGGATCAGGCGGGAGGGCAGCTATTGGCGGAAATGCTGCGCAAAGCTGCGGATTATCTGCGCAGGCGCGGCCAGTACAGGCTGGCCGAACCGCTCTATCAGCGCGCCCGGCATATCTGGGAGCAGGTCATCAGGTCTGAGCATGCTGAGTACGCGGCGGTGCTTTCCGGGCTGGCGCGGCTCTTCTATGAGGAAGGGAAGTATGATCTGGCCGAGCCGCTGTATCAGCGCGCCCTGCGTATCCAGGAGCAAACCTTTGGAGCAGCCCATCCTGATCTTGCCTCTTTGCTCAACAATCTGGCGCTGCTCTACCGGGAGCAGGGGAAGTACGATCTGGCTGGGCCGTTGTATCAGCGTTCACTTGCTATTTGGGAGCAGGCATTTGGACCGGAGCATCCTGATCTGGCGCATTCATTGAACGGGCTGGCGCTCATCTCCTTTGAGCAGGGGAAGTATGAACTGGCTGAGCCGCTGTATGCGCGCGTTCTGCATATTCGGGAGCAGACTTCAGCATCCGAGCATCTGCTGGCCTCTCCGCTTATCAATCTGGCGCTGCTCTATATCGAGTTGGGGAAATACGAGCAGGCTGAGCCGTTGTATCAGCGCGCTCTGGATATTCGGGAGCGAGCGCTGGGGCCGGAACATCCCCATGTGGCGTATCCGCTCGATGGGCTGGCGCTGGCCTGTTTCGAACAGGGGAAGTACGAGCAGGCTGAACCGCTCTATCAGCGCGCTTTGCGCATCCGAGAGCAGGCATTCGGGCCGGAGCATCCTGATCTGGCCTATTCGCTGAATGGGCTGGCGCTGCTCTATTTCGAGCAGGGGAAATATGAACTGTCTGAGCCGCTCTGTCAGCGTGCCCTGCACATCTGGGAGCAGACGGATGGACCAAAGCACGCGCATGTGGCGTATCCGCTTACGCATCTGGCGCGCATCTATACAGAGCAGGGGAAGTATGCGCAGGCTGAACCGCTCTATCAGCGCGCGGTGCAGGTGTGGGAAGAGGGCTTTGGGCCAGAGCATCCTGAACTCAGCCTGCCGCTCAATGAACTGGCGCGGCTCTGTATGAGACAGGGGAAGTACGAGCAGGCTGAAGCGCTGTATCAGCGCGCTCTTGCCATTCGCGTGCAGCGCTTAGGGCCAGACCATCCCAAGACGGCTCAGACGCTTGCTGACCTGGCTGCTCTGCGCCAACAGCAAGGGCAACTTTCGGAAGCGCAGACGCTCTACGAGCGGGCGCTGGCGATTCAAGAGCAGCGGTTGGGGCGCGCGCATCCCTACACGGTGAGGACGCGCGCCTGCTTTGCCCGGCTTCTCCAGGAGGCGCGTCGGGCGGAGATGCCGCGATCTGTAGGCTGATCTGGCCTGGTGTCAGCGCAAGTGCCCTCAGTCAAAGAGCAGAGACTCGGCGGCTGCCGAACCACGATGACGCAGCAGCTTCACCTCTCCCTGTGTGATCCACAAGGCAATGCAGCGGCTGTCTGCGCGCCGCTTCAGCGTCTGATAGACGCGCTCAAACTGCAAGCCCTGCTCGACGAGCAGCGCCAGATAGTCTTCGCCTGGCGGCACAAGCGCCGCTGCTTCCAGGGCGTCTACCGCCCGCCAGAGGGCCTGCCGCAGCAGGCGATCTATCCCCGGCTGGCCTTGCGCGCAGCGCTGCGCCGTTTCCTGCGCGGAGGGGCGGCCACGCTCTTGCTCCGGCAGTGGCTTAGGTATCAGCCGCCGCCGCTCCGGTGGCAGTGCCAGATCGTCTTCAACGGCTTCCAGCGTGCGCGCAAAGACGTGGTGCAGGTAGGGGCGCGCGTCCGGGTCAATGCGGGCCAGGAGCGCGGCGACCACCTGCCAGATGCGGCGGCCAGCGCCGACCTCACCCCGGCCCTCTCCACGTGTGGAGAGGGAGTCGGAGGGTGAGGTGGGGATCGTCGCTTCCAGGCGGCGGATGGCGGCCTCCAGCGCGGGCAGGCCGGGGATGGGGTTCTGTGGTGGCGTGGGCAAGGGGCCAAACGAGGTGAAGGACATGGAACAACCTCCAGGACGCTGCCCGCCCCCAGGCAGCGCCAGAGACACAACGGCCACCCTGGAGGAGCGTCCCAACCAAGGAGGCGCCAACATGGCGCGCAATTACTGGCTGGTCGCTGGGAGACAAGAAGGTGGCTGTGGAGGTTTTGGTATCCAATACAATAGGGTGTGGCCTCATCTTCCTGGCTCCGGTCAGGGGTGGGGTGATGGCCGGTCAGTGGTTTGAACACTGACTGTGCCAGCCGTTGCAAAACAACTCGCGCTCACGATTAAGCGCTTGCCCAGAGTATACCTGCTTCTGCGGGCGGTTGTCAAATCAACGCGGCAGGATAGGACTATTGGGTTGGTCATTCTGCCGCGCCGGGTTCAGGCAGAGATGGAGCCGAGCCAGGTGCCGTCAATGCCCTGTAATGTAACCGAGCGGCCATTACTACAGGTAAAGGTGGGCGTGCCGGAACTCACGGCGCCGCTGAGGTCAGTGGGGCTGGTGAATGCGCCGTCCAGTTCCAGGTTGGCATATGGCGCGTTTGCCGTGCATGTCACGCCGTTGCTGTAGACAATCTTCTCGTCAGAGAGCATTTGCATATAGGTGAGCTTGCCGCCTTTATAGGTACCGCTGCATGTAACCGTAAAGGTGTCGGTATATTTCACTCCGCTTGAAGTGGTGCCCTTCTCCGTTTGTATTTGGCCGGTATCGTAATCAGGATTGCACACTTTGCCGCCTGCCGGGTCAGGCTGGCCCGTGACCAGCAGTTGATAGTTATAGGTGCTGTTCTGGCCGGTATCTTTGTTGTGCTGATGGATAGTCAGATTGGCAGTAAAAGAGGGCGTGTCGTCGGCTGGCGCGCCGTTGGGGCCGGGTGTGTTGGCCTCGCCCTGCGCTACGATGATGATGGTGGTGCCTTGCAGGGGCGCGTTGCCGCTGGCATCTTTCGCATTCAGGCTGTATTGGCCCAGCGCCCAATCGCCGGTAATGGTCAGGTCGCCTTTGAGGGCGCCGCTGGCGTCGCTCTGGAGTATTGGATGCCCAGGCGCGGGCTGCCCATCCAGCAGGATGCTTACTGCCGAGTGCGCCGCGAACTGCGAACCGGTCAGGTGCAAGGCGGTGGTGGCTGCGCCTGCTGGTGTTGAGCCGACCATGTATTTGCTGGTGACGGTGATGGTTGGGCGGGAATGGATATAGAGATAGGCCGCGCTGCCACCGACGACGCCAAGAATGATGAGGGCAGCGAGCAGTATCATGGTGACTTTCTTGCTCCGGCGCGGCGGTGGCTGCATAGGCGATTCCAGCGCCGGATCGACTGGCGCGTAGGCGCTGCCATAGGGGCGCTGGCTGCCGGGATAGGCGGCTGGCGCGTAGGCGCTGCCATAGGGGCGCTGGCTGCCGGGATAGGCGGCTGGCTCGCCTGGATAGGGTTGCTGCCATGATTGATTACCAGGCTGCCACGATGGGCCGGGCGCGCTGCGCAATGCGGGGCGCCTGCCATATGCTGCGCCTTGCTGGTCGTTGTAGAAGTCTGTAGCCTGTTCAGGAGCATCAAGCATCCAATCCTGGTCGCTGGCAAAGGCGCTGCGGCTGTATGCAGGCGGGCGTTGATAGCCGGAGGGGCTGCCCCACCTGGGAGGACTCTCCCTGTCGTAGAATGGGCGGTGGTAGTCAGGAGGAGTATCCCAGCCGGGAGGGGGATTCTGATAGCCGGTGAAGGGACGCTGGCCGACGGTTGGGCCGCTCCAGTCAGCAGAAGGGCGACGTTGGCCCGGCGTTGATCCCTGGTAGCTGCTGGACACATCGCCAGAGCCGCCGAACCTGTCAGCGGGGCTGGAGAAGCTGCCGGAAGCACCGGGCCGCTGCTGATCGTTGGGGGTGGGCCGCCGGAAGGATGGGCCAGTGTCGCTGCCCCAAGGGCCAGAGGCGCGGCGCACGGATGGGCTTCCTGGCCGATACATGGTCGGGCTGCTGCTGCTCAGGCTGCCAGATTGATTGGCAGGAGGGAACGGGCTATAGGCTTCAGGATCAGCCGATTGCCAGGATGGTGGAGGGCCTGATCTGTTGGTAAGAGATGGGCCGCTCTTTCCAGCGAACGCCAGCCCGCAGTTTGGGCAGGCAAACGCGCTCCGGCTGAGCGGGGCACGGCAGCGGGGACAACGCTGCTCAGGTGGATAGTAAGACATGGCTTCCCTCCAGCGCACTGCTTTTGGACGTGTTTTCTGATGAGTAAAACGAACGAGAGCAAGAGTTAGAACAAGAAGTCTGGCGATTCAGAATCGCAGCTAGAGAGGTTGTGGAGCAGCCGCCAGCCTTTTTTTCAAAGATGCCTTGAGGATAGCGGATCAGGTGCGCCGTTTCGCCTGCCTATGTTACAATGAGGGCACGCGGTTGAGGTTTGATGAGCAGCGGACTGTTCTACAGGAGAGAGCGCTGCGCTAAGCTGCTGGCGTATCATGCCAGGCGCGGGTTTCATCGGGAGGATTTTGCGATGGCTGATAACTCCTATGGGGAGGGATTGGGCTTTGAGGTGCTGGCGTCGTCGCTGCGCGCTGATGCAGGAGATGCCAGAACGTTTCTCGAGGTGCTGGCGACCAAGTTTGGCGGCGCGCTTCCCGCGCGCACGGTGGTAGAGCGCGAGTCGCATCTGTTTTCGCGGGAGAAGCCGGTCAAGTCGGTGAGCATTACGCTGGGGGAGTTTCGCTATCAGATTGGTCATACACATGGCGTGCTGGAGGCCCAGCGAACGCGCGTGGTGCGCGGGATCGCGCTCAAGACGGAGGGGCTGAGCGTGGATGAATGGCTCAATGCTCTTTCGGAAGATTTGATGCAGTTGGCGCAGCAGAGCGCCCAGGATCGGGCGGCGCTTCAAAGGATGCTGATGTGAGAGAGAGAGAAGGGCGGCGCCCGGCATCCATGCCGGATCGTCGGCTTAGCGGGCGGTCACGTTGCCGCAGAGAATGGGGGCGGCGCCTGTCTGGGTCGTCAGTTCAGGCCCCTCGTGGATGTTGATAAACCAGCCGGTGGTGGGGATAGAGGTGACGTTCTTGATGGTCGTGGTGACGGTTGCGGCGCCGGTGGCATCCGCTTTGATGGTCGTCAGATTATGCACTATTGCCCCTTGCTTGGCGCAGGTGCCGCTGTGAATATGAGCGGCGTGCATGCTGTCTGGTGCTAACCCATGTACGATGACCTTGACCGTCAGGGTGCCGTTGACCACGCTCAGCGTTGCCGTTCCGCCCGGCAGCGGCGCGCCAGCCATGCTGGGCATGCCAGTGATGGATGCTTGAACCTGCTGCATGGCAGCGGGCTTCGCATTGGGATTGGTGATGTTGGCGCAGCCAATGGTTGTGGCCCCGCCAGCCGCGCCAAGGGTTGGCCCGTTGTGGACGGCAATATACCATGCTTTGGCCGGGATGCCACCGGCAACGCCCATCACCGTCTGGACGGTTAAGACATCGCCGTATTGGTCTGCTTTGACAGGCTTGAGTTCATACACTATGCCTCCTGGGGCAGCGCAGCTTCCGCCGGAAATGGAGATGGGATGCGTGCTGTTGGGGGCCAGACCAACAAGGGCAATGTTCACTGTCAGCTCTTTGTTGGTGGGGTCCCAGGCCAGTTTGGCTGTCCCGCTTGGCTGAGGGCTGAGGACGACGCTGGCGCTGGCGGCGCCAGTGGCAGTCGGCGCCGGGGCAGCGTTCGTTTTGCCACCGCACGCAGAGAGGAGCAATACCATCAGGATACCAAGCAATGTGAAGGTGCTGTGCTTTGGGCGCATTAACCATCTGGAAATCATAATGCTGCCTTTCTCATATTCATGTATACACCGCATTCAGGGACCGGATAGAGATAGGAGCCAGGCGCTTCTGGCGAGGCGACGGGATTGTCTCCTGCAAGCATAATGCCAACGATTGATGCGCCAATTGCTCAGGATGCCAGGAAGACGCTGCTCTGAGGGTTGGTTCTCTATCAAGATTGGGGCCATCATTGGCTGAGATATGCTCCATACATGGAGAGAACCCCCAACCGGCTGAGAGTCGGTTGGGGGCTTTTTGTGTGCCAGTGCGCGAGGAGTGTGTGTCTAGAGGCTGTAGTCGCCGTTGTGCGCGTCTTCAAGATAGCGCGCCAGCAGGGCAATGCCCGCTTCCAGGTCAGCCTGGTGTACCATCTCGTTGACGGTGTGGACGTAGCGCGAAGGCGTTGAGAGGGTGATGGAGGGCGAACCCTCGCGGCTGCGCTGCATGGCGCCTCCATCCGTGCCGCCGCGTGGCAGAACCTCAAGCTGGTATTTGATGCCGTGCCGCTCGGCCAGGGTGCGGAAATGGCGTACCAGTTTGGGGTTGGAGATTTGCGAAGAATCCATGATCTTGATAGCCGTGCCGTTGCCCAGCCGCGTGACGCTGTCTTGTTCGGAGCCGCCGGGGATGTCGACGGCCAGCGTGGTATCCAGCGCGACGCTGACATCGGGCTGGACATGATAGGCCGCCGTTGTGGCGCCGCGCAAGCCCACTTCCTCTTGCACCGTTGCCACGGCCAGGATGTTGACCTCGTGACTGCGCATGGCGCGCAGTGCTTCGATCATCAGGAAGAGGCTGACGCGGTCATCCAGCGATTTGCTGATGATGGTGTCGCCGATGACTTCCAATGTGCGGTCCATGGTAATCATGTCGCCGACTTCGACCTTCTGGCGCACCTGCTCATTGGGCATGCCCAGGTCGATGAACAGGTCATCCAGTTTGGGCGCGGCGGGCTTTTCGTCGCCGAGCAGGTGAATGGGCTTGCTGGAAGGCATGAGGACGCCGCGCAGGCTTTCGCCCGCGAAGCCATGCACCAGCACGCGCTGGGCAAACAGCACGCGCGCATCGAAGCCGCCAATCGGCTGAATGCGGATGAAGCCTTTGTCATCGATGTGTTTGACGATGAAGCCGATTTCGTCCATATGCGCGGCCAGCATGACGCGGCGGTCATTTTTGCCGCGTTTCCAGGCTACGACGTTGCCCAGGCGGTCAACGCTGACATCATCGGCGAGGGGGCGCAGTTCTTCGATCATAATGGCGCGCACGCGCTCCTCGCGGCCCGCGATGCCGGGCGCTTCGGCGATCTTTTTGAGCAGGGGAATGTTGAGAGCCATGAAACCCTCCATGTGCATGCTGTGTCTCTATAGAATGCAGCGCTGGCACCATTGCCAGGCTGAGTACCTGCCCGCAGGCAGGCCGGAAATGGCATAATCTGCTGGGGATTATAGCATCTTTTCCTTGAGTAGAGGGTCAAGGGCAAAATAACCAGCCTCTTGGATTTGGAAAAAACGATGTCATGATCTGTAAGGAGTTTTCCATGCCTGTGTACGCCAGTGCCTTAACTGCCAGCCTTGCGGCTTTCTGGCGTATAGTGTACTTTTTGCCATATAATTAAGTCAAACCTAAAAATTGGTTTCGTTGGGGCTTGACAAACGGACAGGCGGGAGGGTAAAATTGAGGTATGACTAAATCAGAACTAAGGCACACGCTTGCACCGAGCGAGGCCGTTGAAGATTATCTGAAGACGATCTACCTGCTGCGCGAGGAGGCGCTGGCGCGCGGCGAAGCGGGGCGCGTGACCACCAACGCGCTGGCCGAGCGGCTGGGCGTGGAACCCGGTTCGGTGACGGGCATGCTCAAGAAGCTGGGCGCCGAAAAAGGCGATCAATCGCCAAAGCTGGTGCGCCATACGCCCTATCATGGCGTGGAGTTGACCGAGGTTGGCGAGAAGCTGGCGCTGGAGATCGTGCGCCATCATCGGCTGTTGGAATTGTATCTGACGCGCGTGCTGGGCTTTCGGTGGGATGAGGTGCATGAGCAGGCGGATGAGATGGAGCATGTGATCTCCGAGGAGTTCGAGGAGAAGATCGATTCGATGCTGGGCGCGCCAGTGGCGGACCCGCACGGCGATCCGATCCCTACCCGCGCGGGCGAAGTGCCAGAACAGGCGGCGCTGGTGTCCCTGGCCGATCTGGAGCCGGGGCGCGCGGCGCGGGTGTGCCGCGTGCGCGATCAACAGCCGGAACTGCTGCGCCATCTGGAGACGCTGCGCCTGCTGTTGAACGCGGAGGTGACGGTGCTGGAGCGCGCGCCTTTTGGGGGGCCGCTGCGCCTGCGTATCCGCGACGCATCCAGGGAGCCAGCAGGTGTTGCCAGCGGTGAAGCGGGCAACGGCGGCAGCGCGGGGGAGTATGAGCAGAGCATTGGGCCGCAGTTGGCGGCTTCGATTTTGGTTAAACCGTTATCTTGAGAAATTCGGCCAATGATGGAAGTCGGCTGGCGGCTGAAGGCTGCGCCTGAGCAAGCTTTGAAGCGCAGCTTCAACAGGTCCGCCAGGGCTGCTGGCGCAGGCTGCGGCCAACACAGGTGACAGCACCCGGCCTTCATTACTGGTCGCCAAGGGCGCTTTGCAGGAGACCCGCTCTGCGGGTTGGGGCGAGCGCGCTGCGCGTCTGGCGTGAGACTGGAAACGCCGGGCGCGTATCTGGAGTCTGGCTATGGCGTTGATGGCTAATACGATGCAGCGGCGTGAGCCGCAGGAGGCGGTGGGCGACCGCCGCACGGTGGCAGCGGCGCGGGTGGCGTTGGCGGGTAAGGGCCGGGCCATTGGGCGGGTCTTACCATTTCTCGGCCCGGCGTTTATTGCGTGTGTGGCCTATATCGATCCTGGTAACTTTGCCACCAATATTCAGGGCGGGTCGGCGTTTGGCTATCAACTGCTCTGGGTGATCTTGCTCAGCAATCTGATGGCGGTGCTGCTTCAGACGCTTTCGGCCAAGTTGGGCATTGCGACGGGGTTGAATCTGCCAGAGGTCTGCTACAAGCACCTGCCGCGCCGGGTGAATCTCGGCTTGTGGGTGGTCGCGGAGGTGGCGGCGATGGCAACCGATCTGGCCGAATTTATCGGCGCAGCGCTGGGTTTCTATCTCCTCTTGCATATTCCCCTCATCTGGGCTGGCCTGCTGACGGGCGTTGTGACGTTTCTGCTGCTGGGAATGCGGCGCTATGGCTTTCGCCCGTTGGAGGCGACGATTATCCTGCTGGTGGCGGTTATTGCTGTCAGTTATTTGATCGAGATTTTTCTGGCGCGGCCCAATGCGGGGCAGGTGGCGTTTCATTCGGTGGTGCCGATGCTCAACAATGGAAGCGTTTTGCTGGCCGTGGGGATTTTGGGCGCGACGGTGATGCCGCATGTGATCTATCTCCACTCCGCGCTGACGCAGCATCGCATTGTGCCGGGCAATTCGCAGGAGGCGCGGCGCATCTTCCGCTTCGAGCAGGTTGACATCTGGATTGCGATGGGGCTGGCGGGTCTGGTGAACGGGGCGATGCTGGTGATGGCTGCCTCGGTCTTTTTCGGGCATGGGCTAACGCAGATTGCGACGCTTCAAGACGCCTATCAGACGCTGACGCCGCTGCTGGGTCCGGCAGCCTCGATCTTCTTCGGGCTGGCGCTGCTGGCGTCGGGCTTATCCTCTTCGACGGTGGGTACGATGGCGGGGCAGGTGATTATGCAGGGCTTTACCGGCTGGCGCATTCCCAACTGGATGCGCCGCCTGATTACCATGCTGCCCGCGCTGATTGTGCTGGGCGTTGGCCTGGACCCGACAACGACGCTGGTAATTAGCCAGGTGGCGCTGAGCTTTGCGCTGCCCTTTGCGATTGTGCCGCTGCTGCTCTTTACGCGCCGCCGCGACATCATGGGCGCGCTGGTGAATCATCGGCTGACAACGGCGCTGGGCGCAATAGTAGCGCTGGTAATTATCTCGCTGAATGTGCTGCTGCTCGTGCAGGTGTTTGGGGAGCTTTTACCCTCTTTGCCCTGAGACCCTTCCCTCGCTGTGCTATGCTTCAGATGAGGATACCTTTGTTGCATTGCGAGGAGAAGAAACGTAATGGGGTTAGTTCGTATCACGTTAATGGTACTGCGGCTCTGTGTCGTTGTGGCGCTGGTACTGGGGGTGCTGCTGTGGACTGGCAATTTCGATAGTATCAAGCCAGTCCATATACTGGTAGGTATTCTGATTGTTCTTTCGCTCTGGCTGCTGGGCCTTTTTCAGTTCATGGGCGGGGGCAGCCCGAATCTGGCGGCGGCTGCATTTGTGCTGGGGGCAGCAGTGGCCGCGCTGGGTGTGACCCAGGAAAGCCTCTTGCCGGGTTCGGCCCATTGGGTGATTCAGGTGATCCATTTGCTGCTGGGCCTGTCGGCGGCTGGCCTGGGCGAAGCCTGCGCCGGGCGCTACAAGCGGGCGAAGGCAAAGCAGAAAGCCCAGATGGCCTGATAGATGGGCGAGCAAGACGATTTTAACCAGTGGATTGCCGAAGGTAAGGCGCTCCTGGAGCAGCATCGCTATCAAGAGGCGCTGGCAGCCTTCGAGCAGGCGCTGGCGCTTGACCCGCAGAACGCCAGCGCCTGGAGCCACAAAGGGGCAGCCCTGGAACGCCTCAAACGCTATGAGGAAGCGGTGGCCGTCTGTGATTGCGCTATCATGCTGGACCCCGCGCTTGCGCGGGCTTATAGCGTTAAAGCCGTGGCGCTCAAAAGTCTTCACCGCCCTCAAGAAGCGCTTGCGGTTGCCGATCAGGCGGTTGCGCTGGACCCAAAGGATGCAGATGCCCATGCCAGCAGAGGGGATGCGCTGCTTCCTCTCAGGCGGTTTCAGGAGTCTCTGACGGCTTTTGAGCAAGCCATTGCGTTGGACCCGGCCCATGGCCGGGGCTGGACAGGCAGGAGCGCGGCGCTTACCAACCTCAAACGGTATCCAGAGGCGCTGGCCGCCGCTGAACACGCGCTCGCGCTTGATCCGCTCTATCCAGACGCTCATAATAACCGGGCTGCTGCGCTGAGAAACCTCAGACGCTATCGGGAGGCGCTGGGAGAGTATGAGCGCGCCATTCAGTTGGACCCTGCCAATGCCATCTTTTATAGCAATATGAGCCTGGTGCTTGACAACCTCAAGCGACCCAATGAGGCGCTGGCAGCCTGTGAACAGGCCATTGCCCTTGACCCCCTGCTGGCATCTGCGTATAGCAACAAAGGGGCTGCGCTGCATAGTCTCAAGCGCTATGCAGAAGCGCTTGAGGCCCACGAGCGAGCTATAGCCCTGGACCCACAACTGGCGTCTGCCTACAATAACAAAGGCGTTGCGCTGAGTGACCTGAAGCGCTATGCTGAAGCCCTTGAGGCGCATGATCGCGCTATAGCCCTGGACCCACAACTGGCGGCTGCTTATAGTAACAAGGGCAGTGTGTTACAAAACCTGAAGCGCTACGAGGAGGCTCTGGCCGCCCTTCAGCGTGCTATTCAGCTTGATCCCAGTCGCGCGCCTGCGTATAACGGCATGGGTCGGCTGCTCCATGTCCTCAAGCGGCACGATGAGGCGCTGGCGGCATGCGACCACGCTATTGCATTAGACCCAACCCTGGCGGCTGCCTACAATAATAAGGGCGCGGTGCTGCGAGACTTGGGGCGCTATGAAGAGGCTCTGGCGGCCTATGAGCGCGCTATCGAGCTAGACCCCACACAGGCGCTGTTCTTTACCAATAAAGGTGTGTTGCTCGATGGTTTGAGGCGCTTCTTTGAGGCGCTTGCAGCCCATGAACGCGCCATTCAGTTGAACCCGAACCTGCCGATTGCCTATAACAATAAGGGCGCTACGCTCTACAAGATCAGGCGCTATGAGCTGGCACAGGGAAACATTGCCCTGGCAAGACACTATGAACAGGCGATGCTGGCAGCGTATGAGCGCGCGATTCAACTGGACCCTAGCAATCAGGCCGCTTATCATAACAGAGGTCAGGCGCTCATCGACCTCAACCGCCCGCAAGAGGCATTGGCCGACTTTGATCGAGCGATTCAGCTTGACGCTATGGATAAGCTGGCTTACTTGAATAAAGGCTCTGCGTTGAGGCTGCTTGGACGTTACGATGCGGCTTTACTGGTCTATGACCAGGTTCTCCAGCTTGATCCACGCTTTGCTTTAGCCTATCGCGGGAGAGCGGCTGCGCTCTGGAACCTCCAGCGCTATCTTGGAGCGATCTGGACCTATCTGCGCTATCTCTCGCTGCCGTTGCAGTCATGAGTGGGCAGGCGCCTGCTCTGAGAGCAGCACTTTGTATCTGCCATCGTTAGCAATGGTTGTCACATTGCCAAATGTCTCGCGCATGGCGGGTTCGTAGCGCAAAAACTGATTGGCGACCAGATAAAAACGGCCACGCGGCGCCAGGATGGCCCCGACTTCCTGGATGAAGCGCAGAGTGGTGGCGCTGCTCTGGGTGCGCCGGGTATGAAAGGGTGGATTGCAGAGTACCAGATCGAAGCGCTGCTCGCGCACGGCGGAGACGCCATCGCTGGTAAGAATGTGGACGTTGGTGAGGCGGTTCCGGCGGCAGTTTTCCTGGGCGGTGGCGAGCGCGATGGCGCTGCTGTCCACCAGATACGTTTCGCCCTGGGGGGCCAGCCGCGCGGCCAGCATCCCCAAGATGCCAGAGCCGCAGCCGAGATCAAGTACCTGGTCGCTGGCGTTCACCTCGATAGATTCGGCGAGCAGGCGCGTTGCATCATCGAGCAGGCCGCTGGCGAAGACACCGGGCCGCTCGACGAGCCGGAACTTCTGGTGGCATAGCTCGACTGATGCTTCTTCGCGCGGGCCATGCTCCAGCGGCGGGAGATCAGCCCGTTTGGGGATCAGGAGAACGCGATGGCCTTTCTTATAGGCTATCGCGTTCACTGTGCCCCAGGCGGCGCGCAGCCGTTTCTCTAACGAGCGAATACCTTCATCGTTCGCGCCAGCGATATAGAGTCGGCCTCCAGACTTGAGGTGCTGGGCTGCTTCCGAGAGCAGACAATGCAGGTAGGTGCGATTGGGATAGTCCAGGATGTCTACTGCGCAGACATCAAACGGGAGCGCGGGCAGTCCTGAAAGATCGGCGGCCAGCAGGGGATGCAGCGTGTCCAACCGCTTCTGCTGGGCCAATTGCCCGGTGGCCTGCACAACCAGGAAATCGTCAGAAGCTGCCCAGACCTGCCCTGTATCGACACGCGCCGCCCAATCGGCGGCCAGTTCAGGCGCCACACCCAGTGCGAGTACGTGCTGGCCGCCGCTGATTTCTACGTGCTGCTGAAGCAAGAGAGAGGCGATTTTCGTCATGGGTGAGTTATGTTAACCGCCCGCCTCCTGATTTTCTGCCGGGGCTTCAGGTTTCTGTGTCCAGAGCAGGCGGTAGCGCCAGGTGATGGTGTGCTTCTGGTGCGCGAGCAGATGCCGGATGGCATTGCGACCAAAGATAAAGCCGTAGGTGGCGACGGCATTTTCCACCGAGCCGTAGTCAGAGACGCTTTCAATCTCGGTGAATTTGAAGCCAAAATCTTCGACAAGCTGCGCGTCCCAATCGCTGTTGTTGGGGAGCTGCGCCGGGTCATCAAAGATAATGGGCGCCAGTTCGCCGCCGTAGGCACCTTCAGGGACGGTGACGACAATGAAGACGCCGCCGGGCTTGAGGACGCGCAGCGTCTCTTCCACCATGCGCTTGCGCAGCCCCAGGCGGATGAGTGGATCGGGGTCCCAAGGGGCGACGGTGACGGCCAGGGCAATGTCCACAACCTCATCATTGATAGGCAGATCGTTGGCTAACCCGTGAAAGGGGATGATATTCGTATAGCCGCGTTCGGCGATTACCTGGCTATCAAACTCCACCAAATCAGGGTCGGCTTCCATCCCCAGGATTTTGAATGCTTCGCCAGCGAAATCGAAGGCATATTGCCCGGTTCCAGCGCCAAGGTCCAGCACAATCTTGTCCTTGAACGAGACAAGCTGGCGCATGGTCCGACTCAGCGCGCCATCGTTGGGCGCATTGGCAAACCGCTCGTAAATGTCAGGATACTCGGCGGCCAGTTTTTCCCAATCATTATCTACGGTTGGGTAGCCTGACACATCAATGCTGGCCGGATCAGCCGCGATGGCGGCTCCGGTTGGTGTGGTCGCGGTATCGTGCGCGCGAATGGCGTCTTGCTCGTCAATGGGCATAGGTAATAAGCTCCTCCGCTTCCTCCGCAAATGGGCGTTCTGCTCCGCCCTGCGCTGCTGTCGGCGCAGGCTCGCATTGTATGCCAATGTCTCGAATGTTATATCACATTCGACCTCCGTGCGTCATCTAGCGTCTGGCTGGTTCAGGGGTTCGGACTTCTTCCGGCCAGCGATACGCCTGGGGCTGGCGATTCGCCAGCGAGGGAATCTGGCGGCGTACATCGGCCAGCCGCTCCAGATCGACCTCTGCGGTGATGATACCGGGCTGGTCGGGCGCCTGGGCCAGCACGGTGCCCCAGGGATCTACAATCATGCTGCGGCCATAGGCCACGCGCTGCGGCGGATGTGCCCCCACCTGATCGGGCGCAAGCAGATAGACGCTGTTTTCAATGGCGCGAGCGCGCACCAGCACTTCCCAGTGATCGCGGCCCGTTTGCATGGTGAAGGCCGAACCCATAATGATAAGCTGCACACCGCGCAGCGCCAGAATGCGGAACAATTCTGGGAAGCGTAGATCGTAGCAGATTGCCAGCCCGATAGCGAGACCTTCCGCCTCGAAGGTGACAATCTCGCCCCCAGGCTGAATGCCCTCCGACTCCCGATAGGGCGCGGCGCTGCCAGAGGGCGCGGCATCAAAAAGATGGATTTTACGGTATTTGGCGATCAACTGGCCCTCGTGATTGAGGACGGCGGCAGTGTTATAAGGGCGCGGATCGGCGGGGTCATCGCTGCGTTCGAGCATGCTGCCGCAGTGGAGGGTGATGCGGTGGCGGCGCGCCAGCGCGGCCAGACGGTCAATCGTCGGGCCGGGAATTGGCTCAGCGTTCGGCAGATTGCCATCGGTTGGGCCAAGATAGGTCCACAGTTCCGGTAGGGCGACCAACTGCGCGCCGCTCTGCGCCGCGCGCTCAATCAACGCCTCCGCCTGGGCGATGTTCGCTGCTTTGTCTGCGCCAGAGTTCATCTGGACGGCGGCAACCCGAAGTGTCATAACGATTCGGCCCTTTCTACCAGGAGACTGGCAACGTGAGATAACATAACATCCGTTGAACATCGGAGATGCTGGCTTCTCAGGGAGAAGGAGAGCGCCGGGCAGCGGCGTGATCGGGCGTTGGGCAACGATGCTTGCGCCTGCTCTATTATACACCCGGATGCTGATTGGTGGCTGGCTAAGGAGTTTCCTGGCTATCCAGCGACAGCGTGAACCAGAAGGTGGACCCCTTGCCTGGCGTGCTGTCGACGCCGACCTGCCCCTGGTGGCGCTCGATGATGGTCCGGCAGATATGTAATCCCAGACCCAGCCCGATGCCAGTGCCGCTCTGGACCTCGATGCCCCTGGCGCGATGGAAGCGCTGCCAGATATGTTCCTGCTCCTCAGCAGGCAGCCCCGGCCCCTCATCGCGCACCCAGACGCGCGCCTGCTGGGTCTGCACGTCGATGCCAACTTCGACTGGGCGATCCTCTGCTGAGTATTTGAGCGCGTTCGTCAGATAGTTGGTGACGACTTGCTCAATGCGCGCGGCATCGGCAGTGGCGGGCAGGCGCAGATCAGCCGGGAAGCTCAAGATGAGTACCCGATTAGGGGCAGCCTGGCGCTGCTCCTCGACGGCCTCGCGGACAATAGCCGCCAGGTCGGCAGGCTCCGGTTGGAGTTCCAGCCTGCCTGCCTGGATACGCGACACATCCAGCAGGTCGTTAATCAGCCGGTCCAGTCGCTCGGCCTGACGCCCGGCGCGTGTGGCCTGTTCCAGAAAAGGCGTCAGACTGCTGGCGATACCCGGCTCGCGCTGCGCCAATTGCTGGATGCGCCGCTCTGCCAGTTGCAGCGCGAGTTTGATGCTGGTCAGCGGCGTTTTGAGTTCGTGCCCGGCCATGCCCAGGAAGGTGTCCATCTGCGCGTTGGCTTCGCGCAGCGCCAGTTCGCCTGCTTGCGCCTTTGCTCGCTCGCACAGCAGCCGCTCACGCTCAAGCACCAATGCTCCAAGCCTGGCGACTGCTCTGATGAGCGCTCGTTTGTTCGGGCAGGCATATCCTTCCTCCACTCCTTCGCAGCCGATTCTTAGAATGCCTACCAGAGTCTCGCCCACACGCATTGGTACCATCAGCGATTTGCCCTGCGGCGTGATGTACTGCCAGATGGGGAGAGGCGACTGTGTTTTATCAAGCAGGACTGGCTCGCCCGCCCGCAGCGCAGCCACAGCTTCGGGCTGGAGCCTATCGCCGAAGTGGAGTTGTGGCTGCCAATCGGCCCACCAGCGCTGCTCCTGGTTGGGTGAGAGGCCCACGACCGTGATGGGGGTCATGGCTTCTGTCCCTGGCGCGACGGCTGCTATGCTGACGTATTGACAGCCCAGGACGCTGCGCGTCAATTCAGCCAATCGCCGCGCCACCGGATTGGTCTCTGGCGCGGCGCATTTCCCAGCAGGCACCTGATCGGGCGCCTGCACCAGTTCTTCGGCCATCGCCAGCAGCGCGTTCAGCGTATCATTGGTGTGTTGTTGCAGTCGGCGCTGCTCCGTGACATCCCGAACGACTTCGACAGCGCCAATGATCGTGCCTTGCGCGTCGTAGATAGGGGTGCCAGCGTTGTTGACCTGCATTTCGCGCCCATCGCGGGTCTGTACGATAAGGTCCACGCTCTGCTGCCTGGTCAAGACTTCGCCCTGGAGATAGCGGGTGATGGGCCGTTCCGCAGCGGTCAGAGGCTGTCCCTGGGCGTTGCGCGGTGAAAACCCCTCTAGCGCTTCCAACTCTGGCATGGTCAAACCTTTGGGGTCTCGCTCAACCCCAAGAAGATTCCTGCCCGCCAGGTTCATATGAACGATCCGCCCCTGGCGATCAGTCACAATGATCCCATCAACCATACTCTCGAAGATGGTCTCCAGTTGGGCGGCGCGCTCGGCCACTTCGCGCTCCAGCCGTCGCCGCTCGGTCACGTCGCGCACAATGGCGACAGCGCCGCTGATGGTCCCGTCGCTGTGGCGCAAAGGTCGCCCGGTGATGCTGATGGAGAGTTCGTGTCCGTCCAGCGTGTGCAGCCGCTCATCAGCGGCATGGCCGCTGGTCAGAACCTCACCGCGCAAAATACGATACAGCGCTAGCTGCTTGTACGGGAAAGGCTGGCCCTTTTCATCAAGCGGGCGATAGTGAGGGGCACGGGCGTAGAACGGGAGAGAAAGCATATCAGGGTGCGCATCAAAACCAAAAAGCTGCCGCGCCGCCATGTTGCAGCGCACGACGCGCCCCTCAGCATCATAGACAAACAGGCCATCGGTCATGGCCTCGAAGATGGCCTCCAGTTCTGCGGCGTGCGCCGCCGCTCGACGCTCGGAAGCGCGGAGCGCCTCCTCTAACCGCTTGCGTTCAGTAATATCTTGATGGATGCTTGCCCCTCCGATGATGGCTCCCTGGCTATCGCGGATGGGCGCCGCAGAGTCAAGAATTACTTTGCGCTGCCCGGCGCTGGTCTCAACCTCTACTTCCTGGTTGGTAACTGTCTGGCCTCTGGTTAAAGCGCGGATGATCGCCCAATCTCCAAGGGCCAATGGCTTGCCGGTATCGGGCCACCAGCCCTGCCACGACTCAAACTGTGCTATCTCGCCGGAGCGCGGCGCGTTGTCCCCCCAGAGAGCCTGGTTCGCCCGATTGGTTTCTACTACCCGCCCCTGAGCGTCCATCATGCCAACTGCGGCGGGCAAGACATCCAGCAGGGCGCGCAGGCGCCGCCGCTCTCGTTCCGTTCTGGCTTGTTCCTCCTTGAGCGATTGGGCCAGTTCCTCGGCGTGCCGCCGCGCCCAGCTATTCTGCCCGGCGATCAGGCTGATGCTAAAGCCGATCAGCAGAAATGCCGCCGCGCAAATACTGTCGGAGACATCATCCAGAAACCAGGCAAAATAGGAGGGCAGCAGGATAAAGTCAAGCAGCAAGGTTCCCACGAATGATGCCAGGAGTCCCGGCCCCGCGCCCCAGTTCAGCGCGACCAGCACAATGCCCAGCGTCACCAGCACGCCCTGCAATGCAAAGATGGGCAGGTGGGAGATCGAGAGCAGCGTCAGGCTGGCGGCAGAAAATTCCAGGATTACGGCAATAAAGTAGCCGAGGAACGGGTGACGCCAGCGCGCTGGCAGCCACCTGGGGGCGAAGGAGTTCTTCTGGAGCCAGACCCACAGTGCCAGCCTCGCCTCTCTGGTCAGGTAGCGCAGGCTGGACAAGGTATCGGACGCAGCAAACGGCCTGGCGTAAGTGGCCCGCTTCTCTCCATCGGGCATGTGCTGAGGGTGAGTATTCAAGCAATATCCCCATTCAAGGCATGATCTGCGTACAGGTTCTTAAAGAATGGACAACCAAATCCTCTCGAACCATCGTATGCTTGCCAGTGATGGCCCCGCCCATGTCAGCAGGGACGCTGGCGCTGCCCCTCTACCCTTCAGTCGGGATTTGGCGTGAAATCAACCAGAAGGCGTTTCGACGTTAAATTGGTAAGAAAGAATACCTGTCTATCAGAAAGACAATTTTTGTCTATCAGAAAGACAATTTTTAATGAATAGTCGTTGATTAACACAAGATTATACACCAATGGGGACGAAGACATCAACGTGTGTCGCCGTTCTCTTGCCGTCTGTTGACGTTTGCGGTGCATCTCAGATACAATAGGGGATGATGAAAGCAATAAGCCAGGCAGGCAAATTGTGCAAACACTCAAAAAATTGCTGAACCCCAAAGTCATTACGTCGACACTCCTGAGCGCGGCTTTTCTGGCCTTTCTCCTGACATTCGCTAATTCACGCGAGGTGTGGGGCGAGATCGTCGCAGCGCTCCCGGTAGTTGTCGTTCCAGTCTTTTTCCTGATCCTGATTTATCTGGTGGCGAAGGTGGTCCAGTGGAAAATCTATCTGGCCCGCCTGGGCATTCGGCCAGACTGGCAGGAACTGTTGGTGCCCTACGCGGGTGGCGAGATTGGCAACAGCTTGCCGATGGGTGTCTATCTGGAGAATTATCTGCTCAAAGGCGCTTCTGGCTCCGGTTTTGGGCGGTCGGCGGCGGCAACGACCTGGATGCTGATTACCGAGATTATCACCTGTCTGCTGGCGTTGTTAGCCATTGGCGTGCCCGGCTGGCCCTGGGTTCGCCCGCTGGCGGGTGGGCTGCTGCTGGGGATGGTGCTGGTCGGGGTGTTTCTCTTTAAGACCAGGGTACTCCACAGGCTGTTGGAACGCTGGCATCCGCGTCATCGCTGGGCGCAGTCTGCTGGCAAAGGCGTGCGACAATTCCTCGAGGGCGGCGCTCAGCTTTTCTCCTGGCATACCTTCGTGTATGGGCTGCCCCTGACGGCCATCTATCTAGGAGCATATGCGACGGCGTTGTATGTAATTGGAAATATGTTGATTGCTCCCGTAGGGTTTCCCTGGACCTGGACGGATGCCGCGATTGCCTTTGCTTTCTCGCTGGTAATCGTGCTGCTCGTGCCGGTCTTGCCTCACCTGGGGACTGTCGAGGCGTCAGGGCTGGGTGTGCTGCTCGTCCTGGGCGTCTCCAGAAATCTGGCGGTGGCGAGTTTTCTCACTATCCGAATGGTAGCAACGGGGTCAATTATTGTCATGTGTGGTATGGCGTTGATCTTGCTGCACCGGGAAGTAAGTCAAGTGCTGCGGCAGTTATCCCAGAGGACGCGCAGGAAGCCTGGGAAAGATTGCGAGCGGGCAGAGGAATCTGCTGGCACGGATTGGCAGTGCAAGGAAGCGGAGGTTTAGGAATTCATGTTAGGAATTCATGAAGTAAGACTGGAAAGATGACGAAAAAAGACGATGCGTGGAACACTCAAGCGTATCGCGTGGGTGGTGGTGCGGCTGGGAGCGAGTGCCGGATTAATCTGGTTGATGTTCTCGTTGGGGCATTTTAACATTGCCCTGCTTGGCATTATGCTGAGCCATGTAGCGGGCTGGCCGCTGGCGGCAGCGATGGGCTGTTTTCTCGTTGGCGTGCTGGCCGCTGCGTATAAATGGCGGGAACTGCTGCGAGAGCAAGGCATTCATGTCGGCATCTTGCGAGTCCTACGCCTGACTTCTATTGCCCTCTTCTATAATCTGGTGCTGCCCGGCCAGGAAAGCGGGAACGCCATCAAGGCTGTCCTGCTGGGCCGGGCATCGCGTAAAGCCAATAAAGTCTGGGCCTCGGTACTGGTGGATCAGGTGATGGTCTTTCTGGCAACAGCGCTGATTACTGTCGTTGGCTTGCTGCTGAATACGCATCTGGCAGGCTGGCCGCTGTGGATGGCGCTGGCGTCCTTCTGTCTGGTGGGCGCGCTGGGGATTCACGCGCTCTTTCTCAGCGAGCGGCTGGCGCGTCCGCTTGACCACCTGCTGCGCCCGCTCAGCCGGAAGCTGCGCATCCCCTGGAAGTGCGGCAAGATCGGGGCTGGTTCCGAATGGACGTGCAAAAGGGTCTCGGCAGATGCGGAGACGCCTCCGGGTGAGCCGCTGCCGGGCGAGTGGCTGGCGCCGCTGTGGGATGGCTTGCGCTCGTATCGGACTACCTGGCACCGTCTGGGCTATGTGCTGATCCTGAGCGTAGTCTATCAACTGGCGGTGGTAGCGGTGGCCTATCAATTTGGCCTGGGGTTAGGCATCCATATCTCCTTCCTCAATCTGGCCTGGATTATGACGCTGGTGAATCTGGCCCAGGCGCTGCCCATCTCGTTTGCCGGCGTGGGCACCCGCGATGGCACGCTGGTCTATTTCCTGGGGATGCTGGGCGTGGCGAGCGGGCTGGCACTGGCGCTCTCACTGAGCCTGCTGGCTTTGAACGTTCTGGTGGGTCTGCCTGGCGCCGTGATTCAATTGATCCCAGAGCGCTATCTGGCGCGCCAGGAGGCGTTGGCTGAGCAAGGCGTGAGCCGCTGGATTGGGCAGATTCCCCTCAAAATTCACGACCGCCAGCCGCTGGTGCTGCCCCCAGCGGTCTGGCCGCGTCTGGCAACCAGCAGGGCAGTGATTCCACCAGAACGCTCCTTACGCCGCCAGGGGTAGCGCCCTTCATTCAGAGGCGCTTTTCAAACCAGTGGTGGGCATACGGCTCGTCATTGAAGGGCGCTACTTCCTGATACCCGGAGCGGCGGTAGAGCGTAATCGCTTCAACGAGTGAGCGGTTTGTTTCCAGGTGCAGGACTGTGACCCCCGCTTCCCTTGCGTGCTGCTCCAGTTCTTGAAGCAGACGGCGCCCCAGTCCCAGACCCCGCGCCTGGGGGGCCACCCACATACGCTTGAGTTCTGCTGGCGCGTTCGGATGAAACTTTAAGGCGCCGCAGCCAACCGGCTCCTCGCGCAGCCGCGCCACCAGCAAAAGACCATTGGGAGGCGTGAGTTCGTGTGGGTGTGCCGAAATGCCGAGCGCTGGATCGAAACCGGCCTCGAAGCGCTGGTTGAGTTCGGCGAAATACTGTTCGATGCACCATCTGGCATCCGGGCTGGCTGGATCGGTGACGGCGATCTTCACCATTGAAGCGGTCAGCAGCCGCTCGACTTCTGCCATCGCCGCCGCGAGCTTCGCGCGCTGGCCGCCGTTGAGCGGCGCCAGAAGCGACCGGGCGAAGGCATCGGCGCGGCGATCAAGCTCAGCGCGCTCTCGCAGTCCTGCCTCCGTAAGCTGGACACGGCGCACTCTTCCATCCTGCTCACTCTTCCTCACCTCCACCAGCCCTTGCCCTTCAAGCGAACGCAGGAGGCGGCTGAGATACGCGGAATCAAGTCCAAGCCGACTCCGCAGTTCTCGCACCCTGGCCCCTTGAGTTCCGATCTCCCACAGCAGCCGCGCTTCTCCAAGGGGGTGATCCCGCCCCAAAAAGTGGTCATGCAGCGCGCCAACGCGCTCCGTGACGGTTCGATTAAAGCTGCGGACCTGTTCAACCAGCGCCGTCTCCATGATACCCTCCAGACGTATTCAAACGGTGAGCCTTGATTCTCTGATTATAGTCAGAGAATTTGATCTGATGCAAGGGGCCTGGAAAGCTGTCCAGGGCGACGTAAAAGTCACATCTGGCGCGGCGCCTGGCGAGTCAACTCGCGGCGAGAGGCGCTGCGGCGCCCCAACGTCGGCCTGTGCAGGCTGAGCTTGCGTCCATGCGTCTTAGAACGCGCAGGCGAGGGCGGTACTGGCGGTGCCTCCAGGGAGCAGAGGTCTCTTCAGCCGCCAGCCGCACGGCTGCCAGCCCTCAACTGCCGAAGCCTTTATCAAGCATACGGGCGGCATCAGCATAGAGGAGATCAGATGAGGGCGCGCCAAGTTCGGCGCCAATCAGGGTGCGCCCATTGCGTGTCGCGGAGAAGACAATGCAAAACCACTCAGGAAGGGAGCCGGTCTTCACGCCCTTTGCCCCTGGGTAAGTAGTCAGCAACTGGTTCGTGTTGTCCCAGGTATAGAGATGTCGATTTTGCTGCGCTGAAATCACGTAATGCGTTGTACTGACGATCTTGGCAAAGGTGGGATTCTGCATCGCGTAACGGGTCAGCGTCACCAGGTCCGCTACGCTGGAGTAATGGTTGCTGTCCTGCGTGGCTCCGTGCGGGCTGGTGAAATGCGTATCGTGCATGCCAAGCGCCTGAGCTTTGGCATTCATCATGGCGACAAAATTGGCGGTGCTGCCAGCAATTTGATGCGCGATGACAATAGCCGCATCGCTCCCGGAAGGCAGCATTAGCCCATAGAGCAGATAGAGCAGGGTGATATTGTCATCACCCGCCTGAAGCTGCGCGACGCTGGCGCCTTCAGGTACCTCGTCCAATTCCTCTTGCGTGATCGGCACAATCTGGTTCAGATCGCCGCCATCTTCTATGGCAAGGATGGCCGTCATGATCTTGGTGGTGCTGGCGATGGGCAACCGCGCGTGAATATTGCTGGCGTAAAGTGCTTTGCCGGTTCCCGCGTCGATGAGATACTCCGCCGCCCCATTGACAAATGGGGTGGGCGTGGCTGTAGGCCCAGGAGTATCTGTCGGCGTTGGGAGCGGGGTGGGCGTGTTGGTAGGCGTCGGCGTGACCGTAGGCGCGGCTGCAATCGATGGCCCCTCGGAGAACGCTGAAGAAAGCAGTGACATCGAGAACGGAATCAAGGCCACGAACAAGATGAGCAGCACGCCAACCACACACCCCTGAGTGGAGGGTCTGCCCAGACGAAACCTGGCGAGCAGACGCACCGGGGGCCTGCGAGACCAGACCGATGGAAGCGCTGCGCGCGAGGCAGCGGAGGGAATCGCTGCCGCGTTCCCCTGGAGTGCTGCTAACCGCTCAAGCTCTCGCCTGACCTCTTCCATATTTGCCGGTCTTTTAGTCTGGTCCGTCTCTACCATCTGGCGGATGAGCGTTTCCAGCCCGTCAGGCCCGGCAAGGTGGAGCGGAGCAAAGACAAAGGGCGTCTGTGAGGGATCGTTCCCGCTGAGCAGGTGATGGAGGGTGGCCCCCAGGCTATAGATGTCCGCTTGCGGCGTGGTTTGCGCCCGGCCATATTGTTCTGGCGCGGCATAGCCTGAAGAGCCAAAAGGAAGGGTATCTTTGCTCTGGCCGGGTTTGAAAAGGCGGGCAATGCCAAAATCAATCAAATAGAGCCGACCATCGCGGGTCAGCATGATATTGCCCGGTTTCAAGTCGCGGAAAATGATTGGCGGGCGGCGTGTATGCAAGTAACTCAGCACCGCTGCCAACTGTATCCCAAGCTGGAGAACTTCCTGCACCGGCAGCCGCCCGCCAGGTGTTTTCGCCAGCCGCTCCTCCAGCGTCTCCCCATCGATGAAGTCCATGACCAGATACCAGCGCTCTCCTTCGCTGAACTGTTCATAGATATGCGGCAGGTTGGGATGGTGTAACTGCGCCAGCAGCAGCGCCTCGCGCTGGAACCCCTGCGTGATTTCCGCGCGCTCCTGGGGGCTGAGCCTGTCCGCGCTCATCTCTTTGATGGCTACCAGGCGGTTGCCCAACTGAGTATCTTCAGCCTGATACACCTTGCCCATGCCACCTTCGCCTATCTGGCTGAGCAGGCGATAGCGTCCCTTGAGCAGATGCAGCGCGGGCAATGGCGTGGTCGTCGCGCTGCCGGGTTGGGCAGGGGGCGACTGCGTACCAGGGCTGTTTCCAGACGCCTTTGGAAGAGGCGCAGCAGCACGATCACCACCAGATTGCCCGGCGGACATCGACAGTGAAGAGGCAGGAGACGAGAGCGGCGTTCCGCAGGCAAAGCACGCTGCTGCGTCCGGTGCGTTCGCTGCGCCGCACAGAGGGCAATACTGGCGAGAGGAATCCATCGACGCCTCCTTCTTCTCTGTCCTCAAGCAGATGATGTCCCCAAGCAGGGTTCACGCTCTTGACAGACAACCTTATTATAGATGAGCCGCTCAAGAACGTCAAGCGGGCAGGATTGGTTGGCTGCCTGGCTCTCTGCCGGGGCGGCATATTACCCAGGCAGCGTAGGGACATTTTGGCCCCCTCTATTCACCTGAGTACCGGGCGCGCTCAGTGCCGTGCCTGGCGGCTCTCTCCCCCAACTGACAAACAAGCGCAAGGCGTCCCAGACTAGCTCCCGCGCTCGCTTTGCCCGATAGCGCCTGCGCAGTTCCCGATACACCTGCGCCACATGCTGGCAGGCGCTCAAGAGTGTCAGCGTCCACAGGTTCTCTCCTACCTCCGTTGGGTCCGCCTGCGTGATGCGATACGCGCGCTCGATGTCCATCCCCAGATACCACAGCAGCGTCTCCTCCTCCTCGCCTCGCAGCGCGCGCCCCTCGTAAGGCAGCGTCATCGTCTGGCTCCAGCAGGGTGCCGAGCGCAGCCCAAAGCGATAGCGCGGGGCTGTTGTCTGCTGCTCTTGCCAGGCTAGCCGCGAGGCAATGGCTGACCCCAGCCAGCGCTGAAGGAATTGGGGCTTGATCCCCTTGGGAACGGGAACCTTCGTCTTGGGCCGGACGGTCTGGCGCTCCTGCGCCGGGAGATGGGGGCAGGTGCGCCGGATGGGCAGGGACCAGCGAGCAATCAGGAAGGAATGGACCTCATCCACCGAGAACGACATACGACCGACTCCTCTCGTCTGTCTGCGCGCGAGCGGACTCCAGCAGCAAAAACGGCCATCGCCTGGAGAGATCGGGCGACGCTTCACCGACAGCGTGGGAAGGCTGGCATGCCGCCAGAGCCTTCCCGGAGCGTCGGGAAAACGCTTCGCCCCATCCACCGGGAGATGGCCGATTGAGCCAGTCGGGCTGAGCCTGTTCTGTCGTCCTGGGAGCGCGCCAGCGCTGGCGGGAGCAGAAAAGTTGGCCCAGTGATACAATAGTCCGGCCCATCTCCTGGTTTGTCCAGGGACGTGGCGAGTGGCGGCGCCAGCTTAGTGCGCTAGCGTCGCTACGCGGTGACGTTTCGTGCTGTTCAGGTGCGCTGCGCGTCAATCACATCAAACGCACAGATAAATCAGTGCTGAGGAGAGTATACCAGCAGCCGGGCGGGTTGTCAAGGGCGCCAGCCACTGTGCCAGGGGCGACTGGTACATCGCCCTGGCACGGCAGCCCTGGCGCGTCAACGCGCGGCGGGAGGGTCTGCGGCCCGCGCAGGCCGCCTGCGCGGCCTGGTGTACGGCCTGTGCGCGTGCCCAGGGCGGGAAGCCTCCGTAGGGAGGCTTGGCGGCGCAGCCTCCAGGCGCGGCCTTCAGCCGCCAGCCGCGTGACTGGTACATGGCCCAGCCACTGTGCTGGCGCGTGGCATTAGCCCGGCGCGCCAGCCCCCGCGCTCAGTTCATCCTGGCGTTCGGCGTCTGGCCCTGGTTGCCCTGAAAGTTTATCCATCGGCAGGGTTAACTGGGGTTGCAGCGCGGCTTCAAGGGCGGCCAGTTCGTTCGCGCAGTAGCGCACCGGATTTTCCCAGTAGCGGCTGCTGCGGGCGCTCTGAATCGTTTTAGCACAGATCAGATAGGCGCCATCTGTATCGGGCACCAGCACCTGATGCGCTCTGGCATAGGCAATAAAGTGACGCAGGCGGCGGCGCAGCCCGCGTTGATGCAGCAGATCGCGCTGAACCCAGGCGCCCGATGCGGCCAACTGCCGCGCTTTCGCCAACAGGATAGGTGCCTCGACCTCCGGGTCGAAGCGAAACTGCTGGTTATTCAGGTGCGCCAGCAAGCGCGCGCTGCCCAGCATGCTCATCGTCACAACGGTCTGGCGCGCCAGGGCTGGCGCCACGCGCTCGGCCAGTTCCTTGCGGTCCAGGCCGCGCAGGCCGGAGAGTGCTGGCCCGACGGCCAGGCAGGCAATCATCCGGCGCTTATTGGTCATAAAGTCATAGGTCACATTGGATGGCAGACAGCGCACATCAGGCCGCGTCCTGCTCAGCAGGGAGTGCAAACCGCTGCGCAGACGCATGACATAGCCGTCGAGCGTGACCGCGCCTTCCGGGGCAAACCAGAGCGTATCTCCTGTGTCCATCGAGCGCGCCAGCGTCGTGATCTGCTCACTGATGCGAACGCGCAGGCGCTCGCGCAGGCGCTCGTAGCGCTCCGGGAGCAGATAGCGCGCATAGGCCGGTCGGCTGGTGAGCGCGCGATACTCCCAACCCAGCACATCGTTGAGTCGCAGCGGTTGAGCCGGTTGAAGCGTGGTCCGGCGCTTTTTGCGATGGTGCAGCGCATCCTCTCGATAGGTGAACGATTGCAGCATATCCAGGCTCAGGACTGCGCTCAGCGGTAGGTTGCCCTCTTCCTTCAGCAGCAGCCGGAAATATTGGCGCAGCGTGAATTCAGGGACGCGCAGAATCGGATAGCCGCGCATGCGGTTGGCAATCGGCGCAAAGCTGATCCCATCCAGCAATCGCTGCGCCCAGCGCGGCCAGTTGCGATAGCTCACCACCGTTGCCAGAAAGCCACGATCCCAGATGTCGGCGCGCCCGGCAAAGCCGATGCGCCGCCCATCGGGGGCCAGCCAGCCACGATGATAGTAGCTGTAGGCCGCAAACAGAATGGGGTCCCAATCGCGCTTATGGGTGGAGATGACAAGCGTAGCAGGCGCGGGCGGCCCGTAATTCTCAGCCATGCCATAGAGCTGCACCCGCATGCCCAGGTGAAAGCCCCAATAGACCAGGTTGCCGATCAACCAGTAAAAGAGTTCACGCGGTTTCAGGTTAATGATAAAGTCGCGGAAGAGGCGGCGTGGACTGATCTGCATACGCGCTCCTTCTATTCTTGGGGAATAGGGGAGCTATCCTGGCGTGGTTGCGATGCTCCTCTCCCCATGCGTCAGCGCCGCTTCCAGCGTCAGAAGTTCGTTGACGCAATAGCGTGGATTCAGCCAGAAGAACGTTTCACGCCGCTGCTGGAAAGGCGCCGGATTGATACGATACTGCTTGCCCGGCAGGCGGATGAGCAGCCCGCTGCGCAGGCCATAGGTGATAAATGCCCGGAGCCGTCGTTGCAGGGTGCGATCTTTTTGTAGCCCTTGTTCAAACGCGGCACCTTGCTGTCTAAGCAATCGCATATTTTGGGCCACCGCTGTGGAGAGCGCGGCTTCATCGAAGTCTGGCTGACCCTGTTGCAGCCGTTCCCAGAGGAAGCGGCTGCCCAGCAAAGTCATGGTCACAACGATCTGGCGAGCGAGAGCGTGGAGAACACGCGCGCTGAGTTCAGCGCGTGGCAGGTCCGCCAATCCTTCCAGCGGCGCGCCAACAGAGAGGCAGGCGCGCATTCGCCCGGTCGTCATAAAATCGTAGGTGATATTCACAGGCAGGACGCGCGTTTTGGGCGGCGCCAGCGCGAGCAGCGCGGCGATGCCGCCGCGCACGCGATGCTGCGCGCCGTCTGGGGTAATCATGCCTTCTGGCGCAATCCAGAGGGTGTCGCCGCGCCGCAGGACCGCCCCCAGCGCTTGCAACTGCGCCTCGATTTTGGCGCGCTGACGCGCCTGATACCACGCATACTGCTCCGGCACCAGGAAGCGCCGCCGCAGGTTCTGCATCAGCGGCTCGCGGTAGTCCCAGGTGAGGATGTCTTTGACATGCAGTTGGCGGCTGGGGCGCGGCTTGAAGCGCCGCTGGCGGGATGCGGTCTCGGTGGCCCAGCGGTCCAGGTGATCGAGCATTTCCTCACTCAACACCTCCTGAAGCGGCAGATTGCCCTGCTGTTGGTAGACATCGAAAAGGAGCGAGCGCAGGCTGTATTCCAGCGCGCGGGCGATAGGATAGGCGCGCAGCGGGCGGACGATGGGGGTCAGATTGGTGAGGTCCAGCAGGCGCATCGCCCAGCGCGGCCACTCCCAACTGTCGACAATCTCGGCCATAAAGCCGCGCAAGAACATATCTTCGCGGCCCACAAACGCCATGCGCCGACTATCTGGGCGCCACCAGCCGCGCTGATAGTACAGGCGAGGCGCGCACAGCAGCGGGTCCCAATCGCGCTTGTGACCGCAGAGCAGCAGCGTCGCCGGGGCGGGCGGCGCGTAGTGTTCCCCGCCAAAAAGCTGCGTTTGTATGAAGAGTTTGCAGAACAACAGGATCAGGTTCTGAACAAACCAGTAGGCAAACTCACGCGGGCGCAGGTTCAGGCGGAACTCGTGCCACTGGCGGCGCAGCAGATCACACATACATTCACAGATGAAACGGCGGCCATAACAATCAATGCGGGCTGATTGACTTCCCGCCTGGTAAGTATAACACATGATGTTCCAGCCAATGAATTGGAGGTTTCGGGCCTGCGTCCAGGCAGTCGGCTTATGCCCACTTCTACCCAACCCGCTCTGCTGACTCCCTGGCGACACGTTTTTCAACGCTGTCTCCCAAAAGAGAGATGATGCCGCGTTTCTCTCAAGAAAGTGGAGCCTGCCGCAAAAGAAGTGTGGCAGAGATCATAGCCCTTCTGGCTGTTCTTTGGTAAGCTACCTATGAACCAGGGATACCCGGAGAGCCGTGTTAACCGCTTGTCACGCTGTCGTTGTGAGCCTCGCTTCATCAGGAGGAATGGTATGGACCTCTCGTTGCGTCGCCGCGTTTTTGCCTTGAACTCGAAATCCTTCTACTTCTTAATTGGAACCTTTGCGGCCAGCGCGTGTCTGGTAGCGAGCTTTCTGCTAGGTTTGCAGCTCTGGCAGATTGGTGTACTGGTCCTCTTGGCGTGGTGTCCTCTTGTGGGCTACGTCATGACGATCATTTATCGGCTCTATGGGGCGGGGCTGGCTTTCTTGTTCTTGCTGCTGGTGGGGCAGGCAGCTCACTTGATCGAACATACCGCTCAGATGGTCGAGATTCATATCCTGGGCATACCTCCCAAGCAGGCGAATGGTATCATCGGCCAGTTGAATACCGAGTGGGTGCATCTCATCTGGAATTCCTGGGTACTGCTCTTCTGCTTCTTCTTGTTCTATTGGTTCAGGAAAAACCCCTGGCTCATCGTGCTGTTCATCTTTGGTATCTGGCACGAGGCCGAACACCTCTATATCATCAGCCAATATATCCAGACGGGTCTCGCCGGGAACCCTGGCCTGATCGCTAAGGGCGGCCTCATTGGCGGCGGATTGCCCATCACCCGGCCCGACCTGCATTTCCTGTATGCCGTCTTTGAAGAGACCCTGCTGGTACTGGCCTATGCGAGAGAACTTCGCCTCTTCAATGCCCGCCAGCGCGTGACTGCTGCTGCCAGGGCGGCCTAGCATCAGATACTCTTGCCCCTTGCTCCCCTCCTTTGACTGGTGCGGCGATGCGTGCGCTGAGAAGCGTCGCATCGCCGCATCAGCTTTTCATGGGCCTCGTTTGTCGGCCCTGCCTTTGAAACAGCTATAATATGGGTGCTGTGTGGGATTAAAGAAGACAAGGCGGTACTTTAACAATGGAGGCATCACGATGAAAGCAATCGTATTTCACGAACAGGGCGGGCCAGAGGTCTTGCAATTTGAGGATGTGCCGTCACCAGAGGCCGGGCCAGGCGAGGCAGTCATTCGCGTGCTGGCGTGCGGCGTCAATAATCTCGATCTGCGCGTGCGCGAGGGGCGCGTCCCGGCGAAGATTCCGCTGCCGCACATTTCCGGCTCCGAGGCCGCCGGAGAGATTGCCGAACTGGGCACGGGCGTCAAAGGATTTACCGTTGGACAGGCGGTGGCTATCGCGCCGTATCTCTTCTGCGGCCAGTGCGAGTTTTGCCAGGCCGGGGCGGAAAATGAATGTATGCGCGGCGATATTCTGGGCCTGATGAGCCAGGGTGCCTATACTGAATATGTCAAGGTGCCTGCCTCCAGTCTAGTGCCATTGCCAGAAGGCGTTGATGCGGTCAGCGCCGCCGCCGTTGGGCTGGCCGCCATCACGGCCTGGCATATGCTCATCGAGCGCGCCGGTCTTCAGCCAGGCGAAGATGTGCTGGTGCATGCTGCCGGGAGCGGCGTCGGCAGTGCCGCGATCCAGATTGCCAAGCTGGCCGGCGCGCGGGTAATTGCCACCGCAGGCTCGCAGGAAAAGCTGCTGCGCGCTCAAGGATTGGGGGCGGATGAGGTCATCAACTATCACGAGCAGGACTTTGCCCAGGAAGTGCGCCGCCTGACGGGCAAGCGCGGTGTGCATGTCGTGGTGGAGCATATCGGCCAGGCTACCTGGGAGAAAAGTATCGCCAGCCTGGCGCGCCGGGGGCGTCTGGTGATCTGCGGAACGACCAGCGGCGCGGAGGGCAAGATTGATCTCTGGTCATTCTTTGCCAAGGAACTCTCGTTCTTCGGCTCTTACGGCGGGACGCGCCACAACCTGGCTCATCTCTTGAAGCTGGTGGCTGCCGGGCGCTTCAAGCCAGTCATCTATCGCACCTTGCCCCTGGAATCGGTAGCGGAAGCCCAGCGGATTATGGCAGCTCGCGAGCAGTTCGGCAAGCTCATCATCACGCCGACGAAATAAAGTGCTTCTGGAAACGGGACTTTATTCCTACAAACCACCGTTTTTCTTGGAGCTAGCTCGGACATATGCTACTATTGCCCCTGTTACGATTATCTCTGCCGTGTTCTTTTTAAGGGCGCGGTGTTACCTGCTATAGTATTGTCCGTCTCACTATCAGGAGGACCAACGCAGCATGGCTGTGCGCCTGCTGATAGCCTGGGCGGAGCGTATTGCTCTTATCTAGCTATCTTCTGAAGGGGCACCAGTCGCATGGCTAGGGTGGAATCTGAGACCGCATGGTCCTTTGAACGTATTTACGAAGAATTCAAAACACCCATCTACAACTATATCTATCATCTGGTCGGGAACCGTGAGCAGGCGGACGATTTGACCCAAGACACCTTCTTGAAGGCGTTCAAAGCGTTACCCAAGATGGATGCCAACCTCAAGTTATCTGCCTGGCTCTATCGCATCGCCACCAATACGGCCTATGATGCGCTGCGTCGGCGGAAGTTGATCGCCTGGCTGCCCTGGCAAGACCTGGATCACGAACCCGCCGACGTGGAGAGTGCCGACCCGCAAGAGACGATTGGGACGACGGAACTGGTGCGGGGCGCGCTGAAGCGCATGCCCGCCCAGTATCGCGCCGCGCTTCTGCTCTATACCCAGGAGGGCTTCTCCTACGGGGAGATTGCTCAGACCCTGAGCATTGCAGAAAGCGGCGTCAAGATGTACCTCTCCCGCGCGCGGCAGTCGTTTCGTGAACACTTCCGGGCGCTGGAGCAAGGGGGAGTAGCTAGATGAATTGTGATCGGGCTGGAGAACTTCTCGGCGCGTATCTGCGCGACGACTTATCGCCCTCCACCCGAGCAGAGGTACAGGCCCACCTGAACCAATGCGCTGCGTGCAGCGCTGATCTTGATCTCGACCGGCTGGTTTTTAATTTGCCCAGGGAGGAACCCTCGGCATCGTTGCATGATCGCATCTTCTCGTCAGCAGAATTTCGAGAGATCGCACGGGCAGTTAGCCTGTATAATGCGCCGCCGGCAGGTGAGGCGCGCCCGGAGGGGCATTCGCCCTCCGGGAATGACTCTGCTTCGGGGACAGAACGCTTCAACGGGAATGGACACCATTCGCGCATGATGGTGCTGCGCCCCAATAAGAAGGTAACTCGCGTGGAAAACAACGGCTACCATCCTGGCCCTCATCCAGCAGAACGCAGCCCCCGGCAGATCAACTGGCAGCGGCTGGCGCTGCAACTGGCAGCGGCAGCGGCAGTGCTGGTTTTGATCCTTGGCTCGGCATTCCTGGTGAAGACGTTGGTAGGCTCAAAATCACCCGTCGCTGTGGTGCCAACCTATGATATTCAGGCGCCAGTTACAGGCCCTCTTACGGCTGGCAATCGGGTGGTCTATTTGCATGATGGGCGTCTCTGGAGCGCACCCGAAACTGGTTCGCAGTCTCGCTCTCCGCTGACTGGAACCCAGGTGACGGTCGCGCCCGGCTGGGCAGTGGCCCCGGCGGTTGGCCCGGATGGGAGACACCACCTGGCCTATATCGACCTGAAGACGGGCACGCTCCACTTCATCCAGACGGATGACGGCAACGATGTGACTATTGCTCATGTGGCGCCGCCAGCCGCTAATCTAGCAGCATTCTGGCAGAGCGCAGAGGGAAAAGCCGTGCTGGCCGGGCTGGCCTGGTCGCCCGATGCGCGGCAGATGGCTTTTGTGGCTGATCCCGATGGCGCTGGCGCGGCTTTGTGGGTCGTGAATGCCGATGGGTCGGCGGCGCGTCCGGTGAGCGGCGCGGCCAGCGCTGGCGCGCTCCCGCTCTTGCCAGCCTGGGCCTCGGATGGCGCGAACCTTGCCTATGTGCTGGCGCAGGACGGCACGACAAGCATCTGGAACTATGCTTTTGATGGCGCAGCGGCGAGCCTGCTGGAACAGCAGGCTGCTCCGCGTGGCGATGCAAGCGATGTGGTGCGGGCGCTGTTCTGGACGAAAGATACGCTGAACCCAACGCTCACCTGGAGTGAGGGCGCGCCCAACGCGGCCCTCGTCAAAGGGCTATGGTCCTATCGTCTGAATCAGACACCGCATCTGGTGCAATTAACATCCACTGGGGCAACCTTTAGCACGGTTGACTATAGCCCGCTGGCCGGCGACACTGGCGCCTGGCTGGTTGGGCAGGTCGGCGCGGGTTTGCGCTCGATCTATGCGGATGGTTCGGAGCGAGATGGCCTGGCATCAGGGCAGATTGCTGCGGCGCGTTGGTCGCCCGATGGTTCCAGCGCGGTCTATATTGTTGCCGCGCCGGGCGCGGCAACAGGCACGCTCTGGGATTGGACGCCGCTGCTTGGGCAGCGCCAGATTGCAGAGCATGTCGCGTTGACACCGCTGCCAACCTGGTCGCCGGATACGCAGCAAGTGTTGTATGTAGCGAACGGCCAGGTTTTGAGCGCCACTACCGATGGGCATAGCGAGCCTTTAGATCATATCAGTGCTGTAACGACCGTTGCCTGGGCGCCCGATGGCACGCGCATCGCCTTTGCCGCAGGCCAGGGGATCATGGTGAGCAATCGCAATGGTGGCGCGCTCAAGCAGGTGGATAACGTGACTGGCGTGAGTAACCTCGTCTGGACTGTCGTGCCTTGATTGAACAGAATACCGTCATGTGATGAGCAGAGAGGGCAGCCAGTCAGGCTGCCCTTTTTATCATCTGTAGCGCCGCCGACCCTGGCGGCCTCTCCAGGCGCCAGCACGGTGGCTGGCGCTGCGGGCACATGCTCAGCCGGATGTGCTATCCTCCCACTGCCTTCGTGGGCAGGTGGACCGGCGGCAATTGCTGCTCCAGCAGCGCGCGCTGCGGCTCAAGCCAGGGCGGCAGTTTGAGATGCGTGCCCAATTCCTCTGGCGTTTCGTCAGCCGTAAAGCCGGGGGGATCGGTGGCAATCTCAAAAAGGACGCCGCCCGGCTCGCGGTAGTAGATGGAGTGAAAGTATTGGCGATCACGCACTGGCGTAACCTGGAGACCGCGAGCGAGCAGTGTCTGGCGCCAGATAAGCTGCTGCTCATCGTCAGGCGTGCGCCAGGCAATATGATGCACGGTGCCCGCCCCCATCAAGCCGCGCCGCGCCGCGTGCGACGCTAGCAGATCAATGCGCGCCCCCTGCGTGTCATCGCCAATCTGATAGCGGAAGCGGCCAGCGCCTTCCCCCAGCGCCTGGAAGCCCATTACTTCGGCCAGCAGGGCCGCCGTTGGGGCATGTTCGGCCAGCGAGAGAGTAACACCCGCAAAACCGCGAATGGCATGTTCTGCCGGAATCGGTCCATCGGACCAGCCGCTGCGCCCAGCCGCGCGTTGATGCGCCACCAGTTCCAACGGCAAACCGTTCGGGTCGGTGAACGCCAGCACCTGCTCATCAAAGCGCCTGATTGGCCCTTCAACGCTGAGGCCACGCGCTGCCAGCCGTTCGCTCCAGTAGCTGAGCGAGCTTTCGGATACCAGAAAAGCTATTGCGGTGATCTCGCCGGTGCCCTGGCGGCCTCTGGGCGCGCCCGGCCAGGCGAAGAAGGTCAGAATGGTTCCGGGGTGCCCAACATCGTCTCCAAAATAAAGGTGATAGGCGCCCGGATCATCAAAGTTGACGGTCAGCTTCACCAGTCGCAGCCCCAGCAGGTCCATGTAAAAATCAATATTCTCCTGGGGGTCGCTGGTGATGGCTGTGATGTGGTGGATACCGGGCATGGTCTGTTTCATGGTTGCCAGCGTTGATGGATTGATGAAGCGTGTGCTGCCTGAATGATCTGCCACTGGTGATCCCTTTCTTCTAAGAAACAATCTTCGGTTCGTCTCTCAAGGCTTTTATGGTCATTGTGACACAAAAGTCCTTATCTCGCTCAAAGGCTTAACTCTGCGGAGACGAGTGCTTATATTTCATAGGGACATGGCAAGCAGGAACGAGATAGCTGCTATGGTCAATTCGTGACCATTGTTCCAATGAACGTTTATGATACCGCGAGCAGGCAAGATGGTGAACAGTGTGATGCGGTCAGTATCATGTACTGACTGCACCGCCTCTCTTCCTGGTCTTTTTTGCTAGCCTTCTTCCACGGTTACAGGATTCATGTGATACGGTTTGCTTGGAGGCGACCTCCAGAAGTGCTGCCCGCTTCATAATTGACCCCTTGACGCGCCAACCGCGCTGCTCTACAATGAGATGGCTGAGTGGCAGATGAATCGCGGACGGCGGGCCTGTCGGCATCAAGGGGGTACGCGCGTATGGCTGATCGCACCGGAGAACAACTGGGCAACTATCGGCTGATCCGGCTGATTGGGCGCGGCGGCTTTGCCGAAGTCTATCTGGGCGAGCATGTGCGTCTCAATACCGAAGCGGCGATCAAGGTGCTGCATACCCACCTGGAGAGCGAGGATGTGGAAAACTTCCAGCGCGAGGCGCGCACCATTGCCCGGCTGACCCACCCGAATATCATCCGCGTCTTCGATTTTGCCGTGCAAGACGGCACGCCGTTTCTGGCGATGGACTACGCGCCCAATGGCACCATTCGCCAGCGCCACGCGAAGCGCCTGCCTCTGCCGCTGGAAACGATTCTCCCCTATGTCCGGCAGATAGCCGATGCCCTGGCCTATGCCCACGAGCAAAAGCTGGTTCACCGCGACATCAAGCCGGAAAATATGCTCGTAGGACGCCTCAACGATCTCTTGCTGAGCGACTTTGGCATCGCAGTCACAGCCCAAAGCTCGCGCCATCAGGGGGCGCAAGAGATGGTCGGCACGGTAGGGTATATGGCCCCGGAGCAGATTCAGGGACATCCGCGCCCGGCCAGCGATCAATATGCGCTGGGCATTGTGGTCTACGAGTGGCTGTGCGGCCAGCGGCCCTTCAACGGTGGAATTACCGAGGTGGCAACGCAGCAGTTAGTGCTTGCGCCGCCTTCTCTGCGCGCCAGAAATCCGGCAATCTCGCCAGCGGTTGAAGAAGTGGTGATGACGGCCTTAGAAAAAGACCCGAACCATCGTTTTGCCAGCACGCGCGCCTTTGCTGCCGCGCTGGAAAATGCCGCCAAACAATCTGGCGTCATATTCTCACTCTCGACCCAGTCTATGCCGCTCTCGCCGCCCGCTGCGCCGCCCGTCAATTCTCCGCCAGCGCCCAATCTACCGGGCATGCGTGTTGGCCCGCCATCGGAAGGCGCAGCCCCCGGCGCGGCAACGCCCGCTAACCTCTCCGATCTGCCGACCGTTGCCAGTTCTTTGCCTGCCGCTGCATCTGGCTGGCCCGGAAATACCGGGACACTTCCTGCCTCCGCGCCGCTCTTGGGTACTCCTGCTGGGAGCGCGCTGCCACGGGGCGTGGGCAGCGGGCCAGGCGCTTCCGCTTCGCCGGGCGTGGGCAGTGGGCCGGGTGGTTTCGGCAGCGGCGTGCTGCTCAATCAGTCCCAGTCGAGTGGGTTGGCGCAGCCAGACAGTGGGCCGTCGCAGATCAGCCAACCAGTGACGCCGGGTACGCCAGCGCCCCGGCCAAGATCGCGGCGCCTGATCGTTGCACTGGCCGCCGTTTTGACGGTGCTGCTGCTCAGCGGAGGGATTGCCGCTTTCTTCCTGTTCAGTCCGGTGCATCCGGTGATTATGGTCACAAGCAGCTATCCTGGCTCAGTGCTGGGTGGCCCACCTGATACGGTGCTGCATGTGCGCGGTCAGGATTTCCCCAGCAATGCAGCGGTTACATTTCTGCTGGATGGTTCGCCCGCGCCTGACGCTCAGCCCGCCCGGAGCGATGGCAGCGGCAACCTCGAGGCGGATGTGACCATCACCGATAATTGGACCTTTGGCTCGCACACGTTTACCGCCAAAGATGCGAGAGGCGATGTCACCCAGCAGGGCGTGGCAATCACCGTCATTCCTCAGCCGGTGCTGACCGTAATGAGCAAGTACACTGCTGACTCAATTCCAGCCGGTTCAACCAGCACCAGCTTCAACGTCAGCGGGAAGCGTTTTGCGCCGAATGCGACTGTTACGCTCTTACTGGATGGCTCCCTGGCCCCTGGCAGTCAGCCTGTGCAGAGCGACGCCAGAGGGCGCGTGCAGGTGACATTGACTGTGACAGAAAGCTGGCCCTTGGGCAATCATCAGTTGGCGGCCAGAGACAGCCAGGGGAACAGCACCAGGGCCGCCGTGCCGCTGACGATTGTTCATCAAGGCGAGGCGGGCACGCCTGGACCCAATGGCGCTCCAACTGATAGTGCCAGTTTTGTGCTTAGTTTCACGTTCCAGGTCACTAATACGTTGACTGGTATGTCTTATCCTGTCTATGACTACCTTGAAGTCACCGATGGCAAGGTGTGCCAGAGCGAGGATGATGGGCAGCCGCATATGAGCAGTGGGGATATTGTGAACTCCAGTGGGAACTCGGAAGGGATCACCTATCAAGAAACGGTGGTTATGACATGCAGCGGCAGCTATAAGGGGGGCAAGCTCACCTATACTGAGACAGTCACGTCTGACCGCCTGGAACTATCTAATGGTGCGGTCTGCGTAGGGGTGACTCCCTACCGTGCCCAGGTGTTGAGTGGAACCTTCAGCGACTCCCTGCATATCAGCGGAGCCTGGAGCAGCGACAAAGTGACGTATAATTGCAGTGGGAATTTCAATCTCTCAGGCAATGACGCAGAGCAAGGTTCATGGAGCGCGGCGCTCTGATGGATGAGGGGGCACCAGGCGACTGAACCAGCGGGGTCAGCCTTCGCTGACCAGGTGGACAGAAAGCCGCATCTCTTCAATTGGCTCGCCGCTGGCGTCGTTGGCCGAGAGGCGCAGGTGATAGTGCCCGCTGTCAAGTTCGTGTAGTCTGGCCCACCAGCCGGTCATGTGCGGAGCGCGGCGCGCAAAAAGGACATCGGGTATTTCGCTCTGCCCCTGCGCGTCTTCCAGTGTCAGGGCCAGCTTTGTCCAGGGGCGTCTGGAAGAGTGCGCGCGCACCAGCATCTCCAATCTCCAACCCTGAGCAACCTGGGCTGCCCAGAGCGCCAGAGCAAAGTCACCAAGCAAGCCTTCTACATGGGGCTGGTTTGGCCTGGCCTCAGACTCTGGCCCCGGCGCGGATTCGATAGCCAGCGTCTCGCCAGCAGGTCGCTTGCGAGTACGATACGGCGCGCGCAATGCCGGGTTATTCGTCTGCCAGCCTGCTGGACTCTTCTTAACGATCACCTCGCCCGGATCATGCGGCGCTGGTGCCAGCACTAACTGCGGAATCGTGTGCTGGGAAGATGCTGGCGCGGGCCGGGCGACTGGTGAGGTGGGGTTGGTGGCTGCGGCGGTGCTTGCTGCTTTGGCCGCGACAGAAGATACCGGGCGCGGGCGCGGCGGGCGGAGCTGCTTCGTCTGGAGGCGTTTAAGTCCCTCGCGTAGAAAAGTGGTATTGGCGATCCGCAGCCCATCCCGGTAATGAGCGGCGGCAGCCTGCCAGGCTGCCAGGGCCAGCGCGCGCTTGTGATCGAGTGTCGCCTGGCTCACCTCGCCAGTCAGGGCTTTCCGCTTGAGGTGTTGCCAATCGCGGGCGTAGGCATCGCCTTCCTCCTCGGCGCTCAAGCCCAATGCTTCGTAGAGGTCAACGCGCCGGGACAAAGCATCGGCACGGTTCCATTCGGCACCGGCAGGCGTTGTGCCAAGCGTCTGGGCGCAGAGCTGTTCGCAAGCGCCGATATGCTCAAAAGCCTGTTCAAGCAAATCCCGGTCTACCGGCTTCCCCAGGAGTTCTTGCTGCCAGAGATGCAACGCTTCTTCACACTGCATCATGTACTCGCCTCCTTCCAAACGACCTGCATCCCACTGCCCGCATCACCTATACTCCCTTCGTAATTGACGCCAGACAGACCTGACTTGTTCCCCAGCAGCCAGGAGCAGATGAGAAATCTCTGCCTCTTTGATGGCTGTTTGCGATTGCCAGCGCTTGATCTCCTCATACAACGTGTGGCATTCGGCTGGCGAGAGTGGCTGACCCTCAATCCAGCGGTTCAGGCGGTTTGCATCCCCCTGCGCCAGTGAAAACGCTGCCAGCAAGACTTTCCGTTCTTGATCGGTTCGCATTCCCGCAATTGCCAGGAAACACGAGAGAATGCGGCGGCGCACTACTTGCAATTCCAGGCGTATGCGGCGTAGCGTGGTCTGCTCGTCATCCTCTTTATCTTCGCGTTCCGCCGGAGAACGTTGGGGCAAGAGTCGCTGCATTGCCTGGAAAAATGCAGGTGCGTCGAGCTGCGCCGGAAGCTGGGGAGGCATGCAGCCCGTCAGTCCAACAAGCTCGCACAGGGGAGCCAGTTGCCACGCGGAGGCCACTGACCACGCCGCCCCTATGATATGAAACAGTCGTTTGGGCAGCGCGTTAAAGAGCGTCCGGTAAAAGAGCGCCGCCTGACCTTCGTGGGGGCGCTCCAACCAGAGGCCGCTCCAGAAATGGACGCCCAGCCATTCGCCGGTCAGCGAGCGCGCCCGCCAGGTGTCTGCCGGGCTGAACTGTGCGAGCCGCATCAGCCAGCCGCGCCGCCCAACCTGAAAGAGTTGTGGGCTGCCAAGCCTGGCAGTCTGATTGCCTGCCAGCACCAATGCCGGGGATGGGTCTTCATCTGGCTCCTCTTCTTTCGGCTCTGCTGAAAGAGGGAGCAGACCGGCAGGGGTTGTTTGAGCAGCAAGCTCAAATGTGTTCTCCTGAAGCCAGGAAGGCCGCCTCCAGCCCGAACGCTCCAACAGCGTCAACATCAACTGCATGGGCGTGCGCGCGAGCAGGCGCGCGGAAAGTATCCGGCGTTGAGTGGGTGCCAGTTGCCCCAGCGCTTCCAGCGCGCGCACGCTCTCGTCTCGCTGCGCGGGCTGGTGCGTCCAGGCCGCCAGCCGCTCCAGCATTCCCAGCGGCGGATGGGGGGTGTGCAGCGCGTCCTCGAGGCGCATGGGCAGTTCAAACAGCCTGCCTACCGCGTGCCGTAGATCTGCTGAATTTTGCACTGGCTCACAGGCCAGCAGGCGCACAAGAGCCACCAGCCCGTCGATCTGTTCTGATTCGGCAGGCGCATCCAGCGTTGGGCGCAGCCTTTCCGTCTGACCTGGCTGTTTGGAGCTATCGGCCAGCCAGCGCTGGATCATGGCCTGCGCCTCAGCGGCACCTTCTTTGTCAAGACGTTCCAGGAAACTGCGCCCGGTGTGGACAGCGAGCAACCTCCGCACCAGAAAGCGGGCGTCTCGCGCATCAAGCTGCCCGGTGACCGGGAGCGTTGGATGGGCGTCTCCGGCCTGAACAATCAGTGCCATGATGGTGCGTACCGTTTCGTCGCCAACGGTGGTGATGTCAGCAGGCGCTTGCTCTTGCGCTGATACCTCCTCCAACTTATCCAGATACTCGTCCAGCGGGAGTGTCTCCTGATTGGACGGGGGCCGGATGAAGCGGCGGGCAAAGGGTATTATCTCCCCTAGAAACTGATACGAATTCTGTACTACAGTATACCAGCGACCATTCCAGAAGTCAAGCGAGCCGAGTAACACCCGCTCGCCAGCAAGCAGCCCATGTGTCACATCGGCTGGCAGTACCAGCCGCTCCATCTGCTGCCTGAGTTTTTCAAGCGCTTCGCCGACTACCTGGGGCACGTTGCTATAGCCCAGGCTCTTTGCCCGCTCGCGTAAGAGCGCCTCTAACTGATTCCAGCTTGCCGGGTCTTCGGCTTTGAGCCGCGCGACCAGGAGCGGCTGCTTCTGGCGCGCCGCCTCGATAGCGCTGTGATAGAGTACCCGCGTAATCAAGGGCGCGAGAACGGTTGCCAACTCCAGCGCTGCTGGCGAGAGCGGAGCGCCTAGCCAGATAACCGGCCCTCCGTCTTCCCGTTGAGGGAATGTACCAGGCGGCGCGGCTGCGCGGCCCGGCTGGCCGGATGTGCCGCCAAGGCGTGCTTCCAGCGCCAGCTTGCAATACCAGAAAATTGCCAGCGCTGCCTGCCCGGCGTCGGCTGGCGCGCCAGGCGTAGCAGGCGGCCAGCCGCCCGCTTCACCAGCCAGCATCTGGCAGAAGGCAAACAGTTCATTCCCGCCGGGAAGCTGCTCAGGCAGCACTTTCCAAAGCCAATCCGTCAGGGAAGATGTATACAGGTAGGGACTGGCTTCTGACGAAAGCGGCGCCAGCAGCAGCGCGGGAAGCCGCTCGCTGGTGATCTCCGATGGGATGGGGCTGGCAGCCAGGCGCTCGCTCGCAGTGGCAATAGTCGTTTGCAATGGCTGCTCCCACGCTGCCCAGGCTGAAAAAGGGCTGGCCTGTGCCCGCTGGCGCCGCGTGGCGTAGCGCTGGTGCAGCCGCTGGAAGAACTGGCGCAGGCGATGGGGCAGGATAGCCTCGCGCAGTGCTTTCAGACGCGCTGGTGTCTGTAGCGGTTGGGCGCGCACCTCCAATGTCTCGTCCCAGAGCAGGTGTTCTGTCACCTGGATTGCCAGCGCCACCAGAGCGCGGAAGTCTGCCGGCGCGAGCAGCCGCGCGTCCGGCAGCAGTGGTCCAAAATTGCTGGCGAAGTTTGCGCGGCGCCAGGCCGTGACCGTATAATAGAAGATGGCTTCAGCAGTGGCCTGGCCCTGGGGCAGCGGCGGGATGCGGCGCCGCAGCCTCTGGGGTAGATCGTCGTAGCGCTGCTGCCCATCTGCTGACGGGGAGCTGCTGCTCAGCTCGGGTTCTGAATCTTCCTCGTCCTCCTCGTCGCCCTGCGCTGCTGCCACGCCAATCCCCAGCGCTGCCGCGCGCTGGCGCACCAGGGCAGGCACCTGCTCTGCCAGAGCAGCCAGCGCCTGGCACAGCCGAAAGAGCCAGCGCGCCGAGAGCAGCGGACGCAGCAGCCAATCGTCTAGAGGCTCGTCGTAGAGGTACATGTCTGCCACTGGCGGCGGCCAGACGCGCCCCATGCCGGTCCGCGCTCGCTGCTCCTCGCGCTGCCGATCCAGTGCCAGTTGCTCATTCAGCAGACGCAGCGCCGCGCTGTCATTCGCGCTGAGAGGCGCTACCGCCGTGACCAGCAGGCGCTCTTCGTTCAGCAGCGGGAGGAGCCGCGCCAGATGCTCGCGTTCTCCCTGACTCCAGGCCGTGTTCCAGAGCGCCTGCCAGAGCTGGCGGAGCAGCTTGCTGATGCCTGCCAGGTGTTCGGGCGTCCATGCGAGTTCCGGCGCGCGGCGCAGGGGATGATTTGTCAGGAAGCTGCGCCCTTGCTCACGCGGCTGCGCGACAAAGCGTATGGCGCGCTTAAAATCAGTGGCAAGCTGCCTGGCGATATGTGGCGCTGTCTCCAGGAATTGCTCGGCCAGCGGCAGCCCCAATGGCTGTTCATCTGGCTCGATGGAGGGTAACACGTCTCGCCGCAGCAGAACCAGGCGAGTATAATAGAAAATGCGGGCGCCGCTGGGGGGCATCGCCCGTCCCTGGGTAGCGCGGAAGCTGCGCCGCGCCAGGCGTTGAACGCGGCGCAAGAGTTCCGCGCCGCTTACTATGCTTCCTGAATTCCTCGCGCCGCTCGCTGGCCGATACGCATTACCAGGCATCTTATTCCCAATGCCCATCCTACAGAGCGCGTGCTACAGATCTCAAGCATTGCCACGCATGATTACCGCTACAATTATAACTGAACACAGGGTTGTTGCTCAAGAGAATGTTCTGTATGTAAAGGCTTTATGAGCCTGTTCCCGGCAAAAAAAGCGCCAGACGCTTTGAGAACCCCATCCTCAAAGCGTCTGGCATCTTGCGTATGTGGAGCGAGGCCAGGTTGGAGCCGGGATCAGGACTCTGCTGAACGCCGGGCAATGCTGGAGCGAGCCTGGTGCATATGCGCATAGGCTTCCTCGAAGCGCCCCCGATCCGCCAGAAACTGCCCATACTTCTCGTGGGCGCGCCCGATCAACTCACGATCATTGCTCTGCTCAAACACGCTGATTGCGTCCTTGAGCGCTTGCTCTGCCGCTGTATGATCGCCCTTCGCTACATGTGCGTCTGCCAGGGTCAAATGCAATTGGCCCTCCGTCCGCCTGTCCTGGCTCTGCTTGACCACGCTTAACCCCTCTCGCGCGGTCTTGATCGCCTGCTCATGCTCGCCTTTGGCAACGTGCATGGCCGCCACGTTCGACAGCACAATGCCACGTGTGGCTGTATCCCCGGTGCGTTCGGCGGCTGCCAGGCTCTGCCGCAGATTCGCATCCGCATCCGCATATTTGCCCAGATGGACCAGCACCTGCCCAAAGAGCGCGCGTAGCTGCGCGGCCAGACGGATATTCTCTTGCAGTTCTAAGGCCACCAGCGCCTTCTGCATATTGGTCTTGGCGCGCACGAGGTCTCCGCTGTCCTTGTAGGACAGGCCCAAGGTCCAGTAGATGCCCCCTTCGGAGAGCAGGTTATCCACGTCATTGGCCTGCTTTGTGGCTTGCTCGTAGAAGTTCATCGCCTCCTGATAGCGGCCCAGTTGCAGGTAGTCATGGCCCAGCGCCATGTAAATGCGCAGCTTCAGGTCAGGATCGCTCACTACCCCGTCGTTGATGGCCGAGAGCGCACGCCGATGGTACTCCAGGGCCATTTCAGGCTGGCCCAACTCAAAGTACGCATTGCCCAGGAAGGTGCGCAGCCGCTCGGCCATTTCGGCCAACTGCGCTTTCTGGGAGAGCGGGGCCTGCATACGCAGGTTCTCGGCCAGGTTCAAGCCGCGCTCCAGCACGCTGAGGGCATCGTGATACTGGTGCCGTTCCATTGCTGCCCAGCCGGCCAGCCAGTACCAGCGGGGACGCTGCATGACGCCCAGTTCTTCGAGGGTGTCGGGGCCACCCAGTTTCTCCAGAGCAACCTCTGGCTGGTGGCGCCGGATCAGGCCCTCAGCCTCCGCGAGCATGAGGGTTAAACTTTCCTCCCTGGCGAGGCGTTCGCGCTCTGGCGTGGAGCGCAGCGAAGCGGTACTCTCGGCCAGCGCCGAGAGATCAATCTCTGACTCACCCAGGAAGTAGCTCATGGGCAGGCCGAGACGGTCGGCCAGAATACCGAGCGCCTGGACTGAGGGCGTCATCTTGCCGCGCTCAACGGCGGAGATGTAGCTCTTGGAGTACGTGTCTCCAGCTAATTGTTGTTGGGTCTTATTGGCAGCAATACGGGCCGTTCTCACTCGCTCGGCAATGGTCATGGTATCCGGTCGCGCGGGAATAGCTCCACTACTCGATGACGATTGGGGCGCAGTAGTCGAACTTTGCTGCGATACTGATTCTAATGGTTGGTCTGGCATGCCCTCCTCGCGTGATTATCTCTCGTTCTGAACAACACAAAGAGGCATCAGGTATTTCCCATGCCTTACTTGAGTGTTCATTTGTAAGAGACGAGATAATACGCTGCTCCTTTCTTCTTGTTAATTCTCAGTCGACTATACTCTTCAAGATATTCCAGATCAGAATAGCTGACCTGAACGGCATGTGAGACGACTGCAATTGCAGCTTGCCTGGCTGGATGCTGAAAAGAGCCGTCGCACAAGAGGACAATTGTATTTTAGCAATTGGGATGCACTGCTGTCAAGATCAAGAACACAAAATAGACATCGCTCTAAGATTAGGTGTACAGGCCGACTTTCTGGCTTCATTCGAGTAGGGCGAATGTGTTCTAGCAACGATAGGGCACGTCGGCTTGTATGCCTGATACCCCCCAAAACGGCTAATCTGAGTCTCAGGCAAGTGTCACTTGAGCGTGTGAACCTGTACAGACCCTAGTGGTCAATGAGAAGCCGAAACGAGGTGTTGGAGGTATAGGAGCGGCGACGCCCCCCGGCCAATCGCCCACTCAATGGGCTTACATGCCGTAGACCGCCTCAAAGGCGCCGGCAATGACACTGTAGCCTTTATTGGTCGCGTGGATGTCGTGGAAGAGGAAGTTGCAGATCCAGGTATAGTTGCAGGTATTTGGGTTGGGCACGGTTGCGCCGCCAAAGGCGTTAAACACATTTGCCACCGGCACGGCATACGTGCTGGCAACGCTGGCGATGGTCGCATTGAGCTGCTGCACATACGGAACCGAATTGGGGCACTCATTCTGGTAGGGGTCGTAATAATTCATCAGCAGCAAATCGCCTGTGCCGTTGAGCGCGCTCTTGAGCTGACTGAGGATCGTTCCCAGGTTCTTCTGGACGGTTGCCAGATCATTGCTCCAGGAACTGCTGACGGTGCAGTTGGAGGTGTTAATATCGGGGAGCAAGTCGTTGGCGCCCATATCGAGCGTCACCGGGCTGACCTGGCCGGGATGGTTCTTGATAAAGCTGAGGGCCGCCTGAAGCTGGGAAGTGAAATAGATATACTTCCGCACAATGGCGAAGGTACACCCACCATTGATAAATGTTGTGGTGGTCTCGCCGGGGCAGGCCATGTTTATCAACTGTTGGGAGCCGTGACCTTTCAGGTTGCTAAAAAAGTCATCGTTATACCCATCATCCCAGTTGAGGTCCGGTTGATAGCCATAGGCCAGCGAGTTGCCCAGCGCCAGGAAATACTTCTTTGGGCCAACGAAGCCCTGCGCGTGGGCCGGGGTGCCGAAAGACAGTGAAACTGCTGCGACCAGTGCTACCAGGGAGCCAAGCAGCAGCACACGCGAACGCAGAGCCGAAAGGGAGAGCAGAGACCGCAGGGGTGAAGTGAAGGGGATAGATACCATAGGAAGTCCCTCCTTTTGGCGCGCCGCTACTGGGGGCGCCAGGATGCTGTTGTTGAGGCGCGTCATCGCGCTATGTCACGCCGGGGGGCGTTGCACCTGAAGGGAATAAGGGGACTTCCTCAATGCCACTCCCAGAGAGAGATGGCTTCATACACACGGTATTATAGCACATCTATAGGGAGCATGCAAACGTCATTGGTGAGGAGAGCAAGCCCGCTGCACCAGGGATGTGATGCAGCGGACTGTATGCGTGAGCGAGTGCTGAGGGGTTACTTGTTGAAGAATTCGCTCATATTCTTCACCTGTTGATCGTCGCTGGCCGCGCCGATGTGGCCGAGATTCCAGGAATCCTCAATCGTCTTGAGCATGCTGTAGTGGTTATAGGGAAGGTTCGAGACGAAGCCATGCTTCACTGTGGCGCCGATGATAATCATCGGTATCTCTCCACCACCCAACACACCGCCCGGCCAGGTGCCACCTGTGGAAAGCTGGCTCCCTGGTGGGAGTATGGGGCTGTCGCAGCAGCCATCATCGTTGATATAGTCCTCAGTATTTGGCGTGGGAGCGAAGTCGTTCTCGTCCCAGGTCAGGAAGATGACTGAGCGGCTCGTCCAGGCGCGCGAGTGCATGATGGCTGTTACCCAGGTTTGCACAAAGGCATCGCCATCTTTAATCAGATTCTGGTCGTTCTGGTCGCCCTGGGTGTTGGCATAGGGGCATGGAGAATTGGCGCCGCCGATGCCGTGCATATCGTTGCACTGATCGGGACTGATCCAGATGTAGTTGGGCAGTTTATCGGGGTGGTTCAGATCACTGCTGAGTTGGGTCAGAGGTACGATGTTCTGTACGCGCGCCGGGTTATCCTGGATGTCGGTGTACATAATGAACGGATCGTGTTTGACAACATAGCGGTTCCCATTGGCCCCATCGGTCTGGGGTTGGCCCGCGATCATCCCATCCATGTATGCTTTCCAGGTGCGGTGGTTGGCCTCAAGCTGGTCGACAATGTTGGTATGGTCCAGGTTTTGGACCGTCGTGGGGTCAAAGTTAATGCTCCAGTTGCTGCCAGAGGTGGCGGCCAGGTAGTTGGGGAAGCTGGGATGGGTGACGCCGAAGTAGTTAGCTGCGAAGCCGTAGGTGGTTGCCAGGGAGTTGATGAAAGGCGCGTTGGGGTCGCCAATAATATCCGGCGTGCTGTGGTTCTCCATCATAATAATGTAGACGTGATCGAATTCGGGGACGCCGCCGGAATGGTCGCCTTGGGGGGTGATCTGGTGAGAAGTGGACGCCAGCGCGATAGCTGGTCCAGCCAGCAGCAGCGTTGCCAGGCCAATCAGCCCCATCATCAGCGGGGTACGAAACCGTTTCATCGTGGATAAACCCTCCTAAATGTCAGTTGCACTCTCCAGAGAACGATAGAACCTGCGAGGGGGATCGTCGGCGCGGCGTGAAGCCAGGGAGCGCCGGGGGATGGCGTGTTGCGCTACCGCTGCATTTCAGTCGGCAGACAGCCCGCTCGACAACCCAAGTATAGCAGGAAGCGGGTGAAAATATGGTAGTGGTTTGGTGATGATAAGGTTAAGGAATCATTATCTGATTGTAATGAGCGCCTCTGGTGTTCAGTCCCCCGCCGCCAGGGAGCGGTACGAGTACCAGGCTATCAGTCGGAGTACCGCCCGGCTCTCGATTGGCAGGCGCGGTTCCTTGCTTGTTGTTGTGCCATGCGATACAATGCCGGTTGGGAGTCACAAAATCTCGGACGGTGGAGATGCTGCGCATGCGAATACCGATTATTGCGGGGAACTGGAAAATGCACTATGGACCTGCCGAGGCAGAAGAGTTTGCGGCGGGGATTTTGCCTGGCTTGCATGAGGTGCATGAGGTGGAGCGGGTGCTGTGCCCGCCGTTTGTCTCGCTGACGGCGGTGGCTGGCGCGATTGCGGGCAGCGAGGTCCGGCTGGGCGCGCAGAATATGTATTACGAAGCCCAGGGGGCCTTTACCGGCGAAATCTCGCCAACGATGCTGCGTGGCCTCTGTACGTATGTCATTGTAGGGCATTCGGAACGGCGCGGCTATTTTGGCGAGACGGACGAACTGGTCAATAAAAAGGTGCGCGCGGCGCTCGATTACGATTTGCGTCCCATCGTCTGCGTGGGCGAGCGGCTGGAACAGCGCGAGGCCGGAGAGACGGAGCAGTTGATTCGCGCGCAGGTGCGCGGCAGCCTGGGCGGATTGCCCGCCGAACGTGTACCTGAGATCGTTATTGCCTATGAGCCGATCTGGGCGATTGGCACGGGCCGCGCCGCTACGGCGCGGGACGCGGTGACAGTGGTGCAGTTGATTCGCTCGCTGCTCGCTGATCTGTATGGCGCGGATGTCGCTCAGGCGGTGCGTATCCAGTACGGCGGCAGTGTGACGGCGGCCAATATCACAGAGTTTGTCTCGCAGCCAGATATTGATGGGGCATTGGTTGGCGGCGCGTCGCTCAAGCCGGAGTTTGTTGACATTGTGCGCGCCACCGCTGAAGCAAAGGGGCCACGAACGTGAGCAACATCTACGATGACATTCAAACGGCGTTGAACCGGGGCGAGCAGGTGGCTATTGTCACTATCGTGAAGACGACTGGCTCGTCACCGCGCCCGGCGGGAACCAAAATGCTGGTCTACCCGGATGGCCGCACGCTGGGCACACTGGGCGGTGCCCTGCTGGACAGGCGCGCGGTGCAGGATGCGGTAGAGACGATCAGAGATGGACGCCCGCGCGCCGGGTTCTATGCGATTGATGCCGATACCGGCGAAACGTCGGGAAGCTGCGGCGGCACAATGGAGGTGTTTGTCGAGGCAGTGCGCCCGGAGCAGCGGCTGATTCTGGTGGGCGGCGGCTATGTCGCTCAGGCGCTGGCGCGCATTGCCAGCCATCTGGATTTCCGCATTCTGGTCGTTGATGATCGCCGCGATCTGGTCAATCCGCAGACGTTCCCCGAAGGCGCCCAACTCCATTTTGGCGACATCCCGCAGGTGGTGGGCGAGTTGCAGCCCGATGCCTCCACCTGGATTGTGGTGGTGACGAGGGGACATCATCTGGATAAAGAGGCCCTGCGCGTGGCGCTGCAATCGCCCGCGCCGTATGTGGGCATGATTGGCAGCCCTGGCAAGGTGCGGCGCATCTTTCGGGAACTGCTGGCAGAGGGCATTCCACGCGAGCGGCTGGAACAGGCCCACGCGCCTATTGGCCTGGACCTGGGCGCGGAAACGCCTGATGAGATTGCCCTGGCGATTGCGGCGGAGATGCTGCTGCTGCGGCGCGGCGGCACAGGCCAACCTCTGCATCAAATCCATCGCATACTGGAAGCCGTGGCAGTCAAAGAAGAGTAAGGGGATGGAGCGCCAGCGTCCCCGTTGGCTGGAGTCCAAACGGGCGGCAGGCGGCGCTCAAGCCCGGTATTCATAGCTGTTCGGGTAGCCGGGCGACCTGAAGCGCGTCGGTGGTGGCCGTGCTGGACGGCGTGGCAGGTGGGGTGCCACCTGACTGATGCGGCAGGGGAATCAAGCCCATCTCAATCTTGAGCGTTAAGATGCGCAGGACAGAGGCGTCGATGCGTGCCCGTGTCAACGTTCCATCGGCGATGGCCTGCTTGAACGCATCCATCGTCTGCTGCACCATCTGCGGATTGTAGGGGCCAATCACGATGTCGGCCCCGGCCTTGATGGCAAGCACCGCTGCCTGTGGAACTGACCAGCGCTGATTCAACGCGCCCATATAGAGGCTATCGGTAATCACCACGCCGTTGAAGCCTAGCTCGCCGCGCAGAACGCCATCGATGAGTGCGGGTGAGAGCGATGCCGGATATTGGTTGTCCACAGCGGGAATCAGTTCATGCGTCACCATGATAGCGCGCACATCCTGGGTTTTGAGCAGCCCGCGATAGGGAGCCAGATCGATATTCTCCCAGTCGGTGCGTGAACGGTGGAGAACGGGCAGGCCGATATGAGGGTCGGTGGAAGTGTCGCCCAGCCCTGGATAATGCTTCAGGGTGCCGGTTATGGCGCCGCTCTGCTGCAAGCCTGCCAGATATGCCCCGGCCATTGTCTCCACGCGGTCTGGTGTCGAGCCAAAGGTTCGACCGGCAAGCTCTGGATTGTCTGTACCCACATCCACAACCGGCGCCAGGTCCAGATTGAAGCCAAAATCACTCAGGAAGCCTGCGTCTTGCTCGCCGCGCGCTTCCGCCTGGGCCGGGGTCTGCAAAGAGGAAGCCGAAGGCAGCGGTCCAACCACGTTTATCAGGCGGTTGACTGGCCCGCCCTCCTGATCTACCGCCAGCAGCAGAGGAATAGAGGCAAGCTGCTGCAACTGCTGATTCATCGAACGAAGCTGATCGGCAGACTTGATATTAGAACTGAAGAAGAGTACACCGCCCGCGCCCTGCGCGTTAATCATCTGAACAGCGTCGGGCGTCGGCTCCAGGCCAATGAACTGCACGATCATCATCTGGCCCAACTCATCGTCCAGGCTCAACTGCGGCAAGAGCAGCGCCGCGTACTCCGCAGGGGTCAGCGGGTGGCCTGGAACCTGCGTGGGTTGGGGCGCATGGCACAGCTTGCAGGTAGTCTGAGGCAGACGGCTCCAGCCCAGAATATCGCCGCCGGGCGCCATAAAGGCGGAACTGGCAAGCCCCGCTCGCACGCCCAGCACCACAAGTCCCAAGGCTACCGCCAGGCGCGCCAGCCAGGGCGATGCCCTGAGCCGTGCCCAGCGCGAGGGCGCGCGCCGCCTGCGTAATGGACGATTGGCGCTGCGTAGATTGGTCGATGCGCCTTTCGCTGGCGGAACGCCGCGCAGGCCGGGAAGCGGCTGCGTATCTACATCGGCCAGCGCCGTCGCTGAACCAGACCGCGCGGAGCGGCGGGCATTGCCCGCACGTGGCGAGGCGTCAGCAGGCGCGGGGCGACCTGATGCAGCGGGGACTGGTTGGGTATCCAAATCGGCCAGCGCCGATGGATCGCCCAGGTCAGCGGTTAGCCGAAGCGCGGCTGGTGTAGATGGCGTGTATTCCTCAAGGGGCTGGCCTCGCCAGGGCTGATCGGATGGGAGCAATGATCTCACGAGCGGCCTCCTTTCCGCCGCGCGAGCAAACCCAGCAGGCTGATGCGCGCCAGCCAGCCCAGTGCCCCCAGCACGGCAAAAAGCTCCAGCGTGCCGACGGTACTCTGCGCGTGTGGGTCTTGCGCCAGGTAGAAGGGGCCATAGCGGAGCGCTACCGCGACAGCGAACACACCCAGATCAAGCCAGGCGGGCAGAGTCGCCAGCACGATTGCCGCCTGCCAGCGGCGGCACAGCGCGCCAGTGAGCGCGGGTAAGCAGTAGAACGCGCCAGCAACGAGCGGCGCGAGAACATCGGGGACGGGGCCATCGGGATGGCCCAGGCTTGCCCAGATGCTCTGAGGCACCAGGGCAATCAGCAGCAGCAGCACCTCGCTCACCACTGTGACTCCCAGCAGGGCACGCCACACGATGATGGCGCGCACGGCTGGCATATGCAGCGCGCCGGGTTTCCGACTGCCGCTGCTCCTCCGGCGTACCACATCTGAAGAGAGCGGCGGGTGTTCACGACCCATGCGTAGGTTGGGCGGCGATACCTGCGACATAGTGGCCTCCTGGCCGCTCGAACGGTTGTGGGTGCGCGCTGGCGCAGCCACCAACTGGCGAACGCGCAAGCTCACAAGGTAGCACACAACCTGGCACATGAAGCACAAGCGTTGTGCCGAGGGCCGCGCTGAAACCTGATAGCAGCCCTCTAGCGCTCTGCCGATTCCTTGTCCGCCAGAGAGTATAGCTCATCTGGAAAGAGAAAAGCAAGGGCACAACTGTGAACTAATTCACACTTTGAGAGTACATAGCTTGCTTCTTGATTCTTGCGACCAAACAGGGCATAATCAGTCCCAATAGATAGAACGTTCCATACAAGGGAAGGGATTCATTGGGGTGTATCATCCGACCACGCGCGTGCTGACCGTCCTGGAATTATTGCAGTCGCACCGCCAGATGAGCGGGCCAGAACTGGCGGAGCGGTTGGAAGTAAATATTCGCAGCGTGCGTCGCTATGTCATGATGCTGCAAGACCTGGGTATTCCCGTTGAGGCAGGACGCGGGCGTTATGGCGCGTATCGGCTGCGCCCTGGGTATAAGCTGCCGCCGCTGATGTTCAGCGAAGAAGAGGCGCTGGCCGTCATTCTGGGGCTTGCCACCGCGCGCCGCCTGGGGCTGGCGGAAACGCCCCAGGCTGCCGAGGGCGCGCTGGCGAAGATCGAGCGCGTGCTGCCGGTAGCGCTGCGCGAGCGGGTGCGGGCCGTCCAGGAAAGCCTGGTGCTGGCCCTGGACCCGTTGAGCGCGATGCCCGCCAGTGATTTAATCGTCACACTGGGAATGGCTGCCCGCCAGAGCCACCAGGTCTGGCTGCGCTATCGCGCGTGGGGTGGAGAAGAGACCGGGCGAGTATTTGACCCATACAGCCTGGTCTATCGCTCAGGCTTCTGGTACGCCGTCGGCTATTGCCACCTGCGGGAAGATATTCGTGTCTTCCGGCTGGATCGGGTGATCGAGGCGAAGCTGTGCGAGAATACGTTTATCTACCCAGAGGACTTTGACGCGCTGGCGCATGTGGAGCGGGCTATCGCCAATACGCCCGGCGCCTGGCGCGTGGTGGTCTTGCTTAAGACAACGCTGGAGATAGCGCAGCGCCGCGTGCCGCCAGCGCTCGCCACGCTGGAGCCGGTAGAAGGTGGTGTCCTGCTGCGCTGCTGGGTGAACGAACTGGACTGGATGGCTGCTGTGCTGGCAAGCCTGCGCTGCCCGCTGGTGATTCAGGAGCCGGTGGAACTCCGCGTGGCCCTGGCGCAGCTTGCCCGAGACATCCTGCAACTGGCTGAGGTTGAGGAGCCAGCGTGCGAGGGGGCTTCTGGCAAGTGATGACGTTTCCTTTGAGATGTATTCCCATCTGCGACTGGCGCTGCCCTGCCAGTCGCGCCGCTGGCTCTGGCAGAGCGACGATGCGCCAGCACAATGGCTGGCGCTGCCAGCACGTCACTTCTGGCGGACGGGAGGCACACGCGCCCCTGGCAGCGTCCAGAGCGCCTGCCATAACGCCTGCCAGGCATCAGTTTTGCGTCTGGGCCGGTCCAACTCGCGCACCAACTGCCCCAACCGCGCCGCCTGCCAGGCCAGGTCGCTGCACCGCCGCGCCTGGCTCAGCGCCTCTTCCGGCAGCTCCAGCACGCGCAGCCCTTCCTCCACCTGCCTCCGCAAGAGATCATATACCGCCGGTGTCTCCAGCGGGCGCAGCGCTTCGCCATATTTCCCCAGCCGCTCGCGTGCGAGGGGCACCCTGGGCGGCGGCAGCGGCAGATAGCCGCCGCGCCGCCGCTGGCGCAGAATCCGCCGCAGTTCATCAGTGAAGGGCTGGCGCCAGTCTTCCAGCAGTTGGCAGAAGAAGAGCTGCACCCGCCCTTCGATGCTGGCGAAGAGCGAGGCCAGCGCCTGTGTAGTGCTGGCGTCTCGCTGGCTAGGGTTGGGGGCCTGGGGGCCTGGCGGCATCCGCTCGCTCCTGGCGGCAGCGGTGACGCGGAAGCCGTACTCCCTACCGCTCGGCGGCGCGGAAGCAGGCGGGACAGGGCGAGCGTCTTGGGTGCGCTGGGGATGGAAGAACGAGAACCAGTGGGGCAAATGAGCAAACATGGGCAAAAACTCCTTTCGCTGCAAAGAGCAACACAGCCCCATGAACAGCGAAACGGCCACTCCCCCGAGTCCCGTTGAGGCATGGCCTGCCACGCGCGCATGGCAGACGCGCTACCCCAACCGTTTCAGGAGGTGGCCGCCGGGAGGAAATGTGCCCAAAAATGGCGTAAACTCCCCCCAGCCCCCATCTCCCGGCTTTACCAGGACAAGGGGGTAGTGGTGCGAGCGGTCTTTGTCGACTGCTCGCACTGTGCAGTACCGTTTCTTCCGTTTTCAAGGTGCAAAACACGCGCTTCATCAGGGGAAGTGCGTGCCACAAGCATAGCAGATCACGCGCCCAACATCAAGCAAACAGACTTTTGGGCTAGCGCCCCTTCAAACACTCGGCGATTTTAATCGCCGCCAGGGGTGTGCCGCCAGGAAACCCGCGCAGCGGGTTGGGCGCTGCCCGGAGCGGGGTTGGGAGTCGGCTTATGCCGACTTGGTGGCCGTAGGCCCCTGGCAGCCACTTGAGTGGCTGAAAGCGGTATTTGAATGGTATTGCGCGCAGGCGCGGCCTTCAGCCGCCAGCCTCCCCGACGGCACGGACTTTTACATCGCCCTGACTTGGGGGCTGGCGGGCGGGGCAGTCAAGTGTTGACCACCCAGACAATCAGCGTTCCAGTGACCGTGCCGCTCGTGAGGGTAAGCTGCCAGCAGCCAGCAATCGGCACGTCAATGATCGAAGGATAGTTATTCGGCGGACTCACGGCGGCTGGAAAAACCTCGTCGAAGGTCTCCTGCGGATTTGAGAGCGCCAGGCCCTTGACCTCCAGTTGATTGCCAGCGTGAGGATTCTCGATGAGCCAGAGGATTTTGTCGTCTACTCCATCGGGAAACTGCCCGCCGGAGTGGAGAAAATAGTGCTGGCTGTCTATGGCATAGAAGAGATGGCCGGTGATCCCCGATGACCCTGGCTCAGCCTGCATCCAGGGAAGCGCTGCCGGAACTGTGCCGGGGCCACTGTATGGCCTGGTGTAAATGGGGGTGATTGGGCAACTGGCAGGCGCCTCTACTACTGTCGTTGCCGATTGGGCGACGGGTGTTGTTGAGGCTGCTGGTCGCTGCGTCTTGCCTGGCTGCACCGGCACAGAAGTGCTGCCACAGCCACCTATCAGCAGCGCCGCCAGCAGCGCGATTCCGACTATCGAGACATACCGCTGCATACGGCCCTCCTTTCGGGCGTCATCAACCTTTCTTCTCCCTTATGACGCGCGGACAGGGCTGGCTATCACAGAGGCCGAAGGCTGCCTGGCAACGCCAGCATGGAGGCTGGCGCTGCGATGAGCCGCCAGAGACGGCGGCGCTACAGGCTAGCGTGCCAGCCGCTCGGCCAGGGCTACGAAGGTGCGCACCGGAATGCCGCTGGCGCCTTTATCGGCGTAGGGCTTGCTGCTGCTAAAATCGCTGACAGCGGCAATATCCAGATGCGCCCAGGGCGCGCCCTCCGCGAATTTGCCCAGGATGCGCGCCGCGCCGATGGAGCCAGCCTCGCGCCGGATCACGCTCTGGCGCACGTCGGCCACCTCACTCTTAATCAGTTCGTCATAATCCTCATCCATTGGCATCTGCCAGAAGCGCTCGCCAATTTCTTCGCCGATCTCAGCGATCTGGCGCGCCAGCGCGTCATCGTTGGCAAAGAGTCCGGCGCGCACGCTGCCCAGCGAGACCACAATGGCGCCGGTCAGCGTGGCAACATCTACGATGGGCGCAAGCTGATGCGCGCGGGCATACGAGATGGCGTCGGCCAGAATCAGGCGGCCCTCGGCATCGGTATTGACGATCTCCACCGTTTTGCCGTTCATAGCGCGCAGAATGTCGCCGGGACGGTACGCATTGCCGCCGGGCATGTTCTCGGTTGCGGGCGCCAGGGCGGTGACGTTGATCTTGGGCTTCAACTGACCGATAGCCTGCATGGCGGCAATCACCGAGGCGGCTCCGCACATATCAAACTTCATATCTTCCATATTGGCGGCGGGCTTGATCGAGATGCCGCCGGTATCGAAGGTGATGCCCTTGCCGACCAGTGCCAGGCCAGGCGCGCCATCGGGATCGCCCTTGTAGCGCAGAATGATAAGCTTGGGCGGCTGCGCGCTCCCACTGGCGACGCCCAGCAGGCAGCCCATGCCCAGTTCCCGCATCTGCTCGCGCTCCAGCACCTCACACTCCAGGCCATTGGCGGCGGCCATCGCCTGCGCGCGGCTGGCAAGCTCGGTTGGCGTCAGGACGTTAGGCGGCTCATTGCCCAGATCGCGGCAGAAATTGACCGCCTCGCCGATGATGCGCCCGCGCTCGCTGCCCTGCCGCAGCGCCGTCTCATCTTCGCCCAGCAGCGTGATCTGCTCGACGCGCTTGCTGTTGCTCTCACTGCTGTTGTCGCTGCTGCCCTTATATTTCTTGAACTCGTAGAGGCCATACAGCGCGCCTTCGGTGGCAGCCTCGGCACCATGCGTGGCCCCAACGCCGAGGTGCGCCAGTTCCGGCCACCAGAGCGCCAGCGCGACGTGCCGCGCCCCAGCTTTGCGCGCCGCGCGGCAGCCAGCGGCGGCGGCGCGGCGCACAGCCTCAAAGTTGAATGCTTTGCGCGGCCCGAAGCCAACCAGGACGATGCGCGGCGTCTTCAACCGGCCCAGCGTATGCACAACCGTTGTTTCCTGGGCGCCGCCCGCCAGTTCGCCATCGCGGCGCATGGCGGCCAGCGCGCCACCCAGCGCGGCATCGAGCGCGGCGGCTGGCCCTTCAAACGCATCGTTGCGACCGCCCTTAAAGATGCCGACAACCACAGCGTCGGCGACAACCTCACCTGCGGAAGTGGCGGCAATCTGAATCTCCATAAAAAAAGCTCCTCTACAGCGTAGATATGAGAAATCGTGTTCTGTAGAGGATTATGGCGAATGGCGGCAAGCGCTGTCAAACAAGGCTTATCCAAAATATCGTGGCTGCCGATTCGACGCCAGTTGCGCCGCGCGTCGAATTTGCTCCTCTGTCATACCTAGATGGCCGAACCACTCTTCGGTAGTATAGTAGCGTGGGTTGGTATAGGGATCATGTTCTGGGTCGTGTCGCTCAAGCCCTTGCTGCTCAACCCACGACTCGATAAACGCCTCTGGCGTTTGCCCTTGCTCCTGGGCAAGCGCCTGGAGCTTCTGATAGGACCGATCCGAGATCGTCAGCGTAGCCATCTTACTGCCCTCACGGTATGTCTGTTATGTCGCAGGTGCATGTAGTCTTTATCGTCCTCATTCTATCATACCGGGCGGCAGGCAAGGTTCTTAGCCTGGAAAGCCCTGGGGAGGTGAAGGCGAAGAGCCTATGTGGGTAGTCTGTCAAGGGGTCAGGCTTGTATAAAATAGGAAGCATGCTAACCGCTTTTCAAATCTATATTAAGAGGGAACTGGGCATAGTGGGACATACATCCTCACCTGCGAGCAGGGACGGTTGGGTCTGGAGTTCTGCCGTGTTCCTTATGATGTGGAGGAACTGCTGCGTATTGTGCAGGCCAGCGGCAGACCCCACGCCGAAAGAGCCATCGCCGACTACCGGAGTCGAAAGCAGGAATAGCTCCAGTATCAGCCAGGCACTTTATGAGCCGGTTGTAATCGTGCCGGTCCAGGTGCCGATCTGAGCATTGTACTGCTGGGTCGCGTTGCCTGGATTGCAGGTGTTGGTATAGCCATCCTTGTTGAAGGTGCCGCTGATGGTGCTGGCATTGGTGAAGGTGCCTTCAAGATGCTCATTGATGAATGGCGTCTGCGAGACGCAGGAAGCGCCGCTGGCATACGTAGAATAATTGGTAGTGATCGTCTCGGTATAGGTCAGCTTGCCATCTTTGTAGCTGCCCTGGCAGGTCCAGGCAGTATAGTTTGTATACGTTGCGCCTGTAGAATCTGTATCTGTAAAGGAATGGGTCTGGCCGTCATCCCGCTGCTGGCAAGCCATGCCCCCCTGCGGGTCCGGGCGGCCCGTGATAATGAGTACCTGCATAAAATCATCAAACTGCTTGCCAGTGACAGCATCCTGGTGATGGATCGTGATACTGAGCGTGAAGCTGGCATTGTCGGGCGGCGCGCCGTTTGGGCCGGGTGTGCCTGCCTCGCCCGGTGGAACAATCGCCAGCGTGTAGCTGCGCGCGGTGTGGCCGCCGCTGTCTTTGGCGCTGAGGCTATGGGTGCCGGGCGGCCAGGCTGAAGTGATCGTCAGATTGGCGGTGACGGCGCCGCTCGCGCCGCTCTGCGCAGTTGGCGCGCCTGGCGCGGGCTGTCCATCGAGCAGGAACGTGATTGTTGAGTTGCTACAGAACTGCTGGCCGCTGACCTGAATACTGGTGCCGCTTGAGGCGGCTGGAGTGCTTCCAGCCTGATATTTGCTCGTTACAGTAATCATCGGGGAGCGATTGACCAGGACGCAGCCCAGTGGCCCCTTCCCATTGATGCCCAACAGGGTGAGTGTGCCTCCGGCAATCAACATAACGGCTACGAACGCGAGAAAAGCTATCAGCAGCACGGGGCGTTTTCCAGGCGCTGGAGGTAGCGCGGCGGGCGGCGTTGCCGAAACAGGCAGTTGGGTGAAGAAGGTCTGGTCAGGTGGCGGGCTGGCAGAAGGCGTCTGTGCTGCCCAGCCACCGCCATTGCCGGGCCAGTAGGGCGCTGGTGCCTGCGCTGGCAGAGGCGGGGGCGCGGCTTGCGCGGCGGGTGGCTGTGCCCAGGCCGGGGGCGCGTTCACCGGCGCGGGTGCCTGCCAGGCAGATGGTGTTAAGCGTGTTTGCGCCGCTAATATCTCCGGGTCTATCTGCCAGCCCGCCACTGGCGGCGGTGTGGCCGCTGGCTGAAAGCGCGTGGCGAGATCATCCACCTGTGGCACTGGCTGGGCGCGAGTGGAGTAGGTAAGCTGTGTGGCGGAATCGAAGAAATTATCTGCTTGATTGCTGGCGGCCTGAATATTCAGATGAGCATTGGCGGAGTCGCCTGCTCCCTGTGGATGAGCAAAGCGATCATAACCTGGTTGCTGATTAGCATGATCGGTCATAGCAGAAACTCCTTTGGGGAGCCATGCCAGCATCGGTGGCATGTTGATATGAGCCAGAAAACATGGGAAAGGCTGTTCTTTGTTGGCGAGCCTCCTGCTAAAGAGAACGCTGCCCTGTCGATATTTTTCGGGTGAACAATTGAGAGAGAGCCAGCAGTGACTTTTTCGCCGTTTATGACAACTATACTATGGGGACGTTTCGTTGTCAGTGAAATGGCTCTCATTTCGCCTCAGCAATGCTGCAAAGCAGGTCGTGCGTCCAATCATTTGCCGTTTCAGATTTGATACCTTCAGTGGAACCATCGTATAGTGGTTGGGTTGTAATTCATTTTGCAGATGGAGAGATCGTTGTGGGTTTGTGTATTTGAAAGGATTAAGGATGCGTATTGCGCTGGTTGCGCCCCTGGTTTCGCCTATCGCGCCGCCCTTTCTGGGAGGTGCGCAGGCACTGTTGGCCGATTTGGCCGTAGGTCTGGCAGAGCGCGGGCATCGGGTGACGCTCTTTGCTGCCTCTGGCTCGACGATCCCCTCCCCCAATGTCACTGTGCGCGACCCCGGCGTTGATTCGGGCAAACTGCGCCCGGCGCGCCTTTCCGGGTCGGTTGCCAACTCAGAGAGCGGCGCGGAGGCGGCTGACCCGACGTTCTTTCAGAGCGCGCATAGCTTCTTGCGTGTCTTTACACAGCTTCAACAGGAATTGCACGCCTATGATCTGGTGCATCTGCATGCCTTTGACTGGCCCGCCTTTGCTTTTGGCGCGCTGCTGGCCTCAGAGCGTCCCATTGTTCACACGCTGCACCTGCCCGCGATTCATGAGGGGATCAATGCGCTGCTGCGCGAGCTTCACGAGGCAAAAAATCCAACCCGGCTTGTCACGGTATCTCGTAGCTGCGCCGAGACCTATCGCCCCTACGCGCCGATGGATGCAGTGATCCCGAATGGCATCGATGTTGAAGCCATCCCCTTTGGTGAGCGTGCCGATGATGATGGCTGTGTACTCTTTGCCGGGCGCCTCTCGCCAGAGAAGGGGGTGAAGGATGCTATCGAGATTGCGCGCCGCGCGGGGCGACATCTCAGCCTGGCCGGTGGTATCTATGATACCGCCTACTTTGAGCAGGAGATTCAGCCGGAACTGCATGCCCGCCAGTATGAACTGGAGTATGTTGGGCAACTACTCCGCCCTGATTTGTGGAGTTTGATGGGCCACGCCACCGCGCTGCTCTTGCCTATTGATTGGGAGGAGCCATTTGGTCTGGTAGCTGTCGAGGCGATGGCCGCTGGTTGCCCGGTCATTGCCTATGCGCGCGGCGCGCTGCCAGAAATCATCAGCGATGGCGAAACCGGCTTTCTCATCCCGCCCGGTGATATTGACGCCGCCGTGCGCGCTGTGGAGGCGGCGTCTTCGCTCTCTCGCGCTGCCTGCCGCGCCCGCGCTCAGCGGCTGTTTAGCCTGGAACGCATGCTCGACGACTACGAGCGATTTTACGCACAGCTCGTGGCGTGACGCGCTCCGCAAAAACGACAAAGACCAACGCGGAATCCTCTCTGAGAAGCAGAGGATTCCGCGTTCAATTGCCAGCGGATCAAGAGATAAACCAGACACCGGGGCCAGGAGAGATGTAACGATAGTCGACACGGGCAAAACCGCCGCCGTTCCAGAAGAAGTTCATTTCGCTAATCAACACCCAGCCGCCGCTCAGAATCTGCTCTACGTGCGCGACGTGCCCCAGATTGAGGGCGCCTTGAGTTCCTGGCGAAAAGACCACCGTTGCGTTGGGGACTGGCGTGGTGGTGACGGTCATGCCTTTGGCTCTGGCGGCGTTGGCCCAGTTCCAGGCATCGCCGAAGCCATCCATGTTCTCATCGGGCCGCTTGTGATGTGCCCACCAGGTACATTGCCCGAAAGCCCCTGCCCAGGGGTCGCCATAGTAATCCTGTACGGCAAAGCTGTTGAAGCCTGGCGGGACGACCCAGTTGTCATAGGGCGGAGGTGGGATGGTTGCCGGGGTCATAGGGATGTTCAGCAGCGGGTGCATGTTGGCACCATAGGACGGGTCGTTAGGGATTTTGATGTTCATCCCAATATAGAGCTGGTCGGCAGAAACAAGGTTGTTAATTTCAAGTATGCCGCCAGGCTGGACTCGAAAATGCTGAGCAATGCTATCCAGGGTGTCGCCGTAGTGAACGCTGTACCAGTGGAAGGGAATGTTTGGTGCGGGCGGAGCGGCAAAGCTCGCCAGGCTTTTGAAGGCCGCCAGCATGTCCTGCTTCACACTTAAAGGCACCAGGGCAAAGGCGGTTGCCAGCAGGCTTACCAGAATCGCGCCAACAGCGAAGGCGTGCATGAAGAAGGGACGTGGCCTATGCGCGCGAAGGGCCAGTGGAGTGTGACCGAGCGACCCAGGCCGGGCCGCTTTGTCGCGCCCGGCGATGAAGATTGGCGCGGTGACGTTTGGCCCGCGCAGAACCGGCATGGGTCTGCTCTCAAAAGGCACGAGTCCGCGCTCTTCAGCCTCTGCTGCGTCCTGCTCTTCACCCCACTGCTCCTCATGGTCCCACTGCTGCTCATCCTGGGCGGCGGATTCGTCGTCTTCGGCGCTGTAGTTGTCCTCTTCCTGATACGCATCTGCTTGATAGCCGTCATCATAGGCATCATCTTCGCTGCCATCCTCTTCCTCAAAAGTGGAGGGATAGCGATTGTCGGCATCGTAAAGGCCGCTGGCAGATGCGTCTTCGTCGTAGTCGGAAGGTTCATCGCCATAGGTCAGGCCAGTTTCCACATCCTCGTCCTCAACGTAAGCGGCACGTCTGCCTTCCTGCTGCCAGGAGAATCCGTTGCTCTTGCGTCTGGCGTGCTGGTGGTACGCCGATGCCCGTCTCAACATGCTCTCTCCATCCTCTTGAAGAAAAAGTGGTAGCCCTCGCTGCTGGCGAGGAGCGTTGATGTGTGCCTGAGTGGTTTCAGGTCTGATTCTAGCCTGGAATCTAAGAGAATGGAAGAAAAAGCGAGGCCGGTAGTACCATCGTACTGTCTACTCTACAGTAATGGTGAATGGCCCCCATTCGCCGATCAGTCCCTGCCCATGCAGCGAGGCGCTTTTGCCCTGCTCGATGGGCTTTTCAGTCATCAGCCCCAGCGCGATCAGGAATGAGTCCATTTTGGCGGGCACGTTGGTATAGTGGCTGGCCTCGATGCCATCAATCCAGAAGATCAGTTCATCGGTACTTTTCGTATAGGCTATCTTGCACTGATGACGCTGGCCTTCCTGCGTCGGCACGTCCAGTTCGTGAAAATAGCAGAAATATTTAGGCCGGTCCGTTTGCCGATCTTCAGGAACCGGCACGCCAGGGAACGGCAGCCGGGCATACACCGTAGCAATCACATCGTTGCACATGAAGACATCCAGCGCCAGCCCCGCTTTGAAATCCAGCAGATTCACCGAGACAAAGCCATCGTACAGGTCATGGGGCGCTGTGCCGATACAGCGGGCGCTCATCATCCATTCCAGGGTGATGGTTCCCTGCTCCGGCGGCTCAAAGAGTTGCGTGGAGAAATACATGTTCTTGGCGTTGTCCAGGATCTGCACCTGATCGTTGCTGCGCGTCAGGGGCACAGCAGCCACGCGCAGCCGGTCGCCTTCGACGACCACGACGGCGTTTGGCTCGCGGTACTGCCAGAAGGTGCCGTCCGGCTGGGGAAAGCCTCCATATTGCCAGGTCGGATTTTTCCCGGTAATAATCGAACCATAGTTCCCATAGGTGCTTCGCGTGCCCTTTGTGTTGTTCTGCTCTTTGGTTGGCGCGATTTCGGTCGTTTGTTCGGTCTGGGTCTTGCTCATGCGCGTATCCTTTCTTCTGTTTCTTGGAGATCAGTTGCTATCTCCCCCATCAATCTCAAGGTTGTCCTCAATCTCTGTGTCGGCTTCAAAATCCTCATCAGTCTCAGTATTGGCCCCTGTATCTTCGGTCACTTGTGACCACAAATTAGCAGCGCCTTCGCTTCTATGAGAGAGCGACCAGAGATCAGCTACAATAAATTGCTGAAAATCACGGATTTGTTCGCGCAGCTTCTGATGGACGAGCATCTCTGGCCGAGGGTCCACATAGTAGACCCCATCAAGGCGATTGAGAGCGACGGTATAGCCAAGAAAGTGGTTTTTCTTAAATGTGGAGGCAATGCCAAAGTCGGTGGCTCCTGGGGCCGACTGGCGTTTCTGGGATGTGCTAGCGCGCTGAACATCGTGGAGAAAGATGGCAACAACTGGTATCTCTCTCCCCAGCAGTCTGGCGAGTAAGTATTTGTCAAGAAATATCTTGTCTAACCGATCTTTGCTGGTCGTCTTGACAGACCCGACAATTTCGGAAGGGTGAATATGCTTTGTTTCTGAGGCGATGATGGCCCTGGTGCGTGAGAAGACAAGATCGAGTTCATAGGACATCACATAACCAGGATTACCTGGTATGGGGATTCGTATCGTGCGCGGTTCACAGGTGACGCCAACTTCCTGAATGATGAGCTTGATGAAGGTCTCAAATAGTTGCCCAATGCGTTTGCGAGATTGATTAGCGCTGGCAAGCGCATCTCCAATACACCCAATCGATTGCTGGATAGTGTAAACCACTTTGTTGATTTCGCCTGACTGCATGTATGCCTGGATTGTTGGTCGCTCGATAGCTTTCTCCTGAAATCTGCGCACGTCTCCAAGAAGATCAAAGAACCGCCCATACGCATCAAGGAATTCGGCTGTGGAGGAGATAAAGAGGCGCGAGTTGAGCGGGCGTGTGATGTTGTGGTTCTGTGCTTCATTGTATTGATAGAAAATATAGTGAGGCGCCTTGGGGGATAGGATTCGCGTTGGATGAGCCTCTCTCAAGTAATTGAGAAGAGCCTGGCAGATAGCTGGATAGTCACTGAGCTTTGTAAATCCTGCCTTGTTTTGGATGCTTGCCTGAAGTTCTGTAAGAGAGACGCGGCTCATCGAATGGATTTCCTTCGCTCGGCGTTTTGTCGGTCATATTCGATCCAGCGGTCAATGGGCCAGTTTTCGACCAGACGAATGCGCTCTGCTGCCCACTCGCAATACTCCGGAGTGATGTCGCAGCCTTTCCATTGCCTTTTCAGTTGCTCGGCGACAACGGCTGTGGTGCCTGATCCTAGAAATGGATCAATAATGAGATCGCCGGGATTGCTGGAAGCCAGGACGAGCTTTCTGAGTAATTCTTCAGGCTTCTGGGTTGGGTGAGGTGTTTTCTCGTGCATCCCATTGCACGTCGTTGGGATTTCTAGCACATCTTTGGGCTTGGCGCCTTCAGGATGAGGCTGCCATAGCCGATCTTTATGTGCCCCATTGCCATACTGGCTTGTCGCAGCTTGCGGATGAAGCGGATATTTCAGCGTATGGTTTCCATAAGGGATACGAACGTCATCGATATGAAAGGTGAAATCTTTGCTCTTGCGAAAATGAAGAATGCTCTCGTGTGATCGGCCCCAGTCACTCCCCAGGTTGGCCTTGTTTTTGTAATGCCATACAAGCCACCGGCACCCTCGAAAGAAGCGGGAAGCGGGGAGCTTGAGATCAGCAAGTACCTCCGAAAATCCACAGATGTAAAAAGTGCCTGTTGGTTTAAGAACCCTTGCCACTTCCTCAATCCAACGCAGGGACCATTCGACGTACTGCTGCTGTGACTCGAACTCGTCCCACTCCGCCTTTTTGATGTTGTACGGCGGATCGGCAAAAACCAGATCAACCGACCCCGCTTCCAATGTGCCCAGCCAGGCGATGGCATCGCCAATCCAGATTTCTCCATTGGGATGCTTGAAGAAAAGAGCAGGCGTATTCGGGTTGAAATGTTCGGTATCTATCGAATAATAAACACCCTGCGCCGCAGGAGCGGAACCTGTGCTATCTGCTGATATGAGCGTTGGCTGCATTGCTGCTCGCTTGGTTTTGTTATGCTGCATGCCAAAACCTTTCTTGTGTTCCCTCTGTATGTCGGAAATAGCGTGCAAAGCAGCTATACGCTCAAATTATCGCACAATCCCCTGCACAATCACGGCGGCCAGCATGATGAGGGCTGCCAGCAGATTGCCGTTCATCAGTCGTGCCATCATAGCGAAATACCCCGGCAGTGAGCCATCCGCCCGGCGCAGCGCCAGCATCGGCAGCGCGACGGTCAGCGCGGCAAAGACCGCGTACCAGGGCAGCGCGCCGATCAGGCTATCAACCAGGATGGCCGCTCCCACCAGTACCAGCAGCGCGAAGCCAACCACCCGCGCGCGCTGCTCGCCAAGCGCCGCCACCGGCGACATTTTGCCAATCGCGCGATCCGCCCGCCAGTGCAGGAAATGATGGAAATAGAGTACCATCATGGTATACAGGCCAACCGGAATCGAGACGGCTATCGCCTGCCAGGTGACGGCCCCTGCCTGAACATAGAACGCCCCAACCAGCGGCAGGATGCCAAAGGCCAGGATAATATCTAGCTCGCCCGCGCCGCGCCCGATATACGCCAGCCGAATTGGCGGCGCAACGTAAAAGAAGGCCAGCAGGAAGCCAGCAACAGCAAAGGCCAGCGTCCAGGGCCGCCAGATGGTGAGTACCGCTCCGCAGGCCAGCGCCACTGCAAAGAGGATCACCGTCAGCACCTCATATTGGCGCAGGGTCATTTTGCCAGTGAGCAGATGCACTGAGCCGGTTGGCACCGTTTGTTTCTCGTCTCCACTGTCCTGCGTGGCTGCCGCCTGGTCGGCGCCGCTGCGAAAGTCAAAGACATCGTTGATGACATTGGCGCCCAGATGCGCGGCCAGCGCCCCCACAAAGGCCAGCAGGAAGAAACCAATGTTGAAAGCGTGCTGCTGATCCCAGGCCAGGGCGGTGCCCAGCACCACCGGCACAACCATCACCGGCAGCGCGCCAGCGCGCGTCGCCTGGGCAAAAAATGCCAGCCGCCCCGGTTGGGCGCTCACCGCCGCGCTCATGCTCGCACCTCTTCCTCTGCTTTAACCTCGGTAACGGCATAGCCCGCGCGCAGATCGGTGATGCGTGCCCAATTCACTTTCACGCGCACCGGCACAATGGGCACCATCGCCATAAATTGCCCTGCCATCTCAGACTTGTTCTTCACCAGTTGCTTGGCGCGCTCAGCCTCTTGCGGATCTTCAATGACCTCCGCCAGTCCGGTACCTTCCAGCCAGATGGTTGGCTGCCTGGGGCCGACAAAGATACCCACCTTGGGATTATCGCGCAGATTCGCCAGCTTGCGCGAGGTGACGATAAAGGTGAAGTAAAGGTTGAACTCGCCGCTTTCGGTCAGTTCTTCCGCAAAAAAAGCGCCCGTCGTATAGGGCTGGTGGTCGCGCTCGGTGGCAATCAACAAGGTATCATATTCTGCCAGAAACTGCTGCACCGTCTGACGAGTCTGCTGATCCATCGCTATCACGGCTGTATCCTCCTGTGAGCGCCAAGGGCGCGCGCTCCGTGCCCTGGCCTGGGTTGGCAATGCCATTCACACTGCTTTTGTGTACAAACCGACGTGCCGGTCTGTTGTGGCTCCTTACATACTTATAAGCGGCGTTGGGGGAGAAAATCAAGGGGCAATGGTACTTTGCGGGTGTTCTGATTGCCTGACCGATGCCCGGTTAGTGTCTCCAGAGCGCTTGTTGAATGGCATGGTACACTTGGGTTATCCGTCGTTAAGAATGGTCAGCACAGTCGTTGTATAGGGCAGAAGTCGGACCAGGCTCTGTTCGTATCTTATCTCTCACGACTATCAGGAGGCTATGCACGCTCATGGAAGTCTCTGTGATAATTCCTGTCTATAACGAGAAATCGACTATTCAGCAGGTGGTCGAGTTGGTCCAGCAAGCGCCTTATCCCAAAGAAATTATCATTGTGGATGATTGCTCCACTGATGGCACCCGCGAGATTCTTCAGCATACCCCCTGGCCGGAGAATGTCCATATCTACTACCACGAGAAAAATCAGGGCAAGGGCGCCGGGATTCGGACGGGTGTGCAGTATGCCACCAAAGAGGTCATTGTCATTCAGGACGCTGATCTGGAGTATGATCCCAAGGACCTGGAGGTGGTTCTTAAACCGATTGCCGATGGCAAGGCGGACGTGGTCTATGGATCGCGCTTTCTGGGCATCCACCGGGCGTTTTTGTTCTGGCACTATCTGGGCAATAAGCTGCTGACGCTGACGACCAATATTCTCTATAACAATATGCTCACCGATATGGAGACGGGCTATAAAGCCTTCCGGGCGCCGATCTTGAAGAGCATGAAGATTCGCTCGAACCGCTTTGATTTTGAGCCGGAGATCACAGCGAAAGTCCTCAAGCGGCACTACCGTATCTATGAGGTGCCGATTTACTATGCCGGGCGCGATTATGCAGAGGGCAAGAAGATCACCTGGAAGGATGCCTTTCCCGCGCTGTGGGCGCTCATCAAGTTCCGCTTTATAGATTAAGCGCCGCATGCGCCTGGCCGCGATGGAAGGGGATGAGCCAGCGATGTTTCTCTATGTCTCTGCTCTGCAACGTCTTGCGCTGGCGGCTGTACAGCCGCCAGGCGTTCTTTCTACTTCTCGCCAGAAGCTGCGCCAGGGCGCTCAACGCCTCTGGCATAGGCTGCGCGACGATTGGCGCGGCACGCGGGTCATCTCCTTTGGCCTGCTCTTGCTTCTCATCACCATTCTGGCGCTGCTCGCCTATTATCTTAACCACCCCGAAGTGGATACCAGCGCGGACACAGCTAATTACGTCAATGTGGCAAACAATCGTATCCTGGCTGGCAAGGGATTGGTTGATCCACTGCGCACTCCGGGCTATCCGCTGCTCATCACCGCTGTCTTTCTGGTCTTTGGCCGAGGGAATCTTTTCGCCGTCAGCATTGTGCAGGCGGTACTCTTTGTCCTGACGACGCTGGAGATATACGCGCTCGCGCTCTTTATCCTGAAGCGCGCCTGGATCGCTTTTACCATAGGGGTGCTGATTGGCATCAATACCTATCTGTTGGCCTATATCAAAGCGATTGTCGTAGAGAGTCTGACGCTCTGGCTGGTGGCAACGCTGGCGCTGGCAGTTGTGGTCTGTGTGCAGCGCTCGAAAGCGCGCGACCTCTGGCTGGTGGCTGCCCTGACGCTGGCGCTCTTTATGACGCGCCCGGAGTGGGCCTATCTGCCAGTGCCGCTGTTTGCCTATCTCCTCTTTATTGCGGCGCGGCGTGGCATGTTCCGTCGCCTGCTGCCGCACGCGCTCGGCGCCGTGCTGGCGCTCTATGGCGTGCTGGGCCTCTATATCTATGTGAACGGGCAGCAGAATGGCTTCTATGGGATTACAGAAGTTCAGCGGCTGAATCTGGTAGGCAAAGTCTTGCAATACCATATGCAGGACGAAGCGCCGCCGGAGTATGCCGCGCTCGTTCAAGACATCGACACCTTTTTGAAGACTCATCCGCCAGACCCCTATCAGCTTGCTGACGAGTATCCAATCTTTGCTAATAACTACTGGGAGCTTGGTGGCAACTATGCGGATGCGGTGGTGATTCATCATCCCATACAATTTGTTCTGGACACGCTGCCGCTCTTTCTGACTACCTGGCAGCAGGTGACATCGTTTTCCAGTATTTCGCCACATGGGCCATTCCTGACGCCGCTGCTTGCCATCAACTCAATTACCGGCGACATCTCTCAGGCGTTTCCTGCCTTTCCAGTTTTTGTGCTGCTCTGGCTGGGATTAATCTGCTGGCGGCGCACCTCGCGTCTGCCCTCGGTCGAGATGATGTGTGCGGTCGTGCTGCTGGCGTTTTATGAACTCTTCTGTACCTCGCTGGGCGGCTATGTTGAATTTTGGCGACTGCATATCCCATTCGAGCCGCTGCTAATTCTGATTATCTACGGCAGCGCGCTCTGGGCGCTCTCGCTCTGGGGAGTACAGATTAGCCGCTGGGTGACGATTCCCTGGCGGGTTGTATGGTGGCTTTGGGGCGCGCTCATCGCAGGCGGGCTGGTGGTCAATGTGGCGCTTGCCTGGCTCGCAGGCGGCGCGCAGGGCGTGTTTCACCCAAGTACCTGGCTGGTGGTACAAGTCTTGGCAAATCACCCCACGCGCGGCTTGATTGTGCTGGCGCTTGTCGGGCTGCTTACCTTGCTTTCATATCGCGCGCACCGCCGCGCGCTGCTTGCCTCTGCAAGCGGGGAGCAGGAGAGCCAGGGAGATAAAACCAGCCAGCCTCTTCCCGACGCGGTACCTGACCAGGCGATAGAAGCAAATTAGTGTGTCCGACAGGGAGCAGGGCGATGGAAAAGAAAGAAGCTCTCTCGATCATTGCCAGATACGCCGGGCGGCGTGCCCGCCGGGTGAGAGATGCCCTGCGCGACGATTGGCATAACTCGCGCTGTTGGTCGTTTGGCCTCGTACTCCTTGTGCTTGCCAGCCTGGTCGTTACTGCGTATTACCTGAACCACCCCGCGCCCGAAATCAATCCCGATACGCCCTCTTACCTGACGGCAGCGCAGCATATCTTAGCGAACGGGCAACTGGTGGACCCGGCACGCACTCCCGGTTTTCCTTTGTTGATCGCCATTGTCTATCTGCTGGCAGGGCAGGGAAATCTGATGGCAGTGAGTGTGGTACATGGGGTGCTATTCGTTCTGACAACGCTTGAGGTCTATCTACTCGCCTGTATGATTTTGCGCCGTGCCTGGGTTGCTCTGGCCGTTGGGCTGCTGGTCGTCACGAATACCTACCTGCTTTCCTATAGTAAACCTGTCATTATTGAAGGAACCAGCATCTGGCTCGTAGTGACACTCGCGCTTGTCGTTGTCTTGTTTGTACGCAGCCTGCGGCTGCGTGACCTCTGGCTGGTTGCTGTCCTGACACTGATACTATTCATGACGCGCCCGGACTGGATATATGTTCCCATACCATTGTTCTTCTATCTGATGGTGATTGCGGCGCGGCGCGGCAAGCTGCGCCGTCTGCTGCCGCATGCTGTTGCCGCCGTGCTGGTGTTGTACGGCGTGCTAGGTCTCTATATCTATCAGAACGCTGCGCAGTATGGTGTGGCTGGGGTCACGGACGTTCAGAACATTAACCTGCTGGGCAAAGTGATGCAGTATCATATGCAGAATGAAGCTCCGCCGGAGTATGCTGCGGTGGCGCAGGTGGTCAATACCTATGTGCAGCACGGCGGCGCGAACCCCTACGACCTTGCCAGCCTCTATCCACCGCTTGCCGATCATTATTGGTCTCTCGCCGGCCAATATGCGCTGGCAATCATTGAACGCCATCCGGTTGAGTTTGTGCTTGATTCCATCCCTGTCATCATCAGTGTGCCGTATTTTTATTATCCCTACTCGCAGATCAACCCTCAAGGGGTCTTTGCGTTTCCGCTCCTCCAACTCCAGACGCTCTCTGTTTTTCTCTATTCTCTCTATTGGTTATTTCCAATACTTGCGCTGCTCTGGATCGTGCTGCTCTTCTGGCGGCGCACGTCGCGCCTGCGCTCTGTAGAAGCAATGGGAGCCATTGTGCTGCTCTCGCTTTACAGCCTGACGCTGACCTCGGTGGGCGCTTATGGTGAGTACATGCGCTTTCGCGCCCCGGTCGATCCGCTGCTGCTAATGGTAATCTGGGGAAGCCTGCTGACCAGCCTGGTCCTCCCGTCATCGGTACTCAGTGAGCATGCCGTCGTCACACGGCTTCTGAGCCGGTTGTGGCGGCGTATCTGGTGGGTTTGGGGAACAGTCCTGTCTGGCGGGCTACTTCTCAGCGCCGGAGCCTCGGTGTTCCTCTATGGCGTGTCTATTCTGGCACATCCACGCGCCTGGGTGGGGATACGCTGGTTCTCTGGTCATCCGGCCAGAACCCCTCTCATCCTGCTCCCTATCTTTCTGGGCGCGCTGCTCACCTATTATGCCTATCGCGCCCATCGTTTGCAACCTGTGGTGTCCACCATTGGGGCGCAGCAGGAGGACCAGAAAGATCAAACCAGTCAGCCTCTCTCTGACGAGATACCTGACCAGGCAATCGAAGCAAGCTAGTTTGTCCAGCGGGGAAGCGCATATCTTTGCTGGAGCATGTATAGACGCTCCTGGGAAACGAAGGGGAAAGAGAGCCGTGTTTCAGGCCAACGCCATATTCAATCAGCCTCATACAGCGCCTCTTCAGCGTGTGAAGGCGGCTCTCTGGGGCATTGGCCGGTACGTCGGGCGGCGTGTCCGGCAGGCCAGGCATACCCTGCGCGATGATTGGCATGGCGCGCGCTATTGGTCGTTTGGCTTGATCCTGCTCCTGATTACCAGCCTGGCCGTGATCGCCTTCTATGTGAATCACCCACAGGTGGAGACAGACCCCGACACCGCTAGCTATCTTACGGTGACGCAGCATATCCTGAGCAGCGGCAAGCTGGTTGATCCGGTACGCACACCAGGCTATCCCCTGTTTATCGCGTTGGTGTTTCTGCTGGCGGGCCAGGGGAATCTGGCTGCCGTGAGTATCGCGCAGGGCATGCTCTTTGTAGCCGCGACGCTTGAGATCTATGGCATCACCTGCCTGATGTTCCGGCGCGCCTGGATGGCCTTGACTATTGGCCTGCTCGTTGGCCTCAATACCTATCTGATCGCGTTTGTGAAGCCGGTGATGAGCGAGAGCTTTGCTATGTGGGTGGTGGCCTCGCTTGCGCTGAGTGTGACCCTGTGTATCTTCACCTTGCGCGTCCGGTATCTCTGGCTGGTGGCCGCTTTTACGCTCCTTGCCTTTATGACGCATCCCGAATGGATTTATGCGCCAGTGCCGATTTTTGCCTATCTCCTCTTTATTGCGGCGCGGCGCGGCACGTTCCGTCGCCTGCTGCCGCATGCTGTTGCCGCCGTGCTGGTGTTGTATGGCTGTCTGGGGTTGTTTATCTATGTCAATGCCACCCAGAATGGGTTTCCTGGTATCACCGATGTCCAGGGCATCAATCTGCTGGGCAAGGTTATTGAATACAATATGCAGAATGAGGCTCCGCCCCAATATGCCGCTGTTACCCAGCGTTTGGACGCTTATCTGGCCGCAGGCGGGGAGCGCAGTCCCTACACCTTTGCACTCTATTATCCGCCAATCACGGCGAACTATTGGGCGCTTGCTGATAGCTATGCTTCATCGATTGTGTACCATCATCCGGTTGAGTTTTTCCTGCATACGATCCCCGTCTTTATCAATTCATCGAATCCCTATTATGCCTTTTCAAACGTCAACACTCAGGGGCCGTTTGCGCTCCCCCTCATCGAGTTGCAGGAGCTTTCGGCTCAGGTCTATTTCCTGTACCGCTTCTTTCCGCTGGTTGCCCTGTTCTGGCTGGGATTGCTATTCTGGCGGCCCACCCGGCGAGGGCAGATGATAGGCGCGCTTTCTCTGCTGGGGCTGTACGAGCTTGCTCTTGTTGCGGCGGGTGGTTATTCAGATATGCCGCGCCTGCACTCCCCTTTTAACCCCATCCTGCTGGTGTGTACCTGGGGAAGCGTATTGCTCTTGCTGCCTCCCCTGCTCTCGCTTTTGAGAAAATTGCCCTTCAATAAGCGGCTTGCCAGATTCTGGCCGGGCATCAAGTGGGCATGGGGCATCTGTATCGTTGGTGGACTTATCCTGAGCGCCGCTGTGACGACGCTCAGGTATGGCACATCTGCTCTGGCGCGCCCGGAGACGTGGATCGGGATACAATGGTCGCTCAACCACCCGGCGCGGGCGTCGGCGCTGCTGGCGGTGGGCGGGCTGATCTGCCTCCTCGCCTATCTGGGATACCAGGAGCAGCACGCCCCGGCTGCCCCCAAGGGCGAGCAGTTCAAAGAAGACGCTCAGCCACAGCCAGGCGAAGCGCCTGAGCGGGCACTGGAAGCCGAACGTCTGCCTTAGCCCATCTCAGTTAGTGCTATCTGATGAAAAAATACTGCGTAATGTAAGGAGAATTGAGGAAAATGGTATCGCGTGTTGAGACACTTCAAGAAGGGGAAACATCGCTCGCGCCTGAATTGCCTATGAGGCGCAGTCAGGCGCTGTATCTGTGGTCACTCCATTATCTGAATGTCTATACACGGGGCAATGGGGTCGAGGCGCTGCGCGTCATCTTGTTTCTGTTTGCCGGGGGCCTGTCGGCGCTGGTGAATCTGTTGGGCGTCTGGGCCTTTGCGCGCTACACCGCGCTGCCCCACGCGCTTTATATCGTGCTGGCAACCGAGATTTCGCTGCTGTGCAGCTTCTTCCTGAATGATCGCTTCACCTTTCGCTCACTGATTGATAGCCGGCGGCCCTGGTGGCTGCGCTGCCTGCGCTTTCATGGCCCAGCCGCTTTTGGATTTGTCTTCACGCTGCTGGTCTCGGATATGGGGTACTATCTGGCGCATCTGTCCTCGTTGACATCTCAGGCAGTGGCGCTCATCCTGGCTACCGTCGTCAACTTTAGCTTCCACCGCTTCTGGACCTACCGCCATTAGTGCAGGCGCAGCAGCGCGACGATCAACTCAACGGCGATAAGGATAATGACCAGCACCTCCAGCAGCATCCCCCAGGCGGCTTGAGTCTCTTCGTGCAAGAGGGAAGCCGTCTGGCGCAGCACCTTTACGGCTTCGTCGATGCCGTTTTGCCAGACCTGGACACGCAGGACGCCCAGCGCCGCTGAATAAACCCGATTCCAGTAGACATCTTCCGTCACTTTGAGCGCGTTGCCGATACGCGCGCTGGTCTCGGTGATGTCGGCGATCAGCGTGTGAATTTCGCGCAGAAAGCCGCCGCTTGAGCGCAGCGCTATCCACTGCGGACGGCGCGGGCGCGCGATGCGCGGCGTCAGGCGCTGCATATCCCGCTCGACCTCCGCGTCATACGAGCGGAGCGAGAGCAACTGCACATTGGCAAATTCCAGCAGCAGTTCCGCATCTTCGCGCGCCTCCACATCTGGCTCGATAACGATTGCCGCGCTCCAGGTGAGAAAGATCAGATCATCTTCATAATAGCTAAGGCTTGTCGCCAGCGAGGCCGCCGCCGCGCTCAGCTTTTTGCGCTCGCCCAGCGCGACCTGAAGCAGCATCGGATGGCGGTCCAGCGCTGCGGCGGGTGGGCCAGCGGCCAATCGCTCAATAAAGAAAATCGTATAGTCTTCGCCGCGTACCGTCTTGTTTGGGCGTTCGATGGCTGGCTCCAGACGTTTGCGCAGTCCCTCCAGGCTTTCCCCAAACGCCGCTGCCACTTCGGCAGGAAACGCCTGCGCGTCGGCCAGCAGTTCGACAGACTCGTTCCAGGTGAGCGGCGTCGGCAAGGCAACGACCAGCGACAGCGCCACAATCCCCAGATCATAGACGCGCGCCTGCATATGGCCGCGCAGCTTCTTGCCGCCCAGCGTCACCGGGTAGTCGTTCAAATGGATTTCCAGCGGAAGCTGGGGAATATCAATTCTGGCGCCCCGGCTCACCACCGGGCGAGCGCGAGCGCTTGGCGTCAGCAGGGAGCGGCGGGCATGTTCCAGATCAATGCTGTAGCTGATGTCATAGAGTTGATAGAGGCGCAGGTGCGCGCTAATAATGGCCGGTAAGCCCTCCGGGGATGTCACAATCGGGCCAGCTTTCTTCCAGGCAAATATCCGATTGTCCCTATTATGTGCCAGGAGAGATAAGCAGAGCAAACTGATGCTATCGCCTGTTGGGCAGCTACTGGCTGATCTGTTAGGGGAAGCAGCCGCCCTGGGGAAGAAGAATTCCAGAGCGGCTGATAGAAACTGCTCTGAGACGCACTACCATGTACACAGATTGCCGTCAGGGCCAGAAACTCCAGGCGCGCCTCGCTCTTCCCACATTTATCTCAATCCTCATCTGGTTCACAAGGCCCAGATGCGATCCAATAACAAATACTCTCTTACCAATTGCGGTCTATGTGCCCAAATGGGCAACCAGAAAGGTAGACCTTGCCAAATACAGTGTGATAGTGGTGGGAACAGTGAACAGAGATTCTGCCAGGAGCAGTGCCAGAGTGCCAGTTGGCTTCAGCCTGGCTACACAGCTTTCTTGCGGCGCTTGGCTGCGCCGCCCATCTTGCCAATCCGACTATAAAAATCTGAGGGCTGGCTGGTCTTGGTGGCGTTGCCTCCCTTTTTGCCCATCTGCGAAAAATGATCCGGGCCATATTTGTCGACATTGGCCCGCCCGCCTTTTTTCGCTATAGAGCGATAGTAGTCGTTGCCGCGCTTGTCCTTCAGCGCAGTTCCTCCAAGCTTGCCGATGCGGCGATAGTAGTCTTCGCCGTACTTGTCGCGCACGGCGCTGCCCCCTTTGCGTCCTGCCTCAGAGGTCGTCATGGCAACTTTCGTCTCTTGGACCATCTAGCCTTTTCCCCCTTTCAAAATAGGTTGATTCCTCGTGAATACCTGGGCCTACGTTTCAGAAGGGTATTCTAAGCCTGGCAATCACCTCCCTCGCTCTATTCCCAGAGGGCAGATTTTATAGGCAATCTGCCTGTCAACAAAGCTAGTATACTGAAGTTTGTCCAGAAAGTCAAGCTCCCAACGCATTGTCTTGCCGTCTGCTCAGGAAAAGGGTATAATAGAGATACTGGCCCAAGCGCGCCTGGCGCTTCTTTCCAGAAAGGAACGTTCCTCGTGGCAGATGTCATGCGTTTTACCGTCCTGGATGACCAGGGAACTGTCAGCTTTGTCATCCATAGTTCTGCATTGACGGCCCTTGTGGCGGCGTGCGCCGAAGACCCTTCATCGCTGCGTGAACTGCTCGAAGCCACCCGGCGCTATGACCGCACGCTGCGCGATTATGTTTTGAACGGCCTGGCCGTTTTTGATGAGCATAATCTCCCAGGGGACCATCGCGCGATTCAGGAGCAGCTTGACACGCTTCCCGCTCAGGAAACGCCGGTCTTCCGCGTGGTGGATGAGCGCACGCGCGATGCCAGCCTGGAAAGTGTGAAGGCTGGCGTGGTACTCTTTAACCTGCCGCGCAAGCGCATCGTGCAGATTCAAAACATGTACGATACCATTGAACGCGCGGGCACAGTGAATTACCATAACGGGCGTTTTCTCAGCCGCCGCGAGTTCGCCTATGAACTTCCGCCAGGCTGGTCAATTGTTCCCTGAACAGGAGTAGGCTGCGATGGCCCTGAGTCTTGAAGGATTTCAGGAGCGGCTGCGTGTCTGGAGCGCACGCGCCGCGCATGAGGTAGAAAATTCAGATGGCGCGATTGCCGCAAGCTGGCGCGGCCAGCAGCATGTGCTGGCCGCCATTGCTAAATATATGGAGGGCGAAGGCGCGCGCTACACGCCCGGCCAACTGCGCCATCATCTGATTGATGAGCGCGAGCGGGCGCGCCGCGACTGGGAACCGACCAGAGACGCGCTGGCAGTGGCAAGCCTCGCGGGCGAAGTCGCTGCCTATGATTTAGTGCTTGATTTGTTGAAAGATGCCGGGCGCGCCTGGGCCGCCTGAGCCAGCAGCGCGGCTTGTGGGAACCAGCGCTCGCGCACCGCGCCAATCAGATAGAGCGAGCCAGTGACACAGAGGACGCCGTTGGCAGGCGTCGCGCTCAGCCCCTGCTCTACGGCGCGCAGCGGGTCTGGCTCAGCCAGCACATGCTGCGTGAAGCGCCGCGCCAGCGCGGCCAGACGCTCCAGCGTTTCCGGGTGTTTGCTGCCAATGACCGGCGGCTGCGTCACGACGATGGTTCGCGCGTCGGGCGCCAGCGTCTCCATCATCTCCTCGCTGGCTTTATCGGCCAGAATGCCCAGCGTCAGGACGCGCGGGCGCTCCGGCACAAGCGCATCCAGCGCTTGCCGCAGGGCCAGCGCCTTTTGCGCGTTGTGCGCCGCGTCCAGCAGAACCAGCGGCTCGCGCTGCACTCTCTCCAGCCGCCCTGGCAGCCAGGCCAGGCGCAGCCCCCGCTCATAGGCTTCCAGCGGCAGCGGGCGGCCCAGCCGCTCCCCGGCGGCGCGCAAGGCAGCCACCGCGATGGCGGCGTTCGTCAACTGGTGAGCGCCCAGCAGCCCAACCTGAAGCGGCGGCAGTGTGCCCGCCGCATCCTCATAGGTGAAATGACCGCCGGTCAGGTCGAGCGCGTGCGGCGTGAAGTGAAAATCTCGCCCCAGGACAGCCAGTGACGAGCCTGCTGCTTGCGCCGCTTCGGCAATCACGCTGGCCGGTCCTGGCTCCATCACGCCGCTGATGGCTGGCGCGCCCTCTTTGATAATCCCGGACTTCTCGCGGGCGATGTGTTCTGGCGTCGGGCCGAGCAGTTCCGTATGGTCCAGCCCCACGCTGGTAATCACCGAGACCAGCGGATGCACCGGATGGGTATCGTCCAGCCGCCCGCCTACGCCCACCTCCACCACTGCCACATCCACCTGAGCCTGCGCGAAAGCCAGCAGCGCCATTGCCACCAATGCCTGCGTATACGTTGGCGTATAGCTGTGGCGCTCGACCAGCGCGCGCGCCGCCGCCTGAAACTGCTCGACCAGCCCAACAAACGTCGCCGGATGCACGGGACGCCCATCAATGATAATCCGCTCCAGCGGAAGCTGCACATGCGGCTTGGAATAGAGGCCCACGCGCAGGCCGCTCTGGCGCAGCACTTCGGCTATCATTGTGGCGGTTGAGCCTTTGCCGCTGGTGCCCGTCACATGGACAGCGCGGTAAGCGTCGTGCGGGTTGCCCAATAGTTCCAGCAAGCGCCGCATCATCCCCAACCGCTGCTCTGCCGCTTTGACGCCATGCCCAAACGGCGGCGCGACTCCCGCCGGATGAATCAGCCCGTAAAGCGCGCTCACTGCCTCCTGGTAGGATTGTTCCCAGTGCATGCTTGGTTTTTCCTGTCCTTCCCGCCGTCTTCTTTCCCATTACCATACCACACGCGCGGCGCCCACTCTGCCCACTCTGCCTGGGGACAGCCCAGGCATCCGGCGAATACATTCGCCGCCAGGGGCGTTCCGCCAGGAAACCCGCCCCGCCGGTTGGGCCGACTGGCCGCAGGCCCCTAACGGCCATTTCAATGGCCGCCGAACTCTTCCTCGTCCTCTCCAGCGGGCACAAAGGCAAAATCGAGCGCGCCCTGCGCCGCCTGCGCCTGGCGCACGCGCTGCGCCTGCCGGAACGTGCCATGCTCCGGCGGCATCTTGATCTGCGCGCCTTTCAGCAGGTCGCTGATCGTCAGGATTTGCAGCGCCGGATAGTCCTTATTCCAGAGCGGCGAATGATAAAACCCCTGCTTGATGGCTTCGGTCTTCATGTCGGCGCTGGGATTTTCCAGGGTGATAAAGACGCCAATCGGCGCGTCTTCGCGCTTCATCGTCCCCACCAGATCGCGGATCAGGCCGGAATTGACATGCCCCGATTTCACCTGCACAATCACCCGCTTGCGCGTGCCGCTGGCGTCGTCCATAAAGGGGATAATCCCGTCGATGCCTTTATCGCTGCCCTTCTTGCCAGTTTTGCTGCCCGCTTCGCCGCCAAAGGGCTGGGCGCGCACCAGCGAGAGCGCCCACCACTGGAATTGATAGCGGCTCTCCTGGGCAAGCTGCCTGGCGCCGTCGATGTCTTGCGGCTCGCCGTGAACGGTGAAGGTGATGCCAGGGAACATGTCTTCCAGCCGGTATTTCATCAACGCGATGCTCAGATGGGTGATGTCGATGCCGATCCATCTGCGCCCCAGCTTTTGCGCGGCGGCCACCGCCGTGCCGCAGCCGCAGAAGGGGTCAAGCACGACATCGCCAGGATTGCTGCTCAAGCTAATGATACGCTCCAAAAGCGCCAGCGGCTTCTGAGTGGGATACCCCAAGCGTTCTTGTGCCTGCGAGTTGATCGGATCAATATCAGTCCATACATCTGTTATCGGCCTTCCATGCTGCTCATCTAAATACCTCTAAGCGAGGAACA